>WNGE01015875.1_pt1 | contig 10379 bp, 8 predicted proteins | sample 5400651 | NCBI WGS metagenome assembly WNGE01 (sample SAMN13153370, study PRJNA577476) | soil metagenome | isolation source: 60 cm soil or saprolite under grassland replicate 2 | place: USA:California | collected 2016-06-15
GAAACCGTCGACGCGAGGACACTGTTCGGCAAGGTGGCACGGGCCGCGTGGGAGTGCGCCGACCCGGGCATGCAGTACGACGACACGATCAACGACTGGCACACCAACCCCGAAACCGGACGTATCACCGCATCTAACCCATGCTTCCCCGCCGATCAGCGCGTGGTCACCGACAGGGGTCTTGTCCGAATCGGCGAGCTCGTGTCGCGAGCCGCAGCCGGAGATGCATTCCAGGTCTACACGAACGACGTGACCTCGGAGTCCACCCCCGTGGACCGTGTGGTCGCCACGTCGCCGATTCGATACATGATCACCGGGACCAACGAGATTGTCGAGCTGCGGTTCAGCGACGGGTCACGCCTGCGTTGCACGCCGGCGCACCGACTCTGGACTGCGAATCGTGGATGGGCGCACGCCGACGAATTGACCGCTGACGACCGGGTAGTGCGTTCGTACAGCCATGCGGCAAGGCCGTTCGCCAGTGAGGCTTTGCCGCCAGATGCAGTAGCTTCGGCCCGGCGCACGCGTGGGCGGTCGCTCGCCGAGCTGCCGGAGAAATGGACCGAAGAGCTCGCGCACTACCTCGGCTGGCTTGTCGGCGACGGCTGCGTGACAGATACGGGAGCCGTCACGGTCTACGGCGGCGCCTGGGAGCAGGAGCACATGATGCCACGGCATGACCAGCTGCTGAGTCGCATCACGGGCACCACACGCACTCCCAGCCGGCAGGCCAACGGCACCGTCCAGCTGCGTGCGATGCAGTCACGGTTCCGAGCCCTGCTGCTCGGCCTGGGCGTCAGCCCGGCACGATCGGGCAAGAAGATCGTCCCGGAGTCGATCTTTGAGGCGCCGGAGTCGGCGGTTCGGGCGTTCCTGCGTGGCCTCTTCGACGCCGATGGATGCGTGTTTAACCAGCGGGCCCTCGTTCGACCTGCGGATCTCCGGCCACCACATTGCGCGGTTCGCCGAGCTCGTCGGATTCGAGCACGGTCCGAAGGCGCAGCGCTTGCGGGACATCCTCGCCAACCACCGCTTCTACTCCGTGGACGAAACGGTTCGCCTGACGTCGCGAGAGTCGCGCGGCTTTGAGACGACGTACAACCTGACCGAACCTCGTAACCACTCCTACATCGTGGGCGGAGTCGTAGTAGCCAACTGCTCGGAATACCTGAGCCTCGACAACAGTTCGTGCAACCTGGCGTCGCTGAACCTGCTGAAGTTCCTGCGTGACGACAACACGTTCGACGCCGAGAAGTTCGTGAAGGCCATCGAGCTGATCATCACCGCGATGGACATCTCGATCTGCTTCGCCGACTTCCCCACCGAGGCGATCGGCGTCAACACGCGCGCGTACCGCCAACTCGGCATCGGCTACGCCAACCTCGGCGCACTGCTCATGGCGTGCGGACTCGCGTACGACTCCGACGGCGGGCGAGCGCTGACCGGGGCGGTCACGTCGCTGATGACGGCGGTGTCCTACCGCCGCTCGGCCGAGCTAGCCGGCACCGTCGGCCCGTACGAGGGCTTCGCCCGCAACGCCACGGCGCACGCCCGGGTTATGCGCAAGCACGCAGCCGCGAACGACGCGGCGCGTCCGATGCACGACAACGACCGCCTGCTATTCAAGATCGCCGCCGACGAGTGGGCCAAGGGCAACAAGCTCGGCGACAAGTTCGGCTGGCGCAATGCCCAGGCCTCGGTGTTGGCGCCGACTGGCACCATCGGCCTGATGATGGACTGCGACACCACCGGCATCGAGCCCGACCTCGCGCTGGTCAAGTTCAAGAAGCTGGTCGGTGGCGGCTCGATGCAGATCGTCAACCAGACCGTGCCGCGCGCGCTGCGAGCGCTCGGCTACCAGGACGAGCAGGTCGAGGCGATCGTCGAGTACATCGCCGAGCACGGTCACGTCGTCGACGCTCCCGGCCTGCGGCCTGAGCACTACGAGGTGTTCGACTGCGCGATGGGGGAGCGGGCCATCAAGCCGATGGGCCACGTGCGGATGATGGCCGCGGCGCAACCGTTCCTGTCCGGGGCCATCAGCAAGACGGTGAACCTGCCCGAGTCGGCCACTGTCGAGGAGATCGAGGACGTCTACCTGCAGGGCTGGAAGCTCGGTCTCAAGGCGCTGGCCGTCTACCGCGACAACTGCAAGGTCGGCCAGCCGCTGTCGGCGGGCAAGCGCGGCAAGACCGAAGCCAAGGTCGAGAAGGTCGTCGAGTACCGGCCCACCCGCACGCGCCTGCCCAAGTCGCGCCCGTCGCGCACTACGTCATTCACCGTCGGCGGCGCCGAAGGCTATATGACCGCCGGCTCCTACCCGGACGACGGCCTGGGCGAGGTCTTCCTCAAGCTCGGTAAGCAGGGTTCGACGCTCGCCGGCGTGATGGACGCGTTCTCGATCGCAATCTCTATTGCGCTGCAGTACGGCGTGCCGCTGGAGACGTACGTGCAGAAGTTCACCAACATGCGCTTCGAGCCGGCCGGTCTGACCGACGACCCGGACATCCGGATGGCGCAGTCGGTGCTCGACTACATCTTCCGCCGGCTGACGCTGGACTACCTGCCGTACGAGACACGTTCGGCGCTGGGCATCTACACCGTCGCTGAGCGGACGCGGCAGATCGAGACGGGCTCGTACGCGGCGCCGGACGAGCAGGAGGACCTGGAGGGGCTGGCCCAGTCCGCTCCGGTGAACCCGACGCCGGTGGCCGGCGACCCCGTGGTGGCCGACACCGCGCACGACGCGCCGCCGCAGGTGCACAGCTCGACCGAGCTGCTTGAGTCGATCACCGGCTCGTCGGCCGACGCGCCGCTGTGCATGAACTGCGGCACCAAGATGCGCCCGGCGGGCAGCTGCTTCGTCTGCGAGGGCTGCGGCAGCACCAGCGGCTGCAGCTGAACGCCGCCGCGGCCGATCCGCGGTTCTTATGCGGCGCGGTCCTACGGCAGTACCGCGAGGAGGGTCCGGACGACGTGGGCCGTCCGGGCCTTCGGCCGGCCGACCGGCGCTCAGCGCAGCAGCGGCAGCCGGTTGACGTCCGTGCCGAGAACGTCGCGTTCGACGTCGGATAGCGGGCGGCGGCCGGTGGCGAGCGGCTCGGGTCGGGGGTAGGCGACATCGAGGTCGGCGACCAGGTCGATGTGGTGGATCGCGGCCTCGACAACCAGCGTCGCCAGCAGGTCGCGCACGGACAGGACATGGCCTTGCGTCCTGATCAACTCCTCCGGTTGGACGCGTCCGGCCAGCGTGACGACGGCGGCGCTCGTTTCGGCGTAGGTGGCGGTCAGGAACGCCAGGCGCCACGCGCTGGCCATCGTGCGGGTGGCGCGGATGCCACGCGATTGCGGATCGGGTGCTCCGGGCGCGTCGGCCCAGTACGTCACCGCGTCGCGGTCGGCCGGCCCGTCGGCCGGAGTGGCCAGGGCCACGAGGGCGCGCTGGGCGTCGCCGAGCAGATGGAAGACGAGGTCCCGCGTCACCCAGCCGGCGCAGCCGGTCGGACGCCACGACGTCGACTCGTCGAGCGCGAGCGCGATTCCGGCGAGATCGGCGTAGGCGATCCGTAGGGCATCGAGTTCGGCCATGCGACCAGCAAAGCAGCCTCTCCGGCGCAGGGCCACGACATTGGCCGCGGCGGCCCGAGCGTGAAAGCGCGCACCGGCGGCCAGAAAGCTGCGATCACAGTACGGTTGCGATCACGAGCGCGCCGTAGCCAAGGCGCGGCGGCGGAGGTAGACCGGAAGGCGTGGCCGGCACGTTCGCGCTCCGCCGAACGCACGGTGCGACGCGGCGCTCGAGGCACCACGCCGCGAGCGGCGTCGTGCGGCGCGAGCTGCGGCCACGTGACGCCGACCGGTTCCTCGACGCCGTCATCATGATCTCGGTCGCGCTGTTCATGTTGCTGTTCACCGGCGTGGGCCTCCTGGTGCTCCAGAACTCGCTGCGCTGAGCGCAGCAGCCGCAGCAGCCGACGACGCAGCCGCCGACGCCTCAGCCGATCTCGATGAGCACCTTGCCGGTCACGCCGGCTTCGACGGCGTCGTGCGCGGCGGCGGTCTGCTCGAGCGGGAACCGGTGCAGCGGCAGCCCCACATGCTCGCCCACGTCGAGCGCTCCGGCCGCCACGGCGGCCGTTTACCGCGGCGATCGCATCCGCCCTGGCGGCGTCGGGCATGGTGTAAAGCAGCACGTACTGCCAGCGCGCGTTGAGGGCCATGAGGGGGCGTACCGGCACGGCGACCTCGTCGCCCGCGGTGCCGGCGTACGCGGCGACGACGCCGTGTGGGGCGAGCACGTCCACGTCGATCCCGGCATTGCTGGCCGGCGACACCTCCGCGACGATGTCAACCCCGCCCGGGACTACCCGGCGGACCTCGGCCACGACGTCCTGCGACCGGTAGTTGATCAGGTGCTGCGCTCCCGCGGCGGTGGTCAGCGCTGCCTTCTCCGGGCTGCTGACGGTGGTGAGCACGGTGGCGCCGGCCCAGCGGGCGAGCTGGATGGCCGCGTTGCCGACCGCGCCGGCGCCGCCCGCGACGAGCACCGACCGGCCGGCCAGTGCGCCCGGCTCGAGTCGCCGGGGGCCGTCCTCGTGCACACTGAGCGTGCGGTGCGCGGTGACGAATGGCACGCCGAGGCTAGCGCCGAGTTCGAACGACGTGCCGTCCGGCAACGGCACGGCCCGCACCGCCGGCAGCACGACGTACTCCTCGGCGGTGCCGCCCGGACGTTGATGCGCGCCCAGCCACAACCAGACCCGCTCGTCCACGCGGGCCACGTCCACCCCGTCGCCGACCGCGTCGATCACGCCCGAGCCGTCCTCGTTCGGCACCTGCTCGGCGAACTCGACCGGTCGGCGCTCTCACGACGCCAGGCTACGACCGGTTCTGGTAGGACGGAGCGATGAGCGTCATCGAGGCGGACATCGTCGTGGTCGGCGGAGGAGTCATGGGCTCGGCGGCGGCCTGGCAGCTCGCCGCGCGCGGCGTCGACACGGTGCTGCTCGAACGCTTCGAGCCGGGCCACGTCCGCGGCGCGTCGCACGGAGCGTCGCGGATGTTCCGCTTCGCCTACGCCGATCCGTTCTACGTCGACCTCGTCGCCCGGTCGCTACCGCTGTGGCGGGAGGTCGAGTCGGCGAGCGGCGTGCCGTTGCTGGCGATCACGGGCGGGGTCGACCACGGCGACCCGGCGAGCACGGCCGCGATCGCAGATGCGCTCGACGCCGCCGGGGCGATCGGGCAGTGGCTGCCGCCGCGCGAGGCGGCGCAGCGCTGGCCCGGGCTGCGGTTCGAGACGCCGGCGCTGCACCACCCGCAGAGCGGGCGCCTCGACGCCGACGCCGCGGTGACCGCCCTGCAGCAGATCGCCATGGCGCGGGGCGCGCTGGTGCGCCACCACGCGCAGGTCACGCACATCGATCCCGGGCGGCCCGCAGTCGAGGTCGGCGACGACACCTACCGCGCCCGGCGGATCGTCGTCACCGCCGGCGCCTGGACGCAGCGGCTGCTCGGCGAGCACCTGCCGCTGCCGCCACTGCGCGTGACCCAGGAGCAGCCGCTGCACTTCGCCCCTCGAGTCAAAGACGAGTGGCCGAGCTTCATCCATCACCGCGGCTCGGACGTGGCGCCGTTCCAGTTCGCCTATGGCATGCGCACGCCGGGCGAGGGCGTCAAGGTCGGCTTCCACCACGCGGGTCCGGAGTGCGACCCCGACGCGCGTGACTTCACTCCCGAAGCCACCCGGCTGAAGGCGCTACTCGACTACGTCGCCGACTGGGTACCCGGTGTGGACGTCGACGACTGGACGCCGATCAGCTGCACCTACACGTCCACCGATGACGAGGACTTCGTGGTCGACGCCGTCGGCGAGATCGTCGTTGCCGCCGGCTTTTCCGGGCACGGCTTCAAGTTCGCGCCGCTGGTCGGGCACCTGCTCGCCGACCTGGCCCTGGACGGTCGGCGCCCGCCGCAGCGGTTCGCGCTCTAGCGACGAGGGATCGCTAGTCGGCCGAGGCCGGGTGCGACGAGTCGCTCCAGGTCTCGCCGGGCTGCTCGCCCCCGATCACGTGCAGTACGGCATTGATCAGCGCCAGGTGGGTGAACGCCTGCGGGAAGTTGCCCAGCTGCTGGCCGGTGTGCGGGTCGATCTCCTCGGCATAGAGCTCCAACGGTCCGGCGAACGACAGCAGCTTGGCGCACAGCTCGCGGGCCCGCTTGTGCTCGCCGATCTCGCACAGCGCCGAGACCAGCCAGAACGAGCAGATCGTGAACGTCCCCTCCTCGCCGGTGAAGCCGTCGTCGGTCTCGTCCACCTTGTAGCGCAGCACCATGCCGTCGACCGTGAGCTCCTCCGCGATGGCCAGCACCGTGGCCCGGATTCGCGGGTCGTCCGGCGGCAGGAAGCGCAGCAACGGTGCCAGCAGCAGCGAGGCATCGAGCGCGGTGGTGTCGTAGTGCTGTGTCAGTACGCCCCGCTCGTCGACCCCGTGGGCGAGGATGTCGGCCTTCATCTCGTCGGCGTTCATCTCCCACTCGGTCGCCATCGCGTCCTGGCCGATGTAGGCAGCGAGCTTCGCGGCCCGGTCGAGGGCCACCCAGCACATGATCTTGGAGGAGGTGAAGTGCTGCAGCTGGCCTCGGACTTCCCAGATGCCGGCGTCCGGCTCGCGCCAGTGCTTGAGTGCCTTGTCGACCTGTTTGCCGAGGATCGCCCACACACGGTTGTCGAGATGATCCGCAGCCTTGCTGTGCAAGTACACCGAGTCGAGCAGCGCCCCCCACACGTCGTGCTGCTTTTGGGCGTACGCGGCGTTGCCGATGCGGACCGGGCGCGAGTTGGCATAGCCGGGCAGATGGTCGAGCGTCGACTCGCGCAGGTCGCGCTCGCCGCCGATGCCGTACATGATCTGCAGGTCCTCTTCGCTGGCGGCGAGGTCGCCGATGAACGACAGGAAGTCGATCGCCTCCCAGTCGAAGCCCAGCGAGTACAGCCCCCACAGCGCGAACGTCGCGTCGCGAATCCAGCTGAACCGGTAGTCGTAGTTGCGCTCGCCACCGAGCGTCTCGGGCAGCGACGTCGTCGCGGCCGCCGCTATAGCACCGGTGGGCGCGAACGTGAGGCCCTTCAGGGTCAGCGCGCTGCGCTGCAGGTAGCTGCGCCACGGGTGGTCGGGGAACTGGCCCCGTCCGAGCCAGTGCTGCCAGTGGTGCGCCGTCCACACCAGCCGCTTGTACGCGTCGGCGTAGGTGAGCGGCGGTTCCTTGCTGCCCCACGACAGGGCCACGAAGCGGACGTCGCCCTCCTTGAGCAGCGTGCGCGCCGTCGCCCGGCCGCCCTCGAAGCCGAGTCGCAGATCGGTGGTCAGGGTCAGCTCCACGTCGCAGCCACCGGCGGTCGCGATGCCCTGGTGATAGACCTTGTCGGCATAGGACCAGTTCGCGAACGCCTGGCCGTACTCGAACACCGGCTCGCATTCGACGACGGTCTGCACCTCGCCGTTCACGCAGCGGATCGTGCGTAGCAAGATGTGCTCTGAGTCGTAGTCCGTGGGCGTGCGCCGGTGCGTGTGCGACAGCTCGTCCTCGTGTCGCCACGGTCCGATCACCAGCAGGTCGCGCACGATCATCCACCCGGTGGCGGTTCCCCAGCTCGTCTCGAGAATCATCGTGCCCGGCAGGTAGCGACGCGCCGCCGGAACCAGGACGTCGGACGGGGCCACCCGGAAGTTGCCCGCGTGCCGGCCGAGGATCGAGCCGAAGATGCTGGGCGAGTCCATCCGCGGCAGGCACATCCACTCGACCGAGCCGCCCGGGGCGACGAGCGCGGTCGTCTCCCCGTCGGAGAGGAACCCGTAGTCGCCGATGGGCACCCGCATCGGCGTGGCCGGATGCGGGACGCCGTGGCCCAGTGCGGTAGCGCTGTCCATCCACGCAGGATGAGGGATCAACCGAGCGCGTACAAGCACCGGCACTCAGTCGGCGACGCCCACCACGTCCGGCTCGGGGATCTCGAGCGACGGGCCGGGCCGTCGCAGCGCAGCCAACGCCCGCCGGGCCGCCCACTGCTCGGCTATCGACAGCACCAGCAGCGCGATCGCCACGACGCCGTCCAGCCAGAAGTGGTTGGCCGTCGCCGCCACGACGAAGGTCGTGATGGCGGGATGCAGCAACACCAGCCAACGCCAGGGGCTGCGGCTGATCCGGACCGCGACCACTCCGATCAATACGGCCCAGCCGACGTGCACGGACGGCATCGCCGAGAGCTGGTCCGGCCCGACGGCCTGCAACGCCGTGTACACCGACTGGCCGTACTGCTCGGCGGTGTCCACGTAGCCCAGGTCGGGCAGCAGGCGGGGCGGGGCCACCGGCAGGAACTGCACCAGCAGGCAGGACGCCGTCAGCAGCACGATCGTCGTACGCAGCGCCGGGTAGCGATCGCGGTGGCGGACGAACAGCCACAGCAGCAGCGCGCCGAGGCCGGCGAAGTGCATCGTCGCGTAGTACAGGTTGCATGCCTCGGTCAGCAGCGGGTGCGGCGTTATCAGCCGCTGGGCTTCGACCTCGCCTGGCAAGTGCCATTCGCGTTCGACCCGCTCGATCCACCGCGCCCGAGAGAACGCACCCGACGTGCCCAGCAGGGATGCCGTAGCGGCGAGCTGCCACAACGCGTACAGGCCGGCGACGTAGCCGGATTCGCGGGCGAACGGCGCCAGTGTGACCAGGCGGGGACGAGCCGATGCGCTCAACGCCAGCCCGGCCGCAAGGAGCACGGCGGCCAGCACCGCCGCCTGCTGCCACGACAAGGCGATGTTGTGCACCCGCCAACTATGCCGTGGGCGTGGCCGCTCGCGCGCGCCGGCACGTGCTCAAGGTTGGACGTCCGGAATTCGCTCGTGGCCGACCAGCGTTGACCGTAGGTTCTGGTGAAGAAACCCGAAACGTTCCCGGAGGTGGCATGTCCCGGCGGAGCTGGCTGCTGTTCGCGGCCATGTGCGTGATCTGGGGCGTGCCGTATCTGATGATCCGGGTCGCAGTGCGCGAGGTGTCGCCGGGAACGCTGGTGTTCGCTCGCACGGCGCTGGGCGCGCTGCTGCTCGTGCCGCTCGCGATCAGGCGCGACGCGCTGCGTCCGGTGCTACGTCGGTGGCGCCCGCTGCTCGCCTACACCGCGGTCGAGGTGGCTGTGCCGTGGCTGATGCTGTCCGACGCCGAGACGGAGCTGTCCAGTTCGCTGACCGGACTGCTGATCGCCGCGGTGCCGCTCGTCGGGGTGGGCATCGCGCGCCTGCAGGGCACGGACGACCCGGTCGACGGCTACCGCGCCATCGGATTGCTGCTCGGCATCGGTGGCGTCGTCGCGCTTCTCGGCCTCGATTTCGGTGAGGTGCACGCCGTCCCGCTGGTCGAGCTGACCGTCGTGGTGGTGTGCTACGCGATCGGGCCGGCGATCTTGAGCCGCCACCTGTCCGACGTCCCCGGCATGGGCGTGGTCGTGTGGTCGCTGGCCATCACCGCCGTGGCGTATCTGCCGGTGGCCGCGCTCAGCCCCCCGGACCAGCTGCCGGCGAACGTCGTCTGGTCGTTGCTCGGGCTGGCGTCGATCTGCACGGCTGTGGCGTTCGTCGTGTTCTTCGCGCTGATAGCGGCCATCGGCCCCGCCCGGGCGACGGTGATCACCTACGTCAACCCCGCAGTGGCCGTTCTGCTCGGTGTCACGATGCTCGGTGAGCGGTTCACCGCCGGCATGGCCCTGGGTTTCCCGCTGATCCTGGCCGGCTCGGTGCTCGCGGCCCGCAAGCGCACGGTGCGCGACCCCGCGGCACCGACACGGGTCGCCGAACCTGCCCCGTCCTAGTCCGGCTCCGTGCTGCTCAACCAGTCCTGCTCATCTAGTCCAGGCGGACGCTGCCCGCCGGCGTGTCGAACACCGCGGCAACGACGCCCGTCGCGTCCTCGGACGGCGACTCCCACAGGACCTCGATGCCGTCTAGGGGCTGCGTGGACGAGATGCCGAGGTATTCGTCCACGGTGAACTCGTCACCGGCGAACTCCAGGCTCGTCAGGGTGATCTGCGAGTCGCCGCACGACGGGTGATGTTGATCGTCGCTCTGCCACTGTACGAAGAACGGGCGTTGCGGGTCGACGGCGAGGTCTTTCACGCCGATCTGCTTCCAGCGCAGGTCGAACCCGTCCGGACGGCGGCGGTGGCCCTGCACCGCGCGCCGGCCCAGTCGGGACTCGATCGCCGTGATGTCGTCGACGCGCACGGCCCACCCCAGCCAGCCGCCACCGGCCAGTCGCCGGGCGCGAACCGCCTGCCCGAACGGAGCCGTGTCGACGGCTGGATGATCGAGAACGTCCACCACCTCGACGTA
>WNGE01025249.1_pt1 | contig 10377 bp, 9 predicted proteins | sample 5400651 | NCBI WGS metagenome assembly WNGE01 (sample SAMN13153370, study PRJNA577476) | soil metagenome | isolation source: 60 cm soil or saprolite under grassland replicate 2 | place: USA:California | collected 2016-06-15
CCGCCGCAGCGGTCCCACCCGTGCCGCGCCAAGATCAGGGCACACGGGCTGGCCGCTGGCCGCGCGGCAGGCTACCCAATCGGCAAAACCGCGCAACGCCCCTGGTCAACTGGGCAGCGGCCGCGGCTGGACACCATCCTGGCGAGCCTGCGTGACCGCCTCGCCGAAGGCCACCCGCTACCCTTCCCCATGGCGTCTTCGACGTCGCATTGGCCCAGCTGGTGGTGCACTTCATGACGCGGCAGGTGGCGGGCCCGCGAGGGATGGCCCGGGTGACCCGTCCCGGCGGCGTAGCGACGGCTCACTCATGCGACTCCATCCCTTTCGGTTGATCACACTCATCAGCCAAGACAACCCCGCCCCTTGGCTCCACCCCCACTGCGACACGCAGAGGCTTCATGGCTACTACGGGCGAGTCCGCCAGCGCTGCTCCGCGTCCCGCGCTGGATGAGGAGCCGCGCAAGCGCTAAGTACAGCGACGCGCGCGTTTCTGTGTTCTTCGCGCGCTCTGTGGCATCCCTGAGCACCCGTTCTGCAGCTGGCACGTCACCGGGTGCACGGGTGAGCGTGAGGGCGAGCCCAATCGCCGCAGAACCCACTGGTTGGGTTGATGGCCAGCGCCTGGCGGAAGTACTGGACAGCCTGCCGCGACCGCGCACCTCGGCGTGGTTGAGCGAGGTCTTGCTGAAGGCACATGTTGCCGTATTCGATGTGTGCCTGCGCGTCGTATCAATCCCGTTCAAGCGCTTTGCCCAGCGTCTCCTCCGCCTCGGTTTACGCCCGAGCTTTACGTACAGCTCGCCAAGATCCACAAAGCTACCCTGGTAGGGGTTCAGCTCGATTGTGCGCTTCAGGTAATGTTCGGCCGCCGCGTATTCGGCGCGGCGGGTGAACAGCACTCCAAGGCACGTGTGGGCGAGGTGATTGCGCGGCCTCACTTCAAGGACATGCAGGCATAGTTGCTCGGACTCAGGCGTTTCGGATCATCCTGCCGGGTGAGCGCCAACGCCAAGCCGATTGCACCGTCCGGTGACAAAGGGTCCGCCGCGCCGGGACCTGCCGCTCCGCGCAGGCCTGCGATGTGGTGACCGCCGTGCGGGCCAGCCACAGGGCTACAAGGGTCATGAACACTGGGCCGACCGCGGCTGCGAGCCTCATGGTTGTCCTCGTGTCCTGGTGTCCATACCGCCGAGTTCCCCGCGCGTCAGGACCTGGCCGGTGTCTGGCCGCCGCCGGCGGGGAGCTGGTGGCCGAGCGCGGCGTCAATGAGCTCGGTCACCTGTCCGGCGTTGTGTGAGCCGTCGACCAGCCCGGAGAAGTACAGGCCCTGGCGCCGTTCGGCGCATCGCGCGGAGCACGGCACCTCGAGGCAGCAGCTGTGCCGCCCGCGGAACCCTCCCCGGTAGTGGGATACGAGGCTGGCCTGCATGAAGAAGTTGGTGAAGAGCGCGGCGAGGGCAAAGCCGACAACGAGGCCGGCGAACAAGCCTATGAAAAACACAGTCATTGCGCGGTCTCCACATGTGTCGCGGGAGCCACCGGCGCGTGCGGCCAGACGTCCCTTTTGGCCGTGTTTCGCTCTGGCGCCCAGAATGGTGCGAGCTGGCGGGCAACGATGCGGGTCTCGCTCTTGTCGACCAGCCCGCCCTTGCCGTCGATGTGGCCGGCTACCCACTTGCGTGCCGCGGCCTGGCTGAGCCGCCCCACGGCGTAGAACGCGACGAGGATTTTCAGCCGTTTGGAGGCGTTTCCCCGGTCCAGCGCGCCGACGATGGCGTCGTAGTCGCTGCGGCCGGCCAGCAGTGCGTCCACCTCGGCCAGGCCGCCGGCCCGTGCGTGCCGGTAGGCGTGCATGAGCGCGCCGATCACGTCATCGGGTTCGGCGGCCGCCTGGTCCCGCGGCGGCTGCGGGCGGAGCGTGGCTGCCCGCAGCCGCCCGCGCCGGGCCGGTTCCGGCGCGGCGGTGCCGTTTGGTGACGGCCACGCGGCCGCTTCCAATGCCTGCGACGGGGCGGCTGCCGGGCCGCCGCTAGCTGCGACGGCCGCCTGGCCGCTTTCACGGCCGCGGCGGGGGCGGTTCACCTTCTCCTGCTCACGGCGATCAGCCTCAGTTTCGAGTGCAGCCCGCAGATCGTCAGCGCGGGTCAGCTCACGCACGATGTACTCGTGCACCACGGGCTCCCAGGCGGTGTCACTACCGGCCGCGACGGCCTCATCGACGGCTGCCATCACAGTGTCGGGCAGGCGGCCGCTGCGCACCTGGTCCCGCAGCAACTGCGGCACCTGAGCGCGCCACCTACGGCCCTTCACAGACCGCAGCAGCGACACCACGTAAAGACGCGCATACTCACGCCCGAGCGCCACCTTGTACGACACACGGTCGACGCGCATCGAGCGCCACACGCTGAACGCGGTGCGGGGTTTCATCAGCCACCAGTGCACGCCCTCGTAAGACACCTCGCGCGAGTGCTTGCGGATGGCATGGCGGCAGACCTCAACGATGACGATGAACAGCGTCACAACCGCGGCGTGCCCGGCGATGGACTGTGGGTCTTCGCCCGCTGCCATGTTGAGGTACAGGGAGATCGCGGCGAACCACAGTGAGAGCGGCCGTAGGACCCACAGCGGCTTGCCGATGCGCTCGAACACGTACCCCATCAGGGTCAGCCCGGTGTATGCCGCCTACGCCGGCGAAAACGATGCCCGCAAACCACAGCACAGCCTTGAGCTTCCGGGTCATCTTGGAACCTCGCGCGATCCCGTTTCCCCCACCGCTCCGGCTGCGGCTACCCCGCAGCCCTCCCCCGCCGCAGCGGCGGGATGGGGCCTGGCCCGAGCCGCGCACGCCGCCGGGCGCGGCGGCCGCTGGCCCGGGCAGACCTGGCACCGCGCCCGCCTCACCGGCGAGCAGCCCGCCGCCGGCGGCACCTGATAACACCCTCCCCCCGGGCCCGGCGCCGGGGAACCACACAACCCAGCCCCGCCGGCAACGAAACGGAGACCACACCCATGCGCTACGCCGTGCTGCACACCATCAAAACCCCCACCGGAACCCGCCACACCGCCCGCCTGCTCATCGACGACGTCCCCGAAAAAAACCCCCGCCGCCGCCGTCACCGAAACCCTCACACGCGCCGGCCTCGCCGGCGACTACACCGAAGCCGGCATCCCCTGGGGCAACCACACCATCCGCCCCGAAGGCCGCACCGGCTGGCCCAAAGGAACCGAACACACCGACACCGCCCCCCGCACCACCTGGGCCGAACTCCAAGCCGCCACCCCACCCGCACGCATCGGCACCACCCGCCGCCGCACCACCGGAACCCGACAGCGCACCCCCAAAACCTGAACCGGCCGCGCGGCCAATTGCGGCCAACCCGCAACCCACCCGAAGGGCCACCCAGCGGCAGCCGTTCAGGATCCTTGCCGCAGGGCCCGCCGCCTGGGCCCGCAGACACCGGCGGCGGCCGAGCTCCATGGGCGCAGGCACGCCCAGGCCCCACACTCGAGCACGACCCCCACCGCCACGGCGAACAGCACCCCGCCACCAGCAGCCCCGAACCCCCGCCCGCGGGCACACCCATATGTTGGGCGGGTCCGCAGCCGTAGGTGTCATCCGGAGCTGGTGCCCGCCAGGTTCAACTGCCACTGCGGGTGTCGGCCAGGCTCACTCGAGGGTGACCTCGACGTTCGTACCCCCCTCCTCGAGGGGTTCAACGACGCCATTCCGTAGCTTCACCCGGTCGAACCCCTCGTCGCGTGCTATCGCGTCGATGCTGACGTCCACATGGACGTCAGCAGCGTTGTCACGGAGCCAGGAAAGCGCACGACTGAGGTCGAAAAAGCCCGCCTTGCCAACGGTCGCCTTCAGCTCAACCCGGCCGACCGCATCCACCGGCCGGCTGTGCGACGATTCCGCTGATTTCGCCTCCGCGCCCTCGCCGGCCGCGTCCTTCATGACGGGCCCGCCGCTCGCGGACGTTGCCGTATCCGGCCGCGAGTCTTCCGCCGGCAAGGCGCTCGGCGCGCGGGCTCCGTCGAGGGCGCGCTGAGCGTAGGTGGCTTCCAGCAATGCCGCGTCTGCAGACATGTCGATCTCTTCGCTTGGCAGCATCTCGCCGATCCGGATCAGCTTGGGATCCCGCACCTCGGTGGTGCCATCCCCGTGGACCAGGCCCACGGCGTAGCCGGCGCGTGACGCGCCGCGGTTTGTCGCGGGGATGACGGACCCGGGCCGGGTCGGTGACAAACCCCCGCGCCTGGCAGTACTCCAGCCATTCGCGGGTCAGCCGCGGGTTCACCGCGTCGGCCTTCGCGACGACCGGGCTCATGTTGTCAGGGACGATCACGCGGAACACCCCGGAGAAGAACTGCCAGGCTTCCTCACACCCGGCGATGACCTCCTCCAGCGTCATCGAAAACGTCAGGTACACGAACATGTAGCGGGAGAAGCAGGCGGTGAACACCAGCGCCCGCAGCTTGCGCCGCCTGCTCTCACCCGCCGGGATCAGCCCCAGATCCCCGAAATCGACCTGCAGCTCACCGCCCGGCGGCCCGTCATCAACCCGCGTGGTCACCTTGCTGCCCGGCGCAGCGCACCGCTCGGCCACGAACCGGTGCAGCGTCCGCTCCGCCACGACCACGCCCTGGCGGGCCAGCAAGATCCCGATCTTCACCACCGGCACGCCGTCCTCGGCCCACGTCGCGATCTGCTCGCGGCGGGCCTCCAGCTCCGCCCACCCCTGACCGTGCCCATCCGGCCGCACCGGCCGCACCACCGACACAACATGCCCGATCAGCCCATCGGTGAGCTGGTTCTCGCCTCCCCCGCGGGACAGGCCAGCCGCCACCGCGGCGCTCACGTAACGCTTGCTTGTCTTGCGGTCGACGCCCGCCTGCGCGGCCACCGCCCGCTCGCTCTTCCCCGCGAGCCAGGCCCGCAGCGCTTCACGAATCTCGATCATTGACACCTCCCGGTACACCATCCCGGCGACCTCCAGCCGCTCGACTGGGGGAAGATCAAACCGGTGTCCCGTCTCCGATAAGTCGGCCCTGTCTCACTGATTCCGGCCCATTAGCCGCCGGGTCTCACTAGAGTCGGCCCAAGATCGCGATCGTGATTTTTGGGAAGGCCGTGGTGGATGCTGCTGCTGCGCTGGATGTTGGTCGCTGGCGGCGTGCGCGACTGAGCGGCTGGAGGACGCGCTGCCGGTGCGGTCGTTTCGCTGGACGAAGGGCGCCGCGAATTTTCCGGGCTGGTGGTGGTCGTCGACCACGGGGCGGCATGTGGGGTTCGAGTCGTGGCTGGAGCGTGATCACGTGATGCTGATGGATTTCGACCCTGACATCACCGGGATCGCCTCGCAGCCGTTCTGGCTGCACTGGCGCGATGGCACCGGCCGGCCGCGAAGGCATGCGCCGGACTTCTTCGCCCGGCGCGCCGGCGGCGGCGCGATCGTGGTTGATGTCCGCCCGGATGACCGCATCCCGGAGCAGGACGCGGAGGTGTTCCGGGTGACGGCTGCCGCATGCGAGCAGGCGGGCTGGGAGTTCCGGCGGGCCGGCACGATCGACGCGGTGGTGACGGCGAATGTGCGGTGGCTCTCGCGGTACCGGCATCGGCGCTGCTGGCGGGAGGCGGAGGCGATGGTTTTGCTGGAGGTGTTCGGCACCGGTCAGCCGCTGCTGGCCGGGGCGGCGCGGGCGGGAGACCCGATCGCGGTGCTGCCGGTGGCCTACCACCTGCTGTGGCGCCGCGAACTGGTCTGTGATCTGTCGGTCCGGCTGAGCGGGAACACGGTCGTGCGGAGCGCGGCAGCCGGGAGCGTGCGGTGACGGGCCGGGCCGGGACGGCCGGCGGGATCCGGGCCGGCGATCGCCTGGTGATCGATGACCGGCCGGTGGTGGTGCTGGGCGCGTCGGGAACGGTGGTCCGGTTCGCCGGCGATGACGGTGTCGTGGAGAGCGCGTCGATCGCCGAACTGGCGGGCAGCGGCCGGATGGTGCTCGCGCCGCGGGGAACCGAGGGGTTCCCCGCGGCGCGGACGGGCCTGGCGGGCCTGCCGCCGGAGGCGGCCGCCGCGGCACGGTGGTGGGAGGCACACATCATCGAGGTGGCCGGCGGGGTGCCGCCTGATGCACCGCCCGGGACGCCGCCACGGCCGGCCTATGACGTGGAGCGCACGAGCCTGCGCGCGCGGGAGCAGGCAAAGGCCGCCGAGCTGTCCGCGGCCGGCACGCCGGTATCGGCCTCGACGGTGAAGCACCGGCGGCAGCGGTGGCAGGCCGAAGGGCTGATGGGGCTGGTGGACGGCCGGGTCAGGAGGCGCAAGAGCCCGGCCGGGCGCAGCGACCCGGTCGTGGCTGAGGCCATGGAGGAAGCGATCGGCGAGGCAGCCGATGACTCCTCCAGGGCGGCGACGTTCATCGTGTGGCGCACCCGCCAGCTGCTGTCCGAGCGCGGCCAGGCCGGCAAGACTCCGTCCCGGGCCACGCTCTACCGGCTGTTCGCGCGGTTGTCGGCGGGCAGGCACACGACCGGCTCGGCGAGTACCCGCCGGGGACTGGCCGGCCGGCCTCAGCGAGCGTTCTCCCAGGCGCATCCCGCGGCGCCCGGTGAGCTGATGGAGATCGACTCGACTCCGCTGGATGTGCTGGTGCTGCTGGATGACGGGGTGGCCGGCCGGGTGGAGCTGACCGCGATGATCGACGTGGCGACGCGGACTGTGCCCGCGGCGGTGCTGCGGCCCTCGGCCCGGTCGGTGGACGCCTCGGTGCTGCTGGCCCGCGCGCTGACGCCTGAGCCGATGCGGCCGGGATGGCCGCAGAGCCTGGCGATGGCGCACTCGGCGCTGCCCTATGAGCGGCTGCTGCGCATCGATGAGCGGCTGGAACACGCCGCCGCCCGGCCGGTGATCGTGCCGGACACCATCGTCATCGACCACGGGGCGGTGTTCGTGTCTGACAACTTCCGCGCCTCCTGCCGGCACCTGGGGATCAGCATCCAGCCGGCCCACCTGGCGACCGGATCGGACAAACCGCATATCGAGAAGATGTTCTCCTCGCTTGCCACGTTGTTCTGCCAGTTCGCCACCGGCTACCTGGGACGCAGCGCCGACCGCCGGGGACGCCACGTGGACGGCCAGCCGTTGTGGTCGCTGATGCAGATGCAGGACCTTCTGGACGAATGGCTCATTTCGGTGTGGCAGAACCGGCCGCACGACGGCCTGCGTGACCCGCTGCATCCCGCGCTGGCGGTCTCACCGAACCAGAAGTACGCCGCGCTGATCGAGACCGCCGGGTATGTGCCGGTCCCGCTCAGCGCCGAGGACCACATCGAGCTGCTGCCCGCGGTCTGGCGGGCGGTCAACGCCTACGGCATCAAGATCAATCACCGGACGTATGACAGCGCCGGCCTGAACCCGGTCCGCCAGCAGCCCTCCGGTGTCAGGGATGGCCGGTGGGAGGTCCACTACGACCCGTACGACGTCTCGAAGGTGTTCGTCCGCGGACCCGGCGGCTGGATCACCTGCACCTGGAAGTACCTGGACCGGGTGCCGGTCCCGTTCGGAGAGCTGGCCTGGGACCACATATCGGGGCAGCTGGCCGGACAGGGCCGCGGCGATGCCAGCGAACTGGAACGCGTCCAGGCGGTCGATGAGCTGCTGCGCCGCGCCTACCACGGCCCGCCAGCAGACACCCCGGAGGCGGCCGGGGAACCAGCGGGCGACGCGAATGCCGAGACAGCCAGGAACCGGCCCAGGTCACGAGGAGGAAAGAAGCAGCCGGCCCGGGACCGGCGGGTCGCCGCCCGCACCCGCGCCACAGCGGCACGAGACACCTCCGGCGCCACGGAACCCGCGGCCAGTCCCGCCGCAGCGACACCAGCCGGCGACGACAACGATGCCCGCACGCCACCCGACGATGACCAGCCCGTCGCCAAGGTCATCCCGCTCGGGATCTTCGACCCCTTCGAGGAAGCCAGGAAACGATGGTGAACACCGGCAAGGCCGCGGCGGCCGGCCACGGACCGGCCGCCACAGGCTCAGATCCGCACCAGCACCTGACGACAGTGGAAGGATGGCGGGATTTCACCCTCGCCGCGCCCGCACCGCCGGCCCTGCTGACCAGTGCCCAGTACGCCGCCCTGGGCGGCGATGCCCGCCGCGCCTATGACGACGAACGGCTGGACTACCACACCCGGCTGGGCGTGGTCGCCACCTCGACGTTGCGGCAGGTCGTCACCACCGGACGCCGTCTGACGCTGCTGAACCGGCATGCGATCAGCGCCCGCCAGGGCCTGATCCTGTCCGGCGCGGCCGGCACCGGGAAGACCACCGCGATCGCCCAGTTCGGCAAGACCCACGAGGCCATCGACCGCGACCGCCACCCCGGTCAGGACCGCATCCCGGTGATCTACGTGACCGTCCCGCCCGCGGCAACCCCGCGGATGCTGGCCATGGAATTCGCCCGCTTCCTGGGCCTGCCGGCCCTGCCGCGGGCCAACATGACCGACATCATCGAGGCCGTCTGCGGCGTCAGCACCGACATGCGGGTAAGCGTGGTACTGGTCGACGAGATCCACAACATGCAGCTCGCCACCCGCAGCGGCGCGGAAGTATCTGACACCCTGAAGTACTTCTCCGAGCGCCTGCCCGCCACGTTCGTCTACGCGGGCATCGACCTGGAACACCAGGGCCTGTTCACCGGCATCCGCGGCCGGCAGATCGCCGGGCGTTTCACCCTCATCCCCACGCTGGCCTTCCCGCTGGCCGGTGAATGGCAGAGCCTGATCGTCACCCTCGAAGACGCCCTGCGCCTGCACCAGCACCAGCCCGGAACACTGGCCACGCTGGACAAGTACCTGCACCAGCGCGCCGGCGGGATGATAGGCAGCCTGTCCCACCTGATCCGCGGCGCAGCGATCGAAGCGATCCTGACCGGCACCGAACGCATCACCAGGAAGCTGCTGGAGACCCTCGACATCGACCACGCAGCCCAGCAGGGCTCAGCACCCGGGCACCGGACCAGCGCCCGGTGACCTCACCGGCCGCCAGGACCGCAACCCGGTCCGCCGCAGTACGCCCACTCCCCATCCGGCCCCGGCCCGCCGCCGGCGACACCCCCGCCACCTATATCCGGCGGCTGGCCCGCGCCAATCACCTGCGCCCCGGCTACCTGAACCGCTACCTGCGCGACGATGCCACCAGCCAGATCAGCATCGACATGCTCGCCGCCCTGGCCGCCAGGCCCGTCAGCTCACTGATGCGCGCGTTCAGCCAGGCTGACCAGGTGCCGCCAGCAAAGCGGCGCTACTTCACCGCATTGCAACGGCGAGAATTGTTCCAGGCCATCCGCCGCGACGCCGAAACCAGACACCGGTCGATACGGGCACTGGCCGACGACTACGGGATCCACCGGCGAGTAATCCGCCAGGCGCTCGCGCCGCCGAGCCCGCGACCCCGCAAACCGCCCAGGCCCCGGCCCTCGCGGCTGGACCCCTGCACCGCCATCATCGATGCCATCCTCGACGAGGAGCTCCGTCATCCCGGCCGGCCCGCCCACACGATCAGGCAGATCCTGAACCACCTGATCACAGAGCACAACGCGACCGGGATCTCCTACGGAATGGTTCGCCAGTACATCGGGGGCCAGCGCAGCTTGCGGCCACGACCGCACCGGGCAGCTGCCGCCTCAGCGACGCCGCCAGCGGACACAGCCGCGAGCCGGCCCGCATCCCAGGCCACCCGGTCGCCAGGCCACCAGGCAATCGAACGGCACGACCTGCTCCAGCTCCGGCAAATCCTGGACGCAGGCCACGACGTCGAAGACGAGACCCAAGACGGACTGACCTTGCTCCGGCACGCTGTCCGCCGCGAACACACCGCCCGCGTACAGCACGGCGACCCCCTCCACGTCGACATGACCGCGCTGCTCCTCGCCCGCGGCGCCGACCCGCACCACCTCCGCAACGGCACATCCATCGAGACCGAAGCCGAGCTTCTCGGGCACTGGCTCGCAGCCGAAGTCATCCGTGCATGGAAGCCCGCCACCCCGGAACCGACCTCGGGCCGGCTTCAGTGAGACCCGGCGGCTAATGGGCCGGAATCAGTGAGACAGGGCCGACTTATCGGAGACGGGACAGCACCACGCCGCTGGTCCCACTAGTGGCGACCGGGTGGTCCCATGCTCATGGCGGAAAACCCCTCAACCTGGTCCCATGCCGCTGGCGGATGACACCGACCGGTTCCGTTTGAACCGGCGCATGCGGCGCCGCTTATACTCCTCGGCGGGCCAGCATATCATCGGACGATGTTGACACATTGCTCATCTGCCACTAGACATATCGGGTTCTAAAACTCGGCCGTGGCTGTTGAG
>WNGE01009293.1_pt1 | contig 10375 bp, 12 predicted proteins | sample 5400651 | NCBI WGS metagenome assembly WNGE01 (sample SAMN13153370, study PRJNA577476) | soil metagenome | isolation source: 60 cm soil or saprolite under grassland replicate 2 | place: USA:California | collected 2016-06-15
TTGCTGCGGAGGTCCCGCCGAGCGGACGACGTGCCCGGAGGTTCACGCACTCGTCCGGGGTGAGCCGGGGTCTCAGCCTTTGGCGGGCGTGATGAAGCCGGTGACGAGGCCGTCGACCACCAGACTTGATCCGTCTGGGACAGAATCACGGCTGCCTGGCTGCTCCGCTGCGGTCCAGGTTCAAGCGCCCAAAGCTGGTGCGGCAAGCAGTGGCGAGCCGCCGCTTCCGCGCTCTACACGCTCGGAGGGTCACATGCTCAGATGCCGGTGCTCACAGATGGCTGCCGCCCGCTCGCATGCCGCCGCGGCCCGCAGCAGTCGCGGGTCGAGCCCCGATCGTCGGCACGCGACCGCGGCGGCGCGGCAGATCGGCGCGGCGATCGCAAAGGTCGAGCGTCGCTCGTCTCCGTCGGCGTCGGTTGCCGCGGCGGCAGCATCGATCGCCGCCGCGGCTCGCAGCAGACGGCGACCGAACTCGCTTCGCGGTGCCTCCTCCTCGCTCAGGTAGACGGCCACGACCTCTTTGCAGGCCACCGAGCACGTCTTCAGCGCCGCCGCGGTCGCCGGGCCCGCCGAGACCAGGCGGTCGATCGGCCTCCCGCCTCTCATCCTGATCGTTGAACGAGCCCGCACCGGTCGCGGGTACGGCCCGCAAGCTAGGGCCGGGGATCGGTGTCCTCTGCTACCTCGCCCGCCTCACCGAGTTTTTCGACCACGAGGTAATCGGGGTGTTCCTCCACCACACGCTCGAACCCTTCGCGCTGGTGGCCAGGGATCAGCACGAACCGGCGGGCGTGATCGCGAACAGCCTCATACACCGAGACCGGGATCGAAAGCGCAGCCGAGCAGGCGGGGTCGGCGCACTCGCAGAGAAACTCGACCGTGTCATCGCCGAATTCCTCGCCGAGCCGCTCGAGCCGCTCATTCATCTCCCGGAAGATGTTCTCGTTCAGCGCCCGTCGCTCGGCACCAGACACAATTCCGAACCCTAGCCGCAAGGAAGCTCGCCAAGGCCGGCGTGCGAGCGGCCTGCCGTGAGCGTTGACAGCGCTGCGGTTTGTCAAGGGTCACCCAGGCCGCCAGCCGCCTCACCCAGCGCGAATGCCCGAGTTCGCCCAGCCGGCCGAGGGAGCTCGATCCCCCTCACGAACGGCTCGTTTCCTTCGCCAGGCCCGACGGCTCGACGAGCACGTGCTCGCGACCCCGCCGCCGGGCGGGTCCTTCCCCGGGCGAGGCGAGTGGTTGCCCGACTCGTCGCAACTCGCGCACACGGTCGCACTCGGAACGGGCGTATCGGCACTCGAGCTGGTGAACGCCGACGGAACCAACCGCCGGCGCCTGTTCGTGGCCGTCGAGGGCTTCCCCGTGTCGTGGTCGCCCGACGGGCGCAGGCTGACCTTCAGCGGGCAGAAGCGGGGTCAGCACGCACACGTCTACGTGGCCGCGGCCGACGGCTCGAGCGTGCGCCGGCTCGTTCCGGGCGACGCGTTCCGGCCCGAGTGGTCGCCGCGCGGCGACTGGATCGTCTACGGCCGCGGCCTGCATTCCACGGCACGCGACCTCTGGCAGATCGTGCGCACGCACCCGAACGGAACTGTCATGTGTCAAGGCCGGTCGAAATCGGACCCCCGTAGCGCCGGTTGAGCGCGCTTCTGGCGGGATCCTCGTGAAGCCCAACTCGCTGACCGTGCAGCAATGGGCCACGCGCTGGCTCGAGAACCATCCCGACCTCGGCACGGGTTCACGACGGCTCAACGAGCAGCGTCTCCGCGACTACGTCCCATCCCGTGATCGGCCGCAGAAGGCTGAGCGGCTCCAACGGTGTCACCAAGCACGACGTGCTGGCCGTTAGTAGCCGAGGAGCCGCACCTCTTCGCGCCGCTCGCGCGCGAAGAAGTGAATGCCGTCGACGAAACGCACCCAATTGCAGCGCGTGCACATCAGCAGCGAATGGGTGCGCGCGCTGTCGGCGAGATACCGGACACCTCGCAGCAGGTCGCCGTTCGAGACGCCCGTGGCGGCGACGATCACCTCTCCGGGCGCGAGATCCTCGGTGCGGAAGACGCGGGTGTAGTCGTCGATCCCGAGCTCGCCGAGCTCGTCGATCTCCCGTCGCGACGTCGGCCAGAACTGCGCCTGGAGCTCGCCGCCGAGGCAGCGCAACGCCGCCGCGGACAGCACAGCCTGCCGCGTGCCGCCGATGCCGATCGCGAGATGGTCGTTCGTGCCGCGAATGGCCGCCGAGATCGCCGCCGTCACGTCGCCGTCCTGGATCAGCTTGATCCGCGCGCCGGCGTTCCGGATCTCCTCGATCAGATCGTGGTGGCGCGGGCGGTCGAGCACGATCGTCGTGACGTCGTTCACGCGCCGTCCGAACGCGGTTGCGATCGCCTCGACGTTGTCGGCGACCGGCCGCAACAGGTCGATCGAGCCGCGCGCGCGGGGACCGACGGCCATCTTCCGCATGTACATGTCCGGCAGCGTGAGCAGGTGACCGGAGTCGCCGACGGCGATCATCGACATCGCGCCGTTGCCGCCGCGTGCGACCACGCCGCGACCCTCGAGCGGGTCGAGGGCGAGGTCGAGCTCGAGCCCGCCGCCGCCGCCGATCGCCGCTCCGGGCGTGAGGCCGCCTGCGTCGTCGCGGGAGCCGAAGACGACACGACCATGGATCGGAAGCAGATCGAGCGTGGCCCGCATCCCTGTCGCCGCCGCCTCCTCGGCCGCCTCCTGGTCGTCCCGTCCGAGCCAGCGCGCCGCGCCGAGCGCGGCCCGCTCGGTGGCGCGGAGGAACGTCTGGCAGGGGCAATGCTCGCCCTGTCCACTCAGCGTCTCGGACGCCGGCTCGACCTGCGTCTCGGTCACACTCGTTCCCGCACGCGCTCCGCCGCGGAGAGGACGAGCTCCGCGACCGCGGCCGTCGCCCCGTCTGCGCTCTCGTTCTCGATCACCGCGACTCCGGCCCGCTCCGCGCGTGCGACGAGGAAGCTCTGGAGCCGCCGGATCTCCTCGAAGCGGTCGAGGTACTTCGCCATCGGCCGCTGCGTGCCGGCCTCGCGCGTGAAGAAATGCTGCGCATGCGCTGTCTCGTCGTCGATGTTGAGGACGCACGCCGTCACGAGCGCTCGGTCGTCGAGCGACGGCAGCAGGCCCGGGACGAGATGGACGCCCTCGAGCACCATCGACCAGCCCTCGTGCAGGGCACGCTCGATCGCGGCCTGTACGCCGACCAGCACGTTGCGCGACTGGTCGAGGAACCCCGCCACGAGCGGATCGTCGGCTTCGGGATGTGCGTCTCCGGCCTCGAAGCTCGAGAAGTGGATCGAGGGCATGAACTCGTGGGAGAAGAAGGCCCGCATCGTCTGGCGGATGAAATCGGTGGACGTGACCCTGGTGATCCCGAGCCGGTAGGCGATCTCGCTCGCGACCGTCGACTTGCCGGTGCCGGTCGCGCCGCCCACGAGGATCACGATCGGCAGGTCGAGCTCCCGCAGCTCCTGGTAGCGGCGCAGCTGGCGGACGGCCTCGCCGCCCTCCGCGTGGCCGAGGATCTCCACCGCCAGCGCCTCGAGCCGGTCGAGCGCGACCACCTCGCTGCCACGGGCGGTGACGTCGTCGCCGACGCACCGCGCCAGCGCGTAGGCACGGTCGGGCGGAACGCCCACGGCCATCAGCGCGCGCGCCATCAGGCCTCGCGAGTACGGCAGGCCGTGCTCGCCGCCGAGCGGAAGCGGCATGATCCGGCGCGGCTGGCTCACGCCCGCACCTCCGCGGGTACCAGCTCCAGGATCGCCTCGTCGAGGCCGTCGGCGAGCACCTCGTTCTCCGCGAGCACGACCTCCGCCCCACGCTGCCGCGCCGCCTCGGCGACGACGTCGATCGCCGCCGCCTTCAGCTCGACGAGGAAGACGTCGGCATCGATCCCGCGCAGGTCCTCCGCGAGCGCGGTGCGGTCGGCGAGGTTCCGCGAGACGAAGACGACGTCCGCGTCGAGATGGCCGAACGGCGCGGGCCCCGTGGTGAAGAGCGCGATGCGCCGGCCCGCCAGCGGCTCGATCGGGCGCAGGCGAAGCTCGAAGCGGAGCACGGGCTTCCCCAGGATCTGCACCTCCCGGGCGACGTCGTCGCTCGTCGTGAGCACGAGGTCGCTGATCAGGATCCGGTAGGGATTGAGGCCCGAGGCCGCGTCGTGGGCCACGAGGATGCGCGCGTCGACGGCGATCGGCGGGATCGCCGCGCCGCTGCCGTCGAAGACGACGAGGTCGGGGTCGAGGGAGGCCGCAAGCCGCGCCCCCTCGAGGACGTTGGACGTGTAGGGCGCACCCGCGAGGCCGCCGCCGGCTCTGCGGCAGCCGACGGTCGGCACGCCGGCGAGCACCGCCGTCTCCAGGTGGTCCGAGGCTGCGTGGCGGCCGCTGCGCGAGAGCGCGAGGAGGTCGTCGAGCGTCGGGGCCGCCTCGACCAGCTCCGGCTGCGGCGGCCCGCCGCGGCCCATGGCGACGACGACGACGCGACGGTCGCGCGCGAGCAGGCGGGCGACGTGCCCGGTGACGGCCGTCTTCCCGACCCGCTTGCCCGTGCCGAGCACGGCGAGCGACGGTCGCTCGAACGGGTGGAAGGTGGGCGGGTCGAAGCGGAAGTCGGCGCCGACGTACGGGACTCCGGCGGCCAGGAACCGGCTGGCCAGCAGCAGCCGCCGCCGCGGGTCGAGCACCGGCTCGTCGGAGAGGTCGACGGCGATCTCCGCGTCCCCCGGCCCATCCTGCAGCGGCACGCCGTAGTCGGGCGCGCCGCGCAGCTTCTCGGTGCCCCCGACGAGCATCACGCCGACGAACTCGTAGGGCAGCTCGGCGAGCGCGTCGCGCACCACCTCCGGGTAGTGCTCCCCATCGACAATCGCCACTGCTCTCACGCCCCTGGCCGCCTTTCGCTCCCGCCCCGGGCGAAGCTCCGAACAGCATCGCAAGCCGGGCTCCGCGAAAGGCTGACGACGCTGGCGCCACGCTCCGAGGTCCGGCGGCCCGAGTCCGTACGCAAAAGTACTGTCCATGGGCCGCCGAACGATAGATCGCGACGCCAGCGCCGCCCCAGGAACGTGAGCAAGCTCATCGCGCGCTCGTCACCTCGCTTTCGATCCGCGCCGTGTACTTCTCGTACGTCTTCGTCTCGGTCGAGAACTGGATGATGCGCTCCTGTCCGTGGAACGGGTACCTGCGCCAGACGTCGACGTGCGTGCCCTCCACCTCGACGACGTTGTAGCAGGGCCGGCCGTGCCCCCTCAGTCGGGAGGACGAGACCGTGCCCGCGTTGACGATGAAGAGGTCCTCCAGGCGCCAGGCGTAGGGCACGTGCTTGTGCCCGGAGAGGACGAGGTCGACACCCGCCCGCTGGAGCGACTCGAGCGCGTCGCCCGCGTCGTTGACGATGTTGCGCTCCCGCCCGGTGCCGGGCACCGGCAGCAGGTGGTGGTGGAGGACGAAGATGCGCAGGTCGGCCGGCTCGGCGAACTGCTGTTCGATCCAGCCGTAGCGGCCGCGCCCGATCTGGCCGTTGTCGAGATCCGGCTCGCTCGAGTCGACCGCGACGATCGTCACGTCGCCGACCCGCAGCACCGAGTTGCGGGCGCCGAACAGCTCCTCGAAGTGCACGTAGCCGACGTTGCGTGAGTCGTGGTTGCCGGGGATGACGACGACCGACTCGCAGTCGAGCCCGTCGAGGTAGCGCCTGGCGAGCGCATACTCGTCCTTGAACCCGTGCGAGGTGAGATCGCCCGAGCAGATGACGACGTCCGGCTCGATCTCGTTCACCTCGGCGATCGCGCGCTCGAGCAGGTTCGGCAGGAAGAACTGCTGCCCGCAGTGGAGATCGGACAGCTGCACGATCGTGAAGCACTCCCCGTTGCGCCCCCGCGGCATGGGCGGAAGTGTAGGCGACTCCTTTAGAAGATCCACCTCACGGGATAGAAGAGCCCGGCCGCGACGAGCGCGGCGGCCGGCACCGTCAGCAGCCAGGCGCCGACGATGTTGCCCGCGACGCCCCAGCGCACGGCCGAGAGCCGCTTGGTCGCGCCCGCGCCCATCACCGAGCCCGCCGCGACGTGGGTCGTCGAGATCGGATACCCGAAATGCGACGCGACATAGAGGACGGAGCCGCCCGCGACCTGTGCCGCAAAGCCGTGCTCGGGCTGCATGCTGTACATCCGCTGGCCGATCGTGCGGATGATCCGCCAGCCGCCGACGTAGGTTCCGAGCGCGATCGAGACGCCCGCCGAGACGATCACCCACGTCGGGATGTAGAAGTGCGAGAGGTGGCCGCTCTCGAAGAGCGCGAGCGCGATCACGCCCATGGTCTTCTGCGCGTCGTTCGCGCCGTGCGTGAACGCGAACCACGTGCCCGAGGCGAGCTGCCCGAGACGAAAGCCGCGGTTCGCGACACCGGGCGTGATCGTACGGAGGATCCAATACGCGGCGAGGAGCAGGAGAAACGCGCCGACGAAACCCGTCGCGGGAGAGATGAGCGACGGGATCGCGACCTTGTGCGCGACGCCGTGCCACTCGACGCCGGCGCCGCCGGACTGCGCGAGCGCGGCCCCGATCAGGCCGCCGATCAGCGCGTGCGACGAGCTCGACGGCAGGCCGAACCACCACGTGAGCAGGTTCCACGCGATCGCGCCGAGGAGGGCCGCGAGCACCGTCGTCTCGGTGGCGAGCCCGGTGTCGATGATGCCCTTGCCGACGGTCTTCGCCACCGCGGTCGTCACGAAGGCCCCGGCGAGATTCGCCGCCGCCGCAACCGAGACGGCGACGCGCGGGGTCATTGCCCGGGTGGAGATCGAGGTCGCGACGGCATTCGCCGTGTCGTGAAATCCGTTGGTGAAGTCGAAGCCGAGCGCGACCGCGACCACGACCACCAGCAGTACGTCGTTCAACGGTTCTTGACGAGAATCGCCTCGAGCACGTCGGCAGCGTTCTCGCAGGCGTCGACCGCCTCCTCGAGCTGCTCGTGGATGTCCTTCCAGCGCACGAGCGCGATCGCATCCGTCCCGCCGCTGAAGAGCTCGGAGATCGCCGCGCGCGCGATCGTGTCGCCCTCGTCCTCGAGCTCGCGCAGCTCGATCAGCTGCCGCCGGGAGTCCTTGAAGCCCTCGAGCCGCGCGACCGCCTCGCGGAGCTTGTTCGCCGACCGCTCGATGACGCGTGCCTGGTCGACGGCCTGCGCGCGCACGTCGCGAACGCCGTAGCCGGCGATCTTGCCGGCGGCCTCGTCGACGTGGTCGCAGATGTCGTCGAGGGCGCCGGCCAGCCGGTACATGTCGTCGCGGTCGAACGGCGTCACGAACGTGCGATTGAGCAGGTCGACGACCTCGTGTGTCAGCCGGTCGCCCTCGTGCTCGAGCTCCTTGATGTCGCGCGCCCGCTCGTCGAGCCGGTCCGGGAAGCTCTCGAGGAGATCGATCAGGGCCTGCGCGATCGCGACGGTGTTCGCAGCCGCCCGGTTGAAGAGGTCGAAGAACTCGCGCTTCTGCGGGACGAGGCTGATGCGTGCCACCGGCCCGGTTGTCTATCACGGTTTGACCATCCGACGCCGTAGGTACCGTGACGTGCAGATGGGGCTCGACTCCCCCGCTTTCCAGGCATATCGAGGCACCGAGCCGCCGCGCTTCGCCAGCCAGGCGGAACTCGAGTGTGCGAAGGTGCTCGACTACTACGGCGTCCCGTGGCTCTACGAGCCGACGACCTTCGTGCTCGAGACCGACGAGGACGGTCGCGTGACGGAGGCCTTCACGCCCGACTTCTACCTGCCGGAGCAGGATCTCTACGTCGAGCTCACCGTGATGAAGCAGTCGCTCGTGACCCGGAAGAACCGGAAGCTGCGGAAGCTCCGGGAGCGCTACCCGGACGTCAAGATCAAGCTCTTCTACAAGCGCGACCTCGAGCGGCTCGCCCAGCGCTTCCACCTCGACGTCGTCACGTAGGAGCTTCACCGCGGACGACCGGATCGGCGAGGTCTACCTGTCGGCCGCCGAGCTCGCCGCCCGGGTGCGCGAGCTCGGACACGAGATCGCCGGCGACTACGCGGGCAGGGAGCCGGTGCTCGTCGGCTCGCTGAAGGCGAGCTTCGTCTTTCTCGCCGATCTGTCGCGCTCGCTGCCCATCCTGCACGCGCTCGACTTCGTCGAGCTCGCCGGCTACGGCAGCTCGCAGATGGGCGGCCACGAGCAGATCCGTGTGCTCAAGGATCTCGACGCCGACATCCGCGATCGCGACGTGCTCGTCGTCGAGGACGTGATCGACACGGGCCTGACGCTCCACTACCTCGTGCGCACCTTCGAGCTGCGGCGGCCGCGCTCGATCGGCGCGGTCACGTTGCTCGACCGTCCGTATCGCCGGCTCGTCGAGGATCTGCCCGTTCGCTACGTGGGCTTCGTGGTGCCCGACGAGCTGTTCGTGGGCTACGGGTTCGATCTCGACGAGCGCTGGCGGCAGCTCCCGGATCTCCGGCTGGTCCGCGAGGCTGCGCTACCGTAGGGAAGGAGTTTTAGACTAGGCTAACTTTCGTGCTCGAGACACGCCCCGAAGACAGGACGCGACGCATCGGAGAGGGCGAGCGGATCCTCCGCGGCGGCAGGTTCCGGCTCCTCCCCTTCCTCGGCCCGGCCTTCATCGCGGCCGTCGCCTACATCGACCCCGGCAACTTCGCGACGAACATCGCCGGCGGCTCGAAGTTCGGCTACACGCTCGTCTGGGTCATCGTCGCCTCGAACCTGATGGCGATGCTCATCCAGACGCTGTCGGCGAAGCTCGGAATCGCAACGGGACGCAACCTGCCCGAGGTCTGCCGCGACGGGTTCTCACGCCGCACGTCGATCCTCCTCTGGATCCAGGCCGAGGTGATCGCCATGGCGACCGACCTCGCGGAGTTCCTCGGGGCGGCGCTCGGGTTCAAGCTCCTGTTCGGGATCGGCCTGTTCCCGGCCGCGGTGCTGACCGCTGTTTGCGCTTTTGCCATCCTCGGCCTGCAGCGGTTCGGGGCCCGGCCGCTGGAGGCGACGATCGTGATCATGGTGGGCGTGATCGGGTTCTGCTACGTGATCGAACTCTTCTACGCAAACCCGCCTCTCCTCACGGTGGCGAAGCACGCCGTCGTCCCCGCGTTCCAGGGCTCCGAATCGGTTCTCCTCGCGGTCGGGATCCTCGGGGCCACCGTGATGCCGCACGTGATCTACCTCCACTCTTCGCTGCTGCAGACCCGCATCGTCCCGGATTCCGAGCAGGAGGCGCACCGGCTCTTTCGCTACACGCGCATCGACGTGGCGATCGCGATGACGATCGCCGGGTTGATCAACGTCGCGATGCTCGTCATGGCGGCGAGTACCTTCTTCAAGAGCGGCCTGCACGACGTGGCCTCGATCGAGGGGGCGCACCGCACGCTCCAGCCGCTCCTGGGCAGCTCGGCGGCGACGCTCTTCGCGATCGCGCTCATCGGCTCGGGGCTGTCGAGCTCGGCGATCGGGACGATGGCCGGGCAGGTGGTGATGCAGGGCTTCATCCGCCGCCGGATCCCGATCATGCTGCGCCGGCTCGTGACGATGGCGCCCGCCTTCGTGGCGATCGGAATCGGCGTCGACCCGTCCCGGACCCTGGTGATCAGCCAGGTCGTCCTCTCGTTCGGCATCCCGTTCGCGCTGGTGCCGCTCGTGCTCTTCACCAGCCGCCGCTCGGTGATGGGAACCCTCGTCAACCATCGCGTCACGACCGCGGCCGCCGCCGCGGTCGCGACGCTGATCATCGGGCTGAACATCTTCCTGCTGGTGCAGACCTTCGGGCTCGCCTAGCGCGCCCGAAAAAGAGCCGGCCGTCCCGGGGGAGACGGCCGGCGTCGTCGGGAGACGATCTCTGGTGGGAACGCGGGCCCGCCCCTGCACCCGCTTCCCAATTTCAAGTCATAAACGTTCGGGAGGCGGCTGAGGATACGCCCCCCTGGAAAACCGCTCCTAGAGGTAGCCGAGCGGGTCGACGGGGACGCCGTTGACCCGGATCTCGAAATGGAGGTGCGGGCCGGTGCAGAAGCCGGTGCAGCCGATGTAGCCGATCACCTGGCCCTGCGCGACGTCCTGGCCGCAGGAGACCGCGATGCTCGACTGGTGGCCGTACGCCGTGGCGAAGCCGCCGCCGTGGTCGATCACCACGAGGTTGCCGTAGCCGGACTCCCAGCCGCAGTAGATGACGCGGCCGGCAGCGGCGGCGTGGATCGGCGTGCCGTATGGGACGCCGATGTCGATGCCGGGATGGAACCCGCCCCAGCGGGGGCCGAACGGGTTTGTGATCGGGCCGTTCACGGGCCAGATGAACCGACCCGAGCCCGACGCGGGCGG
>WNGE01009294.1_pt1 | contig 10375 bp, 10 predicted proteins | sample 5400651 | NCBI WGS metagenome assembly WNGE01 (sample SAMN13153370, study PRJNA577476) | soil metagenome | isolation source: 60 cm soil or saprolite under grassland replicate 2 | place: USA:California | collected 2016-06-15
TTTTCTGAACAGCGGCAATTTCAAGCAGTTTGCCCGCGAAATGGTGGACCGCGGCTATCGCGAATTCGTGGTCGATCTGAATGATTGCGCGATGATGGATTCCACTTTCATGGGGACGATGGCGGGACTGGCTTTGCGATTAAAGGAACTTGGACAGGGGCATCTTCGGGTGGTGCATTGCGGCGAACGCAGCCGCCAATTGCTTTCCGGCCTTGGTCTCGATCAACTTTTCCAAATCTCCAGCAACGGCGCGCGCGCCCCGGAATGCGACGCGCTCGCGGCCAAAACCCTGGGAAAAAAGGAGCAGGCCAAGGAAATGCTGGCAGCTCACGAAGCGCTGTGTGAAGCGGCGCCGGAAAATCTTTTGCGGTTCAAAGACGTTCTCGATTACCTCAAGCAAGACCTTCACGACAACCCGGTAAAGAAGTAAGTTGGCCGCCGACTTCATGTGGCCGACTCTTCTCTACGCGCTCCTGGCTATCGCGATTTGCGGGTGGATTTTCACCACCTTTCGCCAAAGGCGCAAGTTGAACGCACTCGAGCGCTCGAAGGAGGAAATCCAGGTCGAAGAAACGCTCGTCTTCGATTTTTTACACGGACTGGGTGAAGCCTTTCGTGAAACGATCAAGCCGCATGACTTGCATCGGCTGATCGTGGAAGGGGCCACCCGAATTCTCGATGCTCACGGAGGCGCGCTCTATCTCACCGATCGCAGCGGGAACAAGCTTTTGCCGATGTTTCTTTCCAAGGGTTGTCCGCCACTGGTGCCGGTGCCGGGCCACATTTTGCATCAGGCCGCGACGACCCCCGCTGCCTTGGAAGCATTTTTGCGGACGCATAGTGTTCCATCGGGCGAGGGTTTGATCGGCACCGTCTGGAAGACGACGCAACCGGTTTCGCTCACCGATGTACGGGACGTGCCGGAATTGGCGCGCTTGCGCGAGACACCTCTCGGGACCGCATCGCTGATGGCGACGGCCTTGCTTTACGGCAAACAAAACATGGGCGTCCTCGCAGTTGGCAACGGGCCGATGGGCGCACCATTTTCGCCGAGTGATTTTGTCGTCTTCAAATCGATCGCCGAGCAATCCGCTTTCGCCCTCTACAATGCCATCATTTACTCCGAAGCGAATGAAAAAAAGCGACTCGATCACGATCTCGAAATCGCGCGCGACATTCAGCGAATTCTGCTTCCGGAAAAATCGCCGGCCATTCCCGGTTTCGAAATTGCCGGTCTCAACATTCCGGCGCGGCAGGTCAGCGGCGATTACTTTGACTACATCCGGGTGGACGAACATCGCCTCGGCCTGGCGATTGCGGATGTTTCGGGCAAGGGCGTGCCGGCGTCGTTGATTATGGCGATCTGCCGAAGCGTTTTGCGCAGCCAGGCGCCGCAGAATCCATCGCCGGCGGACGTTTTAAAGGCAGTCAATCGCCAGCTTTATCCTGACATCAAAGAGGACATGTTCATTAGCATGGCATATTTGGTGGTGGACCATTCCGTCGGTTCGATCACGATCGCGCGAGCAGGCCATGATGCACCGTTGCTCTATCGACGCGCGCCGCAAACAGTCGAACTAATTAAGCCACCCGGAATGGTCGTCGGCATCGACAGTGGAAGTGTGTTCGATCGGATCACGAACGATTTCGCAATCTCGCTCGAGGAGGGTGATTGTCTGGTTCTTTATACCGACGGCGTGACGGAAGCTTTAGATGCCGAGGGTTTCGAATTCGGCATTGACCGGATGATTCAATCGGTGCGGGCGAGCGCAGCCCACGGCGCTTCAGCCATCATCACACGATTAATTGATGACGTGCGCAATTTCGTGGGTGCGCAGCCACAGAACGACGACATCACGCTAATTACCATTCGTAAACATGAAAAAGACCAGCCCTGAACCGCGCGAAGAAGACAAAATTCCACCTCCAGTACCGACGGAAAACAGTTCAGCCGACGGAGAAGCTACGGACGATCCAGTTGCGAGTTTGCAAGGCGATCTCGATCGCTTTCGCGACCTGGCGTTGCGAACCCAGGCGGACTTTGAGAATTACAAAAAGCGTGCCGCCCGCGAGCGTGATGAAGGGATTAAGTATGCCAATCGTTCGTTGCTCGAACACCTCGTCTCCATTGTCGATAATTTCGAGCTCGGACTCTCTGCCGCTCGGGAGGAGGGCAAGCACTCGCCGATTTATTCCGGCATGAGCATGGTCCTTAAACAACTAACGGATTTTCTAGCGGACAATGGACTGCAACCAATTGATGCGGTTGGAAAACAATTTGATCCCAACCTGCACGAGGCGATCGGCCATGAACCAAGCGACGAAGTTCCCGAAGGTCGAGTCATCCGACAAACCCGCCGTGGCTATCGCTTGAAAGATCGGCTTTTGCGACCAGCGGCGGTGGTGGTTTCGAGCGGGGCCGATAGAAGCAGTGATGAGTGAGAGGGTAGCGCGCACATCCTGTGCGCATCGCGTGGCGTCACTGCCGCGCTTCTTAAAGAAGAGAGAAGTGAAAAGAGAGGTAGAAGTTAGAAGTCTGGTCGGCAGAGACCTTGCTTTCATGTCACTATCCGCCTGTCGCTCACTATTCTAAATGCCTACAACCAAACGCGACTATTACGAAGTGCTCGGAGTTGCCCGAGGCGCGCATGAGGATGAAATCAAGCGCGCCTATCGCAAACTCGCGGTCAAGTTCCATCCGGACAAGAATCCGAATGATCCGCACGCCGAGGAAAAATTTAAGGAACTAGGCGAAGCCTACGATGTCCTGATCGACGCCGATAAGCGGGCTGCCTACGATCGGTACGGGCACGCTGCGTTTTCGCACGGCGCGGGCGGCTTTGGCGGCGGATTCCACGATCCGTTCGATATTTTTCGCGAGGTCTTTGGCGGCGGTAGCGGCGGAATTTTCGAGAGTTTTTTCGGTGGTGCTGGCGGCGTCGGTCGTGCGGAAGAGCGGCAGCGCGGTTCCGATTTGCGTTACGACATGCAGATTACGCTGGAGGAAGCGGCGTTTGGCACGGAGAAAGAAATCGAAATTCGCAAGCTCGATACTTGCGATCAATGCAACGGCAGCGGCGCCGAGCCCGGCTCACGCTCGATCAATTGTCCAACCTGCGGCGGACGCGGGCAGGTGATCAGTTCTCGCGGTTTTTTCCAGGTATCGCAAACCTGTCCGCGCTGCCGTGGAGCCGGACAAATTATCGAAAAACCGTGTCACAAATGCGGCGGCGAAGGGCGGGTCGAAAATTCCAACCGGATCAAATTGAAAATCCCAGCAGGTATCGGCAGCGGTTCGCGGCTGCGTTCTTCGCGAAATGGCGAAGCCGGCATCCGCGGCGGGCCGCCGGGCGATCTCTACGTCGTGCTTCACCTCAAGGAGCACCCGGGGTTTCAGCGCGATGAAGATGATCTCTATTGCGAAGTTCCGATTTCCTTCGCGGTTGCAGCGGTCGGCGGTGAGGTCCCGGTGCCGACGCTCGAAGGTAAGGCGAATCTGCGAATCCCTGCCGGGACGCAAAGTGCCCAGGTCTTCAAGTTGCGGGGCAAGGGAATTGCGAACCTCGAGGGCCGCGGCCGCGGAGATTTGCTCGCGCGCGTGATTGTGGAAGTGCCCACGCGATTGAATTCGGAGCAACGCCGCAAGTTGGAGGAATTTTCCGCGCTTTGCGGTGAGGAAAATACGCCTCTGCATCGAAGCTTTTTTGAGCGCGCAAAAGATTTCTTTCGCTAACTGAATGACCGCGGATTTCGCGGATTTCGCAGATAGAAAGGATTCCAATTTTCTGGTTCGATCCGTGTTATCCGCGTAATCCGCGGTTATAGGTTTTGATGCATCGCTTTTACATCGCTCCGGAAGATTGGAATCCTGACGCGCTTGTTTTGCGCGGGTCGGAAGCGCATCACGCGCGCGATGTGCTTCGCCTGCAGCCTGGCGGGCGGGTAGTTGTGTTCAACGGTCGCGGCCATGAAATTACCGCTGAGATTACGAAGATAACCCGCCAGGAAGTTCTCTTGCGCAAAATGCACGAGGCGCGGGTGCCGCCGCTGCCTTGTCAGATCACACTGGCGCAGGCCATTCCGAAAGGGAAGAACATGGATTTGATCGTGCAAAAAGCGGTCGAGATCGGAGCGGTCGAGATTGCGCCGCTTATTTCCGAGCGCACCATTGTTCATCTCGAGGCGAAGGAAGCGGCGCAGAAACAAGCGAAATGGCAACAGGTGGCGATCGAAGCCGCCAAGCAATGTGGGCAAAACTGGCTGCCGACGGTGCAGATGCCAAAAACCCCGCGTGAATTCTTTTTAACTGTAGAGGCAGGCGTGACGCCTGCACAAGATTCCCGAATGCAGCGGGCATCCGCCTCCGGCGGACCACTACAGAAAACCGGTTCTGAACTTCGTTTAATCGGTTCCCTTCAATCCGACGCAGTGCATTTAAAAACGGTCCTGGCCGATTACGAACGCGAACATCACACCCGGCCCGCCAGCGTTCTGATGTGCATCGGCCCGGAAGGCGATTTTACGCCGGCGGAGCTCAATCTAGCCCGGAGTAACGGCTGTAACCCCATCACCCTCGGCCCGATTATTCTGCGGGTGGAGACGGCGGCGATTTACTGCCTCAGCGTGCTCTCCTACGAATTGTTAGCTACGTTTCGCGGAACACAGGCTTGAAAGCCTGTGCGCCACACAGGTCGCCAGACCTGTGTTCCTTGCGACAAGATGAAAACGGCTAGTAAAGGTAGGGCGCGGAGAGTGGGAAAGCGTCGCGGATTAGTTCGAAATGCGGTTGTCCGTCCTCGGCCAGTACAATCTCGACGACGTCGAATCGGACAAGAATGTCGGGGTTGTCCAGCAATTGCAACCAGGCCAGGGCCCCGCGTGAAATCAATTTGCGTTTGGCGGCGTTGACCGCTTCAACCGGTCGGCCAAAATCTTCGCGAGTGCGCGTTTTTACCTCGACGAAGACGAGGGTGTCGCCATCGCGACAAACGATATCAACTTCGCTGCCATGGCGCGCCCGGAAATTACGGTAAAGAATTTTGTAACCTCCGCGCCGAAGAAAGGTGCAGGCCAGTTTTTCCCCGCGCGCACCGAGCCGCAGATGCTCAGATAATTCCTTCGAGCGCGAGAAGCGGTTGCGCCACCGGCTCGAAAGATCGGCGATGGATCGGACAAGGCCCGTGTTCATGAAGTTTGATGAGGTGAAGTTCGGTGCCGTAACCTTTGTGCTGGGCGAAACAATACTCCGGGAATCGCGCGCAAAACTCACGCATTAAACGGTCGCGCGTCACTTTCGCGATCACGCTGGCAGCGGCGATGGAAAGACTAATGCAATCGCCATCGATAATCGCGGTTTGGGGGAGCGGGAAGGGCGAGACCGGAAGTCCGTCGATGAGCACATGATCGGGCAGCCCGCTCAGCCCGTCGAGGGCGAAGCGCATCGCTTTGTGGGTCGCGCGCAAAATATTAATTTGATCGATCTCGATGGAGTCGACCACGCCGATGCTCCAAATAATATCGTCGCGCGCCACCAGCTCGTCGTAGATTTCCTGACGCAGCTCGGGTAACAGTTGCTTCGAGTCGTTTAATTTCCGGTGCCGGAATTTCTCTGGCAAAATCACGGCCGCCGCCACCACCGGACCGGCCAGCGCGCCGCGGCCCGCTTCATCAATTCCCGCGATGCGAACGATACCGAGGGTGCGCAGTTTTTTTTCGTAACGAAAACCACAGCGCCGGTACATCGGCCGAAGGTTATCCGCAGATTTGTTTTCTGCCAATAGCTCGTCATCCCTCGGTCCGAGCCGGACTGGCGGTTTCGCTCGGGATGACGGTACTTGCGTTTGGCGCGCATCTGCGGAGATTGAGCGCCCGCGAAAAGGAGCTGCCATGAACCGCATCATTGACGCCATCGAGAAAGACCAGTTCAAAACGGAATTGCCGGCGTTTCGAGTGGGCGACTCTGTCCGCGTCCATACCCGAGTGGTGGAAGGCGACAAGGAGCGCATTCAAATTTTTACCGGCATTGTCATTGGTCGAAAAGGTCGCGGTCTGAATGAAACTTTCACCGTCCGCCGTATTTCCTATGGTGAAGGAGTCGAGCGTGTGTTTCCGCTCCACTCGCCGCGCATTGCCAAAGTGGAAGTGGAAAAAGAAGGCCGCGCGCGCCGGGCCAAGCTCAACTATCTGCGCACCCGCAAAGGCAAGGAAGCGACCGCGGTGAGGGAGTAGTCTTCGGTCATCCCGAGCAAAACCGCCAGTCCGGCTCGGACCGAGGGATTCTAGGGCGAAACCTTAAGCTTTCGCGGCGGTCATCCCGAGCGCAAGCGAGGGACCTCACCTAAAATCGTGGGATCACACAAAGTAGCTTGCACCCACGTCGTCCACTCGTGAGGTCCCTCACCCCGAAAACATTCGGGGTTCGGGATGACAGGTCCAAATGATGCACGACCACGTCAGCTTTGATCGCCTAATTTGTCGAAGCGGCGTGGCAGGCGACTCACGCTCGGGATGACGTGTTCTTGTGATCGGCTGCCCGCCAATTATAATCACGTCCCACACCAGCGCCCGTAGCTCAACTGGATAGAGCGTCAGCCTCCGGAGCTGAAGGTTGCGCGTTCGAGCCGCGCCGGGCGCATTTCTTCAAGGGTGAGAAGTGAATAGTGATTAGTGAGAAGTAAAAGATTTACGCGCGCCCAACCTCTCACTTCTCACCTCCCACCGAAAAATTTCGCAGCGAGAAATTTTAGGCGAGAGCTTCAATCCGGCCAACTAAATCTTTCTTGCTCGTCATGCCAGTGACCTGATCGCGCACCTGCCCGTTCTTGAAGATGAGGAGAGTGGGAATCGCGCGGATGTTGAATTTGAAGGAGAGATTCTGATTCTCGTCGATATTCACTTTACCCACTTTGACGGCGTCGCCTTTCTCGCGCGCGATCTCATCGATGAGCGGCGCGATTAACTTGCACGGACCGCACCATTCCGCCCAGAAATCAACCAGGACGGGCTTGTCGCTGTTGTTTACTTCGCGATCAAAGTTCGATTCGGTAAGGGTGATGGCAATTTCCATCACGAAATATAATTCCAAATCTCAATGATCAAAATGGCGGCTGACACCAACACCAAGCCCCAGCAAAGCGGCATTGGGATGGCATTGAGGACCGGCTGTGGTGCTGCAGGGGCGATGGTCACGGGCGCGGTCGGTGGTGCAACTGGTGTGGCCGTCGCGGTAATGAGCGGCTGAGTCTTTGACATCTTCGCCGGCGTTGGCTTCGGCGGATCGGGTAGGACGCTAATGCGCGCCGTTTCCTTGGTCAGAGGAGTTGTGGCTGGAGCTGGCCTTGGCGCTGACGTTGCCGCGGTTGTTCCACTCGGCCGAGGCAAAGGTGTTTTGGTAACTGGCGGAGGAGGCGGTGGCATTACCGTGCGCGGAGCAGGGACGCCCGCGACCGGGGGTGTGGGTAATGGGTTCTGCACCACCGGCGGTCTGGGAATCGGAACGTTGCCGGGTTTTGGCACCAGTGGCGTCGATATTGCCGGAGGTTCTGAAGTGGGCGGCCGCGAAGGAAGGTTGATTCGAACGGTAGCGTCATCCTCGGGCGCGGCGGCGTCTCCACGGCGAGGGGGAAGAGTAATTCGGACAGTTTCTTTTTTTGGTTCGTTCGCTTCAGTCATGGTCACTTTGACAGGTGGAACAATAAGCCTGTCAGAAATTTCGCGGTTTGTCACCCGTCAAATGACGCTCCAACAATAAAAAACCACTCTTACACGAGGAGGTCGTAACCCCGGGCACCTTGAATCTTTCGTGTAATGAATTCGCCTACGGGCGCTGGTTGGGACAATAAGACCCGCGCGTCCACGTCGGGTGCGTCCGCTTCGGCGCGGGCGACAAGCGGTTGGTCGACCAATAACTTTAGTTCGCTTCCGATTTTGGCTGCCGCGATTTCATGCGCGATTTTCTGCTGCAAAGTCATGGCGCGACGGTGGCGTTCGTTTTTTACCTTCGCCCATATCTGTCCTGGCATTTTCGCGGCGCGCGATCCTTCCTCGCGCGAGTATTTGAAAATACCAAGCCGCTCGAATCGCGTTTGCTCGATAAAGTCCAGCAACGTCTCAAATTCCGTTTCCGTTTCGCCGGGGAAACCGACGATAAAAGTTGTACGCAATGCGACTCCGGGAATGCCCAAACGCAACTTTGCGATCAATGTTTCAATATGCGCGCGACTGGTCTCGCGTCGCATTCGCCGAAGCATCGACTCATCGATGTGCTGCAACGGGATGTCGATATAACGCGCGACGTGGCGGCACTCGGCGATGGTTGCGATCAATTCGTCGCTCCAGTGTGCCGGATGAGTGTAAAGCAAGCGGATCCAAAATTCGCCGTCGATTGTTTCAATCTCGCGCAGGAGCGAGGCCAGTGTCAGCCCCCGCGCGGAATCGACCGGTTGACGCGGACCGGCTTTTTCGGCCCACAAATCCATCCCGTAATAGGTCGTGTCCTGGCTGATCAAATTGATTTCGCGCACTCCCTCGGCCACAAGCGCGCGAATCTCGGTGAGGACCGATTCCGGAGTGCGGCTGCGGTGACGCCCGCGCATTTGCGGGATGACGCAAAAACTGCACGGATGATTGCACCCTTCGGCGATCTTTAAATAAGCAGAGTGCGCAGGGGTTAAACGAAAACGCGGCGTGTCGTAGTCCGGGATGTAAGTGGGCCGTGGGGTGACGAAATCGAGCGCCTGCCGATTTGGATCAGAATCAACATCGAACACCGAACGTCCAACGCCGAACGCCGAATTGTCTGTATTCGAGGTTCGGTGTTTTTGCAAAACGCGCTCCACAATCGTTCCCAGCTCGCGCACCTGATCCAGGCCGATGAAGGCATCAACCTCTGGCAATTGCTGGCGCAGCTCTTCCGAAAACCTCTGCGACATGCAACCGCTCACGATCAATCTTTGGTTCGGGCGTTTGCGCAGGCCGCGTTGTTGGTGCGCTTCTAAAATGGCGTCGATCGATTCTTCCTTCGCCGAATCGATGAAGGCACAGGTATTGATTACGAGGACGTCGGCATCGTCTGCGCTGGAGGTGATTTCCATGCCGCGCTCCAACACGCTGCCGAGCATGATTTCGGCATCGACCAGATTTTTCGCACAGCCAAGGCTGATCATTCCGATCTTCGGCCGCTGTAGTCGCTGTGGCGGCAGGCGTGTCGCCTGCGCGGGCTGCGGATTTGCCGCCGACACCCGCCTTCGCGCGGCTTCGGCGTGGCAGGCGCCGGCCACTACAGAAGGAGTTTTCGCCGGTCTCACTGAGCTGTTATTCGCAAATCGGTGTCGCCGTTGGAGACGATTTTGCCGTTCTTGCGAATCTGGACGGCTTCGCGATCGAGCACGCGCACGCTGAAGCGGTGACCGCGGAATTCGACTGTGCCGTCGGACGGCGAAACCCACCGTTCGAATGCCGGCTTGGTTGGATCGTCGTCGATCGTTACCTGCATGTAGGTCCTTTTGAGAGGCGTGATGTCGATCCGATTCGGGCCCTCGGCGTCAATCGCCTCGTTACTGGCCTGCGCGGCAGCGACTTCCTCGGGCCGCGCTGCCACGGCCCGGCGAACTTCCGGCTCAACTGCCCGCGGAGCTGGCAGGACCGGTGTCTCGACCGCAATTGCGGTGGGTACGGGCGTTGCCGCAGGGGCTGCGATGATCGGCGTGGTTTTTACTGGTGGAGCGGTCGCCGCCACGCGAGCGGGCGATTCAACCGGTAGCGCGCGTGGCGCAACAATCGTGGCCGCGGCCGCAGTCGGGCTTGGGGTAGCGCTGGCCGCTGCTTCGGTCGGATGGGGTGCGATTTGATTTAGCTTCGAGATAAACCGCAGAAACGAGAATCCGGCGACCAGAATCGCAATCCCAATCAGGAAAGGGACCAACGAGGGCCGAGCATTTTCGGTTCGGCGTGCGACCGGTCTCCGCGGTGCCTTGGGCGCCGGCGCGTCTTGCAAATAGGAATAGCCATCGACCGTAAGATGGCCGGAGGTTTCAAAAGCATCGAGATAAGGCGAAACATCAACTTCGAGAAATTTGCCATAGATTTGCAGGAATCCCTTGGCATAAGCCAGACTGGGAAAGTTCGAAAAATCGTCCGCTTCGATCTCAGCCAGGCGCGATTGTCTAATTCTCGTTAGCCTCGCAGCTTCCTCAAGCGAAAGATTGCGCGCCTTGCGCGCTTCCTGAAATTTTCTGCCTAGTCCTTCGATGGACATGTTGTCTCTTGCCGATTAAACCGCGGCGTCGAGATCGACCAGAATCTCGCGCGGCTTCGCGCCTTCGCCGGGACCTAAAATACCGCGCTGCTCGAGAATATCAACGATGCGCGCAGCCCT
>WNGE01009296.1_pt1 | contig 10374 bp, 12 predicted proteins | sample 5400651 | NCBI WGS metagenome assembly WNGE01 (sample SAMN13153370, study PRJNA577476) | soil metagenome | isolation source: 60 cm soil or saprolite under grassland replicate 2 | place: USA:California | collected 2016-06-15
AGGGCAGCAACGGACCGGCGTACGTCGCGACAGCGTCGTCGACCCGGCCGGCCGCGAGCAGGTCACGCAGGTCGGCGAAGTCCGACCGCACCGGCCTGCGCAGTTCGTACGGACGCGATCCGAGCACCTCCGGACCGAGGAGGGCACGCAGCCGGGACATCTCGACCCGGATGTTCACCAGCGGGATCTCGTCCTCGGACAACTCCACCGCCAGCCGGCCGGCGGAGACGCCACCGGTCATCAGCGTCAGGGCGACGATGATTTCGCTGTGCCGGTGGCTCAGCCGATGCGTACATCCGTCGACCTCGAGCCGGGCGGAATCACGGCCCAGCGCGGTGAGCCGGATCGGCGAACGTTTCGGGGACGACCTGTGCGGGCCGTCGAAGCGGACCAGGAGATGCCCGCCGTCGCCGATCTGTTCAGCCACCAGCAACCGGCTGTCGGGAAGCAACAGAGGTCCGGCGCTCGTGGGTGCGAACTGGGCAAGGTCGGCAGGGGCAACTCCGGTGGAGTACAGGACCCGTCCGCTCTTGGTGAGCAGTGCCGCCGGTCCTCCGAGCTGTTCGAGACAGGTACGCAGCGCCTGACTGTCCGCCTCGGCGCTGCGGCGCGCCAGTTCGGCCTCGCCGGCCCGAGCGGCCGCCCGGATCAGGGCGAGCGCGGAGGGCGACGCCGCCTTCTCGTCGCCGGTGACGTCGATCACGCCGAGCAGCCGGCCGTCCGTCCCTCGGATGGGTACGGCGGAACACGACCATGGCTGGACCACGCTGCTGTAGTGCTCGGACCCGATGATCTGGACGGGCTGTCCGACCGCGAGAGCCGTGCCGGGTGCGTTGGTCCCGACTCTTGCCTCGGTCCACACAGCGCCCTCGACGAAGTTCATCCGTTCGGCTCGTGTCAGCACGCTGGGTCTGCCCTCGACCCAGAGCAAGGTCCCGTCGGCATCGGCGACGGCGAAGATGCAGTCCTCGTCCTGAGCGGTTCGTCCGAGCAGGTCGCGGAACACCGGTAGCAGCGGCGCCAGGGGGTGCTCGGCACGGTAGCCCCGGAGTTCGTCGGAGGGAAGCCGAATGTCGGGCAACCGGCTGCCATCACGACTGGCACCGCTGCGCGCCGAACGCGCCCAGGACTCGGCGACCAGCGGCCGGACGGGCTGTGACGCATGGCGTGATCGCCCCGACCGCGGGCGCAGGGCGGACACGCCACCACTGACATCCGCCACGGGTGACAGGTCGAGGTGGTGCATCACGTCCTCCGAGTCGGCCGCCGGCTGGGCACTACGGAACGGTCTCGCTACTAGCTAGCCGTACGGCGAACTGCCTCGGCCAGAGCCATAGGCCCTGAAAGCAGGGACTCTCGACCCTGATACCTGGCCGGCTCGTCGCGTCAGCTGGTAGAGCCGGGGTGGGCTGCGGTGATGGTGAAGCGTTCGACGCCTTGGAGATGACCACCGGTCGAGGCGACGATTGTCAGGGCGGGATCGGTCGCGCCGGAGAAGGTGACGCGGGCCGACCAGGCTTGGTGGTCGCCGCCGGCGGGAACGCAGCAGGAGGTGCCGATCGGCCGGCTGGACGAAGGCTGCCGGACGTCGATGCGGATGGACTCGTCGACGCCGGTGATGCGTCCGCCAACCGTCAGCGGCGACATGACTGTGGCGCCATACCGCGGCCGGAGCAGCGAGAAGGTGCTGTCGACGGTGCCGACGACCTCCCACGGTGCGTCGAGACCTTGGCCGATTTTCACCAGGTGCAGTACGGCGGCCGTGCCCACACCACTGCCTTCGCCGGTCTGGTAGCCGACGCCGATCCTTGCCTCGTCACCGCGAATCAAGCGCGACACCACCCGGTCGATCTCGGTGAAGCCGAGGAAGCCGGTGGTGAAGGACAGCGCGGTCTGTCCCGCGTCGAGGTGCCAGGGCTGGTGCCCGCCGCTGCGGTAGCTGCGTTGCCACGCGGCTGCCTGCGCGGACGAGGTGAACGGCCACAACGGTTGATAGGCGAACGCGCGGACGGTGGGCGTCGGCGTCGGCGTCGGCGATGTGGTTGGCGTCGACGACGGTGTGCCCGGGGTCGGCGTCGTACTGGCCGTTGCGGATGGCGTCGCACTGGGTGATGGGGGAGTGGCGCCTGGCTCAGATCCCGAGTCGCGGAGCAGCACTACTGCGAGCACTGCCACCAACGCGACCACGGTGGCGATGGCGACGACCACGGCAATGCGCATCCTGCGCAAGCGGTCCTGATCGGGGTGCTGGTTCGGGCCGGTCTGAGTCATCTCCGCCTCCTGGTGCCGGGCACTGAGGAGCGGGGGAAGCCCACCGCCGCTACTGCAGCGGGCCGAGCTGTACGGTGCACGGCTGGAGGGGTCCGCCTCTCCGTACCCTTGCGCCTGGCTTCCCTCGCCCACTTCCATTGCATCTCGGGCACGGCCCCTGGATCAGGGCCGAAAGTCACCACCCCAAAAGGCCTCTCGGTCTCAGCCACTGTGGAAGGTCACACAGTCGGCCGTCGTCCGCAGCCGTGGATAGCCGTCCTCGTCGATCCGGCGGCCGGAGCCGGTGCTCAGCAGTTCGACGAAGCTGAGGAAGTCCAGTGAGTCCAGTTCGAGCTCCTCACGGAACGGCGCGTCGTCCGGCAGCGTGGCCAGGTCCGCGTCGGGGACGATGCGGAGCAGCGAGTTGCCGACCAGTTCGCGCGCGTCCTGCATGGTCAGTGTCATAGCTCCTCCGGTGTCTGTAGCAGGTGGTCGATGGTGTCCAGGAAGCGGCCGCCGGTGAAGCTGTCGGTCGCCCGGTGATCCGCGGCGAGAGTGAGCGTCACGCACGGTCTTACGCCCAGCAGGCCGTCGACCGCCCAGGGGACGCTGAACGATCCGGCCGGCGCCGACCAGCGCGACCTGCGGCGGATAGATCACGCCGTGCACGCTCTCCACGCCTTGCTCGCCGAGATCGCGGAGTCTGGCCATCATGTCGTGGACCGGCAGCACGGCGGCGTCGTGCATGGCTGGGGCGACCAGCCATTCCTGGCGGGCTTCGTCGTCGTCCCCCAAATTTGATGCCGCTGGCAACTTTTCGACCCGGTGCGACACGTCTGTGGTCATGATCGCCTCGGCTCCGCGCGCGGAGGTGCTGAGTCGCCTTGGTGTAAACGTGAGCAGGTCCCCGTCGATCCGGCCACGGAGGACTTCGGCATGGCCGTAGTTGTCGGCCCCTAGCCCGGTACTCCTTCGCCTGCGGGTCCCAGCCGGCAACCCAGTGCAGTTGCCAACGCGCCACGAAGGTGCCATCGGCAAGGAACTGGTCCTGCCGGTGGTCACCGACGATCCACAGGCCGTCCTGGATGAACCGATGGACACCTTCGCCGACCGCGGTCATGGGCGGGCTGCCGGGGCCGAAGGCGTTCGGTTCGATCGTGCCGGTCCAGGTGACGTCGCGGTGGAAGCGTGCGAGCGCCGCCATCTCGGCTCCTGCCTCGAGCGGCATCGGGATCATCTCGGTCTGGATGGCCATCGTGGATCTGACCTCAGTGGCGAGGCGGTGTCGAGAAGGTGATGTGCTCGGTGAACTCGATCGCCCAGACGGTCAGGACCGTGGCGACGAAGGCGGCGAGGAGGATGCCGGCGGCCGCGGTGCCGGGCAGCGCGAGTGCGGTGGCGCCGAGCACGACCGAGACGACGGCCACGCCGAGGATGAACCAGCCGGCGCCGTCGTACCGTTCGACGCTGAGCAGCAGGCCGATGATGGCCCCGCCGAGCATCAGGGCCACCGCGGTCATGTCCCGGGTGTCCTCGATCAGGGGCAGGTCCTCGGTCATCAGGAACGCGAGATAGGGCACGACGAGGGCGACCACCAATCCCGTGGCCAGCAGATCCCGCACTCTGATGCGCATCTCGTGCCTGCCCTTCTCTTCCGACGCTAGGGGCGCGGCCCGCGCCCGATCAGGGCCGAAGGTCTGCCTCGCTGGGTCCGTAGGCCCCTTTCGTGGTCTCACACCGCGAAGTGTGGTGGAGGTGAGGGAACGAACGACGGAAGGAGACAACATGACGACGCTGCAGCAGAGGGACAACCGGCGTCAGTTCGCGGACCTGTTCGACTGGGCCGAGAGCCTGCCGAGCATGTTCGCCTGGCCGGCGGCGATGCGCGGTGTCCGGATCGAGGAGTTCAGCGAGGAGGGCAGCTACGTGGTGCGTGCCGAGCTGCCCGGGCTGGATCCGGCGAAGGACATCAAGGTCGAGGTCGCGAACGGCATCCTGACCATCGCGGCAACTCGTCAGCAGGAGGAGCACGAGGCAGGCCACTCCGAGTTCCACTACGGTTCGCTGACCCGCCGGGTCATGCTGCCGGACGGAGCCGACGAAGCGGCGGTCGTGGCGAAGTACAACGCCGGGATCCTCGAGGTGACGGTGCCGATCTCGGCGAAGTCAGCCGAGGCGCGCGCGGTCAAGATCGAGCACACCGAGTGACCTCACCCAACTGGCCCAGCCGGAGCCACCCGGCCGGGCCGGCGTGAAGGCGCCCCTCAGACAGCAGCGCGGGGTGGCGGATTCGGTGGACGGCAGCTCGGCCAGCGCGAGCTGGTAACGCTCCCGCCCGGTGGTGACCTGAAGATGGTCGTGTAGCGCTCGAGAACCTCGGCATAGAAGCCGGTCGACCCCGCCGCGCTGGCCGCGTCGGGAGTCTCCCAGAAACTGACCATGGCACGACCGCCCTCGGGCGGTCAGTGGTGCCGTCCGACGGGGTGGGCGACGCCCGAGGTCGGGCGGCGTCCGGGCCGGTGCGCAAGGCGCCGCGCGACCAGGACGACCACGGCGGTCGCGACCACACCGGACAGGAGCACCTCGTCGAACGAGAGTCCGTCGATGTTCGGCTGGAGATCCTCCTCGGTCGCCCAGCCGAACAACACCTCGCTGGTGAACAGCCCGACGCCGAAGCACGCGACAGCCGTGATCGCGATCGACCGCAGCCGGTGTGCCAGACCCCTGCCACCGATCAACCCGGCGAGTACGCCGAACCCGAGCGACATCGCCCCGAGCAACGCCAAGCCATGAAATCCTAGATCCCACTGCATGACAGGGCCTCCCTTTGCGCATGTCCGTCTCACTCCATCGTCAGCCGGGAGCGCATGACAGGACAGGGCCCGAGTACCCGAGCGGGAGGGTCCAAGAGTCCTGCGGGCAGCTGGCACCAGGTTCCATCTCCCTGCTACGGCCCACCGGCCAGCGTGCTTTCCAGGTGCCTCTTCAGGCTCGCCCAGATCCGCTTCTCCCGGCGCACTCCCACCCAGGTGATCAGCGGCCCCAGCAGTCTGAACGCGCCCTTCGGCCGCACCCGGCCTGACCACCACATGCGGGTGCCCGCCGGGACGGGCTCGAACCTCAGCGTGTACTCGATGTCGGCCTGCTTCATCGTCGTGGTGGAGCCCAGCAGCCTCGGCCGGTCGTAGCCCGTGTACTCGATGAGCATCTCGGCGGTGCGTCCCGACGACCCCACCGCCGACCTGAACCGGGTGCCCATGCCGATCGGCCCGGCGCCGGCCTTCTCGGCGCGCACCATGTTGGGGTTGTACTGCGGCTCGTTGGTCTGGTCCGCGACGTAGTCGAACACCACCTCCACGGGACGACCGATCGTGATCCCGCCCTCGATCTTCGTCATGTCGATCCTCCAGCGAACAACTCAGCCCACCGACTCCTGCGGTCAGCAGACACGTCCGCAAGTCGGCACCGATCCTGCTCTACCGGATCACGCAGTGGACACCTGACTGACCCGGCTGGAGCCTCCCGGCCGGGTCAGTGCTGTGCGGTCACGACTTGCCGGTGGTCTGTTCCTTGTCCGGATCCTCCGGTGTGCCGCCAGCTCGACGGCGCCGTGCCTCGTAGAGTTCGACGCCGAGGTGCCGCACGATGGCCTGCTCGGCTCGTGGCGACCGGGAGGTGCGCCGGCTGGTCACCTTGCGCAGTGCGTCCCGCTGGGCGCGGGCCTTGTCGATGTCACCCATGGCTTGTGTCCTCTCGGCTGGGGCGTCACCGTTGTTGGATGATCGCCGTACGGTCGTGCTTGCGCTCGGCGTCGCTTGGTTCGTTCGCGACGTTGACCCCGCCGAAGGCGGCGATCGCGTTGATGTTCAGGACCGGTGCGTTGGGCGCCAGGTAGCCGTCGGCATGCGTCTTGTCCTCGAACCCACCGAGGATCGGCGTACCGGTGATCGACACCCGCCATCCGTGCGGCACCAGGATCTCGACCCCGCCGAAGAGCGCGGTGGCGTCGACCGTTGCCTCGTCGTCGATGTGTGCTTCGCGGAGGTCGAGGGTGACGCCGCCGAAGATGGCGGTGGCCTCGGTCCTTGTCAGGTGTTCGGACCGGTTGCTCACCTTGGTGCCGGAGAACATCGCGAACGAGCCGTCGCCTCGTCCGTGGCCGTAGGTCCGGCTGATGCCGAACAGCACGGTGAGGCCGAGGACGACGAGCACAGACGGGCCGAACAGATCAGCCTCGGTCCACGACTGCCGGTCGGCGAGCAGCACGAAGCCGAACGCGACGATCACCAGCGGTCCGAGCGACACCCGGCGCCGGCCGAGCATGGCCGCGACCCCCAGCCCGATCACCGCGATCGGCCACCAGTCGGCCACGCCGCCTGTTCCGGCGCCGGTGGCCGCCAGGATCCCGATCACACCCAGCGCGAGAAGCACCAGTCCTATCCATGCGCGTACCAGTTTCATGGGGGACTCCTTCCACTCAATTCCAGGCTTCCGCCGCCGTCACTCGCACGGCAGAGTCGTTGGACCGGTGTCCAGAGGTCTTTCAGCGCGGGCTCAGGGCAGATCGGTGGGTATCGGGCCTACGTGGTAGGGGCGCATCATCTCGTTGTCCTCGTGTTCCACGATGTGACAGTGCCAGACGAACAGGCCGGGGATGTCGAACAGCGCCTTCACCCTGGTGACCTCGCCGGGGTAGGCGATGACGGTGTCCTTGAAGCCGGTCTCGCCGGGGTCCGGTCCGCGGGCCGGGCCGTCGAAGGGGCGTCGGTCGACGAGCTGGAACTGCACCTCGTGGATGTGGATCGGGTGCGCGTCCTCGGTGAAGTTGTGCAACTCCCAGATCTCGACCGCGCCGGTGGCGGGGTTCTCGGTGATCGCGTCGTCCCAGCCCAGCGGGACCGGTACGCCGCCTGCGTCCATGGTGCCGAGCTTCGCGGCGATCGGGCCGTCGAATCCGGGCACGCTGCTCGCCTCCTCGTTGAGCGACACGGCTCTGGTGGTGCCGGCGGCGCCGAGCGGCTTGAACGCGGGCAGCCGCAACCGCTCGGGTGGCATGCTGGTGTCCTGCGATGCGAGCGGTACGACGACCAGCTTCATCACCTGCCCGGTGGTCTCGGGATCCGCGACGGGCTCCGGGGGTTCGGTGAGCTCTCCGAACGGCTCGTCGGGTCCGAGGTTGACCAGGTAGAGCTCGGTCCCAGGGGACAAACCGGTGAGGTCGACGATCGCGTCGATCCGTTCGGCCGGTGCCATCAGCAGTTGCGATCGCCGGACGGGCGCCGGCAGGAACCCGCCCTCGGTTCCGATTTGCCAGAACGGCAGTCTGTCGGTGACCGGCCGGGTCAGCGGGTCCGGCGACAGCGCGAGGATCAGGAATCGGGCGTTGCAGCCGTTGAGCAGCCGGAACCGGTAGCGCCGCGGTTCGACCTCGAGCCGTGGCCAGGTCTTGCCGTTCACCACAATGGTGGTGGCGAAGAACTCCGGGTTCCAGATCGGCGGTACGTCGCTGTCGGGCACGTACGGTCCGGGGAACTGGTCGAAGAACTCCCGGCTGTCCGGGTAGGACAGTGAGCCGTCCTCGTTGAACGAACGATCCTGGATGGCCAACGGGATCTCGTAATACCGCGTGCCGGCCGGATCACCAAGCCGTGGAGCCGGCCCGGGCAGAGCACCGGTCGGCAGGTCGCTGGGGCCGCGGCGCAGCAGGTAGAAGCCGGCCGGCCCGGCGTACACGTTGGATCGAGTCATGCCGAGGGTGTGGTCGTGATACCACAGCGTGCCGGGACGCTGATCGTTCGCGTACTCGAACACGGCGTCACCCGGCCGCCAGCTCGAGCCGTTCGGTGATTTCGCCTTGAAATAGTCGTAGAACGTGCCCTGCCTGGCGTAGCCGGCCGGGATGTTCGAGGCGTTGGGGAGATACCACGCCTCGGCGAAGCCGTCGCTGTGGTCCGGGGCATGCGCGCCGTGAACGTGCGTGACCAGCGGCACCGGTCCGTCGTACGGGCCGGGCGTTTCGTCGAACACCGGCCGAGAGTCGCGCCCCGCCGTGCCGCCGGGCGGGTTCGCCCAGTGCAGCGTCGGGTCGACCGGCAGCAGGTGCGGCAAGTAGTTGCCCTGGGCATCCACCAGGCCGTTGATCCAGCGCACCCGGACCGGCCTGCGGTACGCCGCTTCGATCGTGAAGGCGGGATAGTTGAACGTGCCGGAATGGTTGACCGACCCGTAGCTCCACACGGTCGTGGCGGGCAGGCCGGCCGGCAGGATCTGCTGACGGAACTGCCGCACCGCGATCTCGTAGTAATCCACCGCGCCACGCGTGGTCGGTGGCATCACCGGTGGTATGACCAGCGGTGTCACATACTTCGGGATGGCCGCCGGATCCAGCAACCCGGCCCGGGTACGGCGAACCGCCGCTCCAGCAGAACCGGGGAACTGCATCGGGACCACCATGGTCATTCCCGCGACGCCGCACACCTGCAGCACACGCCGCCGAGTCAAGCCCTCCATCACGACCCCCTGCACCCCTGTTCGATGCCGGACCTGCGCGCCGGCACCCCCTGTCCCCGTGTCCCCGTGTCCCCAGGTCGATCTGTGCAATCCCGCCGGCCAAAGGCCGGCAGTTCCTCACGTCTGCTGCCAGGACACGACGAACGGTGCCCGTCCGGCAGGGCAGTTACGTCCCGTCGTGACGGGACCAAAGACCTGACTTGGCAGGGACTCGGGAGCGGCCTCAGTACAGGCTTGCCGTAGCCATCGTGCGCAGGACCCGTCGAGCAGATCCAGTGCATCCTTCTGCCGCTCCTGTCGCGGGGGTTCACCGCGGGTCGAACGGACCAGGGCCACCACGGCGGAGGCAACCACACTGTGCTTGATGATGACCTCGCTTTGCTCGCTCATCCGGTGCGCCCCTCGCGATGGATCACGGCGACCGGGCACTGGCTGTGGTGCAGCAGGCCACGCGACACCGATCCGAGTCGCAGCGGGGTGAACTGGGTGCGGCCCCTGCCGCCGACCACGACGAGGTCCGCTCGCGCCGACTCGAGTGAGAGCAGTTGAACGGGATGGCCGGCGGTGCAGCGGGTCCGGACCGCAATCTCGGGGTACTTCTCCCGCCAGCCCGCGAGGGATTCGGCCACGACGGCCTCGGCCTGCGCGGTCCACGGTTGGTCATCCGGATCCGTCCACAGATCGTTGGCCGGGAACGTCTCGGGCAGGTCGGCGGCGTGGGCGGCCTCGACTTCGGCTCCCTGCAGGGTCGCGGTCTCGAACGCGAAGCCAAGGGCCGCCTGGCAGTCGATCGATCCGTCGACCCCGACCACGACCCGCCCACGCGGGGGTGCTTCGGGCTGCCATCGGTCCGGTACGACGACCAGCGTGCCGACTGCCAGGGCCGCGCAGACCTGCGACGTCGAACCGAGTACGAGTTCGGCGAAACCACCCATGCCGCGCCGGCCGATCACCAGCGCACTGGCCGTGGTCGCCAGGTCGAGGAGCGTGCTCGCCGGATGACCGTGCCTGACCTCGAGTGTGGCGTCGGTGAACCCGAGCCGGTCCAGCTCGCCCGCGGCTTCTTCGATCACGTCGGAGCCGTCGTCGTACTCGAGGACCGGTACACCTGAGGCACGTCGATCGTCGTCGACGACGTGGACGGCGCACAGCGGAAGGTGCCGCTCGGCTGCATGGCGCACGGCCCAGGCAAGGGCGATCAGGCCGTCGCGGGAGCCGTCGATCCCGACGACGACGGGTGCCGGGGGCTGTGCGGACATCAGAGACTGCCTCTCCCTAGTCCTGGGGCACTACCAGTTCATCGGTTGGTGAGCAACCTGGGCTAGGGCGCAAGGACCCGTCGGATCCCGACCAAGGTCCCGGGACCAGATGTGTTTGGGCCCTGCTCCGGCGGCCACGGTGCGGGGATCATCGAGAGTGAAGGAGTGTGCGACTGCTGAGGACGGCCCATCATGAACGCGCTTGTTGACAACGGCCCCGGGCAGCGAGCACCGGTGATGTGATGTCCTCGCTGTCCCCGGATGATCGTGACGAGGTGCTGCGGGCGGCCGTCGCGGCTCCGTCCATGCACAACACCCAGCCGTGGCGGTTCCGTTTCCGCGACCGGGTGGTGGA
>WNGE01010547.1_pt1 | contig 10374 bp, 11 predicted proteins | sample 5400651 | NCBI WGS metagenome assembly WNGE01 (sample SAMN13153370, study PRJNA577476) | soil metagenome | isolation source: 60 cm soil or saprolite under grassland replicate 2 | place: USA:California | collected 2016-06-15
ACCCGGCAAGAATCTTCTTCATAAATTCTCCCCCTCTCGATGCTTCGGAGGCGACCGGTATATCAAACCCTCAATCGCCGCTCACCTCCCTCGCTCGGCGTCGGAGCCAGCCAGGACGGCGGAGCAGTCGAGGCCTCCTACTCAGTCGACGTCGAGCGCGATGCGAAGGGCCTTGCGCAAGCGGTCTAGCGATTCGGGATCGAGGTCGCCACGGCGTCGACCGAGAGACACCCGCAGGAGGACTGGGTCGGCGTCGTGGGAACACGATCGCGTCCAGTGCAGCCACGTCCTCTTCTGTCAGACGCACGCGCGCCGTAAGACAGGCGGGCGCGAAGCCCGACTCCCTGGCATGAAGACAATCGCGTACCACCCAATCCAGCTCGGCGAGCCCGTCGAGCACCGCGGCGTCGTCATCGCGCCGCTCTTTCCGCGCACCGACCCGCGCGCGGAGTACCTCACCCTCGACGAGGCGATCCCGCTCGGCTTCCACGTCACCGAGCTCGACGCGGCCGGCTCCGTGCCGGAGCTGCTCGCGAAGAACCCGCTCGACTCGAACGTCCTCCTCTATGACGGCGAGGAGCTGCTCGGCGCGAAGCAGAACCGCATCCTCAACGTCACCGTGCTCGTCCCCGCGCGCAGCGAGACGAAGATCCCCGTCTCCTGCGTCGAGGAGGGACGCTGGAGCGCCCGCTCCGCGCATTTCGCACCGAGCGCGCACACCGCCTACCCCGAGCTGCGGCGGCGCAAGGCCGTGCAGCTCTCGGCAGCGCCGTTCGAGCGAGGACTCGCCCAGCACGCAGTCTGGGAGGAGGTCGCGGACAAGGCCCAGCGGCTCGGCGTCGACTCTCCGACCCGCGCGCAGGCGGACATCTACAGCGCCCGGCCGACGCCGGACGACCTGCGCGACGCGTTTCCGCTCGTCCCCGGTCAGTCGGGTGCGCTGCTCGCGCTCGGCGAGCGGTTCTGCCTTCGCGCGCCTGTATCCGAAGCTGCTCGAGGGCTACCTGCTCGACGCGCGAGAGCTCACCGGCGGCGAGCAGCGCGCCGATCGGGAGACGTTCCTCGAAAGGACGCTGACGGCGCCGCGCAGCCGCCGCCCGTCGGCGGGGCTCGGCGAGGACGTGCGTCTCGCGGCCGACAACCTCGTCGGCTCGGGTCTCGAGCTGGACGGCGAGCTGATCCAGCTCTGCGCGTTCTCCAGCGGCAAGCGCGTCTTCAGCACGCAGATCATGCCTCCGACCAGGCGCGCGTAGTGCACTAAGTAACAGAAGGGGGCCACACGGCGGTGATGGCCCCCTCCTCCTTCCCCCTTACGGGAAGCGTCTACGCGACCGCTTTGCTCCAGTCGTCGACCGCCGTCGTCTTGCCGTCGAGGTCCTCGAGCTCGATCTTCTGGAACGTAAGCTCGAGGTCCTCGAGCTCGTGCGCGTCGTACGAGTCGCCGCTCGCGTCGGTCAGGTCGAGGTACGACTTCATGCTCGCGATGCTCGCGTTCGTGAGCTTGACCCTGAAGTGCACCTCCTCCTCGCCGGTCGCGTCGTCGGCGCGGACGAACTCGAAGAGGACGCTCTTCAGCGTCTCGTTCGTGACGAGCGCCTGGAAGAGCAGCGGCGACGACCTGTCCCACTCCTTCGTGAACAGGATCGGCTTGTGGATGCGCTTGCCGGACGCGTGGCCGGTCGCGGCGTCGCGCGGCGCGACCGTCTCCGAGAAGAAACGGACGCCGGCGATCTTGTTGGCGTGACTCTTTCCGTTCTCGCCACCGGTGAAGTTGCCCTGCTTCTGGCCGTCGATCGAGATGTAGAACGGGTAACCCACTCGAACCCCCTCATGCGGTCGTCGTCAACGAGCGGCCGCAGAAGCTCGCCTCGCTCCGGCGAGCCTAACGCGTTTGGCCTTGCCGCGTAAGGGAACCACCGTCGGTGGTTACTTGCTGCGGAGAGTCCTCACAGCCGTGGGCCTTCTGTGCCTCGCCGTCCCGATGGTCTTCTTCGGGGCGTCTCAGCCCGTGCGCGCGGCGGCCCCGTGCACGTGGATGGACCGGTCGAAGACTCCGGACCGGCGCGCCCACGAGCTCCTCGCCGCGATGACCCTCGACGAGAAGATCACGATGGTCCACGGCAACGGCGACATCTTCGTCTACTACGGAATGGCCGGCCACATCCCGGCCAACCCGGTGCTTTGCATCCCCGACCTCACGCTGAACGACGGCCCCGCGGGCGTCGGCGACGGTCAGCCGGCGACGACCGCGTTCCCGTCCCCGATCCTCCGCGCGGCCACATGGGACACGGCGCTGCAGCGGCGCTTCGGCGACGCGCTCGGCTGGGAGTCGTGGCACAAGGGCGTCGGCGTCATGCTCGCGCCCAACCTGAACCTCGCCCGCGTGCCGATGAACGGCCGCAACTTCGAAGCGTTCGGCGAGGATCCGTACCTCTCGGGTTGGACGGCGGCGGCCGAGATCCAGGGCATCCAGCAGAACAACGTCATCGCCACCGCGAAGCACTACGCGGAGAACAGCCAGGAGACGAACCGCAACACGATCTCCGAGGACGTCGACGCGCGCACGCTGCACGAGCTCGAGGGGCAGGCCTTCGAGATCGCCCTCGAGCAGGGCAAGCCCGGCTCGGTGATGTGCTCCTACAACCTCGTCAACAGCGCCTGGGCGTGCGAGAACCCCGCGCTGCTGACGACGCTGCTGAAGCAGGAGTACGGATTCGACGGCTTCGTCATGTCGGACTGGGGCGCGACGCACTCGACCGTGCCCGCAGCGAACGCCGGGCTCGACATGGAGATGTGGGACGGCACCTACTTCGGCGCGCCGCTCAAGCAGGCCGTGCAGGACGGGCAGGTGCCGCTGTCGCGGCTGAACGACATGGTGCTGCGCATCCTGCGCGCGATGTTCCGCGTGGGCGTCTTCGACCGGCCGCCCTCGCCCGAGCCCGACGCCTACGCGGCCGACGTCGCGACGCCGGCGCACGCGGCGCTCGCGCGCGAGCTCGCGGAGCAGGGAACCGTTCTGCTGAAGAACGACGGGCCGGTCCTGCCGCTGACGGGCCTCGGCAAAACGATCGCCGTCATCGGCTTCGGCGCCGGGCCCGACGGAGCGCCGGCGGTCTACGGCGGCGGCGGCAGCTCGCACATCCCCGAGGCCGGCTTCTACCCGAACGTCGTCAGCCCGCTACAGGGAATCACGCAGCGCGGGCTCGCGAACGGCGACAGGGTCGTGTACGCCGACGGGTCGGTGACGGCGGACGCGGTCGCGGCGGCATCCGCAGCGGATGTCGCGCTCGTGTTCGTCAACGACGCGGAAGGTGAAGGCAGCGACCGCTCGAGCCTGAAGCTTCAGGGCGGGACCTGCGCGCTCCTCGCGTGCACCTACTCACCCGTCGACCAGGACCAGCTCGTCGCCTCCGTCGCGGCCGCGAACCCGCGCACGGTCGTCGTCCTCAACACCGGTGCGCCCGTGCTCATGCCGTGGGTGGACAGCGTGCCGGCGATCGTCGAGGCCTGGTACCCGGGCATCGAGGACGGCAACGCGATCGCGGCGGTGCTGTTCGGGGACGTGAATCCCTCCGGGAAGCTGCCGCAGACATTCCCGAAGTCGCAGAGCGATCTGCCGACGCAGACGCCCGATCAGTACCCGGGCGTCAACGGGCACGCCGTCTACTCCGAAGGACTCGACATGGGCTACCGCTGGTACGACGCGAAGGGGATCCAGCCGCTCTTCGCGTTCGGCCACGGCCTCTCGTACACGACGTTCGGCTACTCGGGCCTCTCTGTGAAGAAGGTCGCGGGCGGCAACGTCTCCGTCACGTTCACGCTGAAGAACACCGGCCTGCGCCCCGGCGCCGAGGTCGCGCAGGTGTACGTCGGCGACCCGCCGTCGAACGGCGAGCCGCCGAAGCAGTTGAAGGGGTACCGCAAGGTGCTCCTGCAGCCGGGCGAGAGCAGCCAGGTGACGCTCACGCTCGACCCGCGCGCCTTCGCCTACTGGCAGAACCGATGGCTCGTCAGCGGCGGGACGTACACGATCTTCGTCGGCAGCTCGTCGCGCGACATCCGGCTGCAGGGGACGGTCAGCCTGGGCAAGAAAGCGCTCTGACCCCAGCCTTTGATTCACGCGGTGCGATGCGGACCACCGCTGTCGGTGCTGACGACGTTGAAGTCCTTGTCGACGTAGACCGTCACCGGCGTTCCGTCGGCCTTCGTCATGTGCGCCTCGTACAGCGCGTTGCCGTCGGCGTCGGTCTCGACTCGGATGATCGTGCCGCCGGGGATCTCCGCCTGTGCGGCCGCGGTCACCTTTGCCGCGGTGTCGCCGGTGAGCAGCGTCTCGTCGCTCCGCTGGTGGCCCCAGGGCTGCTGCGCGGACGGCGTCGTCGTCGTCGGCGTGGTCGTCGTCGTGGTGGTCGAGCCCGAGCCGCTCGCCGCGCTTGCGACGCCGTAGCTCCCGGCTCCGAGGCCGAGGACGACTGCGCTGAGCATGGCCAACCTTTGCTTGTCCATTTCTGGACTCCTTTCGTTGAGGTGTGAACACCTCCAAGATCGCCGCCGCGCCTGAAAGCGCCCTGGGATCGACTTAAGAGATTGCTGCGAGCGCGTTCACGGCAGGCAGTGCGTCGCCGCGCAGCGTGCAGGCGCGCCACGTGTCGCCGCGGTCGTTGCTCTCCCAGAGCTGCCCGTCGGCGAACCCGGCGAAGAGGCGGCCCGGCGTCGCGACGAGCGCGTAGGGCATCGCCGACAGCGGCTCGGGGAGGCCGCCGGAGAGCGCCTGCCACGGCTCGCCGCCGCGGCGCCGGTAGATGCGCGCCTGCGGCTCGCGGCCGCCGTGCGCCGCGAACGGGCCGGTGCTCGCCGAGACGTACCAGCAGTCCGGATCGTCCGGGTCGACGGCGACCGACCACGTGTAGTTCCGGTCGCGGCCGTCGTCGGCCGGGTGCCACGTGTCCCCCGCGTCGTCGCTCCACGCGGAGCCGCCGCCTCCCGCCTCGTACGCGCGCCGCGCGACGTGCGGGTGCCATGCGAGCGAATGCACGTCGGGTTGCGCGCCGGGCCGGTGGTCCTGCCAGGTCTCGCCGCCGTCCGTGGAACGCATCAGGCCTCCGAGCTCGATCCCGACGAGGAGCAGTTCCGCGTCGTGCGGGCTGGGCGCGATCCAGCGGACGTGCGACGTCCACGGCCGCGGCGGAAAGCTCCACGTCGGTCGCGACGGCAGCTCGAGCAGCGCGTCGAGCTCCCGCCAGCTCTCGCCGCCGTCGTCGCTGCGGAACAGCCGGCTCGGCTCCGTCCCGGCATAGACCGTGCCGTCGGCCGGACCGGCCGCGAGCGAGAAGACGCCCGGCTCGGGCAGTGCGCAGTCGTCCCAGCTCCTGCCGGCGTCCGTGGTCCGGCGCACGCCGCCCTCCCGCAGCCCCGCGTAGACGGCGTCCCGACCGACCGCGAGGCATTGAGCGCGGCTTCCGGCCAGAAACAGCTCGACCGTCCAGCCGTCCCCGGCCTCGTCGAGCCTGGCGATTCCGTCCCCGGTCGTGGCCCACAGGCGCGCCATGCCTGCAGTTTGCCCTGAAAAGAGAAAGAGGCGGACCCGCCGCTGGATCCGCCTCTCGGCAGTCTCGAGCCCCGCCGCATCGGGGCCGAAACGCGTTTGTGCCTTGGCTCCACCTTGGCACAGCGCCTGCGCTTGACCCATCCCCCTTCAGGTGGTTCATCGCGCTGCTTCACAGGGGTTTGAGACCCGGGCAGCGCGGAAGGTCGAATCTCGACAACCGAACGGAAGGGGTCACATGGCGAAGATCAGCCAGCCTAGGGAGCTGCTCCAGTTCAAGCTTTCGACGATGCTCCACGTCGAGCGCGAGCTCGCGGAAAAGGTGCTGCCCGAGCTGCTCGAGCAGATCGGCAACCCACAGCTCAAGCAGGGCGTCGAGAGCCATCTCGCGCAGACGCGCGGTCACGTGGCGAACCTCGAGCAGGCGTTCGCGATCCTGGGAGAGGATCCCGACACGGAGAAGAGCGCCGCGCTCGAGGGCTTGACGAAGGATCACGACCAGGTCGCCAAGAAGATCGACGCGCCGCAGCTGGAGGACATCATCCATGCGGGCGCCGCCGCGAAGACCGAGCACTTCGAGATCGCGGCCTACGAGGGGATGATCAACCTCGCGGGCTCGCTCGGCGAGACCGAGATCGTCCACTTGCTCGAAGAGAACCTCGACCAGGAGCGCGAGGCGCTCGAGCAGGTCAAGCAGGTCAGCAAGTCGATCAGCACGCCGCAGCACGCATCGGTCTGACGCAACTCCGGAGGCGGGCGCGGCGTGCGCCCGCCTCCACGCTTCCTCTACTTCATGTCTCCGGTCAGCCACGGGTCGGCGCCGGCGTCGCCGCCGGGCGCAGCGATCCGCAGGCGCGCGAGGTAGTGGTCCCAGCCGTGGCCGTGCGAGTCGGCGGCTTCGGCACTCGGCAGGTCGCGGTGCGTGAAGCGGAGGTTCGTGCCGCCGCCGTCCGGCGTGAGCTCGATCTCGATCGTCGAGCTGCCGGGCGGGACAGGGTTCGGCCCGTCCTTGCCCGGCTCCCAGCCCCACGTGAAGACGAGGCGGTGCGGCGGGTCGAGCTCCACGAACTCGCCCCGGGCGGTGTGGCCGGGGATGACGTCGCAGCGATACTCGCCTCCGGGACGCGGGTCGAACGAGCACGCCTGCCCCATCCAGCGCGTCGCCTTGTCCTTGTCGACGAGGAACTCCCAGACCGTCTCCGGGCTCGCCGCGATCGCCACCTCGCGCACGAGCGAAACCTTCTCAGCGGTGCTTTCCACGTTTCTTCTCCTCTCTTTCCGCCTCGCGTTTGAGCGCCTCGAGCCGCGGGCCCCAGAACTCGTCGAGGAACGTCTTCAGCTCGACGAGCCCCTCGGGGCGCGCGCGGTACAGGCGCCTGGTGCCGTTGCGTCGCTCGCTCACGAGCCCCGCCTCCTTCAGGACACCTAGATGCTGGGAGACCGCCGGTCGGGTCAGGTCGAAGTGCGCCGCGATCTCGCCGGCGGACAGCTCCTCGTCCGAGACGAGACGCAGGATCGTGCGCCTGTGCGGCGCGGCGATCGCCTTCAGGGCAGCCTCCACGGGCGCTATTTAAGCATACGCTTACGTAAGCGTCAACTTACTTATGCGTGCTGTACGAATGAGCGCCGGCGCCGGCGAGCCTGCCGGCATCGACGATCAGGTACTCCTCGCGGATCGGACGGTCGTCGAGCCAGCACTCGAGGATCTCGCGCGTGCCGGCCGCGTAGCGCGCCTGCGCCGACAGGCTCGTGCCGGACGTGTGCGGCGTCATCCCATGATGCGGCATGGTGCGCCACGGGTGATCCTTCGGCGCCGGCTGCGGGAACCAGACGTCGCCTGCGTAGCCCGCGAGCCGGCCGGACTCGAGCGCGCGCGCGACCGCGTCTTTGTCGCAGATCTTTCCGCGCGCGGTGTTGACCAGGTAGGCGCCACGCTTCATCTGTGCGATGAGCGCGTCGTCGAACAGGTGCTCCGTCTCGGGATGGAGCGGCGCGTTGATCGTCACGACGTCGCAGACGCGCACGAGCGCCTCCGCGTTCTCGTGGAACGTGACGCCGAGGCGTTGTTCTTCTTCTGCGGGGAGGCGGTGACGGTCGGTGTAGTGCAGGCCGACCTCGAACGGCTGCAGGCGGCGCAGCACGGCCGAGCCGATGCGCCCGGCGCCCACCGTTCCGACCTGCATCCCCTCCAGGTCGTACGAGCGCGAGACGCAGTCGGCGATGTTCCAGCCGCCGTCGACGACCCACTTGTACGACGGGATGTAGTTGCGGACGAGCGCGAGGATCATCATCACGACGTGCTCCGACACGCTGATGCTGTTCGAGTACGTCACCTCGGCGACGGTGATGCCGCGGTCGATCGCGGCCTGTAGGTCGACGTGATCGGAGCCGATGCCTGCGGTGATTGCAAGTTTCAGCTTGGGCGCTTTCGCGATCCGGTCGGCGGTCAGGTACGCGGGCCAGAACGGTTGTGAGATCACGATGTCGGCGTCGGGCAGCTCGCGCTCGAACTCGGAGTCGGGCCCGTCCTTGTCCGCGGTGACGACGAAGCGGTGTCCACGGCCCTCGAGGAACGCGCGCAGCCCGAGCTCGCCGGAGACGCTGCCCAGGAGCTCGCCCGGCGTGAAGTCGATCCGCTCCGGCGTCGGCGTGGTCTGGCCGCCGTGGTAGCGCTCGATCCTCGGGATGCCGTCGCGCGCGTACGACGACGGGTAGCCGTCCACCGGGTCGTCGTAGAGCACGCAGAGGACCGTCGCCATCGGCGCATTCTCCCCGATGAGCCGCTCGGGCAGGGACACTCCAGCCATGTCCCAGGGACAGTCCCTGGGACAGGCGCGTTCTGGACACGACCGAGGGAGTGTCCCTGGGACAGGCGCGTTCCGGACAGGACCGAGGGACTGTCCCTGGTACAGGTGCGCATGGGGCTCCTCAGGGATGGGCCGCCTCTTCGACGCCGTCGCGGCGCTGCTCGGCGTGCGCGACGGGGTGACGTACGAGGGACAGGCGGCGATCGAGCTCGAGCTGCTCGCCGGAGACACCGATGCCGAGCCGTACGAGTGGCGCTTCGGCGCCGGCGCGGCGCTCGTGCGCGCGGCGCACGACGATCTCGCGGCCGGTCGAGCGCACTCGGAGATCGCCGCAGCTTTCCACGAGTCCGCCGCGGCCGCGGCGGCCGTCGCGTGCGCTGAGCCGGGCTGTTAGCCGCGAACGGTTGTCCTCTCCGGGGGACGTTTCAGAACCTGCGGCTGCTCGCTTCAACGCGCCGCCGACTCGAGGCTCACGGCTTCCGCGTGCTCTCCCACCGCATCGTGCCGCCCAACGACGGTGGGATCAGCTACGGACAGGCCGCGGTCGCAGCGGCAAAGGACTCGACCCGCGTAGGTCAGCGATCGTCGGGCTCGAGATCGCCACCCCATGCGCGCGCGAGCGCCCGCGGCAGACCCCAGGCGCCAAGTGCCGTCAAACAGCGATTCGCATCTACCGCGTCCGTCGCCTCCCAGCTGGGAAGCAGGATCTCGAACGCCGTCTCGACGAGTAACCGGTCGTCGAGGTCGAGCGGCGGCGCGTCGACCTCCGGGCATTCGTCGATGTAGCGCGCCAGGTCTTCCGGCGCGGCCGAGGCGCCGATGCCGTGACGAACGAGGCCGCCGACTGCTCCCAACCAATCGGCGTGCTCGAGACTGAGAAGCGTCGCCTGCTCTTCGGGGTCCAGATCGGGGTCGCCTTCGCAGGAGATGAGTGCGCCGGCGGAGAGCAGCCACAGCTCCACGTCGTCTTCGGGCGGCGCCGATCCAAACTCGGCTGCCTGCCCGACGATGTCGTAGGGCCACGTGCCCGTGCGGATTCCCTCCCGTATCCGGACGCAGGCGGCCGCGAGCTCTGCGCGGGGAAGCGCGGGAAGTGAGCCTGGCGGGACAGCTTCGCGCAGAACGGCGCGCGCGTTCTCGTCCTCCAGTTGGAGGTCCTCGACGAGTCGGTCGACCTCGTCGTCGGACAACTCGAACGGCTCCTCGAAACCGTCCTCCACTTCTTCGATCGTACTCACCTCTACAGAGTCGTGAGGCCGACGTAGTTCTCGGCGAGCGACGTCGCCGCGGCGCGTGAGCTCGTGACGTAGCGAAGCTGCGAGAGCTGAAGCTTCTCGTCGAACGGGTCGTCGCCGTCGAGCTTGTGCAGCATGGACGTCATCCACGAGGAGAACTGCTCGGCGCGCCAGACGCGGCGCAGGCACGTCGCCGAATAGGACTCGAGGCCGGTGTCGCTGCCGGTCTCGTACCAGTCGACGATTGCCTCGGCGAGCACGCGGACGTCCGCGATCGCGAGGTTCAGGCCCTTCGCTCCCGTCGGCGGGACGATGTGCGCCGCGTCGCCGGCGAGGAAGAGGCGGCCGTACTGCATCGGCTCGGCGACGAAGCTCCGCATGCCCGTGATGCCCTTCTCGAGCACCGGGCCCTCGTGCAGCGTCCAACCCTCGAGGGCGGTGCGCGCCTGCAACTCCTCCCAGATGCGGTCGTCCGGCCACTCGCCGAGCGGCTCGTCGGGGCGGCATTGCACGTAGTAGCGCGACAGCTCGGGCGAGCGCAGCGACAGGAGCGCGAAGCCGCGCTCGTGGTGCGCGTACACGAGCTCGTCGATCGACGGCGCGACCTCCGCCAGGATGCCGAGCCAGGCGAACGGGTACTCGCGCTCGAACGTGCTCAGCACGCCGGATGGAATGCTCGGCCGGCAGACGCCGTGAAAGCCGTCGCAGCCCGCAACGACGTCGCATTCGAGCTCTTGCGCAACGCCCTCGTGCGTGAAGCGGACGCGCGGACAATCCGTATCGAGCT
>WNGE01014951.1_pt1 | contig 10373 bp, 10 predicted proteins | sample 5400651 | NCBI WGS metagenome assembly WNGE01 (sample SAMN13153370, study PRJNA577476) | soil metagenome | isolation source: 60 cm soil or saprolite under grassland replicate 2 | place: USA:California | collected 2016-06-15
CCAGCGGCGGGATCTCCCTCGAGCAGCTCGTGCAGCGGCTGCGCGCCGGCCAGTCCGACGACCGCAAGGTGCGCATCCTCAGCTTCGCCTATGGCAAGGACGCGGACGTCAGCGCCCTCGACCAGATCAGCAAGGCGACCGGCGGCGCGGTCTTCCCGTCGCCCAATCCCGCCGACATCGAGCGCGTCTTCGTGACGGCTCTGGCCAACTTCTGAGCGTCGGCTTCGAATGCGAACCCAAACCCCGCAGGGATTCATCCGCGCGAATCAGGGCACTTCACCTAATTATGAATCTATCAATATGTCTAGTGTTTTATAGACATTCCCACCGATCCGATCCGTCCGTAAGCTCCCGTTCACATAACGCCGGGCGCGCCGAAGCGCCCGGCACTGCATTACCGTGCCGACAGAATCCGACGGCGCGATCGCGGTCTCGGCGCTGGGGGGCCGAGCGGCCGCACGGCGCCTCGCCGCTGCTCTTTCGGTCCAGCCCGCTGGTCTCGCATGGGCGGCCGCGACCCCCGGCGGGTAGTCTCCCCGGCGGAGGCGTCCGGGTCCTGGTGGGCTCCGCGGTCTTCAAAACCGTTGAGGCGGGCGTCCCCCGCCTGGCGGGTTCGATTCCCGTCCGCCTCCGCTACCTGCGGTTTCGCTCATGGTATCCTGCAGGAGCCGTCCTAGCACCCTGCCCTTCTGGCACAGTCGCTGGCACGGTAAACCGCCCGGAGTACACAGGCGAACGAGGTTCGGAAGCCATGATCAGCGAAGAGACCCTTGGCGATGCGCTTGGGCTGGGGCGTGTTCCCGACGAGGAGCTTGTCAGCATCCTCAGGGATGTGCTCCCGCTCAGCCGGTGGGAGTCGGGAGAGCGAGTCACCTACTTCCACCCAGAGCGAGGGCATGCGCTCGATGTGGTGTACGGCAGGCATGGCCAGATCGTGCGCTACGAGCCCGGACCAGGGCTGACGGACGAGCTAGTCAGGACGTTGCGAGAGTGCGCTGAGGCAGCCTTCGCCGCGGATGCCGGGTTCGAGGTTCGTCGCGAGGTGCTCTTTAGCTTCCCGGAGATCAAAGGGTTCTGGCGGCACGGCAGCGACTGGCAGATCCTCCCCGCTCCTCCGCAGGCACCCCGACCAGGGTTCCTCATGGGCGAGCACCCGTTCGTACTTGAGTACCGGATGCGCAGCTCAGCCAACTTCGCTGTTGCGGAAACGCGACGGTGGAGGCGCCTCTGGGAGCTCCACCTGCTGCTTTCGCTGCTGCTGCACGGTCAAATCACGCGCGAGTCGCTTGCACATCCCCATCACTGGGTGCTGCTTCATGAACCGACTGCTAGCGGCCTATATGCGACGTATGTGAACGAGGGCTACATGGTCGACGGCTTCATCGCTCGAGCCGACGACTTCTCTGACCCGGCTGGACATCGGAAGCTGACCGTCGTGCCCGACGACAAGTACTACGCCCGGGATAGCGTTCGCTCGGATGACGACTTGAGCGTGCCCGCATGCCTCGATGTGGTCTTCGATCGCTTTGAGAATGCCGACCTGCGAACGCGCGATCAGCTTCTGCGTGCCAGCTACTGGTTCGACACTGCCGGGCGCGTCTGGCACACCTCGAAGTCGCTCAGCTACATCGCTGCGATCAACGCTATCGAAACCCTCCTTCCCGAGCAGAAGGCTGACCCCTGCCCGTGCTGCAAACGCGACCGTAGCCCTGGTCCGACCGCCCGCTTCCGCGACTTCATCGAGACCTACGCTGCCGCTGAGGGAACGGAGGCCCGCGCGGCCATGTACGGGTTGCGGTCGGCGTTCGTGCACGGCGGCACGCTCCACGGTCTCGACGCCCCACGCTCCCCGACGGGGACGCTCGTACCCGGCGACATGAAGCATTGGGAGTTGCATAACGCTGCCCTTGCAGTCTCCGCCACTGCGATTCGCACCTGGTTTCTCAACCATGACGCTGTCTCCAGCTAGGCAAGCAAGATGATCCGGAAACGCAGCGACTACTGGCAGGTCAAGGTCTACGCCGGCCGTGATCCGCTGACCGGCAAGGAGCGGTACGAGTACGACCGCGCCAGGACCAAGCGCGAGGCCGAGCGCGTCGAGGCAGCTCTGAAGACCAAGGTGGCCGAGGGCCGCCACCGTGGCACCGCAGCGCGGACTGTGGCCGATCTGGTGGAGCGCTGGTTCGAGTGGCGCCAGGGCGTGAAGGAGATCTCCCCCACGACCCTGCAGGACTACCGGCTCCAGATCGACCGGCGCATCATCCCAGCGCTTGGCCGCATCCCCGTCCAGCGCTTGGACGTGGAGACGCTGGACACCTTCTACGCCGAGCTGCGCAAGCGCGGGAACCAACATGGCGGCCCCCTGTCGGCCAGTCAGATCCGATCTGTCCACACCGTACTGTCCGGGTCGTTGCAGCAGGCGGTCGCGTGGGGTTGGATCGCCCACAACCCCGCCCGGCTGGCGACACCCCCGTCCGTACAGCACGCCGATGTCGCACCACCAGCCGTGGAGCAGGTCGCCGGCCTGCTGGCGACGGCTCTCAAACGAAGCCCGAAGCTCGGGCTGTTTCTACGGCTGGCGGTCGTACTGGGTGCCCGGCGCGGGGAGCTGTGCGGGTTGCGCTGGCAGCACATTGACTTGGACCGTGGTGAGGTGCTGCTGGAGCGCGGCATCGTGTACGTGACCGGCCAGCCGTTGATCGACAAGGCCACCAAGACCCGCAGCAAGCGGCGCCTGGCTCTCGACGTCAAAACGGTCGAGTTGCTTCGCGCCCACCGAGAGCGCGCCGAGCAGGTCGCCTGCGACCTGGGCATCACCCTCCCGGCCGATGCCTACGTCTTCAGCCGCGAGCCGGACGGGTCGCGGCCGATGAGCCCGTCCTACATGACGCAGCAGTTCGTCGGTGTGGCCCGGTCGGTCGGGGTGCGCTGTCGCCTGCACGACCTTCGGCATCTCATGGTGACCTACCTGATCTCGCAAGGCGTGGACTGGCGGACTACCGCCGGCCGGGCCGGGCACGCCGGCCCGCACATGACGCTTGGGACCTACGCGCACTTCCAGCCCGCTCAGGACCGCGCCGCCGCCGAGCTGCTCGCCGCACTCTGCGACGGCGACGCGGCAAAGGCCGCCAGGTAGGCTGCATGGCAGCATACACGGATACTGGAATGAGCGGGTCGTCCCATTGGTGAGAGAGGTGACGCAGATGGGCAAGCCGGCTTCCCGCGGCATGCTCTACATCGTCGTCTGCGCGGCGCCCCCTGCCGCCGAGGTCCAGGACCTCGTGAAGTTAGCTCAGGCGGCAGGCTGGGAGGTTGCTGTCACCGCTACCCCCGATGCGCTCGCGTTCATCGACGCGCCGTTGCTCGCCGCCATCACCGGCTTTCCGGTCCGCTACCGGTGGCGGGAGCCTGATGAGCCTGAGTCCGTGCCCGAGGCGAACGCTATCGTGGTTGCCCCCGCGACCTTCAACACGATCAACAAGTGGGTGGCCGGCATCACGGACACGGTTGCGGTGGGCACACTCTGCGAATATCTCGGCCTCGATGCCCCGATCGTCGCCGCACCGAACGTGAATCCTCCCCTGGGCCGTCACCCCACGTTCCGGGCGAACCTCCGCCGACTCCGCGAGTGGGGGGTACGGGTGTTGTTCGACGAGTCCGCCTCCCGGGAGGCCCGAATGGTCTCCTGGGACGAGATACTCGAAGAGATCAACCGAGCACACGAGGCTACCGGGTGGCCGCCACGAGGGACTCCAGAGACTGGCCCAGCGGCCAGCACGGAGGGAGCAGCACCGTGATGGAGCCTGTGGACTACATGTCGGTTGGCGAGCGCATCGCCATTTACCGCCGCCGGCGTGGCCTGTCCCAGGTTGCCCTGGCCAATCTGATCGGCCGATCCGAAGCCTGGATGAGCCAGGTCGAGCGCGGCATTCGCCACGTCGACCGACTGTCGATCATCATCAGGCTTGCTCAGGTCCTCAGAGTCACGGTGGAGGACCTGACGGGACAGCCGTTCTCGCTCGCGCCCAACGGGGGCGCCGAGTACCGAGCAATCCCGGCTCGGCGAGCGGCACTCACCGACTACGAAGTCATCCCCGCGACCTTGGGCACTCTGACGCGCGACGATGGCCCAGTCCGGGATCTGACGCATCTTCAGCGGAACGTCGACCAGGCGAACCGCCTCTACCAGGCCGCCCACTACGAAGAAGCCGGCCTGCTGCTCTCCCGGCTCATCGGCGAGACGCAACGCGCAACACGTGAACTGCCGAGAGACGACCACCGCGCTGCCTTCGGTGTCCTCGCCCAGATCTACCACATCACCGCGAAGACACTGACCAAGGTTGATGAGACGGAGCTGGCCTGGATCGCCGCCGAACGCTCCCTCCCAGCCGTCGAACACGCGGAATCCCCGCTGCTGATGGCAGCCAGCGCCTACCACCTTGGGCACGTCTTCCTCCGGGCCGGTCAACTTGACCAGGCAATCGGCGTCACGATGGCCGCCGCGCGAGCTCTAGAGCCCGGCTTGTCAGCCGCCACACTCGAGCACCTGTCGGCATGGGGCGCGCTCCACCTAACGGCGGTGATCGCTGTGCCCGCCAAGACGACCGGGTGGCGGTTCGTCAGCTCCTCGGCGAAGCGAGGACCACGGCTGACCAGCTCGGCCAGGACCGCAATGACTTCTGGACCGCATTCGGTCCCACCAACGTTGCGTTGCACGAAGTCTCGACCGCGGTCGAGCTTGGCGATGCTGGTGAAGTTGTGCGCAAGGGTGAGGCGCTTGATCCCGCGCGATTTCCGCCGGGACTGCTTGGCCGGCGTTCGCAGGTCCTCATTGATCTGGCACGGGGCTACACGCAGCAGCGGAAGGACGCGGCTGCGGTGAACATGCTCCTGGAAGCAGAGCGGATCGCGCCCGAGGCGGTCAGGTACCAGGTGATCGTCAAGGAGATGCTGCGCGAACTGCTCAAGCGAGAGCACCGCGCGAGCACGCCGCAACTGCGTCCGCTCGCGTCCCGGGTCGGCATCATCGGCGGGGACGCCTCGTAGCCGACTCCAGCGCCCAACTGCCACAACCCGTACTTCTGTGATGCCCGTACTTTCGTACGGGTTGGTCTCCTTCGACCGGCTTACTGTTTTCGCGATAAACGGCAAAGCCGGCAGTGTCGCCCGTGGTGTCGGCAGCACCCGGAGACGCAAGAAGGAGTTGGCCCCATTGCAGGAGAAGCCCATACAGAGGCCGCTCAAGCGGGTGGCCTATCGGCCCCGCGAGGTAGCCGAGATGGTCGGCATGTCGGAGTCCGGCGTCCGCAACCTGATCAGGCGCGGGACGCTCCGTGCCGTGCAGTTGGATGGGCGCTGGCTCGTCCCGGCCGCCGTCATCGAGGACAAGCTCGGCATCCAGCTCGACGCGAGTCCCCCATCCGACACCGCCCCCCAGGCCGCGCGGACCTTCGCGTAGACAACAGCCCGGGCGGTGTCGGCAGCACCAGCCCGGGCCAGGCATCAAAGGAGTTGGCCCCATGACGCATGCCGATGGTAGCGCGTCTGCGCTGCTGTTTCGCCTCTCCGTTCACTCCCTCAATTGCGAGCTGACGTTGGGGGGTGGCCCGGATGTGGCGTGACCCTCGACCTCCGGTGCCTCCCAACGGACGGCACATCCCCGAGCCGGGCATGACCGAGACCGAGCAGCGGCTGATCGGCTGGGGCCTGGCCACCACCGGGGCGGCCGGCGCACTGGTGTGGGCCTCCGGCCAGCTCGCCGGCCTGGCGTTCGGGCACACCTGGATGCACCTGTCCCCCGCCGACGTGGCCTCGATCATGTGGCACCTACCCCACACGCTCAGCGACCCCGCCCTGGCCTGGCCCGCCGACGTGCGCAGCGCGCTGCCCGGCCCCGTCGGCCTGTACGGCTCCGCCGGCACCGTGGTCGGCGGCGTCGCTGGCGGGACCGCCGCCACGGTGCGGGCGGTCACCCAGTACCTGCCCGGGCGCGCGCCAGGCCACCGGCCAGGCCGCGAGCACACCCGCCGCCACCGGCAGGGCTCGGTGTGGGCCGGCGGGCGGGAGCTGCGCCTGCTGTTCGTCCGGCGTCCAACCCCCGGCCGGGTGATCGTCGGCCGCACCAGCCGCCTTGCCGGCCTCGGCCTGGGCGGGCGGCTGCTGGCCTCGGAGGACTGCCACTCGGTGCTGGTGTTCGGGCCGACCGGCAGCTTCAAGACCTCGGGGCTGCTGGTGCCAGGGATCTTGGACTGGCAGGGCCCGCTGCTGGCCACCTCGGTCAAGCTCGACGTGCTGCGCGCCACGATGGCGCAGCGTGCCCGCAAGGGCGAGGTCACCATCATCGACCCGCTCGGCGCGTCGGGGGAGCCGGTGGCGCAGTGGACCCCGCTGGCCTCCTGTGCGACCTGGGCAGGGGCGCAGCAGATGGCGGTGATGCTGGCCAACGCGATCGAGCAGACCCCTACCGAGGAACAGCGGCCCGAGCACCGGTTCTGGAAGACGATGGGCGTCAAGTTCCTGGCGCCGATGCTGCACGCCGCCGCGGTCAAGGGCCTGACCATGCGCGACGTGCTGCACTGGCTGGACACCCGCGAAGACGGCGACATCTCCGCCATCCTCAAGACCACCGGCGTCCAAGCGGCGATCGATGCGTGGGAGGCGTCGCAGTCCCGCACCGACCGGGCCGTGGACTCCCTCTACGCCACCGCCGAAGAGGTCCTGCACGTCTACGGCAACGAGCGGGTTGCCGCCTGGACCGAGGGTCACAACCTGGACCTGGACTACTTCCTGCAGGGCGACAACACCATCTACCTGTACGCCCCCGCCCACCAGCAGCGGCTGCTCCGCCCGCTGTTCGAGACGATCACCCAGCAGGTGGTCGCCGCCGCGCAGGAGAAGGCCGCGCGCTCCCCAGACGGGATGCTGGACCCGCGGCTGGGCCTGTTCCTGGATGAGGCCGGCAACTGTGCGGCGCTGTCGGAGCTGGACGTGCTGGCCACCACCGCCCGCGGGCAGGGCATCCAACTCGTCACGGTCTGGCACGACAAGAGCCAGCTTGAGGCCCGCTACGGCACCAAAGCCTCGACCATCCTCAACAACCACCGCGCCAAGCTGTTCCTGTCGGGCCTGGCGGACCTGTCGGCGTTGGAGCTGGGAACCAAGCTGATCGGCGAGCGCCAACAGGTCGAGCAGTCCCGCTCGATGGGCTCGGACGGCCGGCACTCGCTGAACGAGTCGTCGCTGTACCGGCCGCTGCTGCCGGTGGAGGACCTGCGGCGGCTGCGGCCGGGTGAGGGGGTGCTGCTGTACGGGCACCTGCGCCCCACCCCGATCCGGCTGCGCCCCTTCTACACGCCGGCCGAGCGGCGCCGGCGCCAGCGGCTGGAAGACAAGGCCGAGCGGCAGCTCCGCCGCGGCGAGCAGCGCCGCGAGCGGGCCACCATGCGCGCCCGCGAACGCGCCGCCACGGCACGGACCGGGCAGCCATCGTGGACCGAGCGGCTCAACCGCCGCCTTGCGGGTGGTCGGCCGCGGGCCGAGCGGGAGGGGGCGCACGATGACCGCTGAGCACCTCCCCAGCACGGCGGCGCCGGCCACCGAGCCGCCGGCGGACCCGCGGCCGGCGTGGGAGCGGGTCGCCTACACCTGGCTGGCGCGTGAGGTCACCCCCCGACTGGCCGGCGACCTGGTGCGCGTGCTGCGCGCCCAGCGGCAGCGCGACCCCGACCTTGGGGAGTTGCGCGGGCGGCTGGTCCGCGACCGGATCAGCGAGGCGTACCTGGCGCGTGAGCTGCGCGGCGGCACACCGCTGGATGCGGCCGAGCTCGCGGGTGAGGTCGGCACCACCACCCGGACCGCCCAGCAGTGGCTGCACACCCTGCGGGTCGCCCGGTCGGGCGACCCGCGCCTGGCGGCGCTGCGCACCGAGCCGGCCAGCCACGGCCAGCCAACCCCGGACCAGCTCGCCGGGTTGCAGGCCGCCTTCGCCGGCGGGGGCCGTCCCGAGGTCGAGCCGGCCGCGCAGCCGGCCGCCAGTCCGCTGGAGCGCATCGAGCAGGCATGGCGGACCCGCGAGGTTGGCCACGGCGAGTACCTGGACCCGGCCGCGCTTGCCCGCGAGGTCGGCGTGGGCCGCGCCTACGCCGCGCAGACCCTGGCGGCGCTGCGGGGCGGGGAGCTGACCAACACCGAGCGGATTACTCAGCTCTGGCGGGTGGCCGAGCACGAGGGCGGCCAGCGCCTGGACGCCCCGGCGGTCGCCCGGATGCTCGGCATCCGTGAGGGCCGCGTCCGCCAGGTGCTGGGGCCGCTGCGCACCCAGCAGCGCCACGCCGCCGACCAGCCGGCCACCCAGGAGCAGCGGTTGCCGCTGGTCCCGGGCGAAGGCCGGCTGAGCTGGATGGACGAGGCCGCCTGCAAAGGGCATGGACACCGACCGGTTCTTCCCCGAGACCGGGGAGGGCCGCAAGGCCAGCGAGGCCAAGGCGATCTGCGCGGACTGCCAGGTCCAAGAGCCGTGCCAGGAGCTGGCCGTGCGCGGCGCCGACTCCCAGGACACCGACCACGGCATCTTCGGCGGCACCCTGCCCGCCGAGCGCGGCCGGCTTCGGCCCAACCGCTTCCCGGAGCCCAGCGCCTACCGGCAGCGTCGAGAGGTGGCCGAGCACGCCCACGAGCTGGCAAGCCGGGTCGGGCTGCGGCAGGCCGCCACGCAGCTGGGCGTCAGCCGCGACACGCTCAAGGGCGCGTGGATGCACTGGGGTCTCGCGCAGCCCGAACGCAAGCCGACCAACCCGCCGAGCCGGTTCCTGGCCGACCGTGGCGAGGCCGAGCGGGCGTTCCGGCTGGCCGAGCAGCTTGGCAGTGTCAACGCCGCCGCAGCCCAGCTCGGCACGACCTGGCCGTCGCTGCGCAAGGCGTTCCAGCGTCACGAGCTGGGGATGCCCCAGCCCAACCCCGGAGCGGTCAGCCGGCGCAAGAGCGCCGCGGCGCTGGCCCGCCTCGGCGGTCGGCGGCCGACCGCGCCCGAGCTGGACCCGACCTTCGTCCAGCTCAACCCCGGCAACGTCCCACCAGATCGCGGCCTCACCGTTGACCGGGCGGTACGGCTGCGCCGCGCCGAGGAGATCGAGACCCTCGGCTTTGGGGTGGTGGCCGATATGAACACCGAAAGCCGCGCCAACCGCCCCGCTGTGCGCCACCACGCGGTGCAGCGCCGCGCGGAACGCGCCCAGCAACTGAGCGCCGAGCGGGCCAGCCGGCCGGCGCAGCGGCAGGCCGAACGTGCCGAGCGGCAGGCCCAGGCCCGCGCCGGCCAGGCGGTGCGGGCTCTGCGCGCCCACCATGCCGACCGTGACGAACGGGAGGTGTTCCCCGATGCCCGCTGACCCGCTGTACCCGGGCGAGGTCGGCCCGGAGCCACGCCCCGAGGGCCGGTTCCGCGCCGATCTGGTCCGCTACCTCGACGCGCTGCCGGTCTCGGAGCTGGGCAGCCTGCTCAGCGAGCTCCCCCGGACCCGGCCGGGCATGCTGATGGTGGAGCTGAACGAGCGGCTGCCCGACTCGGGCAAGCTGCTGCCTCCGGTCGGCACGCCAGGGCCGGGCGAGGGCCGGCGGCGGTCGCTGCGCGAGTGGGCGGCTGACCGCCGCGCGGCACGCAACCAGCCCCAGGCCAGGCCGTCCGATGTGGTCGATCGGCACCGCTGGCGCGTAGGCGGCACGCCGCCGCGGGCGGTGGACCCGACCCCCCGAGCGCGGCTGCAAGACGCGGTGCGTGCGCTCGGCGAGGAAGCCGAGGCCAACCGCGCCGAGCTGGAGCGCCGCGCGATCGCCTACAACGATCCAGGCTGCCCGCCCGACAGCTTCGGGCCAAATGAGCCGGGCACGTCCGAGCGACACCACGAGCGCGGCCGTCGTGACCGCGGCCGGGACGACCGCGACGATCGCGGCAACCGCTGAGCATCCGGGCTTGCAGCAGACCCCGACGCGGACGCCGGGGCCTGCTGGCTGCTCAGCAGACTAGCTACCTCGTCGCCGTTCTCCGTGCGCTCGAACCGGGCGCCGACGATGCGGCCGCCGCCGTCGAGGCATGCGGGTCACCGGCGGCCAAAGCAGCGCCGAAGAAGTCGCCGGGCTCTGCGCTGCTGGGCACCCCGGGGCTGTCTTGGGTGAAGATCTGCCCGCCAGTCTTGGTCAGCTTGGCCGCCGAGCCGTACAGCACACTCACCGCACCCACATCGGACGTGCTGCCCGCGTCCTCGAAGGGCGCGCCAGCGGCCAGATCCGCGAACCCGTCGTGGTTGAAATCCCCCGCCGCCAACGCGAACCCGAAGCTGTCGTCGACCTCGGGGGCGCTGCCAACCTGGGTGAAGATC
>WNGE01010772.1_pt1 | contig 10371 bp, 9 predicted proteins | sample 5400651 | NCBI WGS metagenome assembly WNGE01 (sample SAMN13153370, study PRJNA577476) | soil metagenome | isolation source: 60 cm soil or saprolite under grassland replicate 2 | place: USA:California | collected 2016-06-15
ATTGTCGAGACGTACCCATTGGCAGAGGCACCCAGGGCCTATGACCGCGTTGCGGAGGGCAAGGCCCGGTTCCGCGCCGTCCTCACAATGTAATCGCCGATCCGAGCAGTCATCGCTGTCTCGGGTGCATCACGGACAATCCTGAAATAATCCCAAGGTAAGGGTTGCCGACAATCCATACCTCGATGATCATGAATGGTTTATGTGCGATCAAGTTCTTTGCGTATTTCTGGCATGTGAACTGGTCTGGTTCCGGCGGATGATCGCAAGGAATGTCAACAATGGGGCATTGAGGCATGAGAAAATCCGGCCCTAACGCGACCGGACTAGCAGGGTAAGCAAGAGAGCAAAGAATGAGAGAAATGCTGAAACAATTCTTCATCGCGTCCGACGGCAGGCTTCGGGCGATCTGGCGGGCTGCGATCTATTATGCAGTGGGAACCTTTCTCGTTTTTCCTCTGCTGGGTCGGCCGGTCGCAATCGCCGCGAAATCACTGCATCTGACCCCGGGGCTGACGGCCGGCTACATCGCGTTAGCGGAACTCAGGAACTTAGTAGTCGCCCTCATTTGTACCGGTGTGTTCGCACTTTATGAGCGGCGCCGCATTGATAGCTATGGCCTCCCCGCCGATCACGCTTTGGGCTGGCAGACATTTGAGGGTGCGGCTGCCGGGTTCATCATGGCAGGCACCGTTGCTCTCGGAATGATCATGCTGGGCGGCATGCAGATCATAGGATGGGCTGGCACTGGCAGCGCGCTCATGCTTTCCGCGCTGGCATGGCTCGTCGCAAATGTCTGCGTCGGCATCGCCGAGGAATTCTGGTTCCGGTCCTATCTCCAGCAAACGCTCTGGAAAAGCATCGGCTTCTGGCCGTCCGCCACTGTCATAGCGCTCATCTTTGCTGCCGAACACTATTTCTTCAAGGAAGGTGAAAACCTCTGGGACGTGATCACACTTGTCTCGCTGAGTCTGCTCTTGAGCTACTCCATGCTGCGGACAGGCATGCTGTGGTTCGCCGTCGGTTTTCACTTTGCCTTCGACTACATGCAGCTCTTCGTCATCGGAACGCCGAATGGCGCACGATTTCCCGCCGGGCGGATGCTGGACGCGACCGAAGCAAGCTTCTTGATGTACCCGGCGATCGCGCTTCTGTGGCTTTACGTCTGGTGGCGCTATCGTGCAAACCGGCCACTTCGGCCGTAAGCACCTGGACGCACGGTAGATGCCAATGGCATTGGAGGCAGACTTTGAAAGGTACTTTCCGGATTGAGGGTGTGTGACGGGCAAACAGGAAGGAACCGAATTACTTCTTGTTTGCCGACGATTCGGGAGGTAATGACGACAACGGCCTTACTCGGGCCTGATCCGGCTCCGCTTACTAGCTTGATCGCGGGCCAGCGTCGGCCTCACCATCCAGCACGTGTAGCAGGACTTCGGGTCAAGAGCACCCCGCTCACGACCATGCCCCACACCAGGCCGATGGCGGGCGAGACGAAGCGCGAATAGACGCCGTCCGGTGCCCAGAATCCGCCGCTCAGCCAAGTGGCGCCGCCTAGCAAGACGAGCACGACGGCAGCGACCCCGGCCGCGAAGAGCCCGTTCGAGATCAGCCGGGCCCGCCAGAGCCCAAACGCCGCGGCCATGATAAGCATCGCGCGCGGGAACGAAGTCAACACGAAGCCTGCCCATACGAAGTCGTTCAGGCCCGATGTGAGCATGTGATTTCCCGAGCCGGCGATGGAGTACGCGAGGGCTGCGACCACCGCGATGAGCAAGAGGAAAAGCGCTCCGAGGGCGGCACTGGAGGCGGTCGCCGCCGCGCCCCAACCGTCTTGTCCCGCATCCGCCAGGGTGGTCCTGAGCGCCCCCGCGAACCACATGAGATTGAGGACAGCCAAGCCGTAAAACACGGCCGCGATCAGAATCCGCATGCGATCGCCGTCGTAGAAGGCTGCCAGTGCGTCGGCCGATGCGCCGACCTGCGGCTGATGGCCGTAGACGATGTACCCGACTATGAAGCAGAGGACGGACTGGATGCCGGCTGTCCGCCACAAGCGTTCCCAGAACGCGGGGGTTGTGTACACGCTGGTGGATGAGGTCGTGCCTGTGGATGCGCTCATGAGGATCTCCTTTCGAACTGAATCGGATGCGACGCGAGGCATTACAGCAAGAACAGAATATACGCGCTTTTCGTCCAATGAGTGCTGCGATGTCGGCTTGTCGGAATTGGAAGCGATGTCCGTGCTTGCTGGCCCTCGATTGAGGGCGGGTGACGGGCAAACCTGAAGTTAAGTCCAGACCAAATTCACAACTACGCGGTCGAGAAGTCGGCATCTGGGAAGCCTGACGCTGACAATCGCTGAGATTCCTCCCGAACGACGGGCAACCCTCACCTTATAGTCGCGGCACTACTCTGATCATTGGTCGGTGGCACGGAGGCCACCGGTCATGAAGCAGAAGCCAAGTTCGAGAAGAAGACGCAGTAGCACCAAATCGATCCTTCGATTGCCCGACCTGGAACACGCCAGGGCCGCGGTGTTGAATAGCCTCAACTCGACAGACGCAAAGCGGGGTTATCGTCACGCCATCGATGAATTCGTTGATTGGTATTGTTCGGAACCTCGCTTGGCCTTCAACAGGATCGTGGTCTTGCGTTATCGTTCTCATCTCGAATCCCGTCAACTCGCCGCCGGAACCATCAATCTGCGTCTTGGCGCAGTTCGCCGGCTCGCATACGAAGCAGTCGACTGCGGTCTTCTCAGCGACGATTTGGCTGCGGGTATTCGTCGAGTCAAAGGAGTGAAGAAGCTGGGCGTTCGCCTCGGCAATTGGTTAACGGCAGAGCAAGGAAATGCGCTTTGGCAGGCGCCCGATGGTCAGCGACTGAAAGGAAAACGTGACCGAGCCTTGCTCGCATTGCTACTCGCCTGTGGGTTGAGGAGGCATGAAGCGGTGGCTTTGACAGTGGATCATCTCCAGCTGCGCGAAGAGCATTGGGCCATTGTTGATCTGGTTGGCAAGGGAGGTCATGTCCGAACGGTTCCGGTTCCCGATTGGGTGAGAACCGAACTAGACGATTGGCTCGCCGCAGCCGCAATTGATCGAGGAAGGCTGTTCCGCAGGGTCAACAAGGTAGGAAGGGTATGGGGAGATGGGATGGCGGTAAAGGCGGTTTGGCACATCGTGAAGGAATCCGCCAGAAGTAGCGGAGTAGCGAAGTTGGCGCCGCACGATCTGCGACGGACCTGTGCTCGGCTCTGCCACGTTTCGGGAGGCGAGTTGGAGCAGATCCAATTTCTTTTGGGGCACGTTTCGGTGCAGACAACCGAACGCTACCTTGGCTGCAAGCAGCGGATTCGATCAGCCGTCAACGACCGCATTGGCATCGAGCCGAATCCTTGAGTTGGGGCGCGCTTGTGGAAGGTTAGCCGACCATCCGGACTTTACAATCATGCCGTACATAAATATGTTTTAGTATCAGAAAAAGGAGGGTACTTATGGCTAAGAATCGCCTTGCCCTTCGTCTATTGTCATTCGCGCTTTTGGCGGGCCTGATCCCATCGGCAAATGCCCAGTCATTGATTGAGAATCCTCCGACGCCGCCCCCGCCGCATGAAAAGCAAGATCCCGCCGTGGAGAAAAACCTCAAGGTATTCGACACGCTCGATTTCGACGTGTTCAGCAATCAGAAATGGGATCGTCTCAAGGAAAGTCACGCCCCGGATATCGTCGTGACATGGCCCGACGGGCACGAGACGAAGGGCATCGAAAGGCACATCGAGGACCTGAAGGCGTTGTTCGTCTTCGCGCCCGACCTCAAAATCAAGGTGCATCCTATTCGCTTTGGCTCCGGGACATGGACCGCCGTCACAGGCGTAATGTCAGGCACATTCACAAAGCCGATGCCAACACCTGATGGCAAATCGATCCCCCCTACCGGCAAGCACTTCGCACTTAGCATGGTGACAGTCGGACATTGGAAAGGCCACACAATGGATCACGAATGGCTCTTCTGGGACAACCAGGACTTCATGAACCAGATTGGACTGGGGAAGTAGGGCTGCGATGAAGGCCAGAATAAGTGCGCGCTGGAACAAACGGGGCGAAATCACGAAGGAGAACTAGTCTTAGGATTTCATGGGCATGCTGAAAGAAATCGGCGTACTGCCGGGCGAATAGAGCCAAGTAGCGGCTTAGGCGATTTGAACGATGTCACAACGGATCCCAGCGCTTTTCATTGGGCACGGAAATCCAATGAATGCGTTGCTTGTGAATCCATATACGGAGCGGTGGGCGGCACTTGGAAGCGCCCTCGTCAGACCCAAAACGATTCTCTCAGTATCCGCTCACTGGTACATTCAGGATGCTGCCGTAACCGTAAGCACCGCGCCCAGGACGATCCATGACTTCGGTGGGTTCCCCCGAGAACTGTACCAGGTGCAATACCCCGCGCCGGGCGATCCTGACCTAGCGGCTCGGGTGCAAAAACTCCTTGCGCCGTTGCCGGTAAGGCGCGACGAGCGCTGGGGGCTGGATCATGGGATATGGTCGGTCCTACGCCATATCTATCCGCATGCCGACGTTCCTGTGGTTCAGCTGAGCATCGACGAAACACAGCCGCCCTCGTTTCACTACGACATTGGCAAGCGCCTTGCGCCACTTCGCGAGGACGGAGTTCTCATTTTAGGCAGCGGCAACGTGGTGCACAACTTGCACGCCTATGCTTGGGGTAGACGCGTGCAAGAGCCTTACGACTGGACGATTTCATTCGAAACGAGGGTGCGTGAGCTGCTTCTCGCGGAGGAATACAAGCCACTGATTAACTATGAGAATCAACTCGGCAGCGAAGCGGATCTGGCTGTTCCAACGCCCGATCATTACCTGCCGTTGCTCTACATTGCCGGCACGCGCACGCGGTCGGAGCCGCTCGCATTTCCGGTTGAAGGAGTCGACGGCGGGTCGGTTTCCATGCTTGCGGTACGGGTGGGATGAAGGTTAGCTAACTGAACTACCCCGCTAATTCTTCCGGCGTAACAGGCAAACCAGAAGTTGGGACTGCCTGCCGAAGCTTAATGTCAGGGTTGCCGGTCATCCACGAGTAATCCTCGATCAACGGATCGAGCCAAATCCGTCATCTGCAAGGAAACTCTCCTGAATGAAATCCAATTCGCTCCGAAGAGCGTATTTTGTGTGTAGCCCTATTTATTGGGGGCTCGTGTTATGCGCTTAGGTCCAACAAATCCCAGAGCAATTCAAATATAGAGAAAGAGAGCAACCTGGTTAACTCCAACACGACAGCGTCATGCCCAGGCAGGAGACTCTATTTTCCCGAAGGTTTGTGCGATCTGTCTGTTCTACTTTCGCGCTCTGGTGTTTTGCCCTTTGTGCCTCCGCTGCGGTAGCGGCAACCAGCCTGTCGGGCAGTCTCACCGATCCTCAGGGTAGCGTAGTGGCAGGTGCCACGGTCCGACTGTTGCGGCGCGCCGACTCCTCCCGTCGCGAAGCACAGACGGACACGCAAGGTCAGTTTTTCTTTGCCGAGCTCGATTCAGGAGAATACCGCGTGACTGCGGAATATCCGGGGTTTGCGCCGACAACTCGAACAATTGTGCTCTCCGACGGCAACCAGATTGAGAATATCGAGTTTTCCGATATTGCTTCACAAAGCGAATCCGTCACTGTGTCGGCCGATGTGTCCGACGTTGGCCTCTTCGCTCCCGATCCCGCGCAGCGGATTATGGTGCGAGACGAAACCTTGGACGCGAACCCTGGACGACCGGGGATGCCAATCTCGATTCCAGGTATGCCTGTGGAATCTCCAGCAGGTGGGGTAAAGCCGCCGCAATACTTCGTTCCAGGGGTAGCCGGCGATCATGGGGAGCCCATCGCGATGTTCTTCCAAGTTGGAGGTTTTCTGTTCCCGAACAACCTCCCGGCCAACGCGCACGGGAATGGTTATGCAGATCCGAATGTAATTATCCCAATCGCAATTGAGAGCGCTCAGACGGACGGGGGAGCCTTCAATGTGCGTGAAGGCAACAATTCGGTGAACACGTCCATCATCTTCGGACTCCGCGACCGCGTGGACCCGATGATACGGCTCACTGGCGACTATCGTGACGTGAACGTGGTTACGGGCTGGAGTCCGCGTAATCCGGCAAACAAGTCGTGGGTTGGCCTGGAAGTTTCGTATGGAAATGGCTTTCTCGAACGCTTGGAGCATCGCAAGCAGTACAAGGGAAATGTCTCGAAAGTCTTCGATTTTGGAAAGCATGAGCTGACGGTTTATGGCATCGGTTACTACGGCTTTGCGTACCAGCCAGGTTTGATTCCGATCGATACCCACGTTGCTGGCGATACCATTGACGCCCGCCAGCGCGAGGAGACTTCCAACGGAGCGGTTATTCTCAATGACGTTTGGCGCCTTACGGACCACCGCCAGCTCCAGTTCTCAGGCTTCTCTCGCTACTACACACTTGATGTTCGTCCGAACTTTGGGGATGGGTTGATCCGGCAGAGTGAACACCGAAACGTGAATTCGGAAGACATACTTTATGGTGACAGCTTCAGCAAGTCTTTCTCCCTGCTCGCGGGTGTGAACTTCCGGCGCGAAGCTCCTCGGGCTCTGGCGTTGGATCATATTGCACAGGACAATATCTTGCAGCCCGTCACCGACAATAATCTGACGAGTTGAGCGACAAGACGTATTCGAAGTCCAACTTCGAGCCAGCAACACGCGTAGCGTCCGCCGCGCCAGCGGCTTAGTACTTGCCGACTATCCAGACCTCATTGAGTTGAGGCTCGGTCCGGCACAGCCGCATCTGCAGACCACACACTCGACTCCGTTTAGGTTACGAAGCCGATGAGTTGCCGAAGATGCTCAAAACGTTCGTCCGCCCGCAGACTGTCATAGAACGGATCGCTGTTCAAGAGTAGTGCGAATACGTTGCACTCCGAGGACGCCTTTTCCAGCGAACAGAACGCCTGCTCGCTGTCGCCAATGCGTATCCAGGCCCGCGCATGCTCGATGGCCGGGACGTACCAGCCCGTTCGTGCTTTTTCACTCGCTTGTTCAAGGCTCCTCCGTGCCCGCTCACCTACAGCCCTGGCGAGATCAGCTTCTGCACGAGCGCTACCCAAGCTTGCGGCAAGTTCGTGATCCCCGGTAAGGACCGCCGTTTTCTGCCACTCGGCTATTGCCTCGCCGCGACGCCCTTGCTGTTCGTATGCGATGCCCAACAACTCATGAACCGAGACATTGTTTTGGTCGAGTTCGAGAGTCTCGTGATACTGCGCAATCGCCTCATCATAGCGGCGCGAGAAGTACAAGCACATGCCTAGAGAACGACCGTAAATCAGCGAAAGAGGGTCGGATTCCAGGGCGCGCCTTCCCTCGGTGATGGCGTCATCAAATCGCCCCAGTGTTAGAAAGTAAAAGGAGTACAGGTGGTGAATCTCGGCCAGCTTGGGATTCAAGGCGAGGACGCGCTTGATCTCCTTTTCTGCTCCGGCCCAATTCCGATCATGGACCAGAAGAAACGCTGCCAGTGAAAGATGAGCTTCGGGGAGTGTGCCATCTAACTCCAGAGCCTTTGTTAGTGCTGCATGGGCCTTCGGCCAGCCCTCGTCTGGGGGCAGCACACCCCAGGCCGACCCATACCCGTAATAACTGTTCAATCCGAAGTAGCCTAGGGCGAATGCTGGATCAGCATTAACCGCACGCTCAAAGTAGTCGCAGCATTTTCTGAACTCCTCGGGCGCTGTTTTCCAGCGATAGTATTGGCCCTTGAGGTAAAGCAAATAGGCTTTGGGATTCCCGGTATGGTGCTTTAGAATTGCCGACTTTTCCTTGCCAAGTAGTTTTAGCTTTAGTGCTCCAACTATTGCCAAGGTAATTTCGTCCTGCACATCGAATATGTCCTGCATCTCACTGTCGTAACGTTCTGACCAGAGATGGTAGCCATTCACAGCGTTGATCAACTGCACTGTGATCCGCAAGCGATTGCCTGACTTCCGTACACTTCCTTCCAAAACCGTGCTCACTTTCAGTTTCCGCCCAATCTCTCGTATGTCTGCTTCTTTGCCTTTGAAGGAGAATGCTGAGGTCCGCGCGACCACTCGAATTTGTTCGAGCTTAGCCAGCGCATTGATCAGTTCCTCCGCTAGTCCATCACAGAAATACTGATTGCTTGAATCCGCGCTCAAGTTGGCGAAGGGCAGGACCGCAATGGAAGCGCCATCTCCTGGGCTCAACGGGTGGGAACGTTCCCTGGAGGGCTTAACTTCCGCCACGAATTGATAGCCGTGTCCCGGCACAGTCGCGATATAGCGGCGCTCACTGCGACCGTCCCCGAGGACGCGGCGCAAAATTGAGATGTTCTGATTGAGATTGTTCTCCTCGACTGCAGTGTCAGGCCAGATCGCCCTCATCAACTCGTCTTTGCCAAGTACTCTTCCGCTGCGCTGCACGAGGTGGAGCAGAGTGTCAAATACCTTGGGCGTCAGCGGCACGGGCGTGCCGTCGCGTGCCAGAAGGCGCTGGCTCGCGTCAACATAGAAAGGGCCGAATTCATAGAACTGGGACGGTGGATAGGGCACGGCGTTTCATATCTTCTCAGAAACATTCAGGAAACTCCAAAGACTTCCGTAACCGTTTCGGACGAGGATATGGCCTTGGGTGCGGACCACACATTCCTACGGAGGCCTTAACATGCGGCATTTGAGAGTGAAATTTCTATCCACTTCCCGGTATTGGCTGTTGCTCGCTGCAGTGATACTTCCCATCTCAATCCAAGCCCAAACGTGGCAAGCTGCGGTCGGCGCGCAGAGCGTGGACAAGTCAAAGCAGGTCGTTGCCTTCTTGCCGAATGAGATTTGGATTCATGCCGGGGACACCGTTAATTGGACGGTCGGCGCCGACGAGATCCACACCATCACGTTCCTGACCGTCGGAGAGGTCCGCCTGCCTTTTTTTGTTGGCTGCCCAGGGTTCTCGTTCGGCGCAGCGTCTTTTGACGGCTCGACTTGTGTCAGCACTCCGCCGATGGTCTCGGGCCAGACCTTCAGCGTAATGTTCCCCTCACCGGGCAATTTCAAGCTTGTCTGCCTTGTACATCCGGATATGACAGGCGTGGTTCATGTCCTCGGGACATCCACGCCGCTCCCGCACGAGCAGTCTTTCTACGACAAAGAGGCCGCTGACCAAGCCCATGATTTGTTGGCTGAACTGAATAATGGTCAAGTCCACCACCACACGGTTTCTCCGAATGCTGTTATCGTGGGAGCCGGAAAGACTCTGGCCAATGGCGGAGGGCACAACACAATCTCCCTCATGCGCTTCGTTCAACCAGAATTGGTCATTCACGCTGGCGCCACCGTGGAGTGGACAAATGATGATCCCAGCATGCCTCACACCATTACTTTTGGAACGGAACCAGGAGACCCGTCCCCCCCATCCCCTAATGTGAGCACCGACGCCGATGGCGCGTTACGTGCGACGGTCAGTTCGACTTCCGATAGTGTGCATTCGGGTTTCATCGTCTCGGCGCCGCAAGACCAAACCTCTCTGCTCCAGACCCCACTGGGATTCGCGCGGTTCCGAGTCACGTTCACGAACCCTGGCGTGTACCCGTACATCTGCGCGCTTCACGATAATCTGGGAATGAAGGGGACAATCATCGTTCTGCCGTGAGGTACGGCTACCGGAGACGGGTATGAGAGTGGTTGGCAGGGAGGTTTACGTCGCTGATTACGGCTGCCCGCCATTCAAGGCTTGATGAAACGCAACACTCCGGGCGGATCACGGGCAAACAGGAAGTAATCCGATTGACCGTCTAATCGGCCGTCAGAACGCATCAGCCGAATTGGGGCGCGAAGATTTCGAAGTGTGCAGACTGTTTTTCAGCCCACAAAACTCTCGACCTAGAGTGCCTTTCAATGACTTACGGTGTCGTCCGTGCGTTCCAAGTCATTGTAAATAGTAAATACGTTTTAGCGAAGCCCTGAAAAGGCTGGCGTCGGCGGTTCAACTCCGTCCCTGGCCACCATCATTCCAATTAGTTAGCTCCCGTCAAAACTCAAATCACGTTCCAAAACGTTCCAATAATCTGCGAACGGCTGCTGGAGTTTGCCTCAACGAACTAAGCGCAGTTTGCAGGAAAAGATGTGCGAGGGCTTCTACTAGTCGGGCTCTGGTGCGAGCCGAGTGGTCGCTAGCCGATTGTTACCCCGTGACGTTTGCGCAACGGTTCATGGGACAAGTTCGGTTGCCAAGTTCGGTTGCTATACCCGAAAACGAAGCCCTCACATGTAAGAAGAGGGCCGCAAATCAAGCGGCCCTTTGTCATTCACTGATGGTTGAATCTGCCTG
>WNGE01012727.1_pt1 | contig 10371 bp, 8 predicted proteins | sample 5400651 | NCBI WGS metagenome assembly WNGE01 (sample SAMN13153370, study PRJNA577476) | soil metagenome | isolation source: 60 cm soil or saprolite under grassland replicate 2 | place: USA:California | collected 2016-06-15
TCAATGTGCCCAAGCTGGTTCCCGAGATTCCTTACGAGTTCGGCATGGCCAAAGACGACTACATCCAAAAGAACGCGGACACGCTTTATAAGCTCGCCAAGGCGATCATCGAGTCCAATCGCTGGATCGCGGCGAACAAAGCCGGCACCATCGAGGTCGCAAGAAAAATCCTGCCGGATGAACCTGTGGACGTATTAAATAAAACCTACGATCTCGCCGACCCGCGCTTGTGGGGCGTCAACGGCGATATCACCGAAGGGTCGTACAACTTCACGGTCGAGTTTTTGAAAAAGGTCGGCTACCTCGAGACGCCAATGCCGTACAATCAGTTCTTCGACCGCCGCTTCGTCGATCGCGCGATCAAAGAATTGGGCCGGAAATAGAAGGTTGGCGTTAGATTCTTTTTGACTTCAGTCGGGGCCGATGAATGCTGGAGGTGCGGCGTCTCTCCAAGATTTTCTATGAGCAGAACGATCCACGCAAGCCCGGACTCGTCGCGCTCTACGATATCTCTCTCACAATTCGCAAAAACGAGTTTGTTTCTCTGCTCGGGCCGAGCGGCTGCGGCAAGACGACGCTGATCCGGATCATCGCGGGGTTGCTTGCGGCAGACCGCGGCGACGTCCTGGTGAATCAGCAAGGCGTCACGGCGCCGGGGCGCGACCGCTGCATGGTGTTTCAACAGTTCGGCTTGCTGCCTTGGCGTAACGTATTGAGCAACGTGGAATTCGGCTTGGAGATCGAAGGCGTGGCGCGGGAAGAACGGCGCGCCGTTGCCGACAAATATCTGCAGCTGGTCGGCCTCAAAGGCTTCGAGAGTTACTATCCGCACCAGATCTCGGGCGGCATGCAGCAGCGGGTCGGCATCGCGCGGGCGCTGTCGAAAAATCCGGAAATCTTGCTGATGGACGAACCATTCGGCGCGGTCGACGCGCAGACGCGCGAGCAACTGCAGGAAGAGCTGTTAAAAATCTGGGCGCAGACCGAAACCACCGTGGTATTCGTGACGCACAGCATCGATGAGGCGATCTATCTTTCCGATCGGGTCGTGGTGATGCAGGCGCGGCCCGGCCGAATAAAAGAAGAAGTTATGATCGATCTGCCGCGGCCGCGCTGGGAAGGCGACGTCAAAGCCGATCCGCGCTTCGCGCAACTGCGCGCCCGCTTGCGCGATTCGCTGCGAAATTGATTATGGCGCTGCCGACCGACGAACAGATCATCGAAGAATTGGGTCTCCGGCGCGAGCGGCGCTGGTCGATCTACGATCATCCGAATCTCATCCGGCTGGCGTCAGTCACGGTTTTTCTGCTGCTTTGGGAATTCTTTGGACGCAAAACCGATCCGATCCTTTTTACCTATCCGACCGCCGTCACCGAAGCTTTCGTCAAACTCATCGCCTCCGGGGAATTGATCAAACAGTTGGCGGTCAGCTTGAGCGCGCTCGCCGTCGGTTTTCTCGCATCATTGGCTCTCGGTGTCGTCCTGGGACTCGTCTTGGGCATGTCGCGCACTGTCGAAGCGTTTTGCGAGCCGATGATCAACGCTCTTTACGCGACGCCGCAGGTCGCGCTCACGCCGCTGCTCATGATGTGGCTCGGCCTCGGTTTCAGCGTCAAAGTCGCCGTGGTTTTTCTTTTTGCCTTTTTCCCGATCCTGATCAACACCGCCAGCGGTGCGAAAAACGTCAGCGCAGCGATGGTCGAAGTGGCGCGCGCCTATTTAGCGCCGCCGGCACAGATTCTCTTCAAAGTGATTTGTCCGGCCGCGCTGCCGTTTATCATGGCCGGCGTGCGTATCGCCATCGGCCGCGCGCTCGTCGGCATGATCGTCGCCGAGCTTTTCACCGCGATCACGGGGCTCGGTGCGATGTTGTCGCTTTACGGCAATATTTTTGAAACGGCGAAGATGTTCGTGGTGATCGTCGTGCTGGCAATTTTGGGGATCGGTTTGGTCCGCGCGACTCAGTGGCTGGAACGCCGGCTCGCAACTTGGAAAGAAACCGAGAGGGCGGTAGGGCGGTTGGCTAAAAACTCGCGCTGCTCGAAAGTTCAATGTTCAAGGGTTCAAAAGTTCAACGTCGGAATTCGATTATGTCGATCAAGCCCGTTTTGGCGTCTTTCCGAGCCATCAATATTTCCGGCCATTTCCGATTTCGTCTGAGGAAAAATGGCGCTTAATTCTTTAGAGCAACAAGCGCTCGCCGCGCTCGATCTGCCGCAGTCCCGGCCGTTCCGGCTCGTCGATCATCTCGGCGCCGTACGCGCAGCTTCGATTGTCGTGGTGATCGCGTTGTGGGAAATCTTCGGCCGTCAGGTCAACCCGCTGTTTCTTTCCTATCCCAGCGCCATCGGCCGCGCATTCTTGCAGGTTGTCGTCACCGGCGAATTCCAGCGCAGCGCGCTCGGCAGCTTGCACGTGTTCGCCGTCGGCTTGAGCGCAGCGCTCGTGCTCGGTATTGCTATAGGCTTGCTGATGGGGCGCTACCGTCTCGCCGAATATTTGCTCGATCCATATGTTTATGCGCTCGATGCCACGCCGCGGGTGGCGCTGATCCCGCTGCTGCTCCTGTGGTTTGGACTGGGCAATTCCTCGAAAATCGCGATCGTATTTCTGAGCGGTCTGTTTCCCGTGCTGATGAATACCTTTAGCGGCGTGCGCACGGTGAGCGCGCAGCTTGTCGAGGTCGGTCGCGCCTACGGCGCGGGCGAGGGAAAGCTTTTCACAAAGGTTATCCTGCCTGCTGCATTGCCGTTCATCATGGCCGGCATCCGCCTGGCGGTGGGGCGCGCGCTGATCGGCATTATCACGGCGGAAATGTTCACCGCGGTGACGGGTATGGGCGCGCTTTTAGTTCGCTACTCCAGCGCGCTGGCGACCGACAAATTTTTCGTGCCGGTCATCTTGCTGGCGCTGCTCGGCATGATTCTCAGCAACATTGTCGAGAAGCTGCAAAAACGCCTGGCGCCGTGGAAAGAGACCGAGCGGGCGCTGTGATTTATTACGCCGTCACTTAAGGCGAGCAGCTATCCCTTAACACGATCACGATCACGTCCTCACTCACGACGGCCCGCGCCGAGTGATTTCTTTCATCAGTTTGTGCCAGCCATCCAAAGCCTCTTCGTATTGAGCGAGCGTGCCACCTTTTTCGGGATACCAGCGCTTCCAGCCATAGTCCTTCTGGGCGGTGCCGAAAAACAAATCTTCGTAGAGCTTCTGCCCCTCGGGACTGAGGAGAAAGTCGGCGAACAGCAGGCCGGCATGCGGCCGCGGCGCATTCTGGTAAAGCGCGACGCCGCCGGCGCTGGTGACCACCAGGTCCATCGGCACCCAAGCCACCGGCGCGCCGCGTTTGGCGGCCACGTGGGTCGCGCTGTAGAACTGGCTCGGCGAGGCGTAGATTTCGCCGGCGGCGACCAGTTGGGTGAGCGCGCTGCCGGCCATCATATGAACGCGGAGATTTTGCTCGCGCAGTTTTCTGACGAAGCCGTCGCCCTTGGCCTTGATCATCGCGCCGATGATGCGCGCGCCGGTGTCTTCGCCGGCGATGCCCATGTTGTCTTTCAAAGCCGGCCGCAAGAGGCCATCGAAGTTTTTCGGCACGTCGGCGGCCTTCAGGTAGCGCGTATTGTAGGAGAATCCGACGTAAGACTCGCGCGCGGTGGTCCAGTAGACAAGATTTTTCGCCGCTCTCTCTTTGGCGTCCTCGGGAAACGCCGCGAGATGCGGTGAGGTGTAGGGCAGCAGCAGCTGGTTTTCGCGGAAAGTTATCAATCCCGGCGGCGTCGTTTCGATGGCGTCGGCGATGTGGCGCCGCGCTTTAGCTTCAGTGAGTAGTCTTTGCGCAAGCGCGCTCGACCCGGTGCGATACGTTTCGACGCTCACACCCGGATATTTTCTTTCGAAAGCACCGGAAATCTGTTTGTTTTGATCAGTGGCCAACGTCGTGTACCAGACGAGTTTGCCCTCGCGTTTGGCGCCTTCAAGCAGTAAACGCTCGCGATCCGGACCGGTGTAGGCGGCTAATTCCATGGGAGACGATGGTTTGGCGGTTTGGCTCCCTGCCGGTGCACAGGAAAATAACAAGATGAACATTGTGGCGGCAAGAGTTTTCATCTCTAACTTCACGAAGTCTTCTAAAATCTCAGCGCTTGATGCTCAGCGCGGTTCCATCCGGCAGATAAGTGGTTAACCAGCGCGCGCGGTTCAAAATTCGCTCACGATACTCGGCAGTCTTTTCCAAGCCTGGCAGATCGGGCGCATATTGCCCGAGGAATAAATTCGCGGATATCAATAGGCCGGCGGGTTTCAGCAGCCGTTCGAATTGTTCCAGATCGATCAGCGACTCTGCCGGATCGGTATCGAAGTAAGCGAGATCGTAGGTGTCCTTGAGCGTCGGCAAAACCGTTGCGCCTAGTCCTGCGAGAACTTTGATCCGCTCGCCCAACCCTTCAGCTTTGAAGTGATCGATCGCGATGGCGGCGTGCTCGGGGTCGCGCTCGATGGATTCGACAACAGTTCCGGGTCCGCCGCCATAGGCAAACCAGAGGGCGCTGTAACCGAGACCGCAGCCGACTTCGAGTATGCGTTGGGCACGGTGCGTTGCCGCCAGGGTTCCAAGCAACGAGCCGTTCGGATAGGGATACACATCGTAGCAGCCGTGAGTGGCGCGATGGCCAGCGTATTTTGCCGCGACATGAGCGAAGCGGTCGTGCTCTCGCGCGTGCTTCTCAATCCATTGCTGTACTTGTTCGGGACTCTTCGGTTCGTCTGGAGGCATCGGCATAGTCGTGCACCTCGATCGAAATGGACCGGTTTCTATCCATAGCGCAATCAGGCAGGCTTACCAACGGGCCTTTGGTTGACATCCGCGTATGCGACTCTGTAAGCTCAGCCGAACGTTCGAAACGCCAAGGAGGATCTCTAATGGCCTATGACATTCTGATCAAAGGCGGGCGTATTTACGACGGCAGCGGGTTGCCTTCTTACCTCGGCGACGTCGCGGTGCAAGACGGCCGTATCGTCGACACGGGCAGAATCAACGGTAGCGCGAAGCGGGTCGTCAACGCCGACGGCTTGGCGGTATCGCCCGGCTTTATCGACTTTCACACCCATCTCGATGCCCAATTGCTTTGGGATCCACTGGCGACTTCGTCTTGTTTCCACGGCGTCACTACCGTCATTCCCGGCAACTGCGCCTTGGCTCTGGCGCCGTGCAAAGAACAGGATCACGAGACGATTCTCAAAAGCTTCGAGCGCGTCGAAGCGATTTCGCTTCAGGCCCTGAAAGCGGGAGTCAAGTGGGGCTGGACGACGTTCCCGCAATATTTAGACACGCTGCGCGGCAACCTCGGCGTGAACGTCGCCGCGCTGATGGGCCACTGCGCGCTGCGCCAATTCGTCATGGGAGAAGCTTCCCTTGAGCGCGCCGCCACGCCGGCGGAAATTCACCAGATGAAAGAAGTGCTCAAAGCCGGCGTGCGCGCGGGCGCCATGGGTTTTTCGACCAATCAAAATCCCGTCCACATGTATGCCGACGGGACGCCGATTCAGAGTCGCTTTGCCACCGACGAAGAGATCATCGAGCTTGCTTGCGCGCTCGGCGAGATCAATCAGGGCGCGGTGCAGATTTCGCGCGGCTCCCTTGGAGTGTCGGTGCCCGCGCGCGAGACCGTGCAGCTCTTCGATGAGATTTCCAGCCGGTCCGGCCGTCCGGTCATCTGGCAGAGCATCGCGCACCGCTGGGACAGGCCCAACGAATGGCGCCTGTTATTGGACTTGGCGAAGGAATCCTTGGACCGCGGCGTCCAATCTTATCCGCTGTGCAACGCGCGCTTGTTCAACAATCGCTTGACGATGAAAAACGCCCAGGTATTCGACGATCTGCCGACCTGGAAGACGATTCTCTTCTTGCCGTTAGAAGCGCGCATCGCGGCGATCAAAGACCCGGAGACGCGCAAGAAGATGCGCTATGAAGCCGTTGAAGAGAAAAAATCGTCGCGCTTCTCGCGGCGCTGGGATCTCGTTTACTTGATTAATGCGGCGACGCCGGCAAACAAACATCTGGAAAAAAAGAGCGTGGCGGAGATCGCCAAGATTCGCGGCCAGGATATTATCGACGCGTTCCTCGATCTTTCGCTCGAGGAAGGATTGGATACCGAGTTCCAAACTTCCAGCACCAACGGTGACGAGGTCGCAGTGGCGGAAATTATCCGCAGCCCGTTTGTCCTTGTCGGTCAGTCCGATGCTGGCGCGCATTTAATCTACGACGCCGGGTTCGGTTACGCGACGCGTTTGCTCGGCTACTGGATCCGCGAGAAGAAGATCATGAGTCTGGAAGATGGCGTGCGCAAGCTCACCTTCATGGTGGCGTCGATCTTTGGCCTGCACGACCGTGGCCTGATCCGGCGCGGCATGGCGGCTGACCTGGTCCTGTTCGATCCGGCGACGATCCGAGAATGCGAGCCGGAAATGGTGCAAGACTTGCCGGGTAATGAGAAGCGCTTCATTCAAAAGGCGACGGGCATCGAGATGACCCTCGTCAACGGTCAAGTCTTGGTCGATAAAGGCGATCACACCGGCGCGCTCCCCGGCAGCGTGCTCGGTGGCGGCAACGGTAAGGCGCTGCAAGCGGCGGCGTAAGAGAAATTGAAGATTTCGGAGGATTCACCGCGGAGACGCTGAGAACGCAGAGTTCGGGCAAAGAAATTTTTCAGGAAAAACAAAATCTGATCTCCGCGTGCTCCGCGCCTCTGCGGTGCGTTTCCGAGTTTAGCGCCGTCCTCGACGAGGTGAAAAGTGGGCGCCACTGAGAAAATTGCCCGGTTCATTGTAGACACCGGCTACGAGGATATACCGGGCGACGCCGTGAAGAAGGCCAAGCGCACGGCGCTGGACTGTCTGGGAGCCGCCCTTGCCGGCGTTTCTGAGCCGGTCAGCCAAACCGTCACAGGTTACGTAACGAAGCTCGGCGGGCCGCCCCAGGCATCCGTCTTTGGCGCTGGTCTCAAAATTTCGGTTCAAGACGCTGCCCTGGCCAACGGTGCCATAGCTCACGCCCTCGACTACGACGACTGTGGTGTGAAAATCGGCCACCCCAGCGTCTTGGTTCTGCCCGCCGTGCTCAGCCTTGGCGAGCATCTGGGCGCCTCGGGCCAGGAAATACTCACCGCCTACTTGCTGGGGCTGGAGATCGAAGGCAAGCTCGCGCTTCACGCCGACTTCAAGCTGATGCAAGCCCGCCTGAATCACCAAACCTGGTACGGTTCCATAGGCGCAGCTGCCGCGTGTGCCAAGCTCCTCACGTTGGATGTAGCGAAGACTAGAATCGCATTGGGCATCGCCGCCAATTTTGCCTGCGGCCTGTCAGCGAACCACGGTAGCATGGCCGGTGCTATGGCGGCGGGCAACGCGTGCCGCAACGGTGTGGTTGCCGCGCTCATGGCCCAGGAGGGCTTAACGGCCAACCCCAACATCATTGAGGCGAAGAACGGCTTCTACGATACGCTGGTGGGCCCAGGCCACTACGATGCGGAGCGCATGGCGGACGGTCTGGGCAAGCCCTTCTACATCGAGTCTCCGGGCATTGGGCTAAAGAAATACCCAAGCTGCTATCACACCCATCGGGCTCTGGACGGAATTTTCCAGTTGATAGGGGAGCACTGCCTCAGCGACAAGGACATCGCCGAAGTCGACGTGGGCACCTCAGAGCGGGCCATGCGCGTGCTCGCTTTCTCCGAGCCGGCAACGCCCTACCAGGCTAAGTACAGTATGCCTTACTGCATTGCCGCGGCGGTGGTGGACCACCAGGTGACGCTCGACACTTTCACAGATCATAAGTTCGTAGACCGCAGCATCGTCGAGGCGAGAAAAAAGGTTCACCTTTCCTTCCCCGATGTCCCCATCTGGCCCGGCCTGGCGGACGTCGGCCCGGATACCGAGTTCGTAGGTAATCCGGTGACTATCCGGACGAGGGATGGGCAAAGCTACAGCGCGCGCGTGGACATCCCGCGCGGCGACCCCGCTCTACCGCTGACCGACGACGAGCTGCTATCTAAGTACCGGGACTGCGGCCGTAGCCAGCTGCGCGCGGACGAGATGGAGCGTAGTGTAGGCATGGTTCTGGGTCTGGAGAGGTTGGCAGATGTCGGGACGCTGACTACTATTCTCAGGTCGCCGTTGCGCAAGGCTTAAAATTTGAGGAGCTAATTAACTATAGAATCACGGTAAAAATCACTGGTAAAGGGCAGCGGAAAAGGTTCGCGTCCCCTTTTATTCCCCCCCTTTTATTCCCCTGTTCATGATAAACGACCCAACGCGACCGCAGCAACACGCATAAACCGACACATGCCATGCAGCGATGTTGAACGCGAACACAAAAGCGACGGCAACCGAGCGCCTTTTCCAAAAATTCGCAGTGCTACCGGAGTTCAACGGTTTTCGCAGATCTCCCTCGTTCATGGTGCATCGACGCTTTAGCATCGTTGCCAGCAAACCCAACTAAACTATGGCGTAGCCCGATCCTCTTATCACATGAGCTACAATTCGAGAACACTGCCTACCCCGTCCGCAAACATCAAGCTCGCCGCCGACCTCAAGAGGGCCGCTATAAACAGCTAGCCGATACCCGCTCACCGCGAATGTTGACGCACGCGCCCGCCGCCGATACCAGATTAGGACGCTGGGATGCGCCATCAATTCCGACTGTCAAAAATAAAGATAGGACTCCGAGTTTCGTTTCAATCGTTCAAAACGCTTTCGTGAGTTGACACAACACCACCATGCGGCTATTTTCCGCCACAAACGGCGCGCGGCGACACTGCGCTATTCCAGCGGCAGCCAATTGAAAAGAAAAATACCATGAAGGGTAGCACGGAAAGAATCCTCACGACCCATGTGGGTAGCCTGGCCCGAGCCGATTCCCTGATCCCGCTGCTACGACTAAGGGAACAGGGTCAACCCTACGACCGCGAAGAGCTCGCGCGTCTGGTGCGCGAGGCGGTAGCTGACGTCGTCCGGCAACAGGTCGAAGCGGGCATCGATATTGTCACCGACGGCGAGCAAGGCAAATCGAGCTTCTACGGCTATGTCGTCGAACGATTCAGCGGCTTCGAGCGCAAGCCGGCGGCTCCGGGTAAGGAAATGAGGCCGCGGGCGGCGGGCAGGGAGTATCTCGCTTTTCCCGACTACTACGCTTGGTCCGAGCGCATCGCCGAGCCGTTTGGCGGTCGCGGCGGGCGCGGGCGCGGCGTCGATACTTGCACCGGGCCGATCAGCTATAGAGGCCGCGAGGCCGTCCAGGCGGACATCGCCAACCTCAAGGCGGCCATAGAGGGCCGCGCCCACGAGGACGTCTTCATGCCTGCGATCGCTTCTTCCTACGTCGCGGCTACTTTTGCCAACGAATACTACCGCACCCACGAGGAGTACGAGCAGGCCGTATCCGACGCCATGCGCGAAGAGTACAAGGCGATTGTCGACGCCGGATTTATTCTCCAGATCGACGATCCGCGCCTGGTCACCTATTATATGATGCACCCGGAGCTCAGCGTTGCCGACTGCAGGAAGTGGGCGGCTGAGCGCGTCGAAGTTATCAATGACTCGATCCGCGACATCCCGCCCGAGAAGGTCCGCTTCCATACCTGCTACAGCATCGACGCCGGTCCGCGCATCCACGAAATGGCCCTCAAGGACATCGTCGACATCATGCTGAAGATCAACGCCGGCGCCTATTCGTTCGAAGCGGCGAACCCGCGCCATGAACACGAATACCACATCTTCGAACGGTTCAAGCTGCCCGCCGGGAAGATCCTCATACCGGGCGTGATCAGCCACACCACCAACCTGGTGGAGCACCCGGAATTGGTCGCCGAACGAATCGTGCGGTTCGCCAAGATCGTCGGGCGCGAGAACGTCATCGCCGGAGCCGACTGCGGCTTTGCCGCCTCCGCCCTGAGGTTCAACGATACCCATCCCAGCGTGGCCTGGCTGAAGTTTGCCGCGTTGGCAGAGGGCGCCCGATTGGCAACCGTCGAGCTGTGGAACTGAGTTACAGAAGGACGCCGCGCCCAAGCGTTATGGTGTCGGGTAGAATTCAGACACGCGGTATTCGCGGATCAAAAAAGTCGAGATGTAAAAGTCCGATGGTAGACTCCCTTGCTGCCCAATTCAAGAATCAAGAGTCCTGACCCTGGCAGCCTGCTCTGACCCTGGCAGCCTGCTCTCTGGCAGCCTGCTGAGTGTTATATCTGACCGTTGAGGCGACGCCTGTCTGACCCTTCTGGTGACCCCTCGCCAAGCGTTGCGCCTTGCGGGACGGTCGTTAGGATATCGCGTTGGGGTTGTACGCCACTAAACCGCCTTAAGGTTTGCCAG
>WNGE01021883.1_pt1 | contig 10371 bp, 5 predicted proteins | sample 5400651 | NCBI WGS metagenome assembly WNGE01 (sample SAMN13153370, study PRJNA577476) | soil metagenome | isolation source: 60 cm soil or saprolite under grassland replicate 2 | place: USA:California | collected 2016-06-15
TGCGCCGAAACGGTCCCGCTTTGCCGCGGAAGAAAATATCTTGATCGGCAACGTCGTGCTTTACGGCGCCACGAGCGGAGAGGCTTTCTTCAGCGGCGTGGCGGGCGAGCGCTTTGCGGTTCGCAACTCCGGCGCGACCGCGGTGGTAGAGGGAGTCGGTGACCACGGCTGCGAATATATGACCAACGGCATGGTCGTGGTGCTCGGCTCATGCGGCAGAAATTTTGCGGCCGGCATGAGCGGGGGCATTGCCTACGTATTCGATGAGAGAGGTGATTTCACCGAGAGGCGCTGCAATCTGGCAGCGGTTGATCTGGAACCGGTGATTGAGCCACAAGATGTGGAACTCGTTCACAGATTGATCAAACGGCACTTTGAGCTGACCGGAAGCAAACGCGCCCAAAATATTCTTGAGAGTTGGATTGAGTCGTTGCCGCGTTTCATCAAAGTCTTTCCGCACGAGTTCAAGCGAGTCTCGGGGATTCTGCGTTCGCAGCAGCAATACGTTCCCGGCCAGCCCGTGCTTGTGCCTGAACTAGCGGAGGCGCTCCATGGGTAAGACCTCCGGATTCATGGAGCATCCGCGCGAGACTGCGACCCGCCGTCCAGTCTCCGAGCGCGTGAACGATTGGTTCGAGATTTATCAGGATTTTCCGGAAGAGAAGCTGCGCTCGCAAGGAGCGCGCTGCATGGATTGCGGCGTGCCGTTCTGCCACACCGGATGCCCGGTGAACAACCTCATTCCTGATTGGAATGATCTTGTTTATCGCGGACGCTGGAAGGAAGCGCTGCGACAACTTCATTCAACCAACAACTTTCCAGAATTTACGGGGCGGATCTGTCCCGCTCCGTGCGAGACCGCCTGCGTTTTGGGAATCAACGAGCCTGCGGTCACGATCAAGCAAATCGAGAAAAGCATTATCGAGCGGGGATGGGAAGAAGGATTCATTCGCCCTGAACCGCCAAAGTTCCGATCAGGCAAGAAAGTCGCGGTCGTTGGCTCAGGACCGGCGGGGCTTGCTGCCGCGCAACAGCTGAATCGTGCCGGACACTGGGTCACGGTTTACGAGAAAGCGGATCGAATTGGCGGCTTGCTACGCTACGGCATTCCGGAATTCAAAATGGAAAAGCACATCGTGGACCGGCGGGTCGATCAGATGGAATCCGAGGGCGTGAAGTTCGTGACCAACGCTCATGTTGGGCACTCGGTGCCAGTGGACGATCTGCAGCGCGAGTTCGATGCCATTCTGCTGGCAGGAGGGGCCGAAGCGCCACGCGATCTGAACATGCCGGGCAGGGACCTCAAGGGTATTCATTTTGCGATGGACTATTTGCCGCAATCGAATAAACGTTGCCATGGCGACACTCTCGATACGTCGGCTGATATTTTGGCGACCGGCAAGCGGGTCATCATTATTGGAGGCGGCGACACCGGAGCGGACTGTCTCGGCACCGTCCACCGGCAGAAAGCGGCGTCTGTCCATCAATTCGAAATCATGCCCATGCCGCCGACGGATCGTTCCCCGCTCACTCCCTGGCCGCTGTGGCCGATGCAGCTGCGTATCGAAGGCGCGCATGAAGAAGGTGGCAAGCGCGAGTGGAGCATCGCCACCACGAGGTTCGCCGACGACGCGAACGGAAACGTCAAGCAGTTGCACGGCATCAAAGTCGGCCCTCCGCCGAAATTTGAGCCAATCGCAGGCACGGAATTCGTAATGGATGCCGACCTCGTACTCCTGGCAATGGGATTCACCGGTCCGGTGCGTAGCGGGATGATCGAGCAGTGGGGAGTGAAGCTCGATGCTCGCGGCAATGTCGAGACCGGCGCGGATTACATGTCGTCGGTGTCGGGCATTTTCGCGGCCGGCGATATGCGGCGCGGCCAATCGTTGGTAGTCTGGGCAATTGCGGAAGGGCGTAAGTCGGCAGTTGCCATGGACAGCTATCTGGACCGGGTGCAGCCGCCCAAGGCGGTAAAATCGAAACTGAAGCGCGAACTTATCTCCGCCTAGGTTGGTTTTTCGCAATTTGGCGGCCTTGCTTTTCTTCGCGCTTTTTGCGTTCATTGCGGTGAAAGCTTCTAACCGCTAAGTTCGCGAAGCTCGCAAAAAGACGCGATAAATGTCCAAACCCGTTCTCATGCCCAAACCGGCGCGCGCTCCTGAGCACGCACTCTCATTAGCCGACATTCACGCCGCGATGGCCCGCATTCGCGACTCCATCTATCTCTCTCCCTGTGCGCGCTCGGAGGATTTCTCCCGGCACACTGGCAATTCGGTTTACCTCAAGCTCGACAATCTCCAACGTACGGGGGCATTTAAAGAGCGAGGTGCGCTCAACAAGCTTCTTACCCTGACCGTGGAAGAGCGGGATCGTGGAGTAATTGCCGCCTCCGCTGGAAACCACGCGCAAGGCGTCGCATACCACGCTGGGCGGCACGGCATTCGCGCCCAGATCGTCATGCCGCTGACCACGCCGCTGATTAAAGTTTCAGCAACGAAGGGCTACGGAGCAGAGGTTGTATTGCATGGCGCCAACTATGACGAAGCCTGCGAAGAGGCCGTGTGTCGTAGCCAGCAGCTCGGCATGACCTTCATTCATCCATTCGATGATGAAGTTGTCATGGCCGGCCAGGGAACAATGGGGCTGGAGATTCTGCAACAGGTGCCAGATGTAGAAGCCATAGTTGCGCCCATCGGCGGCGGCGGATTAATCGCGGGTGTGGCTTGCGCAGTTAAAGAAACCAATTCGAGCATTCGCGTGATTGGTGTGCAGCCGGCGCGCTTGCCATCAATGAAAGTGGCCATTGCAGAAGGCCATCCGGTGACTCTAACTCCCGCTGCAACAATTGCCGACGGCATTGCAGTACGTCGCGCGGGTGAAAAGACGCTACCGCTAATTCAGAAATATGTGGACGACATCGTCACGGTTGATGAAGAGGAGATTGCCAATGCCGTCCTACTTCTTCTCGAGCGGGAGAAGACACTCGCCGAAGGGGCCGGCGCTGCGGCGCTTGCGGCCCTGATCAATCGCAAAACCTCGCTAAACGGAAATAAGGTCGCCGTCCTGGTTTGCGGTGGCAACATTGACGTCAGCCTACTTTCGCGCATCATGGAACGCGGCTTGGTGAAGGATGGCCGCCTGGTGCGACTGCGTGTCCACTTGCCCGATTATCCCGGCGCACTGCATCGGCTGACTGGAATTCTGGCGCAGCACCGTGCCAATATCGTCGAGACTTCCTACGATCGCGCGTATTATGGCGTGAATCTCGGTGATACCGCGATTGACATCACCATGGAGACTCGCGGCCCCGATCACATAGCAGAACTACTCTCCGCCCTAAGCGCCAACGGGTATGTCCACGAGCGGATCTTGTAATCCTGCAAGTTCCCACGCAGGTTTCCTTGTTTTTCTTTCGTACGACGCGAGTCTGAACATTCCTTCGTAACTAGCAGCCAGGATTCATTGCGCTATATTGATCCTGTCTGTGAAATTCCCAGCAACAAAATTGTTTGTCTCAACGTTCGCGTTGGTGGTCTTGTGCGCATGCGGACGCCGGCATTCGCGCGTGTTGGAAACCGATTATGTCTCTGCGCCGCAGGTCACGGTCCGTGACCAGCTTGCCCAGGTTTACAACAAGGTCGGGACCGTGAAGAATGGCGACCGCGTCGAGGTGCTCGATCATGAAAAGCGCTTCGCGAAAATTCGGACCGCGGGCGGGCTCGAGGGGTGGGTAGAGCAGCGCTTCTTGACGAGCCAGCAGGTGTTTGACGCATTTCATAAACTGGCACAAGGCGCTAAAGACTCGCCGGTTGAAGGGACGGCGACAACCCGCAATGAAACGAACCTGCACGTGGAACCCGGCCGCGAGACTGAACATCTTTATCAGCTGACGCTTGGAGCCAAGGTCTCAATGCTCAAGCGTGCAACTATCGAGAAGACTCTTCCCGGAGGAATGGCAAGGCCGACAACTGGGACAGCCAAAGACGTCAAGCCGATGGAGGACTGGTGGCTGGTGCGTGACTCAGAAGCGCACGTGGGGTGGGTGCTCGGCCGGATGCTTGATCTCGACGTTCCTCTTGAAGTCGCGCAATACGCCGAGGGCCAGCGCATTGTCGCATGCTTCGAACTAAATCGGGTCAGCGATGGAGACAAGAAAGTCGCACAGTATCTGGTCCTGATGAACGAGCCGAAAGATGGCATGCCGTTCGACTTCAACCAGGCTCGGGTCTTCACCTGGAACGTGCGAAAGCATCGCTATGAAACCGCCTATCGCGAGCGAAAACTAAATGGCGTGTTGCCGGTGACGGTTTCCGAAGAGGATTTCGGCAAAGAAGGCAAGCTACCTATATTCATTTTGCGCGTGAAAGACGATGCCGGCAACGTGCTAGAGCGCAAATATAAGATGAATACGCCTATCGTGAGGCGGGTACTGACGGCACCCTAGCTCAGCAGTGAATCACTTGACGTCAAAATTTCGCGGATCGAGAGAGACATTATTGTTGATGCTGCTCTCCAGAATTTCCCATTCGTAAGAAGTCGTGCTTCCGCTTTGCAGTTCTTCACTAAACCTGATGTCGTAGCGGGCGGGCAGGGTAAGGCCGTCGATTGTCTGGAAGTCGTTGAAACGTTCCTCCAAGTGGTAGCGCGTTTGCTGCTGACGTGCATTCGTTGGTTCCGATGCCATTACGGTTCCTGGATTCAAGGTGTACACGCTTCGAACATGATGAAAAGTGGATGGATCAAAGTACAAGCGGATTTCCAAATCAGTATTCTTTTTTGGCTGATACCGAAGCTCGTACAGGTCCTGCCCGTCTATTTTCTTAATTCCGTCAAAGGTCAATTTGGCCTTGCGTTTGTCGAGATCCATGAGCGGCCAAGCTGTTGAGAGGACGCCTCCCCAAAATCCTTCACGGAACACAGCATCCTGGGAATAAAGGAAGCCGCCAAGTTCCGAGCGACTCAGTGCGGCGGTCGCGGTTGAGACTTGGACTCTGTTTCCGTCAAAAATGAAGTGTTCTCCGCGATATTCGTTGTTTGCGAACTTCATCATGAAATGAAACTTCCCACCCTGGGAAACGAATTGAGACCTTCCATCAAGGGTTCCCCCTCCTCCCACCATAATGTGGAAGTGGGCTGTACCGGCCGCCGCCCGTGACTGAATACCAGCGCGGGCTTTAGTATCACCCACGGATTCCAGGTGATGAGCGACTAGATCGGCCACTGTAGTGACAGGCTCGGTAGCCTTGCTTGTGACCGATAGAAAAAAGCATGCCGCAACCGCGATCCCGGCCATTCCAAGCGCTCGTGGTGTTTTCATAACTCCGCTCCCCTTTTGCCCTGCATAGGGTGCAGGGCCGTACCAGCGAGCGAATTTTACCACCAGAATGATCGTTCAGCAGTAAAAGTCGGCAATTTCCGCTACCACCAGCCTTTGCTCCTCTTCCGTGAGTTCGGGAAACATCGGCAGAGCCAGAACTTCCTTTGCTGCGCGCTCGCTCTCGGGCAGGTCGCCTTCTTTGTACCCGAGATATGCAAATACTGGTTGCAAGTGCAGAGGTGTGGGATAGTAAACCTCGGTCGCGATTCCTCTGGCCGTGAGAAATTTCCTCAAATCGTTGCGGCGCTTGGCACGAATCACATATTGATGGAAAACATGGCAGGCATGTGCGGAAGTTTGCAGGCGCTGGATTGGGCTCCTTGATTTCGCTGAGACTAGTCCCGCGCGTTCCAGCAAATTGTCGTAAGTCTTCGCCCGCTCGCGTCGCTGCGCATTCCATTTAGGCAAATGTTTTAACTTCACTCGCAACACTGCTGCTTGGATTGCGTCCATGCGGGCGTTCCACCCAAATTCGGTGTGCAGATAGCGCTCAGGGCTGCCGTGGTTCCGCAATCGTCGCATGTGTTCTGCTTTGCTCGGGTCTTGTGTCGTGACCATCCCGGCGTCTCCGAATGCGCTGAGATTTGCTCCGATCGCCTGGGCTGCGTCTTCGATTACGCGCAACCCGTGCTCGTCCGCCACATGCTTTAGCGAATCCATGTCCGCGCACTGGCCATACAAATGGACAGGAAGGACGGCGACGATAGCCTCATCGCGCCGGCGGCTACCGTGACTTAAACTTTTTGTAGCAGATTTCTTAACAGATCTGTCATCCCGAGCGAAGCGGTTTCGTGAGCTACGCGAACGAATCCGCGAAGTGGAGGGGCCTCGTGTTTGATGGAGCATTCGCCCAACCTTTGCCGGATCCAAGATCAACGTCTCTGGATCTACATCCACAAAAACTGGTTCTGCTCCTGCCCTCACGACCGAGCTTGCGGAGGCAAAAAAGCTGAACGGAGTAGTTATCACGCGATCGCCAGGCTCGATTCTCGCCGAGAGCAACGCCAGCCATAGAGCATCGGTTCCGGAGGAGCACGCGACCGCCGCCTTGGCGCCCACAAACCTGGCGACCTCCTCCTCCAGGGAGTCAACCTCAGGACCTAAAATGTAGCGCTGCGACACACAAACGCCCTCAATTGCAGTCAGAACCTCGTCTCTGATCGTGTCGAAGTGGCGGGCTAGGTCGAGAAGAGGGACAGTCTTTTCGCGATAACTTGGCATTGAAGTGAGGAGAAAGATTCTATCCTGTGCGGCAGCATTTGAGCGGGTGGTGCTACAGCCTTCCCCCTACATGATTCCATATAGAGGTTTTACGGTATATACCGTTTTTTGTATTTTGATGAGCTCCCCACAAAGATACAGATTCAAGCCGATTGTTTTCAACTGATTGGGATGGGCGGTTCGCGGACCAATTTGGTATGAGAGTTGCACAATGAGCGAGTAAAGCTTGGGCCGACTAGCGCCCACTCTCAGGAATAAAACAAATGAGTTTGTTGTCAGGAGAAATCCGCATGAATCGAATCGTCTCCTTTAGTTTGGTTGCGGCGATTTTCGCCCTTCTATGTGTCGTGCCCGCGTTTGGACAAGGCGGCAGCGGCGAACTTACCGGTCTTGTGACCGACCCGACCGGCGCGGTTGTTTCTGGCGCGACCGTCACATTGACCAATACCGGGACTGGCGAAAAGCGGACCGCGGTGACCACCGGAGCTGGTATTTACCGCTTTGTGGCCCTTCCGGTTGTCGGTTCTTATACGCTGGACACCGATGCGAAGGGGTTTAAGAAGATCCAGGTCACCAATGTCGTGATCAGCGTCGGTACTGTGACCTCGCATGACGTCCAACTTGAAATCGGTACCGGCAGCGAGACAGTGAGTGTCGAAGCCGGAGTGCAGACAGTTCAAACGGACGACTCTTCACTTTCCCAGCTCGTAGATAGCCGTGTGTGGACTTCGATGCCGCTCGAAAGCCGCAGCCAAAACGAATTCATCAACCTGGTCGCTGGGGCTGAGCCGGAAGCTTTCAACATGACTTTTCGCGGCGCATCCGTGAACGGAACGCGTTCTGGCACCGGCAACTACCTAGTTGAAGGCGCGGATAATAATGAGCAAGGCCAAGGTGGCGTCGCGCTGGAAGGTCCAGGCGGCGCGAACACTTCGATTTCGCCTGATGCCATCCAGGAATATCGAGTTCTCACCCACGATTTTTCCGCCGAGTATGGCAAGGCGGGAGGGTTCGTTACCGACACGGTGCTCAAGAGCGGCACCAACAATTGGCACGGCTCGGCCTTTGAGTACAACCGCCTTCAGGCCTACACCGCTAACGACTGGTTCTCGACCAATCAGGGCGTCACAGATCACTTGGTGCGCAACCAGTTCGGCGGGTCACTCGGCGGCCCAGTTGTGAAAGATAAGACCTTCTTCTATGGAACGGGGGAACTTCATCGGCTGCGTCAGTCAACCCCAGTCACGGCGACCGGAACGACGCAGCAATTTCTCGATTTTGTAAACAATGGAGGTTTCGAGAACTTTATCGAAAATGATCCGAATGGGCTCTGCAATAACCAAACCTGGATTAATTCGGTTGATTGGGCGGGAAACTTTGGCGTTGCCACGCCAACTGCTGCACCTTGCACGGGTGCCGTTAACCTATCGGGTACACTAGGCCCGATCTTTCAGCAGCTTAAAACAAAGCAGCCGGGCGCTTTTCCAGTAGCCCAAGCCGGCACCGACTGCACCGACCCATTAAACCCATTGTTCCAAAATTGTTTCTCTGTGAGTTCTTATGCCGGTTTCTTTGGTAGCTCGATCCTCTATCCGGTGCAGGTTTATGGAACCGTGATAAAGCCGGATGCAATAGATACCGATCAAGACCGATTTAGCTTCAAGGTGGACCACAAGCTAAGCGAAAAAGATCATCTGGCGTTCGCCTATCTATTCGACGATGTCCAGTCGACCGATAGCAATGGCGGAGCAGCATCTACCATCGGAGCAGCCGACGTAATTCCGGCTCGTGCCCAGAATGCATCCATTAACTGGACGCGCAATTTCTCAAATTCCGTTCTCAATCAGGCGCGATTTGGCTACGTGCGCCGGGTTGCTAACTTCACCTCGCCTGAAGCAGTTGGGATACCGGCGATCGCTACTGCCATTGATCCGATCGGTACGAGCTTTGGTGCGACGCCTGGTATTCCGCAGTTTTTCACCGAGAATCAGTTCCAATATAAGGACGATGTCTCCATTACTCACGGGAGGCATAACTTCAAGACAGGATTTGAATACCGTCGGACCAGGAACTCGTCAAAGTTCTTTAATGATCGCTATGGAACCGCAGAACCGTGGAGTATCGAAGATTTGGTCAGCGATATGACTTTTACTGACCAGCTCGACAATGTGTTCTTCGGCGGCCCGGAGATCGGTTCTTGTGCGTTCTGTGGCGCATCGATTAATCCGACCACCGGACTCCTACCGATCTATCAACGTAACTATCGTGCGAACGAGTATGGCGCTTACGGCCAGGATGACTGGCGTGTGACATCACGCTTGACCTTGAATTTGGGACTGCGGTGGGATTATTTCGGTCCGCCACACAACGCCGACCCAAGCCTGGATTCGAACTTCTACTACGGTCCGGCCACAACGCCGATTGCAACAACCAGCACGAATCCTTTCTTTCCTGTGAACGATTCGTATTACGCCAGGGTCGCAACTGGATCTTTCCAAACCAGGCATCCCATTTGGAACCAGGATAAGAACAACTTTGCACCGCGTGTCGGTTTCTCTTGGGACCCGACTGGCAGCCAGAAATTGGTTGTCCGCGGTGGTTTCGGTATGATGTACGACCGCATCTACAACAACATCTTCGAGAATATCCGGTTCAACCCGCCGTTCTTCGCGGACGTCAACGCCGGATTCTTCGGATCAAACGGAATTGTAGGGGGACTTGCAACGCCAGGCTTTTACCAAATTCCGTTCGTTGCGAACACCAACGGATTCTTCGCGGGTTCCGTGTTCTTGGCAAGTCCGCGGCACATGGATCAGAATCTCCAGAGTCCTTACTACGAACAGATGCACTTTGGTCTTCAGTATGAACTGGCGAAGAGCCTCGTTCTGGAAACCGATTACGTCGGAACACTTGGCCGTAAGCTCATTGGTATTCTTAACGACAATACCTTCGATGGACGATCCAGTGGGCTCGGCAGCACGCGTCCGAACGCGACAATTGGTAGCGACAACTTCCGTAACAATGCTTTCGGCTCAAACTATCACGCCCTGCAAACCAGCTTGCGGAAGAACTACTCGTTTGGCTTGCAATTCAACGCAAGCTATACCTACTCGAAAACGCTTGATGAAATAAGCGATGCCTTTAGAGCGAAGTCGGTAGCTTTCAACGCTTGCGCGAATTCCGACTGTCGGGACCCGCACGTCGATTACGGTCCGGCGGACTTTGATGTTCGTCATCGTGCAGTTGTCAGCTACAACTACGATCTGCCTTTTGCCAAGGGCAGTCGTTGGCTCGGCGGATGGCAGCTCAACGGAGTCTTTTCTATCCAGTCAGGCGTTCCGGTGCCAGTTTTCGACCTAAGCAGCGACCTGAATGCTGACGGACTTACCGGTGCGGACCGGCCTGAATTCGCCTCCGGCTTCAATGGCACGAACGTGACCACGGGTAAGGATCCTGGAGTCCAGTACTTGAATCCTGCGGGATACGTAGCCGCAACTTGTCCCACTACTGTGAATCTGGGACTGTGGTGCAATAGCACCATGGGCCGTAACTCTGTATATGGTCCGCACTTCGTAAACCTGGATTTCGGGTTAGGGAAGTCGTTTAAGATCACGGAAGGTTCGAAACTGACGTTCTTCGCGAACTTTTTCGACATCTTCAATCACCCGAACTTCGACACGCCGCAGGGCAACTTCAGCGATCCCGCCTTCGGCCAGTCGCAGGCGACCCTGGGCGACAATGGTGGCCACCGTGTCGGCCAGTTGGCGCTA
>WNGE01010316.1_pt1 | contig 10370 bp, 12 predicted proteins | sample 5400651 | NCBI WGS metagenome assembly WNGE01 (sample SAMN13153370, study PRJNA577476) | soil metagenome | isolation source: 60 cm soil or saprolite under grassland replicate 2 | place: USA:California | collected 2016-06-15
GCGTCAACGACCTCGGCGGCACGCTGATGGACGAGAACATCAGCCGCGCCGCCGGCGCCAGCCACGGGCAGATGATGGAGGTCGACGAGTTCCGCGCGATCGTCGAGCCCCTCGGCCGCCGGCTCGAGCAGCGCACCACGCTCTACGGGCGCACCCACACCGAGCCGGCCCCCGTCCCCGCCGCCTGACCTCTCCCGCCCGACCGCGAGGGCTGGGCGGCCGCCCTGCGATTACCACCGTGCGCCTCCACGCAATCAGCCGGGTCAACCACCTGCCTCGAGGTCGGTGACCTCCTGGTCGGCCAGCTCCAGGGCCTCGCGGGCGGTCCGGGCAGCGGCCTCGGCCGCCTCGGCCCGCTCCCTGGCGGCCTCCGCCTCCTCGCGTGCACGGGTGGCCGTCCTGGCCGCCGCCTGGGCCTTGCGCCGCAGGTCGTCGCGGCGGCGCCTGGCCGCCTGGAGCCTGCGGCGGCGGGCCGCGTCCAGCTTCGGACGGCGCCTGGCCGGCTCGGTGGCCGGTGCCGTGGCCGGCGCCGGCGGGGGCGGCTCGACCAGCCCGAGCCCGGCCGCCTCGTCGAAGCCGGTCGGCGCGGCCAGCTCGCGGCCGAGCGTGCCGGAGCGGACCGCCGTGGCCGCTGCCTCGTCCACCGACGCCGCCTGGAGGGTCGCGGCGATCGTGTCGCGGTGGGCGTCCGCCGCGCGGCCGGCCTCCTCCAGCACGCCGGCGGCGACGGCCAGCAGCCGCTCGACCGCCGCCCGGCGCTCCGCCCCGGCCGCGCGCAGCCCGCTGTCGTGCAGCCCCGACAGCGCGCGCCGCTGGGCCTCGCGCAGCCGCTCGCCCGCTTGGAGCAGCTCGCCGACCAGCTCCGGCCGCCGGCGCGCCGCCTGGTTCACCGCCCAGGCGGCCACCGTGGGCCGGCGCAGCCCGGCCACCCTGGCGGCCGCCTGCCGCTCGCCGGCGCCGCGCAGGGCCCGCGCCAGCTCGTCCCTGGCGGCCACGAACTGCTCGGGTGGCAGCCCGTACAGGCGCCCGGTCCGGGCCTCCACGTCCATGGCCCAATGGTGACGGCTCTCGCCGACCGTCGGGGGACGTCCGGCCCGGTTCCGCGCTCAGCCGCCCGCGGCGGCAGCCGGCAGCAGGGGGAGGAGGCGCTCCCGGACCAGCGCGTAGGAGAAGCGCTCCAGGCCCACCCGGTAATTGGTCTCGACGCTCTCCTGGTAGCAGCGCGGGTCCTCGAGCCAGGCGCCGGCCTTCTTGATGGCCTCGCCGGTGAGCTCGCCGTCCTCGATCTCGATGCAGCGCACGCCGGTGGGGGCGATGTCGCGCGCGTACACGGGGTAGCGGTTGACCAGCACTGGACAGCGGTGGAAGAAGGCTTCCAGCAGGGCGTTGCCGAAGCCCTCGTAGCGGCTCGGGTAGCAGACGAGGTCGGCGGCGGCGTAGGCGTCCGCCAGCAGCGGCCGGCCGGGCTCGTCCGCGGGGTCGGCGGTGGCGGGCACGAAGCGCAGGTCGACGTCGAGCCGCTCGGCCTCCCGGCGGAGGAAGCCGCCGTACTCGAGCCCCTCGTCGCCCTCCTCGTGGCTGACGACCACTTTGACGCGCTCGTCCGCCAGCTCGTAGGCGAGCTGCAGGGTGGTCTCGATGCCCTTGCGGGGCACCACCCTGGTCGGCTGCAGCAGCAGCACGTCCTCGGCGGCCAGGCCGGCGGCCTTGCGGTAGGCGGCGCCGTTGCCGGGTCGGGCCGGGCCCCGCTCGAAGTCCATCACGTTGGGGAGCACGACAGAGCTCAGCCCCCGGCGCCGCTCCAGCTCCTCCTGGGCGGTCGACTGGATCGTGACGTGCCGCAGGTTGTCGAGCGCGGGGGGGAACGCCGTGGCGAGCAGGTGAGGGACGACCGTGCGGCGGAAGCGGGCCCGCTCCCAGGCGAAGTCGTGGTGATGGCCGACGGCTGGCAGCCCGGTCTCGGCCAGGAGCTGGCTCAGCGCGAGCCCGAGCGGCAGGTGCACCGGCAGGCTGAGCACGTTCTCCGCCACCAGCACGTCGATCCCGCGCTCGTCGACGAAGCGGCGCAGCGCGTCCTTGAGCTCGCGGGTGAGCGACTCCATCGCCTCGGGCGTGGCCGGCGACCAGGTGCCGCCGCCGAACGACGCCTCGGTGAGGCGCCGGACGGCGGGCGCCTTGAAATGGGCGAGCGGGTGACTGGCCCCCGGCTGGAACCGGTCGCCACGCTCGCCGGCAAACCACGCGACGTCGTGCTCCGCCTCCTCCAGGACATCCCCGATCTTGGCGGCCTCCAAGCTGACGCCGTCGGTCCCGTGGAAGCGTGTGGACACTACTCCGACGTTCATCGTCCTCTCCACTGATTGAAGGAAGACTCCTCCGTCAGGACTAGCCGCTTTGGCCGGCCCGTACACGGTCACCTGCCCAGCCAGTGGGGGCGCCAGGAACGAGCAGCGCAAGCCACCGCGCGCGCCAAGGCGCAACCCCTCCTGGAACGCCTTCGTGGTGGCATGAAAGCTCGGGAACGCTCGGGTCGGTGACCCGCGTATCATCCCGCCGCCGGCCGCGTGCCCGTCAACGTCGATATGAGCTGGTTGCCGCAGCTCCGCATACGGCCTTCACAGTATTCGCGCTGCATGGTCGGGCGTAGGCCAGCCAACGTCTCGCCGCTTCAGCGTTGCAGGCGGCGCTCCGCTTCCCTGAGGTCGATCTCGCCACGGGCGAGCGCCTGGAGGACCTCGACGCGGTCGGCGGAGGGCGGCGGGGGCGCGGCGGCGCGGTCCAGTCCCAGCTTGGCGAGCAGCGCGTCGAAGCGGAGCCGGGCCGTCGGGTAGCTGACCTTCAGGAACCCCTGCAGCTCCTTCACGTTGCCCCTGGAGGCCAGGAACACCCGCAGGATCTCCCGCTCGTCACCGGTCAGGGCGCAGAATTCGCAGGCCTGGAAGTCGCCGGACAGCTCGGTGCCGCATGCGCGGCAGCTCAGCCGCGTGAGCGCGAGGGTCTCGCCGCACACCGGGCAGTCGTGGGGCGGCCGACGGTCGCTCATCGGTCCGCCGTCACGGAGATGCTGCTCATGTTCGCGTCGATGTCGAGGGTTGCCGTCCCGCCGCCGATCTTGACCTCCTCGCGATCGCCAGGGCTCCAGGTGCCGCCCCCTCCCCGGTCGGGAAGGGCGAGCTTGCTCAGCTCGGCCCGCGCCCGGACCAGCACGCTCGAGCCCCGCTCCAGATGGACCCGGACCGAGCCCGCATCGCAGCGGATGCGGGACGCACCCTGGGTGAGCAGCGCCTCGACCCGGATGGAGCCCGCGGCCACCGTCGCCTCGATCGGTCCGCGGGCGCGCTCGATCCTGGCCGAGCCGGCCCGCACGTCGAACCGCAGTGGCCCGGTCATGCCGTCGGTGCGGAGCTGTCCGGCGGACAGGTCGACCTCGAGCGGCAGGTCCGGGCGCATGCGCACGGTCAGCTCGCCGCGGCCCCACGGCTCGCGCTCCCAGGTCTCCTCCCCCGCCCACCAGCGGCCCGGCCTCGGCCCGCGGGGCGGGCGCCGGGAGTGGCCGCCGCCGGCGAAGTCCTCCGGGGAGCTCATGCGCCGGTTCCAGCGGCCCCGGTTGAAGACGAAGCCCGGCAGGTCCGACTCGCCGAACGAGCTCTCCACGATGAGCAGGTCGCCCTCGCGCCGGGCGACGTGAGGACCCTCGGCGATCGCCTCCCGCACGGTCGGGTCCCCGATGACGCGTGCGGAGCGGAAGCTGCCCACGACGCGCACGCGCTGGACGTTCCCCTCGGTGCCCGAGCCCCGCGGGGACGGGTGGTCGGCTGGTCGCTCGCCGGTCCCGGCGCCCTCACCCTCGGTCGGCTCGCCCTGCCCGGACCCCGTTTCCTGTTCGGCGTGCTCTGCCCGGTCCAAGAGGGCGGCGGCCTCCTCCGGGCTCAGTCGGCCCTCGGCCACTTCTTGCAGGATCGCTCGCTGTGCCTCGTTCATGGATCAAATGGAAACTCAGACCTTGGAGATTGTCAAGCACAGATTGCTATTCTCTTCGCGAGAACGAGGTGCTACCGTCTGCTGGCCCGGCGCCGTGACCGTTCCAGCCGCGTGACAGAGGTGCTCTCATCTCCCGAACAGCCTCGAGGCTCGATTCTCTGGCCGGCGCCTTCGCGGCGCGTGCCGGCCGCGAGGCGGAGGGCGCGTGGTTCGCCCCCGGCCGCGTCAACCTGATCGGCGAGCACACCGACTACTCGGACGGCTTCGTGCTGCCGGTCGCCATCGACCGGGGTGTGGTGGTGGCCGCCGCGCGGCGCGGCGACGGGCGGCTGCGCTGCTGGTCGCTGCAGGAGCGGGAGCCGGTCGACCTGGACCTCGCCGGGATCGGCCCGGGCCGGGTCGACGGCTGGGGCGCCTACCCGGCCGGTGTCGCCTGGGCGCTCGGCGAGGCCGGGCTGGCGCTCGGCGGCGCCGACCTGGTGGTCGACGGCGACGTCCCGGTGGGGGCCGGGCTGTCGTCCAGCGCGGCGCTCGAGTGCGCCACCGCCCTGGCCCTGGCCGACCTGCCCGGCCCGGTCCCGCCCGGCCCGGTCCCGGTCCCGCCCGGCCCCGTCGACCGGGTCTCCCGGGTCGAGCTCGCCCGCCTGGCGCGCCGCGCCGAGGTCGAGGTGGTCGGCATGCCCTGCGGGCTCATGGACCAGATGGTCTCCATGCTGGCCCGGGCCGGGCACGCGCTGTTCCTGGACACCCGCACCCTGGCCACCGAGCAGCTCCCGCTCGACCTCGACGCCGCGGGGCTGCGCCTGCTGGTGGTCGACACGCGTGCGCCGCACCGTTTGGTCGAGGGCGCGTACGCGGAGCGGCGGGCCGCGGTCGAGGCCGCCGCCCGGGTCCTCGGCGTGCCCGCCCTGCGCGATGCCGCTCCCGAGCTGGTCGAGGCCGCCGCCGGCGCCCTCGGCGATCCCGGGCTGCGCCGCGCCCGCCACGTCGTCAGCGAGAACGGTCGCGTGCTCGAGGCGGTCGAGCTGCTGCGGGCCGGCGCGCTCGACCGCCTCGGCCCGCTGCTGGCCGCCTCCCACATCTCCCTGCGCGACGACTTCGAGGTCTCCTGTCCGGAGCTGGATGCCGCGGTCGAGGCGGCGGTCGCCAGCGGCGCGCTGGGCGCGCGCATGACCGGCGCGGGCTTCGGTGGCAGCGCCCTCGCCCTGGTGCCGGACGACGTCGTCGGGCGGGTGACGGCAGGGGTCCGCGCCGCCTTCGCCGCCGCCGGTTTCCGCCCGCCAGAGATCATCCGGGTGCACCTGTCGGACGGTGCCCGCCGGCTCCGGTGACGATCTGGCGACGAGCGCGCTCCCCGAGCGGAACCATCGGGGCGGTCGCGCCGTCCAAGCTCTTCGTAGGGTCGACCGACGAGCCTGACGAGCCCAAGGTGATGCGCGATGGGGAAGCGGGTCGTGACGGTGGTGGCGGCGGTTCTGGTCGCCGGCGCGCTCGGCGTCGGCGGCGCGTTCGTCGCCAGCAGGACCGGCCAGCGGGCCCCGGCCACGCTGCCGGCGCTCCAGGCCGCGGACGGCCAGGCGGCCTCGACCTCTGGCGCGGCGTCCGCCCAGGGCACACCGGCGGCACCGCTGCCGGGGCAGCGGGCCCGGGCGCCCGGCGGCGGCGCGGAGCCGGATGTCGTCCCGCCGCAGGTCCGGTACCAGGTGCGCGGCGAGCTGCCGGAGCTGGGCAGCTCGGCCAGGGCGTGGACGCTCGACGACCAGGTCACCAGCGCCCAGGTGGCCGCGCTGGCCGGCCGCCTGGGCCTGGCCGGTGCCGGGGGACCCAGGCCGACCGGGTCGGGCTGGACGGTGAGCGACGGCCGCCGGGAGCTGTTCGTGAACCGGCTCCCCGGAGTGCCGTGGACCTATGCCGGCACGAGGTTCGTGTGCGGCGGCACGCCCGGCGGCGTCACGCCCAAGGGGGCGGCGTGCGCCAGCATCGAGCCGCTGCCGAACCGCCTCCCGCCCTCGGCCCCGCGCCCGCGGCCACCGCAGCCGCCCGAGCTGCCCGACCGCGGTCAGGCCGAGCGGATCGCCCGCGACCTGCTCGCGCGCGTGGGGGCGCCGGTGGACGGCGCCGAGCTGCAGATGGTCCGGGGGCTCGACAGATGGTTCGTGTCGGCTTCGCCGCGGGTCGGCGACCTGCCGACCATGGGGCTCACCTGGACGGCGGGCGTCGGCTCCAAGGGCCAGGTCCTCTCCGCCAGCGGCTGGCTCGCCGCCCCGCGCCCCGCGGACACCTACCCGCTCATCACCGTGCGGCAGGCCCTCGACCGGCTTCGCAACCGGCCGGTCGGCGGCCCGGTGATCGAGCGGCAGCCGGGCGACCGGGCGCCGACCGCGGTGCGGCCGGCACCGTGCCAGCCGCCGTCGGAGCTGCCCGCCCGGTGCGCGGCGGGACCGGTCACCGTCGACGTGACCGGCGCTCGGCTCGGCCTGCAGCTCGCCACCGTACTGCCGCCGGCCGGCGGCAGCGGCAAGATACCCCGCAGCTACCTGGTTCCCGCCTACTTCTTCCAGATCGACGGGACCTGGACGGAGCAGGTCGCGGTCATCGCCGTCCAGGACCGCTTCCTCACCGCGCCGCCCTCCACCGTCGTCCCCCTGAGGAGCGGTTGATCGCCATACGCCCTGAACCGGGTAGCCTGGGGCTTTCAGCCGTCGCACATGGGGCTTCTCGTCGGCCGAAGGGGGATCTGGCTCATGAACGTACGCACACGCCCGCCGCCCAAGCGTCCCAGGCTCCGCCAGGGCCAACAGCGGCAGCTCGGGGCGGTCAGGATCGGAGCGGTCGCGGTCGGGTCGGCAGCGCTCGGGGCAGGGGCCGTCGGCGCCCTGGCGGTCGGACGCCTGGCGGTCGGGCGTGCCGTCATCCGGCAGCTCAAGGTGAAGGACCTCGAGGTGCGCCGGCTGCACGTGCACGAACTGCGGGTGGACCGGCAGCAGGCCCCTGAGGCGGCGGCGCCCGTCCCGACCTCGACAGCCTAGAAGATCAGCACCTGGGCGCCGACCGGGACGCGGGGGTAGAGGGCCTCGGCGTCCGGGATGTGCATGCGGATGCACCCGTGCGATGCGTAATTGCCGACCGAGCCGCCGTCGTAGGTCCCGTGGATCAGGATGCCCGGGGCGTTCAGCGCCAGCGCGCGGGTGCCGAGCGGGTTGCCCGGCCCGGGCGGGATCACCAGTGGCTCACCCGCTCCCCAGCCGTTCGGGGCGGGGTTGTGCCAGCTCGGGTTGACCTCCTTGCGCACGACCTTCCAGGTGCCCCGCGGGGTGGAGAAGCCCGGCCGGGCGGTCGCCACCTGGTACCGCTTCACGATCTTGAGGCCCTGGTACAAGGTGAGCTGGTTGCTCGCCAGGCTGACGGCAACGGTGGTGCCGGCCTCACCGTCGGAGACGCGCGGCCGCTGCCGGTGGGAAGGCAGCTCGACGGTGGTCGGGCCTCCGGCCTGCAGCGCCGCGGCGACCACCTGCCCGCTGGCGGCGTGGTCGAGCACCCAGCCGGTACGCGCGTGCTGCACCTGGACGTTGCCGTCGACCAGCTTGATGGAGGCGTCCAGGACCCGCGTCTCGACCTTCTGTGCCACCGACTCGACGAACGCCGTCACCTGCGGGGTGTCGTCGGTGTAGCCGAGCGCCACCCGGTCGTGGACGGACTGGCCGGTGGTCCGGTACCAGGCGTTGGCGAGCCAGGAGAGCCTGGGGCCCGCGAGCGCCTCGTCGACGGCCTGGTCGACCTCGGCCTGGCGGCCGAGCCGCAGGGGGGTGACCACGAAGCCCCTGCCGCGGGCGACGATCGTGACCCTGCTGTGCAGCGCCGGCGTGACGTGCTGCCAGACCGCCGCGAGCGCCTGCCCGCGGGTCATGCCGCCCACGTCCACCCCGTCGATGCGCACGCCCGCGAGGATCCGGTCCGAGGTGGCCCGTACGCGCGCGGTGGCGGTCACGCTCCCCACGGCGACCAGCGCGACCGCCAGCACGGTGACGATCAGTACGCGGCGGCTTCCGAGTCCCAGGCGCTTGACCAGAGCCCTCATCTTCTCGACCCCCCGTTTCCACGCGACCGAGACGATCAGGAATCGTCTCGGCTGCGCGTCCTTCGATCTGAAGGCGACGAGGATCGCAAGAGGGTGGCTTTTCAGGCGGTACCGCAGCCATGCTGGGCGGCCGCGTGCGTTTCGATGAGGGATCGTTACGAAGTGGGCGCCGCCTTGGCGCGCTGGGCGAGCCGGCCGAGCACGTCCTCGTAGATCCGGCGCAGGCCCTTTGGCGCGAAGGTCCGCTCGAAGAAGCCGCCGACACCGCCGCCGCCCTGCCAGGTCGTCGAGAGCTTCACGTCGGTGGCGGTGCCGTCCAGCGTCGGGGTCAGCGTCCACGTGGTGACCAGCGAGGAGCCGCGGTCGCGCTCGACCAGCGTGGCGCCCGGGCTGGGCTCGCTCACCTCGACGTCGTAGGGGCGCTCGCGGCCGCCCGCGCGCAGGCGGTAGGAGACCACCGTGCCAGCGCCCCGCCCGCCCTGGAGCACCTTGTAGTCCAGGTAGTTGGCGGGGGGCAGGATCCGCGGCCGCTCGCCCGCGTAGTCGGCCACGATGTCGTGCACCCGGCCGCGGGGAGCCTGGATGGTCCGTTCGCTCTCGACCTGGATCTGCCTGGCCATCGTCAACGCTCTCCTTGGTTGTGTGTGGCTGGCCGTCGCTTGCTCCACGATGATGGCATGATGCGCGACGATCAGGCCCTCGCGCCGTCCGCGGCGCTGCGACGCATTGCGTTCCTGCTCGAGCGCGCCCTGGAGCCGACCTACAAAGTTCGTGCATTCCGCCGGGCGGCCGAGACCGTCGAGCGCCTGGACCCCGGCGAGCTGGCACGCCTCGCGGCCGGCACGGGCCTGCGCGCCCTGCCCGGCGTGGGCGAGGTCACGGAGCGGGTGATCCGCGAGGCGCTCGCCGGCGAGGTCCCGGTCTACCTGCGGCGCCTGGAGGCGATCGAGGGCCAGCCCGTGGCCGAGGGCGCCGCGGCGCTGCGGGCCGCCCTGCGCGGCGACTGCCACACCCACTCCGATTGGTCGGACGGCGGCAGCAGCATCCGGGAAATGGCGGCGACCGCCCGGGACCTCGGCCACGAGTACATCGCTCTCACCGATACTAGCTATCCACCCTCTAGCCGAACTCCTGATCAGGACAAACATCCTGCCAGAGGCACTCGCTTCTCCCGTTCGAGCCGTCTAGGATGAGGTCCTTGCGCATCGAACAGATGTTCTGTAGGGAGGATGTGTGTCGGATCGAGTCTGTTGCCACAGTGGTAGGAAGCTCGCCGAGAACCACACGTGTGGGGGACGCTGCGCGGACTTTCCCGGCTGCATCTCGATCCCGGTTGAGGTCGTGTTCGATCTCGCCACTGTGGACGAGAAGAGGGGGGTTGCCGAGAGGGAAACCGCGAGACGGATCGAGATCCTCGGCACCATGCACGACGCCATCGAGCTGGGTCTGGCTGCCAAGGGTGACAACCTCGATCTGCGATTGGCTGAGCGACCCGGCACTTAGGCAGTACTCCGTTAGGTTGGTGCAGCCGAGGGATGCAACCATGCCGTCGACCGTGGGAGTCTGCGCAGGCACAGCGGGCACGCGCCGGCCCAACCGGCGAGCAGCACTTGCAGCTCGCGCAATGCCTGGAAGGTGGTCAGCTCGGGCTCGCCGTCCGGCCACTCGGCCAGCAGCCAGCGCAGCGGCAGTTCCCCACCGCGGGCCGCACGGCACAGCCGCAGGGCGACAAACCGCGAGGCCAGCGCCACGGATGAAGGGAGGTAACCTGCACTGTCAGAAGTGCGAGAGGCTGTTTCAGCCTGGTGAGCGAGTCGAGGTTCGCGGCATCCCCTGGAAGGGCGTGATCGCAACTTACGTCGGACCGACGCGCATTCTTGGCTCACACCGTATCGGCTGGATCGGCACTCATATCAGGCTCGTTGAGCTGGGCGACTTCCTATCTGGTGGCACGCCAAGACGAGTCAAGGTGTCCAGGATCAGGAAGGTGAACTTAGCAGCCGTCTTCCAAGCCAGCCCCAGGGTCCCGGTCCTGCCCTGGGATCTCCCTACCAGAAAGGGCCTATATGCGACAGCTGCTCATCGGTATTGCCATTGGGGCAGTGCTGGCCAGTGCGACCGTAGCGGTCGCCTCGATCCCATCGGCAGACGGCACGATCCATGCATGCCGCAACACCAAGGACGGCAGCCTCCGACTGATCGACACAGATGCGGCTCAGTCGTGCGGCAAGGATGAGGCAGCACTGAGTTGGAACCAGACTGGCCCGCAGGGGCCTCCTGGACTATCTGGCGTGCACGTTGTCGCGCAGGA
>WNGE01013135.1_pt1 | contig 10369 bp, 12 predicted proteins | sample 5400651 | NCBI WGS metagenome assembly WNGE01 (sample SAMN13153370, study PRJNA577476) | soil metagenome | isolation source: 60 cm soil or saprolite under grassland replicate 2 | place: USA:California | collected 2016-06-15
CTGAACTTCGGCAGCGCCGTCACCGGCAAGCCGATCCTGTCGTCGGGCGGCTATGCAGGAGACTCGTCCGACCAGCGCGGAGAGACGACCGCCGGCCCTTGCGGCGGCGGCAGCGAGGGGAGGACTTGTCCGACGGGCTTCAACACGACGAGTCACGTCTTCGTGCAAACGCGCAACAGCGCAGCCAGTCCGGCCGACCACGCGTTCTACGTCGCGGTCTTCGGCTAACGAGGCATGACAACGGCCGGCGGCACTGCCGCCGGCCGTGGCTGCGCCACAATGCGCGCATGCGGGTCTCAGCGAAGGCCGATTACGCGCTACGCGCTGTGATCGAGCTCGCCGCGAGCGCGGACGGCCCTGTCAAGGGTGAGCGCATCGCGCAGTCGCAGGAGATCCCGCTCAAGTTCCTGGAGAACATCCTCGGCGACCTCCGCCACGGCGGAATCGTCCGCAGCCAGCGCGGTGTCGAGGGCGGCTACTGGCTGGCACGACCGGCCCTCGTGCAGGAGCTCGCGGCCGACCCCGACGCCTGGCAGCCTCATTAATTCGTCCTAGTCCGCGAAGACCGTCTGCCGCGTCGGGCGGACGTAGACGATCTGGCCGCACTGGAGCTCGAGCGCTTCCACCTGCTCGCGCGTGAGCTGGACAGAGAGGTGCTCTCCGTCGTCGCGCACGAGCTCGATGCGCACTTCGAAGCCCAGATGGACGAGTCGCTGGACCATCGCTTCCTGCGTCGATCCGTTCGGCTCGAGCAAAAGCTCGACGTCGTGCGGCCGGATGAACGCGTCACCGAGGCGGTTGACCGGGCCGACGAACGACATCACGAACTCGTTGGCGGGATGGTCGTAGAGCTCACGCGGGGCTGCGGTCTGCTCGACGCGGCCGCCGTTCATCACGACGACGCGGTCTGCGACGTCCATCGCCTCTTCCTGATCGTGCGTCACGATCACGGTGGTCGTGTGCGTCTCGTCGTGCAGCCGGCGCAGCCAGGCGCGCAGCTCTTTGCGCACGCGCGCGTCGAGCGCGCCGAACGGCTCGTCGAGCAGCAACACCTTCGGATCGACCGCAAGCGCACGGGCCAGGCCCATCCGCTGCCGCTGGCCTCCGGAGAGCTGCGCCGGATACCGGTCGCCGAGCCGCGCCAGCTGCACGAGCTCGAGCAGCTCACCGACGCACTGCTTGATCTCGACACGCGGCCGCCTGCGGATCTTGAGCCCGAAGGCCACGTTCTCCCAGACAGTCATGTGCTTGAAGGCCGCGTAGTGCTGGAAGACGAAGCCGACGCCGCGCTCCTGCGGCGGGAGGCGCGTCACGTCCCTGCCCTCGAGCCGGATCTCTCCTTCGTCGGGGCGTTCGAGTCCGGCGATGACGCGAAGCAGCGTGGACTTCCCGCTGCCGCTCGGTCCGAGGAGAGCCGTGAGCGAACCCGTCGGCACGTCGACCGAGACGCCGTCCAGCGCGGTGAAGTCGCCGAAGCGCTTCACGATCCCGCGCGCGTCGATCATCTCGTCTCCTCTTTCGGCTCGAGCGTCGTCATCAGGAGCAGGGTCGCGACAGCGATCAGCGCGAGTACGACCGCAGCGGCATACGCGCCGACCTCGTCGAAAGCCTGGTACCGATCCTGGACGTAGAGCGTCAACGACTCCGTCTGGCCGGCCACGCGCCCTGAGACGACACTGACGGCGCCGAACTCGCCGAGCGCGCGCGCCGTCGTCAGGACGACGCCGTAGGCGGTCGCCCAGCGGATCGCCGGCCAGGTCACGCGGCGGAACGTCTGCAGGGCCGACGCCCCGAGGGTCGCCGCGGCTTGCTCCTGCTCTGTCCCGACCTCGCGCAGCACGGGAACCACCTCGCGCACAACGAAGGGCAGCGAGACGAAGATGGTTGCGATCGCCATCCCCGGCAGCGCGAAGACGACATGGTGCCCGCCGAGCCAGCCGCCGCGCCCATAGAGCAGCAGCAGCGCCAGGCCGACCACGACCGGCGAGAGGGCGAGCGGTAGGTCGACGACGGCGTTGAAGACACCGGCGCCCGGAAACCGGTGGCGAACGATCGCCAGTGCAGCGAGGACGCCGAAGATCGTGTTGGCCGGAACCGCGATCGCGGCGAGAATGAGCGTCACCTTGAGCGCGTGCACCGCGTCCGGTGCGGTGACCGCGTGCCACGCCGGCCAGTCGAGTCGCCCACCGGCGTACACCGCCGATTGCCAGGAGCACGCCGAAGGACAGAGCAAGGATGACGACCGACGCCGCGGCAGCGCCGCCGGGGTCGCCGCTCTCGATCCGCCCGAACACGTAGACCGACACGACCTCCGTCTTGAAGGGGAGGTTCCCCGAGATGAGCACGACGGCGCCGAACTCGCCGATGGCGCGTGCAAACGCGAGTGCGACGCCGGACAGAATCGCGGGCAGAATGTTCGGCAGGATCACGCGGCGGAACGTTGCGAACCGCGACGCGCCGAGCGAAGCGGCGGCGTCTTCCATCTCGGTGTCCAGTTCGAGCAGGACGGGCTGGACGGTCCGCACGACGAACGGCAGCGTCACGAACAGCAGGGCCAGCAGGATCGCCCAGCGCGTAAAGGCGACGTTGACACCGGCCGGCGACTTCGGGCCGTAGAGCACGAGCAGCGTCAGCCCTGCCACGATCGTCGGAAGCGCGAACGGCAGATCGACGAGTGCGTTGACGAAGCCCTGTCCCGGAAAGCGGTCACGTACGAGCGTCCACGCAATCGCAGTTCCCGCAACCGCGTTGACGAGTGCCACGAAGATGGATGCGACGACGGTCAGCCTCAAAGCAGAGGTCGCCTGGTGGTTCGTGATCGCGTCCCAGCCGTGTGCGCGCCACCCGAGCGCCGCCAACGGGAGCAGCACAATCACGCTCAGGTAGAGCGTGCTCAGCCCAATGGCAAGGCCCGGCGCCGCAGATCGCCGGGCCCTGGGACCTGCAAGTGGCTCGGCTCTAGCCGCCACTCGCTGCCTGGATCCGCGCCATCACGCCGGTGCGCGGATCGAAGAACTTCTTCTCCACCTTTCCCCAGCCGCCGACGTACTTGATCGTGAACAGCTGCGGCCGGTTCGGAAAGTTCAGGCCCTGCGTAACCCCTTTGACGAGAGGGCGGTAGCCGTTCTCGGCAAAGATCCGCTGCGCCGGCTTCGTGCGCAGGTACGTCAGGAAGGCCTGCGCCTGCAGCTTGTTCTTCGACGTAGAGGTGACGGCGATCGGGTTCTCGATCAGGATCGTGGCCTTCGGGATCACGAACTGAACCGGCTGGCCCTTCTGCTGGGCGAACAGCGCCTCGTTCTCGTACGCGAGGAAGACGTCACCGCGGCCGGCGAGGAAGGTCTGCAGCCCTTCGCGGGCGCTCGACGGCTGTGCGACAACGTGCTTCCACATCTTCGCGAGGTACGCCTCGGCCTGCTTCGGCGTCTTCCCGGCACGCAATGCCCCGCCGTAGGCAGCCATGACGTTCCAGCGGGCGCCCCCAGAGGTGAACGGGTTCGGCGTCACGATCTGGACGCCTGGCTTGAGCAGGTCGTTCCACGTCTTGAGCTTCTTCGGGTTGCCGTCGCGCACCACGAAGACGACGACCGACCGGGTCACCATCCCGTGCCACTTGTCCTTGTTCCAGCTCTGCGGGACGAGCTTCTTCTGAACGAGCGCCGAAACGTCCGGTGCAAGTGAGAAGGCGACGATGTCGGCGTCGAGTCCCGCTGCGACCGCCCGGCTCTGCTCTCCCGAGGCGCCGTATGACTGGGAGAAGCTCACGTCCTTGCCCGCGGTGGTTTTCTGGAAGGCCGGGATCAGCTGTCCGTAGGCCTCCCGGGGCGTCGAATAGGCGACCAGGGCGAGCTTCGTGTCCTGGGCCGCACCGGCGGCCAGAGCGGGGAAGACAAAGGCTATGAGCAAAGCTAGGCTAATTCGTCGCATGGGCTCTCCTTATTAGTCCACTGAATCGGTGGACTTTAGGGAGAACGCACGCGCCCGTCAAATCTGAACTGGCAGAACGTTCCATAGAATCGATTTCATGCCGGCGTCTCCGCTCGACGACTACGAGATCTTCCGCCTGGAGGGAGTCGAGCGGCTCCCCTACACGCTCCGGATCCTGCTCGAGAACGCCCTGCGGCACGGGGAAGACGGCGATGCCGCGGCGATCCGGGAGTGGAAGCCGAAAGCGGAGCCTTCGCAGGCGATCTCCTTCCGGCCAGCGCGCGTCTTGCATCAGGACTTCACCGGCGTGCCTGCGGTCGTGGACCTGGCCGCGATGCGAAACGCGATGGCCGATCTCGGCGGTGACGCCTCGCGGATCAATCCGCTGCTCCCGTCCGAGCTCGTGATCGACCATTCGGTCCAGGTCGACGAGTACGCGAGCGCACGTGCGATCTTCCGAAACGCCGAGCTCGAGTTCGAACGCAATCGTGAGCGCTACGCCTTCCTGCGCTGGGGCCAGGAGGCGTTCGACAACTTCAAGGTGGTTCCGCCGAACACCGGCATCGTGCACCAGGTGAACCTCGAGTTTCTCGCCCGGGTCGTCGAGGCGCGCGACGGCCGGGCATTTCCCGACACGCTCGTCGGGACGGATTCGCACACGACGATGATCAACGGCCTCGGGGTGCTCGGCTGGGGCGTCGGTGGTATCGAGGCGGAGGCCGCAATGCTCGGCGAAGCCGTCTCGATGCTCATTCCGCAGGTCGTCGGCTTCAAGCTGACGGGAGCGCTGCCGGAGGGCGCGACGGCGACCGATCTCGTGCTGACCGTGACGCAGATCCTCCGGGAGGCAGGCGTCGTCGGCAAGTTCGTCGAGTACTTCGGGTCTGGGCTGCCGGCTCTCGCGCTGGCCGACCGAGCGACGATCGGGAACATGTCTCCCGAATACGGCGCAACCTGCGGCTTCTTCCCGGTGGACGACGAGACGCTCAAGTACATGCGGCTCACCGGCCGCAGCGAGGACCGCCTGGCTCTTGTCGAGACGTACTGCAAGGAGAACATGCTCTGGCACGAGCCAGAGCACGAGCCCGAGTACTCGCAGGTCGTCGAGCTCGATCTCTCCGACGTCGAGCCGTCGCTTGCAGGGCCACGCCGGCCGCAGGACCGGGTCCCGCTGCGCGACGCGAAGGGGACGTTCCTTTCCTCGCTCGAGAGCTTCGGCGTCGATTACGGAAATTCCCGCGACGAGGCGGTGGCGGAGTCGTTCCCTGCCAGCGATCCCCCCGCCAGCATCGAGGCCCGCCACGGGGGAGCCATGGTCGAGACCGACGGCGGGGTCGCCGTCGCCATTCGGCCGGAGAAGGTTGCGGTCGAGCTGGACGGCAACGAGTTCGAGCTCGAGCACGGGTCGGTGGTGATCGCGGCGATCACGTCCTGTACCAACACGTCGAATCCACAGGTCATGGTCGGCGCGGGGCTGCTGGCGAAGAACGCCGTCGAGCGCGGTCTCAAGCGCAAGCCCTGGGTCAAGTCCTCGCTGGCGCCGGGCTCGAAGGTGGTGACCGAGTACTACGAGAAGGCCGGCCTGACGAAGTACCTCGACGAGCTCGGCTTCCAGACAGTCGGCTACGGCTGCACGACGTGCATCGGGAACTCGGGCCCCTTGCCGCAGGCGATCTCTGAAGCGATCGTCGAGGGCGATCTGGTCGTCTGCTCGGTGCTGTCGGGGAACCGGAACTTCGAGGCGCGGATCCATCCGGAGGTGAAGGCCAACTACCTCGCCTCGCCGCCCCTCGTCGTCGCCTACGCACTTGCGGGCCGCATGGATCTGGATCTCGTCGAGGAGCCGCTCGGGCAGGACGAGGACGGCAACGACGTCTACCTGCGCGACATCTGGCCGAGCTCGGACGACATCCAAGAGATGATCTCGCGCGCCGTGCAGGGCGAGATGTTTTCGCGCACGTATGCGGACGTCTTCACGGGCGATCCGGCCTGGCGCGAGTTGCCGGTGCCGGAAGGCGATCTCTTCGCGTGGGATCCGGACTCGACATACGTGCGGCGGCCGCCCTACTTCGAAGGGATGTCACGCGAGCCGGAGCGGGTGGAGGACATCTCTGGCGCGCGCTGTCTCGTGCGCGTCGGCGACTCCGTGACCACGGATCACATCTCGCCCGCGGGTGCGATCAAGCCCGACTCACCCGCCGGGAACTATCTCGTCGAGCGCGGCGTCGAACGGAAGGACTTCAACTCCTACGGTTCGCGGCGCGGCAATCACGAGGTGATGGTGCGGGGGACATTCGCAAACGTGCGAATGAAGAACCTGCTCGTTCCCGGGTCAGAAGGTACGTGGACCGTGCACGTCCCGAGCGGCGAGGAGATGACCATCTTCGACGCTTCGCAGCGCTATCTGGACGAGGGAACGCCGACGATTGTGATGTCGGGCAAGGAGTATGGCTCCGGCTCGTCGCGCGACTGGGCGGCCAAGGGGCCGAGCCTGCTGGGCGTGCGGGCGGTGATCGCCGAGTCCTACGAGCGGATCCATCGCTCGAACCTGCTGATGATGGGAATCCTGCCGCTGCAGTTCATGGACGGCGAGAATCCGGACTCGCTCGGCCTGACCGGCCGCGAGGAGTATGCGATCGAGGGCGTCGAAAACGGCGAAGCGCAGGAGGTGACCGTCCGCGCAGACGGCAAGGAGTTCCGGGCCCGCGTCCGTCTCGACACGCCCCGGGAGCGCGAGTACCTCCAGCACGGCGGCATCCTGCGCTACGTGCTGAGGCGTCTGCTCTCCGGCTAGCACCGTTCCGCCCCAGGGACAGTCCCCACGCCACCGGACAACGGGACCCGTCCCAGGCTCTGACCCCAGGACGCGGCCGTTTCGGGCTAGGCGGCTCGGCCCTTGGCGGCGTCGATCAGGTCTCGGAAGCTGGCGGCGACGCGGCCGACTGCTTCCTCGTACCGCTTCTTCGACAGGCGCAGCCCGTAGCCGTTCTGGCGGTGGGACTCGACCACCCGGTCGATGTACTCCCGGGCTTGCCGGTCCGCATCCGGCGTTCTCGCCACAACGTCAGTGTAGGTCAGACCAGAGACGGTCGACAATGAGCTCGGCGAACCAGGTGTACCAGTAGTTCTGTGTGAGCTTCCGGCCGGCGAGATAGGTCCGGAGCCGGTCTGAGACCTCGAGCGCCGGGACGAGCGTTGGGACGACGTCGTCGGGACGCACCTCGGCCCCGATGAACTTCCGTGTGTAGCCGTAGGCGTCCTTCGCCATCGCTGTCCAGAGCTTGCGATCCTCCTCGAAGAGGTCAGTCAGGCCCGCATCTCCGAGACGCTTGAGCTTGTTGAGGCTCAGCGCCACAGCACGGCGCGCGCAGTCGTCGCCGCGGCCAGCGCCGTGGCGGCGAGCTCGACGGCGAAGAGGACGACGGCAAGGTCGCGGAGGCCGCGATGCGGCGAGAGCAGCCAGGCGAACGACACGGCCACGTCGACGAGGCCGAGCAGGAAGGCTCCGAGGATCCACCCGCCGGCCCGCCGGAACCGGGCGGTCGCCCCCACCGGTGTGTCGCCGGCGAAGGACTGGAACGCGGCGATCGATGCCCCGAGAAAAACCAGGAGCAACCCCGCCAGCCCCGCGGCCGCCCCGAAGACTGCAGGCATCACGTCCAGATCCGACGGCACGCGGCTCACCGTAGCCAAGCGCCCGGAAGGCAGTTAGATTCGCACTGTGCACCTCGGCAAAGACGGCAAGGTCGAGCTCATCAAGAAGGTTCCGCTCTTCTCCCGGCTCAACAAGAAGGCGCTGCAGGAGGTCGCCCACATCGCGGACGAGCTCGACCTGCCCAAGGGGAAGGAGATGGCCACCGAAGGAGACCGCGGCCGCGAGTTCTTCGTCCTGCTCGAGGGCGAGGCCGAGGTGACAAAGGGCGGCCGCCGCATCAACACGATGAGGGCGGGCGACTTCTTCGGCGAGATTGCACTGGTGTCGAGGATGCCGCGCACGGCGAGCGTCACCGCGTCGACCGACGTTCGCGTGCTCGTCATCACCGAGCGCGAGTTCGCAGCGTTGCTCAAGAACTCGCCGGCAATCAGCCGCAGCGTCGCCGAGGCGCTGGCGGAACGCATGGCGCCGGAGCTCCCGGTCTAGGCGACCGGCTCCGCCTCGACGAGCTTCCGTCGCGCCTCCACGACCTCGCCGCGCAGGAGCTCGTCGCAGATCCGCTTCGTCAGCACGAGCGCGGCAACCGGTAGCACCCAGACGAGGACGCGGAACGCCCAGACCTGCCCCTCGTAGGACAGGCCGAACATCACGAATATCCGGTCGGCCGCGCCGGCCAGGAACACGATGAAGATCCAGGTGAAGAACGCGACTCCGATCGCAGTCCGCCACGGCGCATCGCGGGGGCGGTCGAGCAGATTGTGGAACGCCTGGTCTCCGGTCACCCTCCGCTCGAGCCACGGCCACAGGAACAGCACCAGGAAGACGAGCATCGGGAAGCCGGCGCCGCCCCAGAACGGATTGGGGACCAACGTGTAGTGCCCGATCGTCACGTCGAAGCTGGGAACGAGACGCAGCGCCCCGATCAGCCAGCCGAGATACCAATCGGGCTGCGCACCGTTCGTCGCCTGCGATACGTGGTATGGGCCCCACTGCCAGATGGGGTTGATCTGGATCAGGCCGCCCATCAGGAACAGCACCGCTGCAACGGCGAACCCAAGCCCGAGCGTGCGCGGCGCGTACCCGGGGAAGGTCGGAATGCCGACGACCTTCTTCTCCGTCGTTCGCTCTTCGACGAACTGGGTGTGGTGACGCGAGGCCACGAGCGTCAGGTGCAGGGCGAGGAGCATCGCGATCAGGATCGGTAACAACAGCACGTGTGCCATGTACATCCGGGACTCGAAATCGTGCCCGCCGGGGAATGGTCCGTTCCAGAGCAGCTGCGCGACGTTCGCGCCGACGAACGGAAGCGACATTGCCACCGAGTACCCGATCGCCAAGCCCATTCCCGAAAGCAGGTCGTCGACGAGCGAGTAGCCGAGGTAGCCCTCGAGCAGCGCGAAGATCAGCATCAGAAGGCCGAGGTAGTACGTAAGATCGCGCGGCTTCCGGAAGGCGCCGGTGAAGAAGATGCGCAGGAGGTGGATGACGATCGCCGCGACGAAGACATCCGCCGCCCAGTGATGGGTCTGCCGGATCAGCAACCCGGCCTTGACGCGCAGGGAGATGTCCACGGTCGACTGGTATGCCTCGCTCAGCTCGCGCCCGCGCAGGGGCAGGTAGTCACCGTGGTAGTGCACGGGCGTCAGACTCGGCTTGAAGAAGAGAGTCAAGTAGATGCCGGTCGCGACCAGGATCGCGAAGGAGTAGAGCGCGACCTCGCCGAGGAGGAACGACCAGTGATCCGGAAAGACGTAGCGCAGCGCTTTCCGCACGAACGGAGCCGCGCCGGTGCGCTCGTCGAGGAAGCGAACCGTCCTCCGGATCACGAGCGCGGACCGTGCCTTCGAACGCCCCACCACGACGGCCCGACCGGGCCCGAGAAGTTGCCTGCAGCGCGCAGCTCTCCGGACGAGTCGATCGTCAGCGGCAGTTGCGGGAGTGGCCGCCCAGCCGGTCCGAAGAGCACGTCCCCGCCGTTCGCAACGTCGAACGTCGAGTAGTGGCAAGGACAGACGAGCGCCGGTTTCGGTTCGACCGGCGTAAAGGTCGGCTTGCGGTAGAGCGCGATCGCACAGCCGGCGTGCGTGCAGATCTTCGAGTACGCGAGGATCCCGTCCGGCGCCCAGTGACGACGCCCGTCCGGAAGCTGCAGCTGCTCCGGCTTCAGCCGCACGACCACGAGTGGAGCACCCATCTGCTCCCGGTCCGCATGTTCCGGGTACGCGGTGTAGAAGGTGTCCTCCTCGATGTCGTCTGCCAGGAAGGCACGCCCGCCTTCGTCGACCAGGCGCACACCGCGCCGCCACGGAGTCCGGTACAGCGACGAGACGTCGAGTACCGGCCCGAGCGACGCCACCGGCGTGATCAGAGCGGCTCCGAGCGCGGTGCCGGCCCCCGCTCCAGCGAGCACGAGCAGGCGCTTGCGGGTCAGGCGGTCGCCGCTCTCGTCGACGATCCGCTTAACATCCTCTTGCTCGTCCGGGTGGGACAGTCCGTATTCCCCTTCGATCTCCTCCGTCACCACCAGGCGCTTCGAGATCACGATGCACGCGGCGGAGACAAACGCGAACGCGAGCCCCAGCGCCAGACCGAGGAACTGCGTCTGGTTCGGGATGGAGTCGAACGCGTAAATGGCGGGCACCGCACCGCCGCAGAGCGTCGCGCAGCCGAACAGGCCGAGAACGACGTTCTCGGCATGCCGGTCCCGCGTCCCCGGCGGGACGATCCGTTCCTCCGAATCGAGACGCGGCCGCCGGCGCAGCCGTCCGAGGACGAGCACGACCAGGG
>WNGE01009302.1_pt1 | contig 10368 bp, 4 predicted proteins | sample 5400651 | NCBI WGS metagenome assembly WNGE01 (sample SAMN13153370, study PRJNA577476) | soil metagenome | isolation source: 60 cm soil or saprolite under grassland replicate 2 | place: USA:California | collected 2016-06-15
GACTTGAGCAAGAATAAGCGGGTCAACATTGAGGCTGTCGTCAAAGATACCCGAGTCGTGCTGTGCCTCTATTCTGTAGAGCGATTTAATGCGTGCCGCCAGATCTTCGTTTGCCTCGTTGGTCTTCCGTTGGAATTTGTATGGCTCGGCGCGCTTCGTAGTTATTTCATCCCGGATTTTCACGAAAACAATCTTGGAGAATTCACCGAACGCGGTTATGGGCGTACGCTTACCGCCTTCCCATAGAGTTTGATGACACTTGCGAATCGCGGTGCGTAAAGCTTCCCGGGGAACAGAATAAAGGTCTTTACCAGAAACCTGCTTGTAGAATCTCCATTCGGGCGGGTTACCGTAATTCAGCGGTAAGTCTGAAATCCGATTCTTATCTCTTTCGCCAGCGGCAGCCTTGCGAAAATCGAGAAACCGTCGTGTCTCTCCTGCCACAGCCGCAGCAAATTGAGCACCTAGACTTGCGCGATTGCCGCAGGCCTGCTCGACGGACTGCGTGAATTCTGCATCACTAATCCCGTCTCTTTTGCATTCGACGACGATGAATGCATCCTTGCGCTCGTCATCCCTGTAGACGACAAGATCAGCGCGGTCGCTGGGCACGCGACGCGGAACTAGAATCTCCACGCCTATTCGCTTGGGTGGATACTCATATTGGTAGATGAGTTCTGCATAGAAGGCTGCGCGGACCTTTTCCTCCAAATCGGCCCATCGTTCGGTGTGATCAGAAGCGACGTATATGATGCGCTCATTCTTGCCTTCGCCTCGTAGTGCTAAGTGCCCCTCGGCTAGCGCGCGCTTTAAATAATCTTCGCTTGGTTGGTCAGGCATGATGACCCCTTTCACAATCGGTTTTGAAACACTAACGTCACTCTCAAGAAAACAGGTAGCTCGAAGCCGAAAGTAGTCGACGCTTTACTTCTGGAATTTGAAAATAATGCTAGCTCCAACGATCGAACGAACGTTTAGATGATTAGCATGATGCGTCTCCTCTCTGATGGCTAACTTCCGCTTCCGCATTTTTTGCAAATCCGCCGGTATCGCGTCTGCCAAGAACCGCCATGGTGATCTGACGCCATCGACATCAATCTTGTTAAATTAAGACTAGTTGAGTAGTACTGCGGCAAGTCGATAGGAAAAAGCCGCGTTCAAGCACACGAAAGCCTTTAGCATTAAAACAGCAAGAAAACATTAGTCAAATTCGTCAGTGCGCTGGTCCTTGATGAAAGTTTAAGCTGCGCCAATTCGGGATGGGCATGTGTTGTGGCGAGAACGAGACTTTTCAGAGTATCAAATTCTGTCTTGACCGGAGAATATTCACTGCGACAGATCTTGTCAACAAAGGCACCCTACATCATTCAACCCTATCTCGATTATGGACGACCTAATTGGAACCTGCAGGACTTAAAGGGCCAGTGCATTCGGATGTGACATCGGTCCGTGGATGTGTGCAGTCCCTGAGCCCTATCCTGATCCAACTAATCTGCATCTTTTCATTACCAGAGTTCTTGTATCCTTACCACGGTGGTTGTATAAGCTTTCCGGTTTTCAGGTTTTCCTCTGGGGGTTAAGCCCCGATGAAAAGATTATTACTTCTCACGTTTTTGCTTCCGCTAGTTTCTATTGCTGCCTATGGTCAGACGTGCAGCGGCAGCGATCAACTAATGACGCATGTCTACAACCCCACGAGGCTAGAGGTAGCCAAGGGTTGTATCACTGTTAGGGGGAAAGTGATCGCCAAGATGTCTCAGGACGATGGGGACATTCATTATCGGCTGAAACTCGATCCTGGTCAGGGCAGCGGCTTGATAAATAAAGGGAACGATGCAAAGAACCAGAAGAGATTTCTAATTTTTGAACCTGTCTGCGTATCAAAGATCAAAGCGAACGGGAAGCCCAACCGTCCCGCGTTGGCAGCTTGTAGAAACTTCCGGCAACAAGTTCTATTGCCGAATAAGGGCGACCATATAACTGAACTTCAAAGTCGTGCTAATCGATAAGAGCGAAAGTCCTCGTCGCCGAGAAAATCGAACTTCTTCCTAAAGAGATAGGCAACTTTCTCATTTGCCGTCGCGAAGAAAACTTGCCGTTTCAAGTTAAGCATCGTTTCTCGCAGATAGTCGAAGAAAGAAAGCACGTTTAGGTCGTCAATATGTGCAACAGGATCATCGAAGATCAGAAATGGTGGTCCGTTCAAGAGCTTTCGATTCAGTGTCAGAAAGATTGAGAGAGCAAGGGCAGCGCGCTGTCCCGAGCTTATTTTTGTAATTGAAAGCTTCGTCTTAGATCCTTCCTTGGCTAAAATGATTTTTCCGTCACCATCAACGTCAAACTCTATACTCTCGAATTCACGGGGCGAATGAATTAACCTGAACGTCTCAGCGATTTCACACGTATTCTCCCTCAAAAAAGTGCTGAGATGTTGCTCCTTACTATCCGTGGTCAGAATGTCTTCTAGTGTTGCCATAGCTCGTCCAGCTCTTTCGTTTCGCTGAATTGCCCTCTCAACTTCCTTTGTTGCCCTTTCTATCTTTAGTTGATTTCTATGCCTGATATGAGTGCTCTCCTGCAAATACTTCTTTGCCCTCAAGAACTCTTCATAAGCGGCTTGAAGTTTATCAATCTGTAGCGACAAATCTGTGATTGTAAGCGTTGGACCTTTGCGGAGTCTCTTGCAATCAGCTTCAAAACTCCAGAGGACCGAGTTCAATAGGCCTTCACGCTTTCGCATATCCGCTTCCATGTCTTTGGGAGCGAATTTCTCGAAATACTCGCGAAGTAAGTTCTCTTTTGCCTCAATCTGCTTACTAATCGCTGCCTTAAGTTTCTGAGCCTTTTTGCTTAGCGCCGAGTACTCTAGCTCCTTTTTTCTCAGGAGCTTTTCGAATCTCTCGCTTTCTGAAGGTTCGAAAGGAAATTTCTTCTCGACTTCCCGGAGTCGAGTAACAAGATTCTCATAATGTTCCTGAACTAGCCCATCACCGAGCAAACGAGCCTTCAAAGAGTTTAGTTCATCAAGTTTCTCAGTTGCTTGGGGAGCGTCTTTCGATATGCGTAGTAGCCGTTCAACTACGCCCCGCACCGTAATATTTGGGTTTGGTCTGCCAACCATCTCATAGGCGTTTTTCATCCGACGCAAATCCTCGAGTTGTTTGTTAAGTGAAGCTAAGTCGTCTTGCGCTTTGTTCAATCCCTCGACTTGTTCTCTCAACAATCTATTCTGTCCGCTTTGATCGTTTCGAGCCTCTGCGTCTAAGAGTAACGATTTCAACTGGCCGGGTTCGTACCGTGCTCCGCATACCGGACAGTCTGTTATGTCATGCGAATGCGCCAGCATCTCGGAGACGGAAGCCCGAATTCCAGCGATCAGGTTGGTTATCTGATCACCATCGTGCCTGGTAGAGCGCACCAGCTCGGCGAGAGTGCGAACGTGCCTCGAGAGCGCATTAATATCGTTTGTTAGCTTCGTCTCAAAGGCTATTAGTTGCTCCGCAACGTCAGCATACCTTTCTAAGTAGACATCCGCGATCTCATCGTTAGCTCTCTGATAAAGCTGACTTGTCTCTTGGGCTACAATTATCGATTCTTGCAGCCTTCGGAGTTTGGGAGAGTCGATATTCTGAATGTATGGCTTATACTCGCGCATCAACACTAATTGCTTCTCAACAGCACTAGCAGACTCTTGAGCAGACGTTGAGGCGCTCATTTTGTCATTGATCTTCTTATTCGCTATTTCTACTTTCTTAAGTAGATTAGTGAGGGTAATGCTCTCATCCTTAAGCTGTTGTAGATCAAAGTTTGTTAACCACCAGATATCCTCTCTGTTTCGACGAAGACGCGCCTGAACCTGAGTGAAATCCTCGGCAAAGATGTCGAGTGATTTTTCCGCAGTGGCAGGGAAAGGCCCCAGCCAGCCAAACCTTTTAAGCTGCGAGATAAACTTCTGGAGAATGTTCGCTTCCTTTTGTTTTGTGGTGCCTAAACTCCGCAGTTCTTCTTCCGCCTCTTTGATCTCGGCAGTCTGCAGCTCAATTACCTTCATGCAAAACTTCTCTTCTTGAATAAAGAGAGCGAGAATCTTTTTAGCTCGCTCATCGATCATCGTTGCGGTCTCTCCAAGCACTAAGTCCGACAGAGCGTCCCATACGGTTTTCTCTTCATCAATACTACCCGCCTCTAGTCTCACTGCTGCGTCAGTATTGTAAAAGTTGAACCGATTGAAACCGAGGCAGAGTTTGTTACCCTTGGGATAGTGGTTTCCATACCAGGCCCAGTCGCGTTGTCGATATAGGTGACTGCGCTTCCGGGAATCCCATTCGACACCCTTTCCATCTTGGAAGCGAATGCCGATCCTGCCGTTATCAGTGTGCTTTGGGTCTCGAAAATTCTGACCGCAAGTCCACAGTTCTATGGCTTCTAACAACGACGTCTTCCCACTCCCGTTAGGTCCCTCTATGAGATTGCAAACCCCGAATTCGAAATCTTTAAGTTCAGGATATTTCCTGTAGCCTTCGATCTTGAGCTGTTTGATATTAGAGAGTTGTATTTTCCCTTGGGTCGTCGATTTCTTCTCATCCTTTTCATGTTCTGTGATCGGTTTGCCCTCTAAGTAACTATTGACGACTTTCGTTCGAGGAATCGCTTTCATGAAGACAGCGTCGAGCTGTTCGCTTTTGAGCTTGTCTATCCATCTCAGGCTAATGTCTGGACGAGCTTCGTCAGATCGGGATAGCTGCACGGCTCCCGGTAACTCTTTCTCAAGAAGCTTCTCTGTAGTTACATACTTTCGAGCGAACGCCTTATCAGTTTCGATTTCCTTTAGAACAGTAGTGTTAAGAAGTTTTTTGTACTTCTCCTCCCCACATAGAAAGTAAAGATAGAAGTTCCACTGCAGTGACCCTGAAGCTCTATAGTAATCATCGGCTAACAGCGCGTCTTGATACGTTTTCAAGTCAAAGTTTTGACGGAGTATTTCCTCACTCAGGTCAAAGAAATAGAAGCCAACGATTCGACCCTGATTCGAATGGGTGGCTTTGAACAGGTTTGGCCCCGCACTGTTCACGGTCTGAAAGTGGTTCCTCAATACGCTGCGTATGTGTGCAATATGCATTTACAGTTCCTTCGAAATCGAGTTTCCTCCTTGTGAGAGATCAGCGTTTATGTCTGAGCGTTCTTCCCATTTAGCCTGGATGGTACCATTACGCTCATACCACACGACAAGACGACGTCTCCGGGCATCTCGCACTTGATCCTTCGGATCGTCAAGAATCTCAAATAAAAGATCATAAGTACGATTTAGCCTTTGCGCAGAACACCTGCCTAAGTACGCAACAGTAGCCTTGTCGCTTAAGTCATTCTTCAGCAAATTAAACTCATAACGATTCTCGATGGGATACTGAATGGTGCTAACTCCAGCGAAATCTGCAATGCACTTCGGAAAGATCCGCTTGTCCGCAATAATGGCGTTTCTCAAATAACTAAAATTGCTTAGAGCCGTAAACCGCTCTTCGTAAGCCGCTGCGTCAGGATCTTGAACCACCGTTAATCGCTTCACTATTTCATCGTCTTTGACTTGAAAAGAGCTAAGCTGACTAGCGTTAAACCACTTTGATTGCGCCGATGACGCAAAAGCTCCTGTTGACAACGCAAGCAGTCTTTCTTTGTCCAATATACTAAGTGCAACGTCAGACAATGGGGATAGGTCTGTTCCTATAGCATTACACAGCTCGGAAAACCCGTCGTCTGTATCAGCAATCTCACTCCATACAGCAGCTGCGTCATTCCACGAATACACACGGCGCATTTGAGGGCCAGTTCTGTTCTGCAACACCCTAAAGGCCGCCGCTGCTTGAGATGCCTTCGTGCTATGGAGGTAGAACACCCCCTCACAATAATTAAAGAAAAAAATGTGTGATTGATTTTCGGGAGAAATAGTGTAATACAACCCTCTGCGATGATCCTCGTTCAACCGATCGTCTATAGGAGGTAATGAGGCACTTTTCAGATAATACGCTGATCCACCGAACTTACTGGCTCGCGCCCCAGGAAGACGAAAGCCTCTAGCCCAATTGAGACAGATGAATTCCGGCTTGTCACTTCTGAGATAGGCGTCGTGTCGATACTCCTTAAAGGCATTATACCTAGGCTTTGGATTAAGCTGAGGATGCAGGATTAAGTATGGAATGTGCGCGTTCTGGGGGAGCGTGTTTTCTTTGAAGTTTAACGAATCAGAACAAATTAGTGCTGTCAAAAGCACTGAATCATTATCATTTCGTATGATAAATCTCTCCACCCCACGCTTCATGTGATCTCGTTCAAGATTGTGAAGGTGATCGGACATCGGTTGTCCTTTGAACTGGATAGCGACTACAAGCTGAAACTCGCCGTTTTCAGAACGAGCCCAAAAGACATAGCAGAGTGGATCAAGGAAAGTCCTAGCTTTGTCATGCTCAAACTCCGCAACTATCCACGTAACTTCCCGATGTGCGTCGCCAAATTCAATAAGCTGAGCTTCGGTGATAGATTCACACGCGAGAACCCACAGGCTTCCGCGGCGCGGGAGATATCCCGCGTTAATACAATCCAAAAGCACGCTCCAGGGACATGAGTATTCTGGCGTCATCGCGAAGTCAACCAATAGGTCATTTGCGATTTGCAGGAAACTCGAGTGCTTGGCAACTGCAATTCCATTGTCAGCATTTTCAATGCCATCTGGTGAGGCGTTCAGGTCTCCCAAGGGCTGCATGAAAACCCCAGTGTAGGTCAGTTCGTCAGGATGCAGGATTTTTAGCGGAACCAGGGTCAACCCTAGTTGGGCGAGTTTGGTGTCAAGAAAAGTGTTAAGCATTTGGGGGATCTTCGAGTATGGACTTCTACGGAAGTCAATGAGGCCAAGAAGTTCCACGCCCAACCTGATACGGAGGATTGGGAACCGAAAACATATTCGGATAGTCCACCGTTGTCAAATATTTTCTAAGGATTCAAGACACTCACGCGTTAGAAAGGTCCCTTCGAGTGGGTACCCTTAGTATTTAAAACGGAGTCTTTAACTGAGGACATCGATAGAACTGAAAGATTACGGGGCACATCGCTGCCGGCGGATATTGCTGAGAACACCTCGCTCCAGCCGTTAGCGCCCGCCTGAACAAACTGGGAAGAGAATTCGGCATCCTTGTTCTTCGCAGCCTGCTTTTCCACTGGCAGCACAAGCGATCCAGATGGCGCGCCTACAACAATTCGCGGGACGAGTTGCAGAAGCAGAGCATAAGTAAGGAGTAGTGGGAGTAGCTGACCAGCAAGCGCTCTCCATTTCAATCTGGCTGCAGCGAGTTGTGCTTGTGTTGGACGCGAAAAGATCGCGCGAAGGCTAACGGACTAGTCAGGGAGAAACATGAACCGCTCCTTTATTGAGGTGGCAGGACCTTCAGGTCCTCAGGCTGTGAATGCGAAGCGGTTCAGCCTATGGGTAGTAAACTATTCGGTCTATCGAATGAGAAAACTGAATTCTGCGTCGGGTGGATTACGTCCGAAAGACCGCAGATCTATTTGAGAAAACTTATGCGCTAACTGGGAGTCTCTGGGATTAGCATCCTCTCCGTGCAATCTCGGTGCTCTCTGTGTCTTCGTGGTGACTGCTTGTTAGGCGTTTATTCACCACAAAGTCACAGAGAGCACGGAGGTTGCACAGAGAAAGGCAAATCAAGACTCTACCGGCAAAAAAGGTGTGGTATCTAAATAGCGGTGCCGCACGTAACGACAGATCTTTCGGAGGGTGTGGCGGACTCTATGCCACATCAAAGTGGTTGTCGATAAAAGTTTTCTTCCATGATTTACAAGTGTGCCAACCAAAGTTTCGTTTGTGGTTAATTACTGGGCAGTAAAGTTTCTTCGATACCGGCGTGTCTTGAGAACCGAAGATTTTCTAAAGAAGATCATTTACCCGGATACTAATTTCGTGCTGCACTGGCAACACGCTTTCCGAATATCTCATAATGCAGGGTCGTACCAGCGGGCTCGCCAGTACCTTAGAGAGGTGTCGGATCGAGTTCACGACCGGTATAAGTGTAACGGCCTGTGGGTGAACCACTGGTTAGATTTCCGAAGGATTCGTAGATCAGCTCAACTAGTCGGGATTCTGGCTATTTGGTTCAGACGAACGACCAAGGCCCTTCAAACGGGCGATCACTGCAAATGACCCTTCAACAATTGAAGCAGGGAATCCTTGCCGCTTTGGTGCTCGCCTTTATCACTTCTATCCCACAGTTTTATCTGATCTACGAACGCGGTTTTAGTTGGAATGGGGGGTATGCCAATATCGATATGGACGAGTTTGGCTACTCGGCCTATCTCAATGCTCTAATCGACGGGCGACCGCGCCGGAACGATCCGTATACGGGAAAGGACAATGGTCAGGTTGAGACGTTTACTTCGATTCAGTTCGTACCAGGTTATGCATTAGCGATGCCCGCGCGGTTGTTTCATCTATCCGCTTCCACAATATTCATCCTCTTGCTTCCGCTGGCGACGATAGCTGCGGCACTTGCGGTATTTGCATTGCTAGTTGAATTGACAGGAAACGTCCAGCTCGCTGCGATTGGCAGCCTTGGCGTTTTTTGTTTGGGCACAGCAGCGGGGGTCAATCCCTTGAATCTATTCTCAGGCACTCAGAATTACGATGTTTTCCCCTTCCTTCGTCGTTACGTGCCGGCCTTTCCGCTTCCGGTCTTTTTTCTTATGTGCCTGTTCGTATGGCGCAGCTTAACGAAACATGTTTTGTGGGCTCTTCTCGCGGCACTCTGTTTCGTGCTCCTTGTCTATTCTTATTTCTTTCTGTGGACAGCCGCCGCTGCCTGGCTTTGCACCATTCTTCTGCTATGGCTCGTTTGTCGATGGGCAGATCGCAAAAAAGTATGGAAAATTTCGGCGATCCTCTTTAGCGCCGGAGCCCTGTCACTGCTTCCTTATGTCTGGATGTTAATGCACCGCATCGCGTCCCTGGATCAAAGGCAAGTGCTGGAAAAAACACGATTGCCCGACCTATTCCGGGGACCTGAGATTTATGGCACGTTGATCTTAGTCGCCCTGGTTTACCAGGCAAGGAAAGGGATTCTCTCTCTGCGCGATCCAAAGACGCTCTTCATGATTTCTTTCGTAATGATGCCCCTCATTGTATTCAATCAGCAGATCTTGACAGGGCGTTCTCTGCAGCCATTTCACTATGAATATTTCATAGCTAACTACTCTGTAGTCTTAGCTGCGTTTGTTGCCCTCGCAACGTGGCGCAAGATGCCGCAGCGATTTCCGAGGCTCCTGGCGTTAGGCTCTGTAGTAATAGGACTTCTGATTGGCCTGCGCATGACGCAAATAAGTATCTATAATAGTCTCCGATTTGATGAGGGGCGAGCAGTGGCCCTTGATCTCAAACAATCTGCGCAGTCTGGAGTCGCCTTCGGGTCCAACTCACTTCTCATGAGTACTTTCCCGACCACGACGGCCAATCCCGTTTTGTGGGCCGGTCATCTCGCGCCGTTCTCAAGTCTTGAACCAGCGACATTGAGAAGGCGACTCCATCAATGGGCGTATTATCGGGGACTCAGTGAAAAAGATTTTTCCTCGATGTTGCGTGTTAGTTTTGCCGAACGCATACAGATTTTCGGAGGCGAACGAGCGGACCCGGCACTCAGTTCCCATTCCAGACCAATAACGGACGAAGAGATTAGTCAGGCAGCGCGGGAATACCGCTCGCTTGCCGATTCGTTTGATGAACAGACAGCCCGCGATCCAGTTCTGTCCTACGCCATCGTCTACACAAGTGATGATCTTACCAACCTTGATCACTGGTACGAGCGCGATGAGGGCAGGAGATTCGGGGAGCTAATTCTCTATCGCGTCAAGCTTCGCAGTCCAACCCAATGATACCCTAAGCATACGAACTCACAATTCCAGGATGAGGCAGATCTGGCAGCGCAAAAACCTGGCTGTGTGTGATCCGCAGCAAGGCCGATTCATCAGCGAGGATTCGATCGGTTTCGGCACAGGTGATATACACTTGCCCTGGCTGTGGTTACCAGGGTGCAGCTCTGTGGCGGCCAACATTATGCCAATCTCCTCAGCGTCATAACATCAGCCGGTATGAAAAAGAGGGCCCTGCCTTCTACAAATCACTGGAGCTGATGACATGACAAAGGTAATTCAATTCAATGTGCGCAGTATCTGCCTGGTTCTGATTGCGATAGCAATCGTTTCCTCTTCCGCCTCTGCGCAGACTCAGGACGACAAAACTCTTTCACCGTATTTCTTTGTGCAGGGGGACCCTGACGTAGACCACTTACCCCTCAAGGATACTCGTGTTGATATAGC
>WNGE01009304.1_pt1 | contig 10368 bp, 4 predicted proteins | sample 5400651 | NCBI WGS metagenome assembly WNGE01 (sample SAMN13153370, study PRJNA577476) | soil metagenome | isolation source: 60 cm soil or saprolite under grassland replicate 2 | place: USA:California | collected 2016-06-15
ACGTCCACAGCTCTTATTTGCGTCGACTTCCACTCGCGTCCGGGAAGCCGCGTCGTGATCTCCTGGAGCAGCCAACCGTTCCCGTCCGGATCCTTGAACGAGGCAAACGAGAAGTAGGAACGACCCTCAGGGTCGCGCCCGCCGACGCGTGGGTTCTCCACGGCGTTGTTGAAGGGGCCGCCGGCGTAGTGGAAGACCTCGCTCACGTCGACGCCGCGGTCGACCAGGTCGTCGCGGGCGGCGTCGATGTCGTCCACGGCGAGGACCAGGCTGTGCGACGAGCCGGGCTTTGCCGACCTAATTCCCTTGCCAAAGATGATCGAGGCTTCCGAGTTGTGCGGCGTCATCTGCACGCCGCGGAAGTCGCCATTCGCGACGTCGATGTCGAGCCGCCAGCCGAGATTCTCGTAGAACGCCTTCGCGCGGTCGACGTCGGAAACGCCGAGCAACTCACGACCTCGAGCTTCATGTCGATTTGTACTTTTTCTTGTTCGGTCATTGTGTGTTCTCCTTTATGAAACTTGTCCGTACACCTACCCGATTCGTGAAACGCACGGACGGCACGTGCGTGCAGCCTTTAGCCGGTCCGAGGGCCGCGTTGGTCATGATGTGTAGGCGTGTTGCCGTCGCCTCCGGTTACCTCACTCGGTGCTCACTTGACCATCACGAGCGGCTTCTCAGACCGCTTTTGCCGACGCGGTGAATGTCGCTGCATTCTTCCTGACGAACTCCTGCACGCTCAGCGGCCGTTGCCCCGTTAGTATAAGCACGTCTTCTGACATCCGGTCGTAGCGGCCCGCGCGGTGCAGATCGGCCATCGTCGCGAGGTGGTTCACCAGGTGAACCGGCAAGCCCCGCTCGAGCAGCCCGTCCCGCCATGGCTCGACCGGAATGTCCTGAAAGGTGATCGTGCGGCCAAGCGCCTTCGAATACTCCTGTGCATAGAAATGCATGTTCTCGGACTGCGGCCCGGTCAGGTGATAGATCTTGCCGATGTGCGGTTGCGGGTTGGCGAGCAGCGCGGCGAGCACACGTGCAACGTCTTCCACTGCGACCGGCGAAGTCTTGCCTTCGCCGAACGGTAGTCTGATCTGATTTGATTGCCTGACCGAATCCGCTGTGAAAATCAGGAAGAAGCCTTCGAGAAGCACTGTCGGCCGCACGTGCACGACCGGCAGACCGGACCAGTTCAGCGCTTGCTCGGCGAGCCAGTGCAGCTTGTGCTGCGGGCTCGCCGTGGTTTCGGTAATGTTCATCTGTGAGAGCGTCATCTGCGACATATTGATGAACGCCTTCACGCCGTGATGCTTCGCCACCGCCGCCGCATTGACCGTCGCGGCCAGATAGGCATCCGAAACCGACATGCCGAAGTACATCGTCTCGCAGCCGGCAATCACCCTATGCATCGAATCGAGATCGAGCAGATTGCCGACCACGACCTCCGCACCCATGTCGCGCAACGCCTGCGCGCGTTTGTCTTCATTTCGCACCATCGCACGCACCGCCTTGCCTTGCTTCAACAGCAGGTTGGTGACCGTGCGCCCTACCCCGCCGACGCGGCCCGCCGCGCCGGTGACCAGAATGGGATTTGCCATCTTCTTTCCTCCTATGCGTTCACCTGAATCGAAGTCAGATTTGTTGAATACGAGCGTCAACCAACAGAATCACTTGTCTCTTAAGGCGTGACGTTCGATGCTTTTTGCAAAGCCAGGCGTCTCTTGGCGGTTATGAGCCTCCGAAATGGGTTTACGAGCGGCCTGGAATACCTCCCCAAGGGAGCACTCCCGCATTTAATCGGAAGGGATCAGGATCTGGTTTTCTTTTCCGAGCTCTTCAGGTTTTTCGCCTTGCAGCCATTCCTGCAAACGTTCGAAGTAGAGATAGACGACAGGGGTTATGTAGAGCGTCAGGATCTGCGACACGATCAACCCGCCGACCACTGCCAGGCCCAGTCCGCGGCGCGCTGAGGCGCCGGCGCCAAATCCCAGGGCGATGGGCAGGGTACCCATCAAAGCCGACAAGGTAGTCATCATGATGGGACGAAAACGGACCAGGCATGCCTGATAAATAGCCTCGCGAGCTCCTTTGCCTTCCAGACGCTGGGCCGCCAGCGCGAAGTCGATCATCAGGATCGCGTTCTTCTTCACGATGCCGATTAACATTATCAAGCCGACAAAGGCGTAGACATCAAGCTCACGCCCAAAGATCAAAAGAGTCAGCAGGGCGCCTAATCCCGCGGAAGGCAAACCGGAAAGAATCGTCAAGGGATGAATGAAACTCTCGTAGAGCACGCCGAGGACAAGATAGATGACCAGCACCGCCACTCCCAAAAGCAAAGTCAGATTTTGCAACGATGATTGAAAGACCTGGGCCGTGCCCTGGAAGCTTGTGGTGATCGTAGCCGGCAGCGTTCGTTTGGCCAGCGCCTGGACCTCGGCAGTGGCCTGGCTCAATGAAATGCCGGGCTTCAGGTTGAATGAAACGGTGGCCGACGGTAGTTGACCCAGGTGATTGACCTGCGCTGGTCCAACACCATTTGATAATGTGGCGACCGCCCTCAACGGTACCAGCTTTCCGGTTGACGAATGAATATAGAGGCGGCCCAGCGCCGAAGGATCTCGCTGATACTCAGGCTTCACTTCCAGAATTACCTGATATTCGTTGGTTGACTTGTAGATGGTCGAGATCTGTCTCACTCCGAAAGCATCGCCCAGCGCGGTTTGAATCTGTTGGACCGTCACGCCCAAGGCTGAGGCTTGCTGGCGCTCGATGTTTACATTGATCTGCGGCGTGTTTATCTGAAGATCGCTGTTGACATCCTGGATCGACTGTACCTGCCGCATATTCTTTTCGAACTTGCTTACGTTGTCGTAGAGATCTTCGCTGCTGGTGCCTTGCAGCGTGACCTGGTAGAGGCTGCGAGAGGAACGCCCGCCAATATTGATGGAAGGAGGATTCTGAATAAAAGCCCTGATACCCGGCTCGCGCGAAAGCTTGGGACGCAACTCTTCGACAACCTGATCGGCGCTCAGCTTGCGCTGGTTTGGCGGCTTGAGGACGATGAAAATGGTACCGGTATTGGCGCCGGAATTTCTGCCGCCGGCGCCCACCGTCGAGCTCATCGCCGCGATATTGGGATCATGCTGAATAATATCCGCGATGACGTTCTGGTGCTTGACCATGTCCTCGAACGAAATTCCCTGCGCGGCTTCGGTACTGGCGAGCAGCAGACCGCTGTCACCGCTGGGTATGAATCCCTTGGGCACTTTGATGAACAGATAAACAGTAACGCCGGCCAGAGCGCCCATTAATAAGATCGTGATGAGACTGTGGGCCAGAACGCGCTGCAGACTCCATTCATAGAGATGCAGCACTCGGTTAAAGATGCCCTTGCTTGCTTCCCACCAATGGCGATCTTTTTTCTCATGTACTTGCTGCTGCTTTTCCGTCTCTTCATGGAGAGCACTCTCTCTAATTCCTCTGGCTTTGAGCAGACGGCTGCACAACATTGGAGTCAAAGTAAGGGACACAAACCCGGAGACCAGAATTGCGGCGCTGATAGTGATGGCAAACTCGCGAAACAACCGGCCCAGAATTCCGCCCATGAAGAGCACCGGGATGAATACCGCGACCAGCGATACGGTCATCGACACGATGGTGAAGCCGATCTCGCGCGAGCCTTTGAGAGCGGCCTGCATTACGCTCTCGCCGTGCTCGATCCGGCGCACAATATTTTCCAGCATCACAACCGCATCATCGACCACGAAGCCGACTGAAAGAGTCAGAGCCATCAGTGAAAGATTATCGAGACTGAAACCAAGCAGGTACATCACGGCGAAAGTGCCCACAATAGAAGTGGGCAGGGCCAGGGTGGGAATAATTGTGGCCCGCACGTTGCGCAGGAATAAGAAGATGACCAGCACTACCAGAACAATTGCCAACAATAGTGAGAATTGCACGTCGTTGACTGATTGACGAATAGATGTTGAGCGATCGTACAGGATATCCAAACTGACGGCCGCCGGTAGCTGCTGTTTGAATTGAGGCATCAGTTGGCGAATAGCATCAACCACTGCGACCGTGTTTGTACCCGGTTGTCGCTGGACGGCGAGGGTTACGCCGCGCCGCCCGTTGAACCAACTGGCGATTCTGTTGTTCTCGACGCTGTCAATAACGTGGGCGATGTCCTGCAGGCGGACCGGGGCGCCATTGCGAAAAGCAACTATCAACGGCCGAAAGGCCACCGCATCCGGTAACTGATCGTTGGTCTTCAACGTGAGGTTTGTGTATCTGCCGTACAGCGTACCGACCGGCGTGTTCGGATTTCCGTTTCTAATCGCGGCACTTACATCATCGACGCCGATGCCGCGATCGGCCATTGCCTCGGGATCCATCTGTGCGCGCACAGCGAACTTCTGCGCGCCATAAACCTGCACCTGCGCGACGCCATCAACGATTGAAATGCGCTGAGCCACCAATGTTTCCGCATATTCGTCAACGGTCGCCAGCGGCAGCACGGGGGAGTTCAAAGACATGAAAAGGATTGGACTATCCGCGGGGTTGGATTTGCGCAAGCTGGGCGGTGACGGCATCCCGGGTGGTAGCTGCGACAGTGCTGCGGAAATGGCGGTCTGCACGTCCTGCGCGGCGGCATCTATGTTGCGGCTCAAATCAAATTGTAGAGTTATCGAGGTCGATCCCTGGGAGTTAGTCGAGTTGATCGAATCAATTCCTGCAATCCCGGAAAATTGTCGCTCGAGTGGAGTGGCTATTGACGAAGCCATTGTTTCCGGATTCGCGCCCGGCAGACTTGCGTTGACGCTGATGGTCGGATAATCAACGGTGGGGAGATCGCTAACCGGAAGTAAGTGATAACCGATGAATCCGAAGAGCACGATTCCGATCATTACCAGAGTGGTGGTAATTGGTCGGTGAATGAAGAGTTCGGATATGCCATGCGCGCCCGGAGGTGAGCCGCCTGGCTTGCTGTCGGAGGTTCCTTTCGTTTTTTCCTTATCGGGCATGACCAATCTCAGAGCCAACGCCGCGCTGCGCAGCAGCAGAACTCCGACAGCCGCGTAGCGGCGAAACATCGACAAGAAGGACCATTACACGCTCAGCGGGGTATAACTATCGCCACCTTCTCCGACATCACCGCTTTCTCCCTCACTGGTTCTGCCGCGCCACAACCATGCCTGCATTCGGTCAAAATAAATATAGACAACCGGGGTCAGGTACAGCGTCATCACCTGCGAGACAGCGAGCCCGCCAACGACGGCGAGCCCCAGGCCACGCCTCGAGGCAGCGCCGGCTCCCCAGCCCAGGGCGATCGGCAGTGTGCCCATCAATGCCGCCATCGTCGTCATCATGATTGGTCTAAATCTTATTAGACATGCCTGGAAGATTGCTTCTTCGGCTTTTTTGCCTTCTCCCCGCTCGGCCGCCAATGCGAAGTCGATCATCATGATGGCATTCTTTTCCACGATGCCTATGAGCATAATCAGCCCCACAAACGCATACACGTCCAACTCGCGCCCGAAAAGAAGCAACGTCAGCAATGCCCCCAATCCGGCAGACGGCAAACCCGATAGAATCGTCAAAGGATGAACAAAACTTTCGTATAGGATTCCGAGCACCAGGTAGATCACCATCACGGCAACCAGAAGGAGCAGTGTTAAGTTCTGCAATGACGATTCAAATACCTGCGCTGTGCCCTGAAAGGTAGTCGTGATCGATTGTGGCAGAGTCTGTTTGGCAATCTGTTGAACTTTTTCGGTGGCCCCGCTCAACGAGGCACCCGGATGCAAGTTGAATGAGATCGTAGCTGAAGGAAGTTGGCCCACATGGTTGACGAGTAGAGGTCCCACGCTAGTTGAAAGTTTGGCGACGGTGCTCAAAGGCACCAGACGCGTGCCACTAGACTGAGACAGAGCGGGGTCGCCGGCGGGGGCGGTCACTGAAGACGTCGAAGCCGCAGGCGATATGGACTGCAATGACGGTGTTAAGGCCGATTGACCCGCAACCGGTTGACCGGCAGACGCCGCAGTTGCGGTCGAATGAATGTAGAGCCGGCCCAGTGCTGAAGGATCGCGCTGATATTCCGGCTTTACCTCCAGAATGACCTGGTATTCGTTCGTCGTTGCATAGATCGTCGAAATCTGCCGCGTACCATACGCGTCGTTCAAGGCATCCTCAATTTGTTGCACCGTGATACCGACAGAGGATGCCTTCTCTCGATCGATCTCAACATTGAGCTGTGGGTTTTTGATCTGAATGTCGGAGGTGACGTCCAGCAATTCCGGCAAGGCGGCTATCTTGTTCTGTAGCTCTTGAGCGTTACGGTAAAGCTCGTCCCGGTCTGGACCTTGCAAGGTCAACTGATAGGGGCTTTTGGTCACCTGTCCGCCAACCTGGATCAGCGGCGGATTTTGTAGATAGATCCTCATGCCGGAGACGGCGACGAGTTTTGGACGCAATTGTTCGATCACCGTATCGACGTCTGCACTGCGCTGGGAGAGTGGTTTCAGAAGAATCAGGAGGTTGCCGGTATTACTTGCGGCACTCACATCACTCGCACCGACCGTCGACAACACACCAACGACGTTGGGATTAGCGCGAATCACGTCCACGGTCTCGTCCTGATGACGCGACATTTCTTCGAATGAAGTCCCTTCGGCGGCTTCGGTGTAGCCAATAATCTGACTCGTGTCGTCGCTGGGAATGAATCCCTTCGGAATGACGTAGAAGAGGATGATAGTTACGATGAACAGCGCCACGCTGATCAGTACGACAAGTGGCCGGTGTTTTAGTGCCAGTTCCAAAGTCCACTTATACCCGGCTGTCATCCGTTCGTAGGCGCTTTCGGTCCAGGACCACCAGCCTTTTGGCTTTTCAGCCGGCTTGCCGCGGCTCGTCTTCAACGCAGGCGGCGCTGCTTGTTTAACTTCGCCCGCCTCTTTCTCAGTTGGGGCTATATCTGAATCATCGGCATGATGAAAACCGGTCGCTTTGAGCAGACGGCTGCAGAGCATTGGTGTCAAACTCAACGACACGAAGCCCGATACGAGAATTGCGACACTGATCGTCACCGCAAATTCACGAAACAGTCTTCCGAGTATCCCTCCCAAAAACAGTACGGGAATAAAAACAGCCACCAATGACACGGTCATCGACACGATTGTGAATCCAATCTCTCGCGAGCCGTTCAGTGCTGCTTCCATTACTCCTTCGCCCAGCTCGGTGCGCCGCACGATGTTTTCCAACATTACGACTGCGTCATCGACTACAAACCCGACTGACAGCGTCAGTGCCATTAATGAGAGGTTGTCGAGACTGAAACCCAGCAGGTACATGACCGCGAAGGTGAAGACGATCGAGGTGGGCAACGCAAGAGTGGGAATGATCGTGGCGCGCACGTTGCGGAGAAACAGAAAAATTACCAGCACCACCAAAGCCATCGCCAGCAGCAGCGAAAACTGTACGTCGTTGACCGACTCGCGTATCGAGCTTGAACGGTCATAAAGGACATCGAGGCTGACCGAAGCCGGAAGCTGCTGCCGAAACGTGGGCAGTAAGTTTCTGATCGCGTCGACTACGGCGACTGTGTTGGTGCCCGGCTGACGCTGAATCGTTAGCGTTACAACCTGCTGTCCGTTGTAGCGACTTGCCAGCCGATTATTCTCGACACTGTCAACTACGTTACCAAGGTCTTTAAGGAGAATAGCGGCGCCATTGCGATAGGCAACAATCAGCAAACGGTATGATCCGGCATCCATCAACTGACCATTAGCTTGCACGGTCAGATTCTGGTGCAGGCCATAAAGCGTGCCCACCGGCAAGTTCGTGTTACCCCGTTGCAGAGCAGTGGCAACTTCGTCGATCCCGATATCGCGGCTTGCCAGTGCCGAAGGATCAAGTTGAACACGAACCGCATATTTTTGTTCGCCGGTCACCAACACCTGCGCGACGCCGCTAATCGTCGAAAGCCGTTGTGCAATCAAGGTGTCGGCAAACTCATTGACTCTGGAAAGCGGCAGCGTCGGCGAGGCAACCCGCAGGTACATGATGGGCTGATCAGCGGGATTGACTTTCTTAAGCGTCGGCGGATTCGGCATTCCTGTCGGCAACTGCCGAGTGGAAGCGGCGATCGCGGTTTGCACGTCCTGCGCGGCCGCATCGATGTTGCGACTGAGATCGAATTGGAGCGTTATTTGAGTGTTGCCGAGGGTGCTGGTCGAGCTGACCGTATTGAGGCCGGCGATGGTCGAGAATTGTCGCTCGAGTGGCGTGGCGACCGAGGATGCCATGGTCTCGGGATTCGCCCCGGGAAGACTAGCCGTCACTTGGATCGTGGGAAAGTCTACATTTGGCAGATCGCTCACAGGCAGAGCCCGGTATCCGATCAATCCGAACAGGACGATTCCCACCATAATGAGAGTGGTGGTGATGGGCCGTTTAATGAAAAGCTCTGACATCCCCTACGGCCCTCGTTTACCGCTGCCGCCGTAGCCTTGCTTGTTTGAAGGGGTCGCTGCCCCAGGGTTACTACCAAACTCTGGACTGTTTTCAGAATTTGTATTCCCGGCTGGACGATTGCCCGGGCCTGCGCTCTGCTGAGCAGGTTTGGGCTGAGCAGTCTTAGGTTGAACGGTCACACCTGGGACAAGTTTGAGTTGGCCATCGGTTACTACCTGCTCACCCGGTTTGATTCCTTCTTCGATGACCGTCATATCATTGAAGCTGGTTGCAGTTTTCACGTTTCTGACTTCGGCCGTCATGTCGGGCTTGACCACATAGACATAGGAATTGTCTTGTCCAATCTGAACTGCCTGAGCAGGGACCACAACCGCCTGGTGCTGCAAGCCCAGGGTGAGTACCACGTTAACGAACAGACCCGGATAGAGTTTTCGATCGTTGTTATCAAGCGTTGCTTTCAAACGGATCGTTCCCGTGGTCGTATCAACTGTGTTATCGACCAGCGACAGCTTACCTTGTTGAGGGGCATTGGCTTCGTCTCCTGGAATTGACACCTCAGTTTTGAAATCGCCCGAATTCGCATACTGTCGAATGCGCAACAAGTCCTGCTCAGGAACATTGAATGTCGCATAGACAGGCGCGGCCTGAGTGATCGTCACCATCGGCGTTGTGTCGTTCGCCCGTACCAGGTTGCCGCCGGTGACAACGAGATTTCCTGTCTTGCCACTTAGAGGCGCGCGAATGCTGGTATAGCTCAGTTGGACCCGCGCATTGTTTACGATTGCCTGTTCGGCTTTGGCTGCGGATACAAGAGTCGCCACGGAAGATTGATCCGCACGAACGGTCGCTTCATCAGCTTGCGCCTTTGCTACTGCGTTGTCGTACTCTTCGCGTGAGATCACGCCGCCTTCGATCAATTGCGTGTCGCGTTTGACGATAGTCCTTGAATTCGTTGCCGTGGCCTGGTCCCTGGCGACTACGTCCCTGCCCTGACTGATTGCGGCCATTGCTTTCGCCAAATTGGCTTCAGCCTCACTCAGCGCTGCTTGCAACGGCCGGGGATCGATCGTGAAAAGAAGATCGCCTTTCTTTACTTCCTGACCGGGTGTGAAGCGCACGCTTTGCAACGTTCCTTCGATCTGAGATCTAACAGCGATCGTTGAGAGCGGTTCGATGTTACCGATGCTTTTGATTTGAACGGGTACGTCCAATTGCGTCGCCGCTGCCATTTCAACCGGAATTACTTCGCTGCGCGGACGGCTTGCAGCCTTGTTGGATTTGCCGCCGAGAAAATGCCAAACCAACAGTATTACGATCACGAGGCCAAGAAGACTAACGCCTTGTACGATACGCGCTCGAATCTTGTCTTTGCGGCCGGCATCAACTTCCGATCTTCCTGACGGCGTTGCATCACTCAACTCGCCCTCAGGAGCATCTGCCAATGGCTCTGTAATATTCTTACTCATTGAATACTCGCTTCTCGAATTGACCACAGTTATTCAAAGCGGGGAACTTAGGCCTCGACTGTTGGGGAAACAGGTCGGTCGAGCGATCACTCTGCGGCAATTTGCCACAGCGACTCGGGGGATGGGTTATTCGGTCTTGGTCGCTGATTATGATGCAAAGATTCCGTCAAGGAAAGGCAAAATCTTGTAAATTTATTCTTGTCTCGGCCAGCCTAAAATTACGGGCCGCTTAACGAAGTTATTTGGTTTGTAAATAGATCAAACCTTTGACATGTGGCTGAGATGCAGGAAGATCTGGCCCGCGAGCAAGTGGCGATCTTCACAGCCCTTACTTACCTGGAAGTGCTGCGGCTGAGCGCGTACTGCTGGCGGCCCAGGCTGATGCCGACCTGGCCCAGGCCCTACTTGTCCTCGCACAAGATCAACG
>WNGE01022612.1_pt1 | contig 10366 bp, 7 predicted proteins | sample 5400651 | NCBI WGS metagenome assembly WNGE01 (sample SAMN13153370, study PRJNA577476) | soil metagenome | isolation source: 60 cm soil or saprolite under grassland replicate 2 | place: USA:California | collected 2016-06-15
CCAAAGTCAACATCGCCGACAAATTCTCAAAGATCGCCGAGTACTGGAAGCCCTACATCGGCGCCGAACTCAACGGACAGTATGTGAAGTTCGACAAGCTCAAGGGCGAGTTCGTCTTCCATCATCACGAGCACGAAGACGAAATGTTTCTGGTGGTCAAAGGCCGCTTCCGCATGGAGTTCCGCGGCCGCCACGAGTGGATCGAGGAAGGCGAGTTCATCGTCGTGCCGCGCGGCGTCGAACACCGTCCGGTGGCAGAGGAAGAATGCTGGATTCTGCTGTTTGAGCCGGCCACGACCTTAAATACTGGCAACGTTGAAAACCGACTGACAGTGCGCGAACTGGAGCGGATGTGAAGGACCATTCGGCACTCACATTCAGCACACGACCGCGCGGAAATCGACCGAATCTCCTGGTTTGCATCCGAAGATTATGAGTGTCGCCCTACCCGATGGCTGACGGCTGATAGCTGACGGCTGACTACTGATTCCTCTCCTCCATCATCAACTTCCGCAACGCCCGATTGATCCGGGTCTGGTACCCACTCCCCGCGCGCCGGAACCAGGCGAGCACGTCGGCGTCCAGACGCAGCGTCACCGGCTTCTTGATGGGCTTGTAGAACCCCGCCAGCTCGGAGGGCAAGTAACGCGGCCGCTTCCCTTCTCCCGCCGAGGCCCGCAGGCTGGCAATCTTCTGGCGCTTGGTAACCCGTTTCCGCTGTTTCATTTAAACCTCTATGTACATATATCATTATACGTATAATACCGCTAGTACAAAATGTTCCACGTGGAACATTATGCGCATCTGTCTGGTTACCTTCGTTCGAGTCCCGTCCGTCTTCGGTACCCTACTCGCTCCTGCGGGATTGCGTCAGGATAGTGGTTGCCCGGCGCTTCCGTCCTCTCCGGGCCTGATGCCCCATGCTGAATTCTGAGAACAAGGACATGGAAATCGTCGAGACCTGGCAGCGGTTTGTACAGGCGCTGCTGGGCGTGCTCGCGCTGCTGGGCGCCGCAGTGATGGCGCACTACTACGCGCCCGCTCCAGCCAAAGACACGGATCTCGCGCGGCAGGTGCACGAATTGTCCCGGCAGGTTGAGGACCTGCAGAATCAGCAGTCGCTTTCCATGGCCGCGGTGGACGAGGCGCGGGACTCGGTGGCCTATATCTTTGGGATCTATCACGTTGTGGGCAAGATGCGGGGCCAGAGTTTTCGGGCGCGCGTGGGCGGCACGGGATTCGTCGTGGGGCCGGGATTGTTGGCGACGAATCGGCATGTGGCCGAGCCCTGGTATGGAGATCGGGAGGCGGCGCTGGCCCTGCGGCAGGGCGCGTCGGCGGGACTGGAAAAGCTGGTTGCTTATTTCCCCGGATCGCCGCTGCCGGTGGAGTTGCGGCCGGTGGTGCTGGCGAAGCAAGGAGACCTGGCCGTATTGAAGATTGAGGAGACGCCGTTCACGCAGAAACTGCGTCCCCTGGCGCTGACGCTGGCGCCGCCGCATGTGGGTGAAGCGGTGAGCGTGCTCGCGTACCCGATGGGCGTGACAGGGATGGTGGCGAAATCACCGGCGGCAGTTTATGAGCGGCTCTCGTCGCACGAGGATGATGGCAACACGGCGGGCGAGTTGGCGGCGCTGTCGCTGATCCGGCCTTCGGCAACCTTTGGACACATCGGGGATGTGACGGACGGCAAGTTGATTTATGATGCGCCCACCGCGCGTGGCGGCAGCGGCGGTCCGGTGCTCAACCGGCGTGGCGAAGTAATTGGGATTAATGCGGCCTACATCGACGGCTTCTCCGGTGGCACGCTGGGAATCTCCGCCTCAGAATTGGTTCCCCTAGTGGAAACCGCCAAACAAGCAGTCGCCAGCGGTCAGTAGTCGTTGTGTCTTTCTGGCAGGTACAATCCGTGGTGCGGGAAGCTATACTCGGCATTTGTCCTCCCTTAATGATTGCCCTGGATGCGGGCCCGCTTGCAAGCTGCGGCCCGTGGTATACGCGAACGCTCGAGCGCCGCTGTTCCGCGGCTTCACGAACAGGCAGATACGAGATTCCATCATGACTAAGAATTGTTTATTCGCGGCGGTTTTGCTAAGTGTGGCGCTCTGGACGGGTTGTGCGAAGGGTCTGGGCAGTACGCCGTCGGTCACGGTGAGTAACGGCAACATATCGGTGGTGTTCCTAACACAGACGGTGCAGTTTACGGCGGCGGTGACCGGCACGAACAACACAGCGGTCAACTGGAGTCTGAGTGGCACGGCGTGCACGGGGAGCGGAAATCCCTGCGGGACGATCGATGCGAACGGTCTGTACACCGCGCCGGCCACGGCACCATCGTCGACCGCGGTGACCGTCACCGCAACTTCACAAGCCGATCGCTCCGGGCAAGGACAACTGTCGCTTAAGTTGGTGCCAGTTACGGTGGTCGTGACGCCGACGCCGCTCACGGTTGGGCAGGGGTTGGTGCAGCAGTTCAGCGCGGTGGCGGTGCCGGACGACGCGCCGCAAACGTTCACCTGGACCTGCACTCCGGCGGGCAGCTGCGGAACTCTTGTGCAAGACCCGAACACCTCCGGACTGGCGGTCTATACCGCACCGTCCTCTACCGGCAACGTAGTTGTGGCGGCGACTTCGACCGTGCCGCAGTCGCCAGCGAGCGTTGGTCAAGCTAAGATAACGGTTGCCCCGCGCCTAAGTGCGGCTACGTACGCGTTCCAGTTTTCGGGACACGACAACAGCGGCAATCGCGTCGCAGCGGCAGGAAGCTTCATTCTGGCGACGGATGGCACGATCACAGCGGGGGTCGAAGACGTGCTGTCTGTCAGCGGCCCCCAGCAGTTCCCCATTGCTTCGGTCAAGTACGTTGCGCAGAACACCAACAATAACCTGGGGACGCTTACGCTAAGCTTAACCGGAGGACCCACGAACACATACACCACGGTGCTCACCTCGTCGGGCATCATGCGGATGATCGAGTCCGACGGTTTGGGAACCGGCTCCGGCGTCATGCAAAAGTCGGCGGCAAGCACAGTCTTCAACTCCGGCGCGCAGACATTGGCGTTCGGATTCACGGGAGTGGACTCGACCGGCAACCGGATCGGGTACGCTGGCGTTCTGCCCCTGGACGGCAACGGGAATATCGGCGGCGGTCTGCTCGACTCCAACGACAACAGCACGAATGTGTGTGGCACACAGCCTTGCATCGTTTCCGGCACGTACTCGCAGCCCGACGCAAACCTCCCTACGCGCTGGCACATGACGCTGAGCTCGGCCACGACGCTGAATTTAGACTTCTTTGTTTCCGCCGGGCAAACCACTAACGCTACGAATCCCCTGACGCTCTACGCCATCTCCACTGGCCCGTTGGATGCGACGCATGTTTCCGGAACCATGGTCTTCCAGTTTCCGATGACCTATAACAATGCGGCTTTCAATGGCTCATCGGTTTCAAATCTGACGGGAGCGAACGGGAATGTCTCGCTGACACTCGGTACGACCGATGGCAGTTCGGGCGGAACGGGGGGGACGGGTGGCTTCACGGGCAGTTTCGATCAGAACGATAACGGAGCTATTCTTTCGGTGCCGCCGACGTCGCCCTTCGCTTACCAGTATGGGTCGACCGCCGGCAACATCGGACGGTATACCTTCCAGATGCTGGGCAATCCGACCGCGAACCCGGTGATCGCGCCGCTTCCGTTCGTTCTGTATGCCAGCGGGGCGAATCGCGGCTTTCTGCTCGATCAGTCCAGTGCGGCGGTGATGACGGGAACGATGGACCCGCAGACCCCCAATGTGTATGCTCCGTCGGAGTTGCCAGGTACCTATGCAGGTGCGACGATCGGCGACAGCGATTCCAGCCTGACGCCGACCGTTGAGAACCTGCTGCTCACGTCATCCGGAGGAACACCAGCGGTATTCAACGTCGCAGGCACACAGAACCCCGGCAACGTAACCTTGACCGGAACGTACACGATGACCACCACGGGCACGGGCACAATCACGCTAACCGCCCCGGCCATATCGACATTTGCGATCTACGCCATCGACGTCACCGCGCCCAACACGGCGCATTCCGTGATTTCGGATTTCATGATGATCGGCACGAGCAGCGGGACTCCGAGTTCCGTACTTTTCGCGCAACAGTAATAGGATCGAGGGCGAGAGCGTTTGCGATGCGCACAACCCTGAAGGCCCCGCTCCGCCCGATCGGATCGCGTTAGGACTTCGCCAGGGGCGTAGCGGACCAAGCACGTTTCGGGGATGACCGCCCGCGACCGATCTCATGCCAGCGACGAGTGGACCGTTTTCAGCAAGGTGGAACGCGTGAACGGTTTTTCGAGCAGGGCGATGCCGCTCTTGAGGATTTCGTGCTCGGCGATCAGTTCGCCCGTGTAGCCCGACATGTAGACCACCTTCACGGAGGGATGAGAGCGGCTCACGCGGGTCACCAGTTCAGGCCCGCTCAGGCCGCGCATCACGACGTCGGTGAGCAGCAGATCGACATCGCCCGAATTGGCTGCCAAACTTTCCAGTGCGGCCTTTCCGTCGCTGGCCTCGAGGACCCGATAGCCCTGTTCGACCAGGAGCCGCCGGGTCAAACTGCGCATGATTTCGTCGTCTTCGACCAGCAGGATGGTGGTGCCATCCGGTTTGGGAAGGGTCGCCTCCACCTCGGGCTTGGTCTCGATTCCAATCTTGTGTTCGACGCAGGGAAAATAGATCCGGAAAGTCGTTCCCCTGCCCAGTTCGCTGTAAACCCAAACGTGTCCACCACTCTGCCGGACGATGCCGTACACGGTGGCCAATCCCAGACCGGTCCCTTTGCCCAGTTCCTTGGTAGTGAAGAAAGGCTCGAACAGGCGCGCCAGGGTCTCTTCATCCATGCCGCTGCCGGTGTCGCTGACCGCCAGCATTACGTACTTTCCGGGAATCATGGGTTGATGTTCTGCGCTGAAAGTCTCATCCAGGTAGACGGTGCTGGTTTCGAGAATGAACTTGCCGCCGTGCGGCATCGCGTCCCGCGCATTGACGGCGAGGTTGACCACGATCTGATCCAGCTGACCGGGGTCAGCCTCGATCACCGTGGCCGGGGACCTGGGCAGAATAAGGATTTCAACGTCGTCCCCCATCAACGGCCGCAATAGGTTGCTGACGTCCTTCAAGCGATCATTCACATCGAGGACCCGGAACTGGACCACCGACTTCCGGCTGAAGGCGAGGAGTTGACGTGTCAGGGACGCTCCGCGTTCGGCGGCCTGGCGGATGTAGGTGATGTACTGGGAGGGTTCTTCATTCGGGTCCATTCGGTCACGAAGAAGTTCGGTGCAAGCCGTAATGATCCCCAGGATGTTGTTGAAGTCGTGCGCCACTCCGCCGGCCAGCCGCCCGACGGCTTCCATCTTCTGGGCCTGACGGAGATGGTCTTCAGTTCTTTTCTGAGCGGTAACGTCGCGGGCGATCACCGATGCTCCCGCGATACTGCCCTCGGGGCCGCGCAGAGGTGCGATGGAAAGCGACATGTTGAGACGCTGGCCATTTTTGGTTATGCGTACGGTTTGGTAGTGCTCGACGCTCTCTCCGTGCCGGATCTTTTCGAGGATCGTGTCGATTTCATCGGCGCGGTCCCGGGGCGTGAGAATCGAGATGGGCTTTCCGATCATCTCTGCGGCGGCATAGCCGAACAGGTGCTCCGCCCCCTTGTTCCAACTGGTGACGGTCCCATTCAGGTCTTTGCTGAGAATGGCATCATCGGATGAATCCACAATCGCAGCCAGACGAGCGCGGTATTCGCCCAGTTCCTGAGCGGTTCTTTTCTCCAGTTCCTCGTTTACGACCTCGACTTTCTGGCCGATGAGGAGGTCGTGATCGTAGCCGAACAACTGCTCGGTCTGGGAGTTGACCTGCAGGATGGTGCCGGCCTCGTCGACCGCGACGATGGCGTCGGGAATCGCCTCCAGCAGTTTGTGAGAAATGAGGATTTCAGCCAGCGCGGCGGCGGAAAGCGCGGGCGACGATCCATCGCCGCCGGAAGACAATCGAACCATGGCAACTTACCCCTTGGAGCAACGCGACCGGCAACCCACGTTCCGTTTCGCTTTCGAAGAGTTCCAGCATTATACACCGGTTTTGCACCCGGAACGCCGGTTTATTGCGGTTTCGGTTCGGCTGGCGGAGGAGAAGGCGGGGCGCCTTTATTCCCGTGGCGCCTCATACCGTGACCCATCATGCCCTCGGACCCCATGGCGTCCATGTGCTTCATCATCTGTTCCATGTGGCCAACCATCGCAGTCCACAGATCTACGTTGGCTTGCCAGCGCGCCTTCTCCGAAGGCTCGCTGATCTTGTCCACGTTGGCTTTCAGTTGGTCGAGCGAGGCCTTCATCTTGTCCACGTCGGCCTTCATGGCCTCCATGTGTTGTTTGTGCATCTCCGACCTCTGGCCGTGGTGCTCCATACCCATCTGGTCATGACCGCTCTTGGCGGGAGGCGCCTGTGCCGGTGCGTTCTCGGTCTGCGCCCACGCCAGAGAGGCCAGAGTCAAAACCACAGTCAGTAAAAGGCTTTTGCGAATCATAAGGTTTGTCCTTTCCGACAGTCGGTGCAAGTATATGCCTAGAGCCAGCGGTGAACGCACTGCTGCAGAATCGCAATTTCATCAGCAATTCTCAACTTGTGAAATGGCCAGTTCAGGCCAGCTACAATGTTACGGTGGGGCACTGAAACAAATGCGTTCTCCTCAGCCCAGCAAAGCCGTGACCCATCGCGCCAAATGGGCTACGGGCACGCGCCGTACTGCGCAGGGCGGCTATCGCATGCTCTCGTAGCTGTGCTATTTGCCTGATTGCGGCGAGGCCCACGAGAGTTGGCGTGGCCGTTAGTGCAGGAACCATTCAGGACACAAGAATCGTTACTGACCACGCAGTTCAGACGAACTGGGGCGGGCAGCAAACGTGGAACGCAGAATACAAGGTCGCTTATTCCGTAGCGAGTCGTGAATATGCCGTGTGGGCCGACTCTGGTATCAGAGGGGAAAGCGAAGATGGTGTGCGGTTGGCGTTGCCACAATCGCGCCCTTTGTGTCAGGTGCAATACAACCCCAACAGCCCCGAAGTATCGGTCGTGCATTGTCGGTGAAGGCCGTGCGGGACACAGTAGCTGGCGTAGAATCGCGATTTCACCAACAATGCCCAAGTGGCTTGTTCATGAGAAGAGTTGATGGGTTCTAGGTTCGGATGCACTGCAGCAGCCGCGCGATGCCTTCGCGAAACGCGTCGGGCTCAGTGATCAGGCTCAGCACGACTTGGCCTTCACGCGGGAAATCGTAGAAGTGGCCGGGATGCACGAGCACAGCCATCTTGCGCAGGAGATTGATGGCCAGGTCTTCATCGCTTCCGAGCACGGGAACCCTCAGCACGGCATACCATCCACCTTCCACCAGAAACCGCGTGCAGGACGGTTGGCCCGTGAGCTGCCTGTCGAGTTCCGCCAGGTTCACGCGCAAGCGGGCGAGGAGCGTGGGCTGAACCTGCTTCCGTTGTTCGAGGAGCACCGGCGCGGCCAGCTGCACGGGAGCGTTCATCGAGAGATACGTGTCAGCGATCACTTCCAGACGAGCGCCTGCGTGCCGGACGACCTCCTCCGGGCCACTGGTGGCCACCCAGGCGAACTTCATCTGCGGCAGCGCCGAGATTTTCGATATCCCGCTCAGCGTGAAAGTCAGCGTCTCCGTATTCCCCGCAAAACTGGGACGGGGGACGCCGTCGTGCGCGTAATCGAGGAACACTTCGTCCACGATGAGCGCCAAGCCGTAGTCGCGACAGAAAGCATTGAGCGCCGAGGTTTCCGCTACGGAAGCATACGACCCAGTCGGGTTGTTGGGATGGACAATCACCAGCGCACGCGATTGCGACGTCGCGGCCTTGTCGAGCGAATCGAAGTCGATCTGCCAGCCGTGATCGTAAATGAGCGGATAGGGAGCCAGCTTTACGTCGGCCAAGTCGGCCAGAAACTCAAAGAGCGGATAGCTTGGCTTGGGGACAAGAATCTCCTGCGCCGGATTGCAGAGCAGGCGAAAGATGTAGGAGTAGGCCTCGCTGGTGCTGGTGGTCAGGAGCAGGCGTTCGGGATCCAGATCGAAGACTTCGTGCGACTCGCAGTAGTAGTGGCACACCGACTCCCGTGCGCTCCGCAGGCCGCGCGGCTGCGGCTCGTAGCGCATGGCCTCGGGATTCACGAGCGCGCCGAGGACCACTTCCGGATCAAGTCGGACGCCCGCTTCGGTTGGATTGGAGACGGTCAGGTCGAGGATGTCTTGTCCGGAAGCGCGCACCTCTTCGATGGCGCGGGTCAGCGCGTTGGGGGTGAGACGCCAGTTGGTGCGCTGGGAGAACATGAATTCAGTGGCCGGCGGCTAGTGGCCAGTCGTCAGCGGTTCGTGAACTCCGTTTTCGAAAGCTCAGGGCGGTGAAAGGCGAGAGTAGCAGGTGCGGTGAGCGGAGACAAGGTTTGGCGGCTCCGCAAGAAACTGGAACTACTGAGGACACAGGGCAGCACTGGAGGACTCATCGCGCCCCCAGCGTTACTTGCAACCCGGCGATTCATCTTGGCTCCAACTTTTTCGCGGACAGGAGTGTCCGCGCCACACAATCATTGCCACACATTCATTTTTCGAAGGCTTCTTTGTTTACCACGTAGGGCATCTTCGTGATATTGCCTCCGTAGTTCCCCTCCAGGACGTCGATCAGTCCTTGCACGCAGCGTCCGGCCATGCCTTTGTCGGGATCGGGGGACAGGCGGGTGATGGTGGCCGCGCTTGCGAAGTGCGGCAGCAAACGGCAGCGGTCCGCGATGGCGGGATCGCGTAAGGGCGAATCTGGTGGCAGGGGCTCGATCTCGTATACATCGAGGGCGGCCCCGGCAATCCAGTTTTCGCGCAATGCACGGGCCAGCGCGTTCTCGTCCACCACCGGACCGCGCGACGTGTTGACGATCATGGCCGTCGGCTTCATCGTCCGGAGCGTGGTTTCGTTGATGAGGTGATACGTCGGTGTGGCGCTTTCGCCTTCGCGCACCAAGGGGACGTGCAGACTGATGAAGTCGGCGGTGCTCAGGGCTTCGTGCAGCGTGGTGTAGCGGATCGAGGTCTTTTCGCGGCTGATGCCGCGCTGGTAGCGCAGGTCCTTCATCTCCTGAATGGCGTGAATGTAGTCACGGTTCTCGTAGGCCGGATCGAAGCACAGGATATTCATATCAAGCCCGGTGCATTTCTTGATCATGGCCAGGCCGATGCGCCCAGTGCCGATGATGGCGATGGTTTTCCCGGTGACCTCATCGCCCAGAAACGGCAGGTAGGGATGCCAGTATCCCCAGCGGTTGTCGCGCGTCAGGTGTTCGGCGGGCCAGAGCTTGCGGGCCAGCGCGCCCATCAGGAAGAAAGCGAACTCGGCGGTGGCTTCGGTCAGGACGTCGGCCGTATGGGTGAACGGAATCTTGTAGCGGTTCGCGTCGGCGCGGTTGATGTTGTCGAAGCCGACGGCGTACTGGGCGACGACTTTCAGGGTGCCGTTGCCGGCGTCGAAAACTTCAGCATCGATCGAGTCGCGCAAGGTCGTGATCAGGCCATCCACTCCGGACTTGACCTTCTCGAGGATCAGGCTCTTGGGCGGCGCTTCTGGGTTGGGATAAACCTCGACTTCGTATCCCCGGCTGCGCAGAACGTTGAGGGCGTCTCCGATGTCGCAGGTCGCAAAAACGCGCAGGCGAGGGCTCATGGGGCCCGAACAGTGTATCGCAGGGTCTGATGCGGGGCGAAGGAAGTTCTTAACCACCAAGGACACGAAGTAGCACGAAGGAAACCCCCTCAGAGATTCAAACCTTCGTGTTACTTCGTGTCCTTGGTGGTTAGTCCTTTTAGAACTTTGCGCCTATTGCTCGCGCGTGTCGGGGCGCGGCGATGCCGAGGCGGCTTGCGCGTGATGGCGGACATCGGCGCCCAGAACCCAGAAGATGACGTCCTCGGAAATGTTCGTAGCATGGTCGGCAACCCGCTCCAAATTGCGGGCCACCAGAAGCGCATCCAGCGCCTGTTGAGTTACTTGCGGCTCGTCGTTCATCTTTCGCACGAGCATTATGAAAGCCTCGTCGCGCATCCGGTCGACCACGTGGTCCATTTCCAGGACGGCCTGCGCCAGTTCGGCTTTGCCTTCGACGAACGACTCCAGCGCGCGGCGCACCATGGCGCTGACCGCGGTCGCCATGCGAGCGATATCGACCGGCAGCTCTACGGCCGGCAACTCGATCATGTCCATCACGCGCTCGGCGATGTTGACGGCCTGATCGCCCACCCGCTCGAGATCGGCGTTGATCT
>WNGE01023312.1_pt1 | contig 10366 bp, 9 predicted proteins | sample 5400651 | NCBI WGS metagenome assembly WNGE01 (sample SAMN13153370, study PRJNA577476) | soil metagenome | isolation source: 60 cm soil or saprolite under grassland replicate 2 | place: USA:California | collected 2016-06-15
CTGCTACGCAGCCCTGCCCCAGTGTCGAACATGCCGACGGCAGTGTCGATCCTGATGTTTGGCAGCGATTGTTCACGATGACAAGACCCGGATTGCAACCCACGTCGCATGGAGTCTGACCCGACGCGCCGCACTGTTGGCAGACGCCGCCGGCAACCTTCAAGGGATAGTTGCATCCGCTGACACATGGCGGTTGGTTCAAACCGCCGCATGCTGTGCACACGTTATTGATGAGCCGCGTACCCGTCTTGCAACCGCCGTCGCACGCCGCCTGGCCTGCCGTACCACACGCCACGCACAATCCATTTCGGACGCCCAATCCAGCGCGACAGCCGGAATCGCAGGGGATCTGGTTCAGATTACCGCACGCGCGGCAAAGCCCCTGGGCGATCCCGAGGCCGGAGTTGCAGCCGTTGTCGCAAGCAGGTTGATTCTGTCCGCCGCACACGTCACACAAGCCTTTGCGCACGCCCAGAGCGTCGTCACATCCCCACGGACACGGCTCTCGTCCCTGGATACCGCAGGCGCGACAGGTTCCACTGCGCGCGAAGACGCCCGGCCCAAATTCACAATGGAGGCGTTCGCCGACACAGCGAGCGGTCGCTTGCTCGGCGTCCGGCGGGCAGCATGCAGCTCCGTCTGTCGTGCCGAACGCGAAGCATCGATGCGAGGCCGGGTCGCACGCACCCGCGTCGCACATCTCGCGCATGTTCCAAGTGTTCGGCGAATAGAGCTTGCCATCGGCAGTCCACTTCGTCGCTCGCGTATCCGGACCATCGCAACACACTTGGCCTGTGCCGCCGCATGGCGACACGCACGTATTGGTCGTGATGTCGCAGCCGAGGTTCTCCCCGCAGGCGACGACGGCCCCGACGCCGGGACTCGTCGGGCTGCCAGGCGGGCGGCAGCAACGCTCGCCGAGTCCGCCACAGAATGTAAAAAACGGCGCTTTCGCGATCTGCGAAATGGTCGGCGCTGGAGCGCAGCCGATCAGGAGAGTGACCCCCACAAGGACGGGGACTACGCAGAGACGCGCGCATATCCACGCTGCGGCATTCGGCGCCGCGGATAGCCTCCCCATGCGGACCTCCTCGTGTGGTTGCCTAAGCTTACCTTCCGGCGCGAGCCTCGGCAATCCCGTCAACGACTCGCGCCGGTGCGATATCGGCACGCCATGACCGTTGCCGGTTCGCCCGCTTTCGGCGGCGCCGCTGGCCGACTGAAACTGGCCGACAGGGACCCAGGTGAAACCCAGAGCCCGGCCTGACCGATGGCCTCTGCTGTGCGCTTGGCGCCGTCGAGCCAAGGGACTAGGATTCGCGCTCGGGGACTGTCTTTGGCATCACTGCACAGCTAAGCGGCAATAACGCGCAGTGCAGCATCAAAGGTGCGATGGCGCTTCTCAACATTGACTGATCTGCACGGAGCTGCACCGCACGAATGCTCCGGCACGCTGTGACAGAATCCGCTCGATGACACCTTCCGACAGAGAACGCGAGCTCGACAACCCGTTTTGGTCGAGCCTCACGAGCCGGCACGCCCATCTCGCGCAAGGCGGGACCTTGGCACGCCGCTATCCGCCCGCCATTTCGCCCATCGCAGCCTTGCCGGGCGTCGGGCCGGGAACCGTTGCGGCGCTGGAAGCGCTGGTCGAGGTCGGCGACGACATCGGAACGGTGGGACCCTTTACGCTGCCGCTGCCCGGAAACTGGGAAGCGCTGCACGAATCGCCGATCACCCAGATGATCCGCGCCGACCGGTCGCCGCTGCCCGAGGATCATGTCGACGCGTCGGTTCTTGGCGCTGCCGACGTTCCCGAAATGCTTGCGTTGGTCGAGCTTACCAAGCCGGGACCTTTCCGAATGCGAACGATCGAGCTTGGAACCTACGTCGGCGTTCGCGAAGGCGGGCGGCTCGTCGCGATGGCCGGGGAGCGGACATGGGTCGGACACTTTCGCGAGGTCAGTGCCATCTGTACGCATCCCGACGTACAGGGTCGAGGATACGCGCGGGCGCTGGTGGGCCGCGTCGTCAACCGGATGCTGCGCGCAGGGGAGACACCGTTCCTCCACGTCGAGAGCAGCAACACGCGCGCGATCGACCTCTATCTCGCTCTGGGCTTTAGTCGCCGCGCCGAATATCCGCTGCTGCACGCGAGGCGGATCGGCTAGCGCTGGTCAGGCGACTCGAACAACCTCGACACCGATCGGGATCGACGTGAAATCCATGGGTCGACGCGCGGACGGCCTCCGACTCGAGCGGATGCGGTCTTCGCGCCTCTGGGCCGGCGATGGCTTTCGCAATATGCATCCGGTGCTGCCAGGCTTGCGCGACGTCAATGCTCGTCCGCCGTCGGTGTCGGAGTTCCTGTGTGGCAGTGAGCGGCGCGTTCCCCCACAGCCACTGCCGTCGATGAATCCGCGCGATGCCTGGTCGAAGGTGCCGAGCACCGGTCTGCGCGCAACGTGGCTCGGGCACTCGACGGTCCTGATCGAAATCGACGGACTTCGCGTGTTGACCGACCCAGTGTGGGGATCGCGCGCTTCGCCGTCGCGTCTGCTCGGACCCAAACGGTTCCAGCCGGTGCCGATCGCGTTGCGGTCGCTGCCGCCGATCGATGTAGTGATCGTGTCGCACGACCACTACGACCACCTCGATTTCCCGACGATCCGCGAACTGATCAATCTCAACGTGCCGTTCGTCACGTCCCTTGGCGTCGGCGCGCACCTGGAGTATTGGGGCGTGCCCCCGCAACGGATCACGGAGCTTGATTGGTGGGAGACGTATACGCTTCCGAACGCCGACCTGTCGGTGACCGCCGGACCCTCGCAACATTTCTCGGGTCGCGGGCTGCACGATCGGAACGCCACGCTGTGGTCGTCCATGACCATTCGCTCTCCGCGGCACGCGGTATTTTTCAGCGGCGACACGGGCTTGACGACGGAGTACGCGACGATCCGCGAGCGGCTGGGTCCGTTCGATCTCGTCATGCTAGAAGTGGGTGGACTCCATCCGTCATGGGGCGATATCCATCTCGGGCCCGAAAACGCCCTCGAAGCGCTGAGATTGTTAGGCGGAGGTGTATTCCTGCCCGTCCATTGGGGCACGTTTGCGTTGGCGCTTCACGATTGGGACCAGCCCGCCGAAGTGCTGTTGACGCTCGGTCCGAAGAAGAGCGCGCAGCTCTTGATGCCTCGGTTGGGCGAGCCCGTCGAGCCTGCGCATTCCCACGCGCTTACGCCATGGTGGCGCGCCGCCGATTCGCGAGAAGCTCGGCAACGTCCTGCCGAAGCGCCGGTCATTACCCTGCCCAAGGCAATGCCGTGGCCGTTCGACTAGCGGGTTACCCGCTCGGTGGCTGTCGACGTCTCGACCTGCTAAGCGCGTCGCATTTTGCGCGGGGAAATGCCGCGGATGGCGGCACTACCAAGCACCGGAGGGACGGCCTACAATAATCCCAATGTCGCCGGACGAGCCACGATGATTTCTCGCAAACGCCTGCTTGTGGCCGCCTTGCCCTGGGCTTTGGTGTGCGCATCGGGGTTGCAGCATGCCCATGCCGACATCTACACATGGACCGACGAGTCCGGAAGAGTCAACGTAAGCAATCTGACCCCTCCCGACGGTGCCCACGTCACCAAGGTCGTACACGAGAATCCGCACGTCGTACCGGCGCGCCCCGCTGCCGTCGCTGATCCTGCGCCCCAGGCGGATGTCGTGGCCCTCGCCCTGCGCGTCAGACAACTCGAGTACGAGGTCGAACTCGCCAAGCGTCAACCGCCGCCGATCTATCCGGCTACGTCGACGCTCCCGCCGGTGCAATACGAGGTCGCACCCGTGCAATATAGACCTGATCTGGGGCCGTCGCCGGCGAGTTACGGATGCGATCCTTCGTGGTTCGGCTGCGCGGGCGGGTTCAGCCCCGGATTTTACCCAGCAGGCGTTGTGGTTCTCGGCGCACCAAACGTCCGCCGCTCCTTTTCCGCGCACGGGGGCCACCACTTTGCGATGCGCGGGCCGGGGCGGCCTCCGAGCGGCTTCGGAAGACGCTGAGCGCTCGCGGCAGAACGTATCGACTTTCGCAGAGAGTACCGCGCAACGCCTTTGGCCCGCATATTTTGTCACCACTCCAGGGAGATGATCATGCGCACGCTCTTTGATCGCGTAATTCGTTTTCAGCGAGTCGCGCCGCAGCTTTTGCTGGCGCTGGCGACCCTGGTGCTCGTGAGCAGCTGCGCCCAGCAGCCGGAACGCGCGTCGACGTCCGCCGCGCCGGCGTCGTCGCCATGGGCGCTTCCCACTTCCACGATGGCGTGGAATGAATATGCGTGCGACCTCATCGCCCGCAATCAGGTCGGCCAGTTTCCCGCCTCACGCACCCTCGCGTATCTGAACCTGGCCATCAACAATGCGATCGTCGCGGCAAAGCAGCAGGGACGCGCGGCGGATGGTGCCTCCGCAGGCGCAGCAGCCACGATGCTGATCGCCTTGTTTCCGAAGGAGGAGCAAGCGATTGCCGCTCGCCTGTCGGCCGAGACTGCCGCGATCGGCGCCAACGGTCGAGCGCAATTCGCGGCGGGCGTGGAAACGGGACGCGCGGCGGCAACGGATGTCATCGCCATCGCGAAGGCGGACCGCTCCGCTCTCGCCTGGACGGGTTCGGTCCCCGAAGGCGCCGACAGGTGGTCAAGCCGATTTCAGCCGGCACGACCGCCGCTCGGACCGCGACTCGGCGAGATGCGACCTTTCTTCCGTGCGACCGGTTCCGATTTCCGGGCGGCGCATCGCGCAGTATTGGGAGAACCTGACGGGCTCGTTTGGCGCCGGGCATTGGAACGAAGTCGCGCGCGGCGCGATATCGTCACACGCGCTCGACGAGGCGCAGTCCGCGCGCGTGCTCGCGCTGGTGCACATGGTCGGCGTGGACGGCACGATTGCCTGTCACGATTCGAAGTACATCTATTGGGTGCCACGCCCCACGCAGGCCGACCCGGGCATTCGCCTCGCCATAGGCGTTCCCAATCACCCTTCCTATCCGAGCAATCATGCCTGCATCTCGGGCGCGATCGGTCTCGTGCTGGACGCACAATTCCCGGATGAGCGCGGCCGTTACGTTGCGATGGCTCGCCAGGCGGGTGAATCGCGGATCTATGGCGGAATTCACTACCGCATGGACGTCGACGAGGGAACTGTTATCGCCCGCAAGGTCGCCGCGCGGGCGCTCGAAGTTGGCGTCCCAACCGATCGGCCGTTCGTGCCCGTCGGGAAGTAGTCGTTGCTGCGAATTTGCAACGAGCGTAGATCGATCCGGTGCCGGCGACGGCGGGAGTTTGTCCAAAACGAAGCACAGAGGTCGGCACGACGCTAGAATTGTCGGCGGGTCATTAGCAGCTTCCGGAATCGGGAGATAACGGCAACCGAATAGATGGAGAAAAAAGTGATGCTGAACCGCTTGACGACATACGCATTCGCCGGCCTGCTGGCTTTCCTGTTTACTGCCGGGCAGGCGTGCGGCCAGCAACCGGGAGAAGTGGAGATTCGTCAGGGCGTGATCGAGCAAATCACAGCGGTACAGTTGCCGAGCAACCATCACCGCGGCGTCGGCGCGATTGTCGGCGGCCTCGGGGGGCTCGGCATCGGCAGTCTGATCGGCGGCGGGACGGGGCGCGATGTGGCGATGGTCGCCGGCACGCTGGGTGGCGCGCTCTTCGGCAACGAGATCCAGAAGAAGTACGACCAGCCGGTGCCGGGGCAGCAGATCATCGTCCGCATCAAGAGCGGCGTGCTGGTCGCGGTGACGCAGCCAGTCGACCCCAACCTGAGAACCGGGCAGCGCGTGTACATCGAAGGCGCTGGCGACGGCGCGCGCGTGGTTCCACAGTAATCGTTCGGATGTAGGCCGCGGCGCGTATCCCAACAGTCGACGCTGAGCGATCGCTGCCGCATGCAGCAACCCGTCATTGAAGCTGTCGGAAGCGGCCGTAAGGTGGATCTGCATAAGCCCGGGTCCTTGCGGCTCGCGCTTTGCGGTGGAAGTGCTGCACCGTTGTAGAGTTCCGGCTTCAACATGCTGGAGTCCGCGATGTCGGCATATGAACCGCGATCCGGGCCTTCGCCATATCTCGTCGCGGCGCTCGCTTGCGCGATGCTGTTGGGCTGCGCGCAGCTCGAGCGCGCGCCCGAGCCCGCGCCGCCGACACCAGCACCCCCGACGCCCGCACCGCCGGGGCCGCCACCGACTGTTCCCCCGCCTTCAGCGCCGCCCTCGTCGGGCGACACTGCGACAAGCACGCAACAACGCGGACGCATTTCGATGTACGGCGATCATTTCGCGGGCAGGAAAACCGCCAGCGGCGCGCCGTTCGATCCCACGGCGCTCACCATGGCGCACCGGACGCTGCCGTTCGGCACGCTGGTGCGCGTCACAAATCTCGAGAACCAACGCAGTGTGGAGGTCGTGGTGAACGACCGCGGCCCGTTCGTGTCAGGACGTATTGCCGACCTCTCCGAAGCGGCGGCTCGCCGCCTAGGCATGATTGCCGACGGCGTGGTGGAAGCGGTCCTGGATATTCTCCGGCCAGGGAAAACGTCAAGCGGACGAGCCGATTAGGCGCGGGAGGCCGCCCCCGGGCGGATGACCACCTTTGAGGACACCGGCGGGCGACCACTACTACGTATCGCTACGTATCGTTTTCCAGTTACATCCCTCAAAGAGACAGCAGACGCTCGAAGAACGAACGATAGCGGCGCAGCGCGATGCGTAAATCTTCCGTAGATGCGTTACCTGTTTGGTTTGCCTGACCTTCGAGCTTGGCGCGCTCATTGGAAAACGAATCTGCCAAGCTCTTCAATACCTCGGCAACGAGCTCATCCCCGTGCCGTACGGCTTGTCCCGGGTCATCGACAAAGCTGCCTTGGACGGCAGACCACCGCGAACGGAAATCATCGGCCACCGCTGTGGGAAAGAGTGGTGCGAGAGCCTCGCCTTCTTTCGTCACGGCGACGATCTTGTTTGTGGTCTCCGGTGTTTCGCGATCGCGACTAACCTCCAGCGGGTCCGTCGGCATCTGCGTCACGGCTGAATCCGCCGTAGCGGGATCTCTCTCCTTCAGTTCGGTATTCATGACTTGGCCTCCATCTGTGCTGGCTGAACGGCTTCGCGCTCGGCTTCCCTTACCTCGAGCAGTTCGTTGAAGAGGACGCGGTAATGTACGACTGCCTGCCGTAGCTCCTCGGTGTCGGCCTCGCCGCGCCCGTCGCGCACGGCGATGGCTTGCGCTGCCCGGTAATGGTCCACAACGACCGCGTGGTCGACCGAGAGGTCGGCTGCACGGCGCTCAAAATTTCCCATAGGGTAGCCGCGCTTCAGCATCAATTCACGAACCAGCTTGTCCGCCTCGAAGACGACCCCTTTGGGGTTGTCGACGAATCTTCCCTGCAGAGCTTCCCACGCTTCGCTGAACCTGGCGGCGTCGGACGGCGCCAAAGGCAGGATATGGAAACGCTCGACACGTTTTTCGCGCGCCTTGAGATCCGCCTCGGCTTTTGTCTGGCTCCCGAGTTCCTTCACCGTTCGGCCGTACTCCGGGCCGAAGCGCTGCTGGAGCCTTTGCGATTGCCGTTTCCGGAAAAAGAACCATGCCGCCAATCCAATCAATGCAAGGATCGCAGCGCCTGCAAACACGAGCCATGCCTGGGTGCTTATCGTATCCATTTGGACTTCCGATATCGATTGTTCCGTTAGTCACCCGACCGGCCGTCACTGTTGTCGACCGCCGCCCGGTAGTAATGCCTGCAACCTGCCCCGTCCAACCGCGGCTGGCAACCGGGGATCGCCTGATTTCGGTGTAGGACGCGCCGGACGACACCTTGCAACTTCAGGCCGCCAGGGGACCGTCGACACGGCCAGTCGGTATCCACCGGTATGGTGACGCCGTTCACGGAATCGTCTTCCGCATAACTTTCGCTCCGCGGAATTCCTGGACTAACGGGCCCGAAGATTGTCGCTATCTTGGCTGACCCGTCGGGTGAGCGCTCGTGGTGACCGTCGGCGGAGAACTGAAGCGCGCCACTCCGACGGCCTCGTAGATCTCGGCCGGGTAGTACACGACGCCTTCCTTCATCACCATGCTGATCTTGCGGATCGCGCTGATCTCGCGCGTGGGATCTTCGTCGACGAGAATCAGGTCCGCGTACTTTCCTGAGCCGATCACACCGACGGTATCGGATACGCCCGCGATCTTCGCCGCGTTCCGCGTTGCGATCTGCAGCACTTCGGCAGGAGCGATGCCGGCAAGGACATAGATCTCCAGCTCGCGATGGAGCGTGAAACCGGCGATGTTGTCGGTTCCCGCAACCAAAGGAACACCCGCCGCGTGCAATCGTCGGGTGAGCTCGAGGAGCTTGTCGTACGACGCGCGAAAACGCTGCGCATTGGTATCGTTGATGTTGATCGAGTTGGTCAGCCAAAACCGACGCAGCGTCGGTGGTACGTGGCTCGCCACCATGCCGAATGCTGGATTCGGGTCTCCTTGCCGCTGCGTGAACATCTGCTCGTGGATGGCGATCGTGGGGTCCACCGCGGTCCCGTGGGCAACAATGAGCTTGAAGAATGCCGAAGCCTCCGGGGAGTCGAAGTCGATCTGATTGGCATTGTCGCCAACCAGGTAGAACCGCAGCAGCGTCCTCGTATCGTCTCCCGGCTTGACGAGAAAATTGAGCATGACCTGGTTGATGTGCTGGATCTCGTCGTAGCCGTCGCGTACCGCCTCCTCCGCGCGCATGAAGGCTGGGATGTGCCCACTCACGCGCATTCCTCGCGTGTGGGCATAGGCCGCAATCGGCACCACCCACTCGGGTCGAATCGAGTTGTAGAGCTTGATCTGCCGGTAGCCTCGTTGCGCATACCAATCGACCGCCGCCTTGGCTTCGTCGGGATTCTTGACGACGATGCCGAGGCGTGCGGCGTACGGGCTGTCGCCCTCGATGAAGCCCGCGGGCACGACGCGCGGCCCGACGAAGCGACCGCTGTCGATATCGTTGCGCAGCTCGTCCAGCGCCTTGTTGTCATTGCCCATGTCGCGCACGGTCGTCACCCCGCCTGCGATCTGCAGCAACGCGTTCCATGGCCATTCATGCGCGTGCATGTCGAACAACCCCGGAACCAGGTAGCGCCCCGTCCCATCGATGATCGTCGCCGGTTCTCGTGCGTCGGCTCCCGCGGGAAAGATCGCCGCGATCCGCCCGCGATGAACGTAGACGTCGGAGGGTTCTCGCATCGCGCCCGCCTCGGCATCGAACACCTTGACGTTCCGGATGAGGATCGGCCCGCCGAAACGATGCGCGAGACTTGCAGCCAAGGTGCCGAGCAGCTCCCGTTCGGCTTCCTTTTGCAGTCTCAGCAGTTCATCGCTGCTGTCCTCCCAACCGGACTGGATGACCGCAAACCCAGGTTCGACTTGCGCGAACAATCGGTGCGCGGGATCGCTTTGCAGCCAGACGAAGCCGGGCGATACATCCAGCCCGAAAATGGCGTACAGCGTGAGCGGCATGCGCTCGCCCCGTGCTGCAAGAGGCGCATCGCGCAGCTTGCGGATCGTTAGTTGTCCGGCAGGAAGCGCCGGAAGTTGTCCGGTAGGCTGTTGCAGCAGCGCCCGGGCGATGACCGCCAGCGTTTCGACACTGCTGTCCAACGGAACGTATTGACCATCGCGGTCTCCCGCCCGCCCGCCTTCGTCTGCTCTCGACTTCCACGCAGCCTTGCCCGCCACGCGATCGAAAGACTCGCTTACCGGTGCGCCGAACTCGGATTTCCCGGTGACTCGATAGGATTGGAGCCGGCCCTCCGCATCGATCGCCATTTCTTCGTGCAAATCGGGGCCGCGTCCGTTGTTGCTGAAGCTGAAGTCGACGACGATTCTCCCGCCCGCGACCGTCGTCACCGTTTGCTTTCCCGTCACCTTGCCCTGGAAACTCACCGTGTAGCTTTCCGTCGTTTGCGCATGCGCAACGGATGCAAGAAGGAAGACCGAAAGCAGGCTTGTCACGCAGGGATTCATTGCACCCGGCCGATGAGCGAATTCAGGACTGGCAGCATGGTAACGGGACGGGCCCGGCGTTGAGAACCGTCCGACGGGTCAGCGGTTCCTGCTGCGGGGCCAAGCCGATAGCGCATAGGGGGCAATCCGCCGCGTGCCGGGAAAGCGAACCATGTTGTTTCCTGATTCCGATCAATGACCTGGCCCTTTGGCCCGGCGCCAGCGCGGCTACGGCCGGGCGGCATGATGCATCGCCACAACGGCGAACCGTCCAAGCACCTTTTTTGGGGTATTTTCCCGTGACATCCATTGTCAAAGCGGTTAGGATG
>WNGE01011361.1_pt1 | contig 10365 bp, 10 predicted proteins | sample 5400651 | NCBI WGS metagenome assembly WNGE01 (sample SAMN13153370, study PRJNA577476) | soil metagenome | isolation source: 60 cm soil or saprolite under grassland replicate 2 | place: USA:California | collected 2016-06-15
GTCGGCGACGAACGAGCAGCCCACGCACGCCCGCTCCGGGTACGAGCCGCCCTCCGCGTACGTGGTGACCTCGGGCCCGTAGAAGGCGCGGTAGACGACCAACTGACGGCGGCCATCGAAGAGGTCGAACAGGCTCGCCGTGCCGTCGGGCCCGTCGAACTCGTACGCCTTGTCCACGGCCAGCCATGGCATCCGCCGACGCTCGGCGGCGAGCGCGTCACGGGCGCGGGTCAGCTCCTTTTCCTTCACGAGCAGTTCCTGGCGCGCAGCTTCCCACTCCTCCGGCGACACGATCGGGGGTGGCTTCATGCGGACTCCTCCCAAGACTTGGGGCCGAGGTCGTCCGAGCGTCCAGCTTCGAGTCGCGACCACTGGGCGGTGGGGCACGTCCGTTCGTCCGCTCGTGCGACCCGTGCAGCATCGCACGCCGGCGTAACAGCTTCGACGTGACGGGCCAGCGCAGCGACGAACGTCGGCACCTGCCGGTAGCCCTGGGCCGGCGGAAGCGGCGTTCCGCGTCGAGCATCCCGGCGGCACACCAGCGCTTGGTCATCTTGCCGTCGCGCCACCGCTTCACGTTCCTGGTCGTGTCGCGCGCGATCGAGGTCATGCCCTCGATGCAGTTCGTGGTCGTGAGGCCCGCGGCGAGCCGGCCGCCGACACCGAGCCGCCGGACGGTGAACACGTCCTCGAGGCCTTCGCGCAGGCTCGCCGCCGCACCGGGCCAACGCGCCTCGAGCTGCGCGGCGAGGTCCCGACCGGCACGTTCACCCTTCGCGGGATCGTCGTGGTCGAACGCGGCGGCGAGCTTGCGATCGACCCAGGCTTGTTGGTCCTTCGGGAGGTGGCGCGGACGTTGCGGCGCTGGTGCAGCGTGCATGGACCTGGATTCGTTACCTGAACAAGCACGCCAACGAGCGTGCTGGCCGGCCGCATCAGGCTGGACCGCCAGCCTTGTCCAGCTCGCGTTGCAGGTTGGGGATGGCCCGGTCGAGGTTGCGCGCGTACCCAGCCGCGAACAGCCGCCCGAGGAACGTCACACCACGCCCCTGGGCCGCCACTGTCCAGACAAGTCGGGTCTGCCGCTCGCCGAGCGCCTCGAAGCGATGATCGTAGTGGACGGTCAGCCACAGGAACGGTCCGGCCCAGGCCCAGCTCGACGGTGGGTCGAAGTCCGTCACGACGAAGGTCGAGCGAATCCCGCCTCGCAACTGGAAGCGACCGCGGGAGCGCGCGGTGAGCCCGCCCGGCGGGTCCATATGGACGCGCCGGATGTGTCCGGCCCAGCTCGGCCACGCTTCAACCTGGCTGAGGTGATCCCAGACAATCGGTAGCGGGGCGTTGACCACGAACGCTCGCTGGAGCATCGTCCTCACGCCAACTCCTCCCACGCCGCCACCGGCACCGACGCCATGCCGAGGCGGGCATCACGCAGCGCAATGAGCTCCTCGGCCGGGAGGCCGCCAAGAGGCTGCCATGACGAGCGCGCGGTTCGTCGTCTCGGGGGTGGTCCCGCTCGCGGTCTAGATCGCGATCGCCGTCGTGTGGTGCTCTTCTTCGTGGTCGAGAGGCTACCCGCGGCCTTCGAGCCCGTCGATCTACGCGCGATGGTTCGAGCTCAGGCTTGCCAGAGATTTGCCAGAGCACTTGCCACGGCCGCCCTCGCGCAGCCCCACAACTTCCTACGCCATGCCTCGGTTGAGCTGGGGCAATACGGTGCAACGTGAGGTGCTCGGTGGGGTCGTGAGGTGGCTGCCCGGGGTTCGCATCGCAGAGGTCAGGGGTTCGAATCCCCTCAGCTCCACCAGCAGAAACAGATCGCAAACCCACCGCAAACGGACGCTGTTGGCGACCAACACTTCACGCTGCGTCACCAACAGTGGTGTTGGTGCTGGTCACAGGCTCAGGGCCGGTCCCTTGGTCAGGGGTGCGGAGTTCGTATTGTGGAGGTCAGGTCCACAGCACGTAAACAGCTCGCAAACGGTCTGCCTCCGCCTGCTGACGGTGCTGTTCGGGAGCTGTTCGGGGGGATGGCCGCAGCGGACGCCGGTATGGTGACGCCGGCCGTCGGCTACCTACCTGGCTGCGTCTGGGGGTGCGTCACGGGCTGCGGCGCAGGCGGTCGACGATCGCGCTCTGCGCCTGGGCTGCGGGCTGGTCGGGCCACAGCTCCAGTGGGATGGACCGTAGGCGGCGGCCGTCGGGGTCCAGCAGGTGCCCGCCGAGCTTGAGCTGCCACAGGCTCACGGCGCGGTCGGTGATGGCCAACTCGGGCAGGTGGACCGCCAGGCGGGCCTGGAAGGCGTCCAGGTCGCGCAGGGTGCGAAGCCATACCGACAGGTGGAGGTTGCTGGGCCCGGTGGTCGAGGCGCACATGCGGACCTCGCGCATGCGGACCAGCTCGGCGGTGACCTGCGCGGTGCGGTCTGGTGGCAGCCGGCCCCACAGGTGGGCGGCGACCGGCCAGCCAGCCGCCACGCTGGCCACGTCGCAGCGCCAGGCCAGCATCCGGCCCGCCTGCAGGCGGGCCAGCCGGCGCGCCACGGTGGTCGGGCTGAGGTCGGTGCGGTCGGCCAGCTCGACCACGGGCAGCCGCGGGTCCTGGCGCAACGCGGTCATGACCAGCAGGTCGACCTGGTCGGGCTCGACGCGGGCTGGCAGCGGCGACGCCGCTGCGGTTGCCGGTGCTGGGGTGGGGCGGCGGGCCGCTGCGGCGGGTTGGGTGGTGGGGAGGCGGTCGGCGCGCCAGCGGCTGGCTTCGGCGTGGATGGTGGTGGCGAGCTGGGCGCGGGTGGCGGTCACGCCGTCGAGGCTGGCCAGGCGCACGCCGACGTAGCGGGCGAGCTGGGCGTGGTCGGCGAAGCCGGCAAGCACCAGCAGGTCGTGGGCGCCGGTGAGGTGGATGACGTCGAACACGTGGGGGTCATCGGCCAGGCGGGCGGCGACCTCGTAGCGCATGGTGGCGGCGGTGTCGACCTCGATGATGGCCGCGAACGCCGAGGTGGCTGGCAGGCGGAGCGGGTGGCAGTGTTGCCAGGCCAGGCCCGCCTGGGTCAGGCGCGCCCAGCGGCGTGTGGCGGTGGACGCCGAGACGCCCAGCAGCCGGCCGAGGTGCTGCCAGTCGGCGCGTGGGGTGGCCTGCAGCGCGGTGACCAGCAGCAGGTCCAGCTCGTCAAGCTCGGCGGATCGGTGCAACGGCGGGTCCTGTGGCGGCGGATCGGTGCGTGGGCGGTGCCCGTGGTGGGTGATGTGCGCGTTTCGGGAGTGGGCGGCGGCGGTCGACCTACGCTCGCTTCGTTGGGTACGTGGCCGACCGCAGCGAAGGTTCACCGGCTGGACCGGCTGCGGCGGCCGAGCCGAGGAGGAGCACACCGTGAACCGAATCACCGCAAGACGGGTACGCAGGACGGTCGAGCCGCTGGTGGTGCTGGCTGCGGTTGCCGCGCTCGCGGCGCCGGCATTTGCCAACCCGCCACCCGACAATCCGCCCGGTCCTAGCGTTTCCGGCCGAACGGTCGCTGCGGTGCGGAGCCTGAGCGACAGGAACCCGTGGCCGGATCCCCCACCCCGGTCGTTCGGCATCGACGTCCCCGGCGGGGGCACCCGCGATAACGGGCCGAGGGTCGCCACTGCGGGCCCACCACCCGACCCTCCGCCCGTTGACAGCGTTTCCGGCCGAACGGTCGCTGCGGTGCGGAACCTGAGCGACAAGGACCCGTGGCCGGATCCCCCACTCAGGTCGTTCGACATCGACGTCCCCAACGGGGACCCCCGCGATCCGAGGGCCGCCACTGCGGGCCCGCCACCGATCGTGGTCGAAGAATAGCCAGTTCCAGGACGCGGGGAGGCGTGGTGATGCGGTGCGTCTTCGTTGGCTGCCCGGCGTTCCTGGGCCGCGTCGACGGCGAGACCCGCTGCGCGTTCTGGACCCAGGAGCCGGTCGACCACGGCTTCGACCCCGGCCGGCTGATCGACGTCGACCTGGCCCTGACCCCCTCGGCCGCCGCCGCGGGCGAGATCGGCTGGGACCAGGTCCAGGTCGACGACTGCCTGACCGGCCCGGGCGGCCAGGTCAGCGGGAGCACCCTGGGCCCGCGCTGGCCGGAGCTGCACCTGGCCGGCGCGGTGTACCTGGAACGCGGCTTCGCCGCGTCGCTGCCCGAGCCACTGCGACCCGGCTGCCCGCCGCCCGGCGCCGGTGGGCAGCCGTACGAGTACCAGACCGCGGTGTACTGGCCCAACCCTGGTGATCCTCGCGGCGGCCGGCGCTACAGCGGCCACCACGCCCAGGTCCTGGCCGAGCAGGGCTCGCTGGCCCGCGTGGCGGTCTGGCCGTCGGGCCGCTCGCAGCAGCTCCAGGTCCACCCGACCGTGCTGTGGGTCGACCTGGCCTGCGCCGAGCAGTGCGACGCCGGGCCCGACAGCCTGACCACCATCGGCGTCGGCGGCGCACCCAAGCGCGGCGCCCTGTTCCTGATCAGCGGCCAGCTCCCCGACCAACCACAGGAGCCACGATGAGCACCAACCTCGATCCCGCCCGCCCGGCAGCCACCGGCCCTAGGCAACCATCCCACTCCCGGGCCGCCGCGCTGTTGGCCGCCGCGGCACCGCTGGCCGCCGCAGCGCTGCTGGCCGCCACGCCGCTGGCCGTCGCGGCCCCGACCGTGACACCGGCCGCCACGCCGCGCGCCGCCGCCGTCGTCCCCAGCGGTGGCGACCCGTGCGCCACCACGCTCACCACCGGCGGGCACGACGCGCTCAAGTACCCGGTGTGCGCCGGTGACTAGCGCTGCCGCGCGGCCTGCCCCAAAGCGACGTCAACCATCGACCCGACCAAACATGACGGACAACGTCCAGCCCGTCCAACCGCGACCCGAGGAGGCCGCCATGACCCACGAACCCGACCCGACCACGCCCACCGCAGCGGCACCTGCTTCCCAACCCGAGGTCGGCGCCGACCGGCCGCGGCGGACGCCGGTGGCGGCGCTGCTCAACACCGGCACGCTGCTGGCCACCACCGCACTGCTGCTCGTTACCGAACCGAAGACTCCGCCCTACAGGGGCGACTAGCCAGAGACGGCCGGCGCGCCATCTCCGGCCGTCGGTCGAAGGATCCTTCAACACCATGCAAGGAGCCATCGTGACCATGGACCTGAAAGCCGCCGCACCCGCAGCAGCCGCCGACGCCGACCGGCCGCGGCGGATACCGGTGGCGGCGCTGCTCAACACCGGCACGCTGCTGGCCACCACCGCACTGCTGCTCGTTACCCAGCCGAAGTCTCCGCCCTTCAAGGGCGACTAGCCAGCCGACCATGCCCCTGCCGGTGCCGCCACTCAACGTCGCCTCGCCCGACTGCGCCGAGGCGTTCTTCGCCGGGCGTGCCGCGCGCTGCGTGCACCTGCACCACGCCGGCACGCTCGCCGAGCTCCGCGAGGTCCTCCACCGCCACCTCGACCAGGCACCGGCGCCGGCGACCCTCGACCTGATCGGCCACTCCACCCGCCACCACCACCTGCTGCGCCTTGGCGGCACCCCGATCGACATGCTCGACCGGCAGGTGGCAGGGTTCTTCCGCGACCTGGCCGACGAGCGGCTGCTGGCCCGCCTGCGCGTCGTGGCGGTGCGGCTGCTCGGCTGCCAGACCGCGGCCACCGACGCCGGCCAGCGCACCCTGCGGATGCTGTCGCAAACCCTGCGCCTGCCCGTGTTCGGCACCCTGGCACCGCTGCTGAAGAGCCACTCCAACGCCGACGGCTTCGATCCTGCGTTCAGCCACGTCCTGATCGAGGTCCCGGCCCTGACCGGCGGCGGAGGACCAGCTCGCCAAGGCCCCTGACCGGCCATTGCCAGCACCACCCGCCGACGGATCTGGTAAACGGCCTGCCCACGGGGCCGCGCGACGGACGCCGTGGCTCGCTGAGGCGGGCGTCTGCTCGGTAACGATCCTCGGACGCTCGACGCCTGCCATCGCGCGCTGGGTCCTCGAGGTCGCCCGTGCGCAATCCGGCCCCTACACGCGCGAGGGAATCGCTCCGGGCACCACCGCATCCCCGCCCAGGTTGAGGGCGGCAGCCTGCCTGCGGGTTCGGCCGACGGTTTGGGAAGCCTGGGGACATGCCCTGCCAGAATCCGAACCCGCGACTCAACCGGCACACGGCGTCGGTCCGCCGCGCTGATGGCCAAGCACCATCCCGCCGGACCTTGGCGTTACGCCCCCGGCAGCCGGATCGTGCGGCTTGTGACCCAGCGGCGTCGCCCGTGGCAGGGTGTTCGGATTGTGCAAGCTGACTCCACCAGCAACAATCGCAAACGCTCGGCAAACAGGCACCGCCGGTCACCATGCCTCACGCTGCGTCACCAACAGCGGTGTTGGCGCTGGTCAGAGGCTCAGGGCCGGTCCCTTGGCGAGGGGTGCGGAGTTCGTATTGTGGGATGCCAGGTCCACAAACAGATCGCAAACACCCCGCAAACAGACGCTGTTGGTCACCAAAAGTTCACTGACCGTGACCAGCGCTCGGCGAACAGGCGCGCTGCGTCCCTATTTGTTCACCGAGCGTGGCCAGCCCGTCGCCGAGCCGCGTGTTGGCCGTGGCCGCCCGGCAGGCGGCGTGCCTCGTGCCTCGACGACGGCTGGATCCATGCCCTGACCCCGTTCCTGGGGTACGGCCGCCGGTAAGGGCGGCCGTTCCCGCTGGCCACGCAGTTGCCTTTCGTCACCCTTGCACGCCAGTCGCCGTACGGTCCCAAGGTCAAAAGAAGCCGTCGGCGCAGATGTACCCGACGACGATGAAGTCCCAGCGCAGCGGTGTGGGGGTGTTCTCGACCGCACTGGCGAACACCTCGTGGTCGAGGACGAGCTCCAAGAAGGGGCCGGTGCCGTCGAGGGTGACGTTGCCCGGTGCGACGTTAGAGACGGCTCCGCCCGCGCTGATCGGTGTCCTGGGACGACCACCGGGCTGTGGTGGGAGGTCATTGTCGTAGTCGGGTGGGCAACTGCCGTCGGCGACCTTGACGCTCTCCGAGTCGCGCTGCGGCGACTCGGCGCCGCGCACCAGGTAGCCATGCGGGGTGTTGGGGGTGCAGACGGCGAAGGCCTGGAGCGTCCAGGCGTAGGGGTAGCCCGTCGGGTTGGGCGTGGGCCTGGGCGCGGGCGAGCAGGCCCAGCCCGTCGGCGCGGGCGACCTGGAGGCCGAGCCCGCGCACGGACGGGCCGCTGGTGACGACCCCGGCGCCGGTGCCCAGGACGTGCTGGCCGTCGGGGCATGGCGCCGTGGTGGCCTGCACCGGTGCCGACGACCAGCTTGAGGAGTACACCACGATGTGGATCCCGGGCACCGAGCTGGCGTTGGCGCAAAACGCCCAGGCGTGCAACGCCCAGGCCGCGGACGGCCCCGCGGTGAGCGCCGCGGCGTCGACCCGGTAGCCGTAGCCTTGCGGATCGTCGGGGTTCCAGCCCAGCTGGTAGGGCTCCATCCGGGTGAGGGTCACGGGAAGCCTGCCGTCAGCTTCGGTGCCCCCAAAACGAATTTCGCCGCCGCCGCCCAGCACCCGCTTGCCCGACGGGCACGGCGCCGTCGCGGTCTTGGTCGGCGACAGGTCACTCCTGGTCTCGACGGAGACGAGCTTCAACCCGCTCAACAGCGGGTGGGAGGCAGCCTTCGCCGGCGGCTGCCAGCCGGCCACCAACCCTACCGTCACCAGCAGCGCGGCGACCGCGCCCAGCCCCGCCAACCGCGTCGTCCGCCGCCGCCGGCCGTCGAACCGCCACCACCAAGGGGTCATTCCCATCGGTCCCTCCTCCACCGCTCAGGCACCCAGCACCGGAGCGTCCAGCTCCGTCGGGACGGCGCCAGGCCGCCCACCCCCCGCGCGCGGGCGCCCTTGGCGGGACCCTCCCTTCGCCACCACGGGCACCGCCCCGGTAGGCGGGCCTTGCTGCCCGCTCCGCTGGGCGCCGCGGCCGGACTGTGCACCGGGGCGCTGACGGGGCGCTGACGGCGCGCTTATCGCTGCTGGTCAGCCCCACGGCCCGCGGCTTGACACGGCTGGCCACCCGGCAGCTGGAAGCGCCCGCGACGCCGGCCCGAGGCCACCGACCGGTGCCAGCCGGCCCAGCGACCCGAGCGTGGGGCCCCTGCTGGACCTCGAAACTCGCCCGCGCGCGGTCCGGCCCCGACCGCGGCCAGCTGGCGCTGGCCAAACGCGCAAACGCTCGGCAAACAGGCGCCGAGGGTCACCAACAATCCACGCTGTGCCACCAACGCTCGTGTTGGTGCTGGTCACAGGCTCAGCGCCGGTCCCTTGGCCAGGGGCGCAGAGTTCGTATTGTGAAGTCAGTCCACCAAACAGATCGCAAATACTTAACAACAGACGCGTTCGGTCACAACTCTTCACTGAGCGTGACCAACACGCGACAAACAGGGCAAACAGGCGCGTTTGGTCACCAACAGTTCGCTTAACGTGAACAGGGCCGACGCGCCAATAGCCGCGGCCATCTGGCAAGCGGCCGGGCCGGCTTCCAATGCCAGTGCCTGCCTCGCTGGCAAGCCCCCGTAGGCGGAGAGGCCCCACCTGACCCCTGGGCGTGGCACGGCGCCGCCGGGCCGCGTCCCTGCTCACAACCGCGCGGGCGTGTCAAGCCCCAGTTGGCCGCGTTGACCAGCCGCGATCAGCGCGCCGTCAGCGCCCCGTCAGCGCCCCGGCCAAGAATCCGCCGTCGGAATTGGTCCCGCTCGGCAGGCGACCGTGCGGGCTCGTCACCCAGGAAGGACGGACATGGCTGCAACCAGGGGTCTTCGTCGCCGCCTGCTTGCCGGGCTGGTGGCGCTGACGCTGTTGGGCACCGGGGCGGCGGCCACCGCCGAGCCGGCCACCAAGGGGCCGGGGCTGCGGCTGGTCGCCCGGGCGAGCGAGCCGGTGGTGCTGCAGCGGCAACCGGGGGCGTGGGTCTGGCTGGAGCTTGGCACCTACCTGGTCGCCGGCCGCCAGCCGCTGGAGGTGTGGGCGCGCCGGGCCGGCTACGACCAGCCGGTCCTCGCCGACCAGGTGGTCGGCAGCGGCCCCGCACGGCACCGGGAGCGGCTGCCGGCGGGCATGGTCGACAGCCTGCGCAGCTTCAACGCGGTGTGGGGCCTGCCACCCGGCTGGGGCGCGCCCAGCACCAACCCCTGGTACAGCCAGCAGGTGGACCTGCCCGACGGGGACTACACCGCCGAGGTCGAGGTCAACCAGCGCTACCGCGACCTGTTCGGCGTCCCCGCCGGCCAGGCGTCGGCGACGGTCCGGTTCAGCGTGCGCACCAGCCCCGGCGCCGCCAGCGCGGCCGCCGCGCGCGCGCTGCCGGGCCGCCCCGTGGTCGGCCACGGCCTCCCCGGCCAGGCCGCCAACGGCCAGGCGGGGCGGGCCGGGGCCGCTGCCAGCCGGGCGCCGGCCGCGGCGCCGCCAGGTGCCGGGCAGAGCCCGGGTGCGGCCCAGCCGGATGCCGGCCAGGCGCCGGCCGGGGCCCAGCCCGCCGGCCCCGGCACGCTGGCCGGGGTGGGTGGGCGCGGGGGCCGCTTCCGGCCGGACCTGCGGCCGCTGCCCGCCTGGGCCATCTGGCTGGACAACAGCTCCGGCCGGAGCTGCTCAGCTTCGCCGCCGCGGTCTGGAACGCCGGGACCTCCCGCCTGGACGTCCAGGGCACCCGCCGCGCCGGCACCGACCTGATGGACGCGGTCCAGCGCTTCTACGACCCCCAGGGCCACCTGGTCGGCAGCGCCCCGGCGGGGACGCTTGAGTGGGACCCCCGCCCCGGCCACATGCACTGGCAATTCAGCGTCTTCGCCACCTACCGGCTGGTCGGCCCCGACGGCACCGTGGTGGCCAGCCAGAAGCAGTCGTTCTGCCTGACCAACTCCGACCAGATCGACACCACCATCCCGGCCGCGGCCTGGCACCCGCCCTACGGCTTCGAGCCCGCCTGCGCCCTCGGCCAAGAAGACGCCCAGGCGATCACCGAGCGGCTGGACGTGGGCTGGGGCGACACCTACGTGCAGGACCTGCCCGGCCAGGCGATCGACGTCACCGGCCTGGCCAACGGCACCTACCAGCTCGAGGTCATCGCCAACCCCAACGGCCGCCTGCAGGAGACGAACACCGGCAACAACACCGTCCGCCGCCAGGTCGAGCTCGTCGGCGACCCCGGCGCCCGCTTCGCGATTGCCGCGCCCTACCAGGGCATCGACGTCTAAGCGGCTGACCAGAAGTTCTGCACGTAACCCTGGTGCGGCGGTCAAGCCGATCGCTGATGAAGTAGCCTCGCCGGTCGTTGGAGCTTGCGACCACAACGACCCGACGAGGCCGCCTGAAGTATGCGTCCCCCCAGC
>WNGE01011759.1_pt1 | contig 10365 bp, 11 predicted proteins | sample 5400651 | NCBI WGS metagenome assembly WNGE01 (sample SAMN13153370, study PRJNA577476) | soil metagenome | isolation source: 60 cm soil or saprolite under grassland replicate 2 | place: USA:California | collected 2016-06-15
ACCAAGGGCCCCAGCGGCGGCAACCGCCAGCCCGTGCGCTGGCTGGTGGTTCGCGACCCGGAGCTCAAGCGGCGGGTGGCCGAGGTCTACCGCCAGGAGGCCTACGCGTTCCTCCAGCAGCTCACGGAGCAGACTCCCGACGTCCGCTCCTACTACCACCTGGCCGACCATCTCGGGGAGGCGCCGCTGCTGGTCATCCCCTGCGCGGCGGGCGACCCGGCGCGGCTGCCGGCCTCGGTCTACCCGGCGGTGCAGAACCTGATGCTGGCGGCGCGGGCGCTCGGCCTGGGCAGCGCCCTGACCACGATCCACCGCGGCAACGAAGCGGCGGTCAAGGCGATCCTCGGCATCCCCGAGGACGTGCACACCTTCGCCATCATCCCGGTCGGCCACCCGCTCGGCCGCTGGGGCGAGGCGCCCCGCAAGCCGCTCGCCGAGGTCGCCTTCCAGGACCGGTGGGGGGCGCCCCTCAGCTGAACTTGCGGGACTGGTCGCGCTGGTAGGCTCGGACGGCCAACCCCAAGAGGAGCACCGCCCAGGCGCCCGACCAGACCAGGGCCCACCCCAGCGGCTCCTCAGCGTGGTGCGTAGGCGCGTAGGCGAGCTGCGCGTAGTGGTAGGTCGGAAGGTAGTGGGCGATCGTCCTGATGAACTCCGGCAGCTGGTCGATGGGCAGGAACATGCCCGACGCAAAGGCCATCGGCAGGTAGACGAGGTTGGCAACCGCGGGGGCCGCGTTGGGCCCCGACGAGTAGCCGATCGTCATGCCCAGGCCGATCAGTGGCAGCGCGCCGGCGAGCAGCAGCCCGACGATCTGGAAGGCAGTCCCGATCGAGAAGCGGACCCCGGCCGCGAGCAGCACGAAGGCCATCAGCACGAGCACGGCCACCAGCGCGTAGAGGAGCGCGTTGATGACGTTGGCGAGGATCGATATGGCCGGCGGCAGCGGGGTCGCGCGCTGCAGCAGGTCGATCTTCTGGCCACGTGCGGTGGCCACCCCGATGCCGAAGCTGAACACCATCACGCTGGAAACCGCGTAGGCCCCGAAGGAGCACATCAGGTAGAGCCCGACGCTGGAGCCGTCCGCGAAGTGCTTGTTCGCGTTGGGCAGCCCGAAGAAGGTGTAGAAGACAAGCGGAAGCGCCAGGCTGGTGACGCTGAACGCCGGTATCCGGATATAGCTGAGGACCTGAGCCCGGGTCTGCGCCAGCAGCATCGGGAGCAGGGGGGCGACCTCGCGGCGGGCGGCGGCGGCCACGCTCACCGGGGCGCGGCCTCGGGGGCGGGGCGGCTGGTCAGGGTGAGAAATGCCTCCTCGAGGTCGGCCCCGGCCACCTCCAGGTCGCGCACTTCGAGCCCGCGCCGGAACACCTCCCGGAGCAGCGCCTCGGGTTCGTTGCTGAGCAGGCGCACGCGGGCGCCTTCGATGACCAGCCCGCTGCAGGGCAGGCCCGCCAGCTCGTCCGCCCGCAGAGGGTGGTCGCTGGTGAAGACGACACGCTTGCCGGCCACCCGCGACTTGATCTCGCGGGGAGCGGCGTCGGCGATCACCACGCCGCGGTCGATGACGACGATGCGCCGGGCGAGCTCGTCCGCCTCCTCCAGGTAGTGCGTCGTGAGCACGATCGTCCGGCCCGCGTCTGCGAAGTCCCGGATCCCGCTCAGGAAGCCGCGGCGCGACTCGACGTCCATGCCCACCGTGGGCTCGTCCAGGAACAGCAGCTCGGGATCGCCGCACACCGCCAGCGCGTAGTAGAGGCGCTGGCGCTGGCCGCCCGACAGCCGCGCGGACTGCACATCCGCCTGTTCCTCGAGCCCGGCCATGGCGATCGCGCGCCGGGCCGGCATCGGGTGGGGGTGGTAAGTGCGGAAGAGCTGGACCAGCTCGCGCACCTTGAGGGCGCCGTTGACCCCCGACTCCTGGAGCATGACGCCGGCGCGGCTGCGGGCGCCGCGGTCGGTGGGCTTCCGCCCGAACAGCCGCGCCTGGCCGCGGGTTGGCTGGCGGAGGCCGAGCATGAGGTGGATCGAGGTCGTCTTGCCGGCGCCGTTGGGGCCCAGGATGGCCACCACCTCGCCTGCCTCGATCCGGATGTCGACGCCGCGCAGGGCCTCCACGGCGCCGTAGCTCTTGTGCGCGCCGGCCAGCTCCACCACCGCCGCCATCGGGTCCAAGCCTAGTCGGTCCCTCACCAAGCAACCCCGCCGCCCAGGCGTGCGCGGGCCGGCCGGAGCACCTCTCGAACGCAGGTGAGAGGTCATCGAGCCGGCCGGTGCACGGGTCGGCCAGCCGCCCGGGTCGGGCCAACACCTTACAGTTGCCGACCATGTGCTACTCGGAGGACGCCCGGCCACCACTGCCGCCGATCACGGGCGGGGCCGCCGACGCGGGGGACTTCCGGCTCAAGGCCAAGGACGGCAATACCTTCGACGCCCACTACGCGCGGGCGGCCGACCCGAGCGGCGCGGGCATGGTCGTGATGCCCGACGTCCGGGGACTCCACCCCTTCTACAAGGAGCTGGCCGACATCTTCGCCCGCTCCGGCATCGACGCCGTGGCCATCGACTACTTCGGCCGCACCGCCAAGGACGCCGACCGCTCCGAAGCGTTCGACTGGAAGCCCCACGTCGAGCAGACGACGCCGGCGGGCGTCAACGCCGACGTCGCGGTCGCCGCCGAGTACCTGCGCTCGAAGGAGGGGGGAGCGGTGCGCAGCGTGTTCACCGTCGGCTTCTGCTTCGGCGGCGCCCACTCCTGGCGCCAGTCGGCGTCCGGCAACGGCTACGCGGGCAACATCGGCTTCTACGGGGTGCCGGCCCGGGTCCGGGACGTGATCCCCGAGATGAAGTCGCCGCTGCTGCTCCTGATCGCCGGCGAGGACTTCACCCCCCGGGAGGAGTTCCACCGCTTCGACGAGGAGCTGACGGCGGCCCATGTCCCCCATGCGATGCACATCTACCAGGGGGCGCCGCACTCCTTCTTCGACCGCACGTATGACGAGCACCGCAAGGCGAGCGATGACGCTTGGAAGCGGATCCTCGACTTCGTGAAGGAGAACACCGCCTCGGTCTAGAGTGGATCGGATGGCAGAGTTGGCCTCGGAGTCCAAGGAGGCCGGCCGCTCCCAGATGCCGCCGGCGATGCTCGACGAGATCGAGCGCCGCCGCGCCGGCCTCGCCCGCCACATGGCCAGGGCGGTCGTGATGCTGGTCCGCTGGGACGACTCCACCGGCCGGCCGCCCCGCCCGGAAGCGATCGCCCGCGCCTGCGCCGCCGGGCTCGACCTCTTCCTGGCCACCGCCCGCGAAGCCCGGCCGGCCACCCAGCGCGAGCTGCGGGAGGTCGCCCAGCTGGGCATCCTGCAGGCGCGCGGGTCGCAGTCGGTGGAGCCGGTGCTGGCCGCCTACCGGATCGCCGCCCGGGTCGCCTGGGACGCCATCCTGCGCGCCTGGCGCGGCCAGCCTGAGGCCACCCCGGAGGCGATGGTGGTCACCGCCAACTACGTCTTCAGCGCCCTCGACCAGGTCGCCGCCGAGGTCACCCGCACCTACCTCCACGCCCGCGAGCAGCACCTGACCCGCGGCACCCGGGCCCGCACCCGCCTCTTCCACGCGCTGATCAGCGACACCTTCGACTCCGAGCTGGCGCTCCAGAAGCAGGCACTGGGCGTCAACCTGCCGATCGCCGGCGGCTACGTGGCGGTGGTGTGCAAGGTCGACCGCGGCGACGAGGCCCTGGGCGAGGTGGCGGGTCAGCTGGACCTGCCCCCCCGGGCTCTCTTCCACGCCACCGACCCCGGCACCCTGGTCGTGCTCTGGCCGGCCGAGGCGGCGGCGGCGGCGACCGCGGCCGAGGTGGTGGTGGGCGAGCTCCAGGAGGCGCTCGACGTGCACCTGGGCGGCACCGGCCGGGTCCGGGTGCGGGCCGGCGTGGGCAGCTTCCATCCCGGCCTGCGCGGGGTTTCCCGCTCTTACCTGGAGGCGCTCCAGGCGGTCGAGGCCGGCCGCAAGATCCGGCCCGAGGCGGCGGTGGTCCACCACGACGAGGCGGCGCCCTTCCTGGTCCTGGCCCAGAACCCGCTCACCGCCGAGCGCTACGTGGAGCACGTGCTGGGCCCGCTGCTGGCCGAGGAGCGGGGGCGCGACATGCTGCTCCAGACCCTCGAGGCCTACCTGGCGCGGGCCTCGGTCAAGGAGGCGGCCGGAGACCTCCACCTCCACCGACACACCGTGCTCTACCGGCTGGGCAAGATCCGGGAGCTGCTGGGCGGCGACCTCGACGCGCCGGCCAGCCGCTTCCGCCTGCAGCTGGCACTGGACCTACGCCGCCTGATCTAAGCCAATTCGACACCGCGTCCCAAAGAACGGGGGAGTTTTGGTCCCCGGCAGAGAGGCGCATTGGACGTCGCGTCCGTACCCTTGGCAACAATGACAGCAAACAACGGCCGCCGCGTGGCCGTCACCGGCATGGGTTTCATCACTCCGATCGGCAACGATCGGGGAACCGTCTGGTCGAACCTGGTCGAGGGCGTCTCCGGCGTCGGCCCGATCTCATACTTCGACACCACCGCCTACAGCACCAAGATCGCGGCCGAGGTCAAGGACTTCGACCCCGAGCAGTACATGGACCGCAAGACGGCCCGCCACATCGGCCGCTACTGCCAGTTCGCGCTGGCGGCCGCCAAGCAGGCGCTCGCCGAGAGCGGCCTGGAGCCGGGCGAGCTCGATCCCGACGACGTCGGCGTGATCGTCGCCAGCGGCATCGGCGGCATGGAGGAGATCGAGAAGAGCCACACCGCCCTGTTGGAGCGCGGCGTGCGCCGGATCTCCCCCTTCACCGTCCCCATGATGATCGCGGACATGGCGGCCGGGATCGTCGCCATCCACACCAAGGCGGGGGGCCCCAACTACGCCATCGTCAGCGCCTGCGCGTCTTCCGGGCACGGCATCGGCGAGGCCGCCGAGATCATCAAGCGCGGCGACGCCAAGGCCATGCTGGCGGGTGGCGCCGAGGCCACCATCACGCCGCTCACGATGGGCGCCTTCTGCCAGATCAAGGCCGTCAGCGAGCGCAACGACGAGCCCGAGAAGGCCTGCCGGCCCTGGGATCTCGACCGCGACGGCTTCGTGATGGGCGAGGGCGGCGTGATGTTCGTGCTCGAGGACATGGAGTTCGCGCGGGCGCGGGGCGCCCACATCCAGGCCGAGATCGCGGGCTACGGGGCCACCGCCGACATGTATCACTTCACCGCCCCCCACCCCGGGGGCCTGGGCGCCAGCCGCGCCATGCGGCGGGCCCTCGAGAAGTCGGGAGTCGCGGCCCAGGAGGTCGGCTACGTCAACGCCCACGGCACCTCGACCAAGCTCGGCGACATCGCCGAGACCAGGGCCATCAAGGACGTGTTCGGCGACCACGCCCACCAGCTGGCGGTCAGCTCCACCAAGTCGGTGCACGCGCACCTGCTGGGAGCGGCCGGCGCCATGGAGGCGGCCGCCTGCGTGATGGCCCTCCAGGAGGGCATGCTCCCGCCGACCATCAACCTCGACCGCCAGGACCCCGAGTGCGACCTCGACTACGTGCCCAACAAGGCGCGGCGCGCGGACCTCGCGGTGGCGATGTCGAACTCATTCGGATTCGGCGGGCACAACGCCACGCTGGTGATCCGCAAGCCGGATTTGAACTAGAGGTGATTGAGCCCATGACGACAGCGCTGGACTTCCACGACCTGCAGGCGATGGCGGCCGAGATCCTCGGCATCGACCCTGAGGACGTGCAGATGGAGAAGAGCTTCGCCCGCGACCTGGCGGCCGACTCGCTCGACCTGGTCGAGCTGATCGCCGCCGTCGAGGACAAGTACGAGGTCGAGCTGCCCGAGGAGACCCTGGAGGGCATGAAGAACGTCGGCGACCTCTGGAAGTTCCTGGAGGACAAGCAGGCCGAGAAGGCGGGAGCCTAAGACATGGCACTGAAGACCGCACCCCGCGTCCGCAGCGACGCGGTAGCCCTGCGCACCTTCAAGTCCGGTGGCCGCCCGGTGGCGATCGCCGGCCTTGGCGTCCACGCGCCCCAGCAGGTGCTCACCAACCTCGACCTCGAGAAGATGATGGAGACCTCGGACGCCTGGATCCAGGAGCGGACGGGGATCAAGCGCCGGCACGTGGCCGAGCCAGGCACCACCACCTTCGAGCTGGCCACCGGGGCCGCCCGCAAAGCGCTCGCCAACGCCGGCATGACGGCGGCGGACCTGGACATGATCCTGGTCGCCACCTCTTCGCCCGACGGGCCCTTCCCGAGCGTGGCCTGCCGCGTGCAGGAGCAGTTGGGCGTCCCCGGCGCCGTGGCCTGGGACCTGCTCGCCGCCTGCACCGGCTTCGTCTACGCGCTGGGCACCGCCGAGGCATACATCTCGAGCGGGCGCGCCGAGAACGTGCTCGTGATCGGGGCCGAGGTGCTGAGCCGGATGCTGGACTGGAACTACCGGACCACCGCCGTGATCTTCGGCGACGGCGCCGGCGCCGCCATCCTGCGGCCCGCCCAGCGGGGCGCCGGATTCCTCAGCTGGTGCCTGGGGTCGGACGGCCGGGGGTACGACCAGATCACGGCCGGCAACGTGGCAAAGGGCGCCTACGCGGCCAAGGACGCCGCCCCCACCATCGACATGAAGGGCCCCGACGTCTTCAAGTTCGCGGTCGACATCTTCATCCGCCAGGCCTACGCCTGCGCCGAGGAGGCGGGGCTAGGCATCGAGGACATCGACCTCTGGGTGCCGCACCAGGCCAACCGCCGCATCATCGAGGCGGCCGCGCGCCGCATCGGCCTGCCCATGGAGAAGGTGGCCGTCAACATCGACGAGTACGGCAACACATCGACAGCGACCATCCCGCTGGCGCTCAACGACGCGCTCGCCGAGGGCCGGATCAAGACCGGCGACAAGGTCCTGATCGCGGGGTTCGGCTCCGGCCTGACCTGGGGTGCGTGCCTCCTCGAATGGGGGTAGAGCTCAAGGGAGGGATCGCGCTCCTGTTCCCCGGCCAGGGCGTCCAGAAGCCCGGGATGGGCCGCAACCTGTACGAGCGCTACCCGGCCGCCCGCCGGGTCTTCGAGCGTGCCGAGGAGGTGCTCGGCCTGCCCGTGCGCCGGCTCTGTTTCGAGGGCCCGGCCGAGGAGCTGAACCGGACCGAGGTCCTGCAGCCCTGCGTGATGACCGTCTGCTGGGCGGCCTACGAGATCTACCGCGAGTCCTACGGGCTGGAGCAGGTCAAGGTCATGGCCGGCCACTCGCTGGGCGAGTTCACGGCGCTGGCCGCGGCCGGCTCGATCAGCTGGGAGCATGGCCTGCTGCTGGTCAAGGAGCGAGGCCGGATCATGGCCGAGGCGGTGACCGACCGGCCGGGGGGCATGATCGCGATCGTCGGGCTCGACGAGGCCGAGGTCGAGCGCATCCGCGCCGAGGCCTCGGCGCTGGGCCGCCTCTACATGGCCAACCGCAACGCCACCAACCAGTTCGTGCTCTCGGGTGACGAGCCCGCGGTGCAGGAGGCGGAGGTGCTGGCGCTGGCCGCCGGCGCCCGGCGGGCGCTGATTCTGACCATCCCGCTGCCCGCCCACTCGCCGCTCATGGACACGGCCAGCCGCGCCTTCACGGCGGTGCTCGACCGGCTCGCCTTCGCGATGCCGGCCTACCCGATCCTGGCCAACGCCACCGGCGAGGTGATCGCCTCGGTGGGCGGGCTCCGGACCGAGCTCACCAACCACCTGCTACGGCCCGTCGACTGGGCCCGGACGATGGTCCAGATGCGCCGGATGCAGGTCCAGACAGTGGTCGAATTGGGACCCGGCCGGGTGCTCGCCAGCCTCGCCCAGAAGCACATCCCGGGCATCACCTCCTGGAACGCTGAGGAGCTGTTCGTGGACTTCGCGGACGGCGCGCCGGCCGCCACATGAGCGACCTCGAAGGCAAAGACCTGGAGGGCAAGACGGCGCTGGTGACGGGCGGCGGCAAAGGCATCGGCGCCGCCATCTCGCGCGCGCTCGCGGGCATGGGCGCCCGGGTCGTCGTCAACTACCGCGGCGACACCGCGGCCGCCGAGGCCACCGCCCAGGAGATCGGCGGCAAGGCCGTGCAGTGCGACGTCTCCGACGGCGCGGCGGTGGCCGCCATGGTGAAGGCGATCGGCCAAGTCGACGTGCTGGTCAACAACGCCGGCGCGGTGCGCGACAACCTGCTCCTGCGCATGAAGGAGGAGGACTGGCGCCATGTCATCGACACCGACCTGACCTCGGCCTTTCACACCACCAAGGCGGTGCTGATGGGCATGATGCGCGCGCGCTGGGGCCGCGTCGTCAACATCAGCTCGATCGTCGGCATCACAGGCAATGCGGGCCAGGCCAACTACGCGGCGGCCAAGGCGGGCCTGATCGCGTTCACGCGCTCGATGGCCAAGGAGGTGGGCTCGCGCAGCATCACCGTCAACGCGGTGGCGCCCGGCTACGTGCACACCGAGCTCACCGGAAGCTCCCTGACCGAGGACATGATGAAGGCGATCGTCGAAGCCACCCCGCTCCAGCGCGAGGGCACCGCCGACGACGTCGCGGCCGCGGTCGCCTTCCTCTGCTCGCAGCGGGCGGGCTTCATCACGGGGCACACGCTGGTCGTCGACGGGGGGCTGTCGATATAGCCGCTCTGAAGGAGACGCGGGAGCAGCCGCCGGCCGGCGCCGGCCTGCCCCTGGTCCCGCTCCCCACCAACTGCCCCGGCTGCGGCGTCGGCCTCGACGTCGAGGAGCTGCGGACACAGAACTACGTCTGCGCCTGCGGGCACCACTTCCGGATCGGCGCCGACGCCTGGATCGCCCTGCTCGCCGATCCCGGCATCTGGTCGGAGCGGTGGGCCGACATCCGGCCCCACGACCTGCTCGACTTGCCGTACGTCCTGGTCACCGCCTCCGGCGGCGCGCGCATGCAGGAAGGCGTGCTGGCGCTGATGCAGCTGGCCAAGGTCAACGGCGCGGTGGGCCGGCTGCACGCGTCGCGCACCCCCTACTTCTCGGTGCTCACCGACCCCACCTTCGGCGGCGTCTCGGCCTCGCTGGCGCTGATGGCGGACGTCAACCTCGCGGAGCCGGGCGCGGCCATCGGCTTCACGGGCGCGCGGGTCATCAAGCAGGCAACATATGCCGACCTCCCCAAGGGCTTCCAGAGCGCCGAGTTCCAGCTCGCGCACGGCCAGGTCGACATGGTGGTGCCGCGGACCGAGATCCGCCGGCGCCTGTCCCACCTCCTGGAGCTTTACCGTTGAGCCAGACCCTGTCCGTCTGGCAGCTGGTCGAGATGGCGCGCCACCAGGACCGCCCCTACTTCGGCGACTACATGACGCGCCTGGTGCCCGACTTCGTGGAGCTCCACGGCGACCGCCTCTCCGGCGACGACCCCGCGCTGGTCGCCGGAGTCGGCACCTGGCACGGCCGCACCACCATGTTCATGGGCAACCAGAAGGGCCGCAACCTGTCCGACCGGCTGCGCCGGAACTGGGGGATGATGCACCCCGAGGGCTACCGGAAGGCGATCCGGCTCGCCCAGCAGGCCGCCAAGTTCGGCTTTCCGATCGTGTGCCTGGTCGACACCCCCGGCGCCTACCCGGGTGCCGGCGCCGAGGAGCGCGGGATCGCCGCCGCCATCGCCGGCGCCATCCTGGAGTGGTTCACGATCCCGGTCCCGGTAGTGGCCTGCATCATCGGCGAGGGCGGCTCCGGGGGCGCGCTCGGCCTGGCGGTGGCCGACCGGGTGCTGATGATGGAGAACTCGATCTACTCGGTGGCCTCGCCGGAGGCCGCGGCCTCGATCGTGTGGCGCGACAACGCGCGCAAGGTGGAGGCGGCCGAGCAGCTGCAGATCACCTCCCGCGACCTGCTCGCGATGGGCGTGGTCGAGGAGGTGATCCAGGAGCCCGAGGGCGGGGCCCACACCGATTACGACGCGGCCGCCGCCGCCCTCGACGCGGCGCTGCTGAGGGCGGTCCACCCACTGCTCGAGGAGAACCCCAACCTGCTGCTCGAGCGCCGCTACGAACGCTACCGCTACATCGACTCCCTGATCGGCGCCGCCGAGCACTTCGGGCCCAAAGTCACTTCCGAGTAACGGGCACGGGCGGGCTATGGGCGGGCCAGGGCCACCGCCGCCGCCACCAGCTCGGCGTTGCCGGGCGCGCGCGCGCCGTCGGGCAGCGTCAGCACGTCCTCCAGCCCGACGCGCACGTCCCGGCCGAGTTCCAGGCCCTGGCGGATCACCGCCCAGGTGGCGGGCCCAAAGCCGTGGTGCAGGCGCTGCGCGGTGACCCCCGCCGCATCCAGCGCGGCGTCGATCTC
>WNGE01021600.1_pt1 | contig 10363 bp, 6 predicted proteins | sample 5400651 | NCBI WGS metagenome assembly WNGE01 (sample SAMN13153370, study PRJNA577476) | soil metagenome | isolation source: 60 cm soil or saprolite under grassland replicate 2 | place: USA:California | collected 2016-06-15
CATATAATCCTAATAAGCCATTCTACATCAGTCTTACAGAAAGTTCTGTACCTGAAGCAATAAAAATGTATTTGAAAAATCCACCAAAAGAGGCAGTAAAAATAATCTCTGTTCAATTCGAGAACTTTAACATACAGCTAACTTTAGATGGAACTACATATGAGATCTATACCAATGAAGATGAACCCCCGTTTATTGATCTTTTCTGGTTCATTGAACAAATCCTGAGAGGAATAAGCCCCGCGGCGGTAGACGTTTATGAAGAAAACCTAGAGACCTTTTTTTATGCACAAAATACAGATGATCCCGAGACTGTATTTATTGGCATTTATGGTGATATTTTTGAAGAGACTAACAAAACATCTGATAGTAGAGAGAGGCGTTGTATCGTTGGAATCTTTAACAAGAAACAACTTGCTACAGCTTTTATCCATGCGCTTGAGGCTATGTTTACAACATACTTTACGGATTCTGAGACTGCTGAATATGGAGAAGATTTACGTAAAGTTGATATAGATAATCTCAAGAAACTTCTAGCGGAACAATAAACAAGAAAAAAGCCCTGACTCATTCGAATCAGGGCTCTATGTTTAACTGTTACTTCTGACGCCACCAGAATGTTTTATCGGCGTAAGCTAACGGTACAGTCTTACCAGCTATCAGTTTTCTGAATGTTCCATCCAGCTCTTTGAGCCTTTTGCAATATTCAGCAAAGTAGGGTAAGTCCTGCAACTTATTTCTCAGACGAAGAAGCTTGATACCGATCATGGCATATTCAAGTTCATCACGGGTCTTGCAGAGAGAATAGGCATCAGTGACATCCATTTCGTCTTCTGTAACTCCGATCTTTTCTGTCACTTTGAGAGTATCTTCCCAAAATGCAAGTCGTACCTTAAGCAGTCTGTTGAGCCACGCACGAAGAATTGGACCATCATCTTCATATTCATCGGTAACATTAATTCCTGCAAGTATCTCTATCTCCTTATCAACCAACTCATCAAAAGAATCACGATTAAGTGACTCCTGCCATTCCCTGTCTTTCTCCGACATAGACTTGATGACATCTTCCATCGAGAATGCTTTTGCCCAACTTGCAACTAGTGTGAAAACATCTGGGCCATTCTCTCGCTCTTTTGCCTTTTGTTCTTCGGTCAGGGTTGACTTCTTCCCGTTGATACGCAGCAAAGCATTATGCACCATTGCATAATTGTTTCCTGCTACAGCAAGTGCAAACGACATTTGGTTAATTGGTTCTTCGAAATCCTGTACTTTTTTCATTGCACCTCCTATTATATCCTATATACTTTTACTTGTCTAGTGTCCATCTACCGCTAATAACACATTCTGCTGCATCATCAGGGCCCATAGGATATGAATTGTAGACACGGTACGGCGGGTTTGATGAATACTCATTCCGTTGGATAAGCACAAACGTACCCGTTTCATCCTCGTACTTCACCCACCGTCTTCCAGTTGTACACTGGATGACTTCTGTTGGGTTAGTGCTTTCAACTATTGGCAAAACATAGTCTTCTAGAATAGCTGTCCCATCATTAGTTCCAGCCGCTCCATTCCAATCATGTCTATCTGCCGTGATATGGTCAATCGCTGTTCCATTCGGATCAGGAATACAAGCATAGATCGACGGATCAGTGATAACATCAAAGTCGGTCGGATTTGAATTGACTTCATAGGTTTCGCTATCTACATCATATTCAAATTTTCCTTTCCCTTTCTCCAGTAAGTAATAACCTACTCTTGGCGCAAACTGAAGTTCTAGTTCTTTCTGACGTTTTTGCTTTTCTTCCTTCTCTTTCTCCTTTTTGAGTCGTTTCACTCGATCAGGATCTTTGAAGCATGGCTTACAAAGCACCGGATGATCTTCCCACCAGCCGTCGGAGCGTTTCCAGCTGATCACAGAGTTTCTGGAATAGGTGAATTTCATTTCACACGCTTCACAGGTGATGGTGACCGGCTGCTGCGCTTTGTTTGCCTCGCGGCAGTCCTCGCACAGCACCGGATCTTCCTGGCCCCGGTCAGCAATCTTTTTCTGCCACCGGGGACCGTATTTGAAGGTGTTGGTACAGGCTTTATTCTGACACGACAACTCTTTCATTTTATACTCAGGGTGTTCGCTACAGAATCGGCAGAGCTCGGGAGTCTCCCATTCGCCGACATTGCGCCTATGCCACACGATAGATTTTGCCTTATAGGGATATTCTTCCTCGCAATTCGGACAATCGATTGTCTCGTCCTCCTGATTCTTATTCGCGAGGTAGCACTCATAGCATTGTTCAGGAGCATCTTTCCCTCGTTTCCGGTCACTGCCCCGCCAGATTGCTGTGCCGTCACCGACACAGCCTGGATTTTGACAGGGAACCTCTTCATCGTCAAACCATTCAGACATGGGATGTATTTTCCTTTCTTTTCCTTGTTGGTATGTTAAAGAGCATGCGGAAGCCATCGGTGCGCTCTGAAGGATTTACCGTCTCCGTTTTCGCTCATACCGCCACGTTTCGTTTATAGGATCGGGCACGATGTGCGAAGCGAATAGCTCCTCACACACATATCCGAATTGCTGCTTGATCTCACACGCAACCGAAACGATAACGCTGATTTCCACGCCGCGATACTCATCACGCCGGGCGATCCGTTGGACAAATTTTTGGACATCTTTATCCAGCATGTTGAGCATCTCAGGCGAGACAGCGTCAGCAGGTTTTCGCCTCTTCGTTTGCTTCTTGCGCGCAGCCTTCGGAACTGGTTGTTTGTCCTCTGCTTTTATGTCAGAGGCGCCTTGCTGCTTTGTGCGGCGCAGTAGCTTCGCATACTCCTGAGTAATGGCGTCGTCTTCCTCCTTCACCTCCTCTTCCCACACTGGCTCGGGGTGATATCGTTTCGCCTTTCGTTTGACTCGTCTTACCATGCGATGCGGTCGGTAATCCCCGCTATACGCTTCAAACAGATGCACGGATGCTTTTACTGTTGATTCCGCAACCGCTATCCCCGGAGGGGTAGCTTCATGCGGCGTGGGACCGACGACAACATGCACATCTACTACAGCATGTACTTCAGGTGAATGTGTTCCAGAAGGTGCCTGTTCCATCGTTTCCGAAGAAGCAGGGGTATTATGCACATGTACAGTGACAGACACGTCGACGTGTGGTTCATATGCAGGAATTGCTTCCTCATCTGGTTCCTGTTGAGGTTTAGGGATAGCATGTTCCCGGAGAGAGACTTGTTGTGTATGAACAATTTTCCAAGCCTCCCCAACTTTTCGCTCGCCCCTTCCCGGAAGCGGCACTAGCTTTGCCGTAAGGATATCGCCGTCTTCAAGAGCAAGACAGGTAGCGTTTCTATACAGCATCCCGCCTCGTTCTCCCTCAACTTCTTGCCAGGAAAACCCGTTCTCCTCTTCAGTCAGGACAATGCGCGTTCTGCCGGGAAGTGTTTCCACTTCCTTCATAAAGCGCTGGATATCCCACTCTGTAAGTGTGGGAAAGGTCAGGTCAGCCAAGTGGAGAGACCTTACTTCGCCAAACAGACTCTTGAAACAGGGCCTACTGCCGTTCGTGTCGCAAAACGTCTTGAGAATACTGGTAAATCCCTTCAACAGGTCTTCTACCTTTTCCGGGTCAAACCCAAATGCTGCGCAATCAGCTGCAAGTGTTTTTTGATAGTCTCCTTGCAGCACCTGCGCTAACGATTTCCTGTTGAAGAAAAACTCAGCATACTTGTTTGAGAAGTAGGCAACGATGTTGTACAGGGCAAGGAGCTCACTTTGGGGCGGAAGTTCAATATCCCGTCCTCCTCTGATGACTCCTTTTCTCTGCCTCTTCTTGCCTGTGTGGGTGTTAAATCTGTCGGCAAGCGGTTCTGTACTGATGCCTGCGTCTTTGTCCGCAAGTACGGACAATGTGACACTCGATAACGCACCGGCAACAAGGTAAAAAAACAGGTCTTCTTTGTCTTCTCTTGCTAGTGCTTCCTGGAGTGCAATGGCATAGCCCAGGTCAACGCTTCCCTCAAGCCAGCGTTCACAATATCTGCCTCCTTCCGTCAGCCGGTTATCAACCGCAACGCCAAGGTCTAACAGCTTTTGGCGCTGTTTGAGAAATTCTTCAACCCGCTCGGGTACCTTATGGATACCAGACGGCAGGTTGAGAGCTTCTAGTCCCGCAATGGGATCTTCCCATGCCTCCCGGAAGCTGTACTGCGCAACTAAGGTCAGCGAGCCTTTGCGAAGCGGCAGCCTGATGGGTTCATACTGCAACTGGCTATTGAGCTCGTTGTCTGACAGACTGGAATAATACGCGTCGACTTCCCGGGTAATGTAGCCAATGCCGGGGAATTTCCGTCCCACTCTGCCAATGCGCTGCAACAGCGAATTGACGGGCAAGGGCACAATCTGAGGAAGCACGGTGTCACCGATAGTAACCTGTTCGTAGCCTGAGTTCATGGTCGCCACAAAATCAAGCGTCGGAAACGTGATACCCATTTCAACCGCCGACGTGGCAATAATGACGTACTTCTTTTTCTCCTGCTCAAGGCGGGAGAGAAGCGTATCAAATGCTTTTTTTCGCTTGGGATTTTTGATAACTTCACTTGCCAAGAGCAGAATTTCTATCTCTTTGGCATAGGGCGCCTGTTCAAGCAGCGAAGCAATTTTGTTCGCGTCGGAATCTTCACCGGCAAACGAATTGACGATAATCAGAAACCCTTTTGCCCGTCCTGTTGACAGGACAGCATCCCGGATCTCTCGTGCCACTCCCTCTCCTTGCGGAAAGTATGCAGATGTTGGGTCAGGATGGATCAGCGTTTTTTCAACAAGATCAACAATGTGCTCTTCCATCGTGCCAGCAATATTGTGCATCCATTTCGCTGCCCGCTGGATCTTGGTTGCATCAACAATGTTTCGCACACCCAGCGTTTCATGCAGGTTTGCTGTATCAACGGTTGCTGACATGTAATGGACAGGGATACCCCTTTGTCGACAAATGGCAATTGCCAGTTCGACGCCTTCGGCGCTTTCTATGGTGACATGGCCTTCATCAACAAGCACGCAATCTCGAAGTGGATCAAGCCAGCCAAAACGCGCGGCAATGGCAAAAATGCCAGTGGTCACGAATTTGATGGGCGCTTGCTTATGGAGCTTATCCACAGACGTTTGACAGCCAAACAACACAGGATTCATGGCATCGTTGGGGTTGTTTCGGGACGTGATAAAGTCCGCAAACAACTCATTCATATACTTCGTCTGGTCTTTGGCAATAGAAATCTTGGGTTCAACAATCCAGATGCGCGGCACTTTCTCCTTAAACAGCGGCGGGCATGGTTTGACATCAGCCAGTACATGCGCGCAGTGCATCAGGTAGGAATGAATGGGAGCAGCCACCGTTTTCCCGAGGCCCGTTGAGGCCAGCAGAAAGTACGGCTGGTGTCCCATCTCGTCCAGAAAGGGCGCAATCGTGAGCTTTTCCCGCTCTAAGACGTAGTGCATAAACGCTTCCAGCGCTCTGAGCGAATACGTCTGCAACTGGTTGTAGCCAGGCTTTTTCGGATCTTTGTGGTCACTTGCATAGCGGATCGCCAGGTTCGGCAAGTTGTAAACCAACTTCGTCATGAGGAACTGTCTCCTTTTCTCTTCGTCTAATTTTCAAGGTGCACAGAAGACATCCTGTCTTCAGGCATAAAAAAAGAGAACACGTTGTTCTCTTTATAATGCAAGAGCATTATCCGGCTATTATAGCAATAATCGACTAGGAATGCAAATTATGGGCTTGTCGTGAAGACTTTCAATACGTTCTGTTCTCTGGAGGAGGGAAATAACGTTGGAACTACCCCAACGTTGCTTATGTATTACTATTCTTCTTGCTGGAATGATAGAGCGCGTACTCACGTACCAGCAGTGAGAACACTGGTGAGGAACCTAGCGATCAAACAGCCACACAGAGTCTTCCTGGAAGGGTATGCGCCAGATCTTTTCAAAAAATAGTATAGCCGGATCAAATTTCTCTTTCGGCACATGGTCTTTGCGTATCTCAACCTCCCACCACAAGAGCGCGTGGCTACTGCCTTTGTGAACAGTAGTTAAGACATCGGGGATCATGCCGGACAGCTCGCGTTTTAAGGTAAGGTCATGTTTGAGATCTATCAGGTCGAACTGAGGATAGGAATGGGGAAGTTTTTCTATTGCCATCATCAGGGCGGTTGTTGTCTGTAAATGCTCTATTTGGCTTGGATACGCATACGGCGTGAAGGTCGCTGTTAGTCCGTTGTTAGTCAGAAATTTCACACCGCGCCTGCTGAGATAATAAAAGTAGGGCTTGCTGACATGGGGCCTTGGAGGTCTGACTAACAGCTTCTTTTTTACCAAGCCTGAGAGCAGCTTATTAACGTACGAGGCCGACCCGGCCTGGTAATGCAGTGTGCAGACTTCTTCCACGCTCAGGAGCGGATAGGTGACAAAGGATGCAAGAATATTCATTTCATGAGGAGCAATCTCCATGAGCATTCCCCGTTACAGGAGTGTTGAAGAAGACGGGGGCGGGGGAGGCAGTTGACGGCGGCGTATTTCCTCCTCAACCGCCGATCTTTCCCGCAAATAGCCTTCTTTGAGGCACCGCGTGATAATGGTGTCCCTGATTTTTTCGTAGCCTCGTACCGGCGGCGGGGGAGGCAGGGTTTTGATCTTCACGGTTCTGACCATGCCGTCTTCAGCCACTTTTGCATAGGCATGGAAATTCGGCAGGTTGGCAAGCTCTAACATGACTTCATTCAGCATATCCGCATAGGGGCGGGGACTTTGATACACCTGTGTGTACTGGCCGGTACTTTCGTACACCGGGTTGCGGGCAAGCTCCTCCATGACCGATCGCAGGTGGCGCAGAAACGTGACCAGCTGAATAAATTCCTGTTCGTGGACGGCATGGCCGTAGTTAATCCGGGGGTCAATCACCAGCCGCTGGCACAGCGCAGGCAGGTGTGACTCAAAATCGCTGCCCGCTAAAGGGACAAGGTCCGGCCAGGTCTCTTCCCGGGATGACCGGGTCATTTCAATGCTTTCATAGGCTTCGTACCCGTTGGATGACACGTACGCATGCCACGGGAGGCCGTAAAAGTACGGCACCATGATATGTTTGTACCCGCAGAACTTGCCGCAGGTAATCAAAAGCGGCAGGGGAAGCGGCGCGTCAGCGGTACGAGTCGACATCGCCTCATACAATAGGCGGTTCAGCTCGCCAAACGCTTCTTCAATCTCCCCGGACTTGAGAAAATGCGTATCGCTCAGTCCGAGCAACACGCTCAGGAACCGTTCCTCACCAGCGTCAATGATACGCACTTTTGTTTTCTGCACTTTGAAGTCATTGGCCGGAGAAAGATACATCTGCACAAAGTCGTTAACCACACGGCTGGTGTGGCCTTTTAACAGCTGGTCAACCGCGTCCTGCTTGATGGTACGAATTGCCCGTTCTCCTGCTATGGGAGGCGGGGGAGGCTCAATATCCAGCTCAGTGACGAGCTCTTTGGCATCTTCTCCTGAAATGCGAAGCATCACCATATTCGCAACCTGCCTCGTTGCCGCCCTATTTTGCTCGTCTAACTGCTCTCTAAATTGATGCGCTACGGTGGTTGCCGTTAAATTGCACACGCTTTTTTTCAGGAATAGCTTCCCGGGAAAACGCGGCGTTGGTAATGCCTGCAATAATAAGAGAACCGATAAGACTGGTCACATCCCGCATGCGCGCGTCCAGTTTCACCAGGAGTATTTTCCGCTGGTCCATGATCTGCCTGAAATTAATCGTTGGTTTACTCTGGCCGATGATATTTCTTACTAATGGCTGAAGCAGCTCATCGAGCTTATTAAGCGTACTCTCGGTATACTCATCCTGTTCCCGTTTGTTCCGTGACTCGTACCGCCGCCAGAAGGAAACCGTCTGCGGATCGGTGAGATGGGCGATATGCCTTTTTCTGAACGACGGATCGGCAAGCAGCAAAGGGATTTCGGCCAGCGTCAAGCCGGGGTTTTCCGTGATTGTTCTGAAGCTGTTCCGTAATACTTCTGCCATCCGGGGGGTGGTTCTGCTTACTTCATACACCTTCTCAAAGACATCCATCACCTCAGAAACCACCCGGTCGCCGTCAGCGGAGGCAAAGGGATTGATCCCACAGGGATGCTCTTTGGCTGCTATATCAAGGAGAAGTACCTCATCTACGCGTTTGTCGCACCGCTGAAGGACTGCTTCAATCAGCCCGCCATGCGGGTCAAGCACGCACAGCCCCTTCTCCTGGGCAATATCCTGCAAGAGGAGGTTGGTAAGCAGTCCTGATTTGCCGGTACCGTTTGAGCCAATGAGATAAAGCCCTTGCCGCCGGGACGCCTGGCTGATGTGGACGTGCTCACGGGTGTCAAGACTAACGCCGAGAACCGAGTGTGTCATATGCATTCTCCTTTAGGGCAGCAAGTGCGTCTGCTTGTTACTCCACCAGTTTTTGCCGAGCAATTTGTTCATGGTGGCCTGAATTGTTTTCGAGTCGTCTGGAAATTTTTGGTCGTAATACACATCCACGGCATACGTCGAAATGACAAGAGCGATTGTACTGAAGAGTGCCAGGCAACCACACACCAGCTGGGCCTGTTCGCGGGCGGTAACAGTAAGCAGGGTAAACACCACGAGGCTGGCAATCGGAATCCACAAGGCCGGGTGTTTGGGATGCTTGCTGATGACGTTCACCAGCTTCTTGAGAAACAGCCACATCCCATAGATAACGAGCGCGTAAAACACAATGCTCACGATCAGTGTTATGCCAACCAACGATCCGATAGCCGAGGAGAAGTCGGAAGAACTTGAGTCTGCCATGGTCGTGTGGTGTGCGTTCTTCGTGAACGCACACCCCTCCTTTCGTTAGTGCATGTCGTCAGCCGGTACGTTTTGCGGAAGACGGCCATCCGTTTTTTCCCGTGATTGAGAGAGAGGAATGGCAACATAGTCTTTTTCTGCGAGCGGATACAGACAGGTTGCCTGTACGCGGTATCCCATGCCCTCACCAGGCACGGGAGTGCCATTCGCTGAGATAAGAACAGGATGAATAGTGTCGCCCTGCTTTGTGCGCACGGTATTCGCACAGTAGACGCGAATATCGCGAGCGAAGCGCGCGAACTTGCTATCAGCGCTGTGTAACGGAATGCTATACACCACAAAACGAGGAAATGTCCGGCCTCCATCGTGACGGGTAGGGGTACCAGTACCATTGGTGGCGACACCGATATCATTGATGACGACGCCAGCATCGTTAATGACGGCGTTTGTGGCGGCAATTGCCTGATTGAGAATATCTGGATAATCGCCAAATCCGCGTTCACCAGCAGCAGGAACAAATCGTTTCACCAAACGCCACAGAGGTCGGGATTGGCCGTGCGAGACTGGGAGCACATGGCAGGTCATGCCAGTGAGGGGCTCGCAGTCTCCTAGACAATTTGCAACAGCAGCAAGGGACGGGTTCTGATCAGAATGGATCGGGGCTATGGTAAGGCCCAGAAGCGTTTGGGCACACGCCCGTTCCATCGCTTCCGCACCCATCTGTACCGCTACTTTATCAGTCACGTCCAGCAGAAAGGCAGTGGCAATGACTCCCTCCTTTTGAAGGGTTGCAAGCGCTTCTCGTCCTTTTGTAACAGCTTCCCTGGTCTCGAATATAGATCGTTCTGTCACCAGGATGATCGTCTGCCTGGGCAGGCGGTTTTTAAGCGACCGAAGCGCAGGCGTAAGCTGGGGAATAATCGACAGCGGAGTAGCAACCAGAATAGTGCCGGTATGGATCTGCTTTTCAATAGATGCTTCTACTAGGCTGTCATGCATTTTCTCTGCAAGGGCTCCATACGCAGATTGTCCGATCGTTTCCATTGTCTGGGTGTTCCTCATATCAGTAACGCTCGGGGTGATCGTGCGCGCCCCGCGCCGCAACGAAGGAATAGGAGGTGTCCCATAGGGGCTGTCCAGATCAACCAGCCCCGCCTTAAACAAACGTGAGGTAGCGCCCACGCTTTCCGCCGCTTCGAACAGCAGGGGAAGGAAGCGCCTTCCCACAGAGCCGTAGCCAACAATGCTGATTGTTTGTTTTGCGTCTTCCATTGCGTGTGACTCCTTATCTTCGTGCGTCGCACGAGGCGAATTAACAGCTAACAGATACGGCGTACGGGCGTGATGCGGGGCAGGGGATGAGCCCGGGACAACAGCATCATCATACACGCTCATCGTCCCTTGCGTGAAGTGGATCGCCACCACATCAAGCAGAGACGGCACAAGCGCGACACCGGTAGCGGTGATCCGACAGACGTATTCCCCAAACAACAGCAAAAGCG
>WNGE01009307.1_pt1 | contig 10362 bp, 7 predicted proteins | sample 5400651 | NCBI WGS metagenome assembly WNGE01 (sample SAMN13153370, study PRJNA577476) | soil metagenome | isolation source: 60 cm soil or saprolite under grassland replicate 2 | place: USA:California | collected 2016-06-15
ACCAGGATGGACAGCATTGTGCGGTCACGTTTGATCGGGCGGATAAAGAGCCACTCGATTAACATCCCCAGACAGAACATGAGGGGCATGGTGATGAGCAGTCCCACAAACAGATCGATATGAAACTTTTGCTCCAAAAAGTAGCTGAGGTAGGCGCCCAGGATTACAAGAGCGCCTTGTCCGACGTTGATAATATCCATCACCCCGAAAACAAGCGTCAGCCCGGATGCCATCAATGCATAGACTCCTCCGGTCAATATCCCAGTGATGATTGCTTCGAGAATGATTCCCACTATAGACCTCTTTCCGGATAAGGAAGCCCTTGAAACGCTAAGGCCAGTTTGGCTTGGGAAACTCAGGGCTGGCCGTCGCCTGAGAAGCCGGATACACGGATATCAACGAACCTTTTTGCCATTGGAACAGGTATCCTGTTCCAAGGATATTTTCACCCTGTTCGTTGAACTTTACCGGTCCCTGGACGCTCTGGTACGTTTTGCCCGAGTGGAGTTGAGTGATAAGTTTCGCATTATCGATGCTGTTGATATTGGTTGCTGCTTGCTGAAACACCTGCCCCACTGAGAAACCCTCCGCCACGTCGGAACTGATACCATCGGCGGTGCCGCCGTACTTCGCCAGGTAGTCCTTTACCATTTGCGCATTTTGGAAAGTATTGATTGATGGATACCACCCGCCGTTCGGAACGAATATTCCCTCTGCAGATGGAGCGCCACCAATGGCATTGGTAAATTGTGAACCCTGGTCTGGTCCAGCCGTCGCAATCATTGCCTGTGGGTTGTAGTGCTGCTGCTTGAAGGCCTGGATATAAGCAACGACGTCAGGCAGCAACGTGCCAACGACAACGACCTGTGCGTTAGAGGCAATCATCTTCTGTGCGATGGGCGTATAGTCGGTGGTTTCTGCCGGGTACACCTGGTAGGAAACAGTTTTAACGCCGCCCTGTTCCAGAAGCTGTTTCGCAGTATCTACCTGGGGTTGGGTAAAGGGATCATTTTGGGTGGCATAGGCCGCCGTCGTGGGTCGCTGCCCTGCCGGCAAGGAAAGGATATACTGCGTAAAGCTGACCAGCAGGTTGGCAACAGGCGGGGAAACGTCGAACAGGTTGTGCAGCCCCCGGGTAAAGACAGAGGGGCCGCCACCGGCGCCCTCGATCATCGCATAACCATAGCGGGCGACGACGACCGATGCCGGTTTCGTCAGCAGGGTGGAGAAAGGCCCAAATACGATGTCACAATGATCAACCGTGATCAGTTTCTGATAGTTGGTAACGACCTGCGTTGTGCTACTGGCATCAGAGAGAATGTCCAATTGAACCTGCCGGCCAAGTACCCCGCCATGACTGTTGACGGTATCGGCCCATAGTTGATACCCCTGCTGGAAGGCTTTGCCATCGGCAGAGAAGTCGCCAGAAAGCGACAATGAAATACCGATCTTGATGGGTGTTGTAGGCTGGCTAGTGGCAGTTGTAGTGGCAGTACCAGTACTTCCACCACAGGCGCTGAGTACGATAAGTGCTGCGATCAATACGCCAACTATCTTCACAATTGGCTGTTGCCATAAGGCGGTTCGTCTGTACACGGTTGTCCTCCTTTGTTCTACAGGGTAACCACGATGTTTACCCCTGGTTTCTTAACACCACTGATGTGGTGTTTGAGCAAAATATGTTGTGCCGTTTTTAGGGAATTGGCGGACACAACTCGAGCTTTTGCACATTCCCTCCTTTACTACGTCTCTTTTATTGATGAGCTCACAATTTCGCTGTCACTTTAATAGAAAAGCCCCAGTGGTTCCTCTATGAAGGTTGCGACAGTATCCAGGAATTGCGCCCCTCGTGCGCCATCTACGGCGCGATGGTCGCAAGAGAGAGTAAGCACCATCATGGGCTGAACTGCTGGTTGACCATTGACGGGTACAACACGCTCCGTTATGCGACCTACGGCCAGGATAGCTGCCTGTGGTTGATTGATGACGGCATTGAATGCATCGACGTTGTACATACCCAGGTTAGTGATCGTGAAGGTCCCATCGCTTATATCCTGTGGACGGAGTTTCCCGGCTTGCGCTTTTGCTACCAGCTCCGTGCGCTGGCGTGCAATCTCGCCCAGGCTGAGGGTATCCGCCAGGTGAATAACCGGGACAACCAATCCTTCCTCAATGGCTACTGCTAATCCTACATGTACTTCCTGCTTCAGGATTATTTTGCCCTCACTCCACGAAGCATTGACGCGGGGATGCATTCTCAACGCCGCCGCGACGATTTTCACCAGCAGGTCGGTGTACGTTACTTTTTCGATGGACCGCTTCAGGATTTGCTCACGCCAGGTGATGAGCCGGCTCGCATTGACCTCGCGCACTAGGTAATAGTGTGGTACAGTCGTCCAGCTCTGTGTTGTACGCTCCGCCATAATGCGCCAGGTGTTACTCAGGGCCAACTCGTGAGACCCACTTGCAATAGCCGCAGACCTTTCTGCTGCCGGAACGACCCCGGCAACTTCTACTGTGGTAAGAGGCGCTTGTACAATAGCAGCTAAAACGTCTGCCGCCAGCACTGCGCCCCCCGGTCCAGTACCCATAATGACAGCCAGGTCTTTTCCCTGCTCGGCCGCCAAGCGCCGGGCTTTGGGAGAAGCTGGGGGGAAGCGGGGAGGCATGTTCGTCGTCAAGTGGGGACCGGTTATTACAGACGAGGCTTTTTCCTGGTCCTGAAGATATGTCAGTACATCGGCCTTTTGAATACGCTTTCCGGCCGATGTTACCTGGCTCAAATCCAGGTTGTGCTCGGCAGCTATACGCGAGGCCAGCGGGCTGGCAGCCATAGCCACCTGGCGAGTTGCTTCAACCTGAGGCAGTGACGTAGTCCTTTCCCAGGTAGAGAGCTGCTTATCTACCTGGGATTCATCTGGCGGCGATACTTCTCCAGGAGCAAGGATGGTAGCGATTACCTTCCCAACCGGGACATCGTCGCCGGCAGCGGCCGAAATGCGAGCAAGGATACCATCCGCCGGTGCTTCGATCTCAACCGTTGCCTTGTCGGTTTCGATCTCTGCCAGTGGTTCGCCCTTTGCAACCTGCTCACCCTCGTGTTTAAGCCACTGCAGTATCTTGCCCGTGTCTTGCGACATCCCCAGCGCCGGTAGGATGACATTTGTAGCCATCGTTGGTCTCCTGTAGAAATGTTGGGGTAGAGTTTCGTTACTCTTCAGATGCCTTTAAGGGCTCTTATCTATTTCTTCCATCGCTCGTACCTGTAACGGCGGCTGCGGGACGGGTGCCGTTGAACTGTACATTCAGGTTCGATTGGGATTCACGCGTTGTGGGTAATGGGCCGGTAGCAGTGTAATACCGTATACCCGCTATGAGTAGTTCCTCCGCCGGGAAGCGAGTAATGACCTCGCAACCATCCTTTGTGACGATCAACTGTTCCTCTATGCGCGCTGCAGACCAACCATCAGAAGCTGGCCAGAAGGTTTCAAGGGCGAAAACCATGCCCTCTTTGATCACCTCAGGGTGGTCAAGAGAGACCAGGCGACTGAAAATAGGTTTCTCCCAGATGCAAAGCCCTACGCCATGGCCATATTGCAGCGCGAAAGCAGCCTCCTCATTCGGGAAGCCAAACTCTTCTGCTTTGGGCCAGAGCTTGACGATATCGGTGGTGGTCACACCCGGTTTGATCGAGTTAATCGCGACATCGAGGATATCGCGGCAGTGTTTGTAGGCATCTACCATTGCCTGCGAGGCGCTGCCAATGGCGAAAGTGCGGTAGTAGCAGGTACGATATCCATTATAGCTGTGCAGGATGTCGAAATAGGCCGGATCACCTGGACGTAACGCACGATCGCTGAAGACATGTGGATGCGGACTGCAGCGCTCGCCAGAAATGGCGTTCACGCCTTCTACGTGCTCTGACCCCATGTCGTACAGAACTTTACTCACAAGAGCAACGCATTCGTTCTCACGAATGCCTGGTTTCATGGCGCGATACAGTTCGTCGTAAGCCGCGTCTACCATCATGCAGGCGGTGTTGAGTAGTGTAATCTCGTCCTGTGTTTTGATCAAGCGGGCCTGTTGCATCAACTGCTGTCCATCTACTACCTTGATGCCTTCAGCCTGCAAGGCAAATAACACCGGCAGTTCGATCGCATCAACACCGAGGGGTTCATGGAGCAATCCGCGCTGCTCCAGTTCGATGCGAATCTTACGAGCCACGTCTTCAGCCCGACCAGCTTCGGGCAGCATCGCGCCGCGTAAGGTAGAGATACCGGCGCGTGAACGTTCACCGAGCCACGGACAGTAGAGCTGGTGGTGCCGGGCCGCTGAACCGAAGTCCCAGACAATCGGCTCATCGTCCTGTGGCAGCAACGTGAAGCGAGCCAGCTTGTCCATTGCCCATGTACCAATGTGGGTAGCGGTGATGTAGCGCACATTCGTCATATCGAAACAGAGTAATGCTCCCATCTCCGACTCTTTGAGCAGTCTGGTGATACGTGCCAGCCGCTCAGTGCGCAGCCGCTCAAAATTTACCCGTTCCTCCCAGTCGACGCCCATTAAGCCATATGTTTTACTTGCCATGACTTTTCTCCTTTACTCGTATTGTTTAGACTCGACCGCATAATGTTTTCACTAGATCGGTGACAGTGCTTGCCGTAGGGACAGTCAGATCTTCCAGTACCGGTGAGAATGGTACCGGCACATCCATTGCTCCCATACGTTTGACCGGGGCGTCCAGGTAGTAGAATGCCCCTTCAGCGATCACGGCTGCGATTTCAGCCGTCACACCGTAGCGCTCGTAGCCTTCATCTACCACGATGGCACGGCTGGTCTTTTTGGCAGATTCGATAAGGGTAACGATGTCAAGGGGGAATGTGGTTCGAGGATCAATAACTTCAACGCTGATGTCGACCTTCTCCAGAAGCGCTGCCGCTTCCAGTGCGACCTGTACCATGCTGCTGGTCGCGACAAGGGTAATATCCGTACCTGGTCGTTTGATGTCAGCGACACCGAAGGGGATAGTATAGTCACCCTCCGGTACGAGACCTTTCAACTGGTACATCATTTTGTCTTCAAAGAAGATCACCGGGTTGTCATCGCGGATGGCCGTTTTCAGCAATCCTTTTGCGTCGTAGGGAGTCGAGGGCAGCACGACTTTCAAGCCAGGGATATGACTGACCCAGGCGTGCAGGCTCTGACTGTGCTGGGCAGCGGTGCGGCGCGTGGCCCCTAAGGTGGTTCGCACTACCAGAGGAACTTTGAGCTTGCCGCCGGACATGTAGTGCACCTTCGCAGCCTGGTTCACGATTTGATCCATCGCCAGCGTGATGAAATCACCGAACATGATGTCGACTATGGGACGCATGCCGGTCATGGCACCACCCACTCCCAGTCCGGTAATACCTGCTTCAGAGATAGGTGTATCAATCACACGCGAGGTCCCAAACTCTTCGACCAGTCCTATAAGCACCTTGAAAGCAGTGCCGGCTTCGGCCACATCTTCGCCCATGATGAAAACACGTGGATCACGACGCATTTCCTCGGCTAAAGCTTCACGAATGGCCTGGCCAAGCGTAATCTCACGTACGCCCCTGCCGGCATGCTGGTTTGCCGCAGTACTAAGCATAGACATCTTGCTCTACCTCGCCTGGGTCTGGATAGGGCGCGTTGAGCGCAAAGCGTTCTCCCGCCTCGACTTCGGCCTGTACCCGCTGTTCGATCTGCTCAAACGCCCCGCTATCAACTCCCTGTTCAACTATCCACGCGGCAAGCAGCTTCAGCGGGTCGCGTTCCGTAATCCAGTATTCTTCCTCTTCTTTGGAGCGGTAATAGGATCGCTGTATATCCCCAACGTGGTGTCCCAAGAAGCGGTAGGTATTGCAGAGCATGAAAGCTGGCCCGTCACCATGGCGGGCCCTTTCCACCAGGCGTTGCGTTATCGCATATACAGCGCGAATATCCTGTCCATCGACTTCTTCTGACAGAATGCCGAAGGCTTTGGCCCTGGCAACCATCTCGCCAGCAGTGGTCTCGGAGTGGTGTGTGTATTCGTTGTACTGGTTGTTTTCGCAGACGTAGATGACCGGGAGCTTCCAAAGCGAGGCCATGTTCATTACTTCGTACAATACCCCCTGGCCAAGCGCTCCATCGCCAAAGAAGCAGACCGTCACCTGGTCGCTGCCGCGCATCTTGCAAGACATGGCAGCGCCTGTAGCGATGCCTGCGCTTCCTCCGACGATTGCATTCGCGCCCAGGTTGCCGGTATCCTGGTCAGCGATATGCATGGAACCGCCCTTCCCGCGGCAGTAGCCGGCTTCCTTTCCCAGTAGCTCAGCAAACATGCGGTCGACTGAAGCCCCCTTAGCCAGGCAATGTCCGTGGCCCCGGTGAGTACTGGTGATATAATCATCGCGGCGCAAGGCCGCACAGACACCTACAGCTATTGCCTCCTCGCCGACGTAGAGGTGGGCCAGGCCAGGCATTTTGGCGCTCAGATACAATCCGTTCACGTGCTCTTCGAAAATACGAATCTTGAGCATCTGCTCATACATAGATAACCACTGCGCATGCTCACTCTCTATTACCCGGGGTTCTGCAACGAGCTGGCCGTCTGAAGGGTGGGTGCCATCTACAGGATTATCTGCATTGGATCCAATCGGTTGCGACATTGCTCCTCTCCATGAAAGAGATCCATAGTGAAATAACATACACGATTTAATCATCCAAGCCGGACATTTTTGCCAGTGCCTTGTAGACGATAGCGAAGTCTTGCCGCGCTAATCCCAGGGCCCTGGCGGCAGTAAGAAGCTCGTTGCTGGCTGCTGTTGTTGGCAGGGGCACATCGAGTTCCCTACCCATCTCAAGCGCCAGCAGCATGTCCTTCTGCATCATATTCACGTTGAACCAGGCTTCGTCCGGCATGTTGAGTATGAATGGAATACGGTACTTGAGAGAAGGCGATGCGATGACGCTGTTGAGCATCACTTCGATAGCTGTTTCACGAGGAATACCCGCCTTCTCAGCCAGCAGCAAACCCTCGCAGAAGCCCATCATTTGCACCTGCAGGTTAAGGTTGATGGCGATCTTCATCAAGACGGCCTGGCCATTTGCACCCACATAGTTTACTGTTGGACCGATATCCAGCAAGATAGGTCTGACCTGCTCGAAGATGGCTTTTTCACCGCCGGCCATGAGGGAGAGGTTGCCCTGCTCGAGAGTAATGACGCTGCCCGACACTGGGGAGTCGAGCATGTGCGCGCCTTTTTCAGCAACTCGTGCGGCGAGTTTTGTTGAGGTGACCGGACTGATAGTGCTCATGTCGATATAAATCTTGCCTTTTTCCAGGCCAGCCAGAATGCCGTTCTGACCACCTACTACTTCTTGCAGAGCGGCAGTATTTGTCACCATGGTGAAGACAACATCGGCTGCTTCTGCTACCGCGCGCGGTGTCTCGCCCCAGCGCATGCCGTAGTCTAACAACCACTGTGCTTTCGACTTTGTACGATTGTATCCTGTAACAGTGTGACCGGCATCAAGGAGTCGCTTCGTTACGCGACCGCCCATGGCTCCTAACCCGACAAATCCAAGATTGGCCATGACTACCTCCAACTTGACTGAATCGGACAATAAACAACAGCTAGCCTTTGTGTTTAGGAGAAGCTCTTACGTCTTCGCGAACTTGTTGCAAGTGGGCGTGCATAGCTGCGCGCGCGTTCTCAGGATTGCGCCGGATAATGCTTTCAAGGATGCGCCTGTGATGAAATTGCCCGCGTTCCGGGCCCCCTTCAACGGCAAAAATGTGTTTGCGTTGTTCACTCAAAGGGTTCACGATGGAGTCTATAAGGATGAGAATAAGGGAGTTTTGGGTCGCTTTCGCCAGGGCCCGGTGGAACTGGTTGTCGGCTGTTATATATGCGTCTGCGTCGCTGAGGCTTACGTCCATCACTCGTATTGCCTCGCGCATGGCAGCAATCTCATCTTCCGTTGCTCGCGCGGCTGCCAGCGCGGCGATCTCAGTTTCTAATATCTCGCGGACTTCAACTAAATTGTCTGAGCCGCCCACTTCACCTACCTGCAGTTTCATCACCAGGCCAATCGAGTTCTGCATAGCCTCTGGTGCGCCATTGATGACGATCGTCCCCCGGCCGGGGCGCATCTCGACAAGGCCCTTCTGGGCCAGAATTTTCATCGCTTCACGTACGGCGGTGCGGCTGGCTTGAAATTGCTCAGCCAGAACACGTTCGGTTGGTAAACGGTCTCCGCTACGAAGTTCGCCATTCAGAATGCGTTGTTCGATTTGATCCGCTATCTGCTCAAAAACTTTGATTGATTGAACTGGTGTGTACAAGCTGTTCCCCCCGCAAATAACTCTATCCTAGCTAGATGGCGCGTTGGACAAATCAAATGATTGTAAAATGATCATACCAAATTATTCTCTTTGAGTCAAGCACTTTTTACCGAAGCTACGTCGTCCCGCAGGGTAAAAACGCATAGTTAGTATAAAGTTACTTATTCATTGCGACCAATTCTAAAGCCGATCTGCTATCGATGCTCAACAAAATACGCCCTGATAGATCACCGCGGAGGATGGGGAACCGGGAAAGAAAAAGTTGACTGTTTGGCAGAGAAATGGTATGATGATCAAACAATTATTTGAAGGTTCCATGGAAGAAGTAGCCGCCTCATGAATGAGCGTCTTCAAAGGTTGGGGTTGGAACGCCGCAGAGAAGACTACGGTCTCATCACCGGCCTCTCCCACTACGTAGATGATCTGAGATCACCGGCGGGGCGACCTCCGGTACTGTATATGGTTGTGGTGCGCAGCCCTTATGCTCACGCCAGGATTACAGGCATCCAACTCGACACGGCGCGAACGCTACCTGGCGTTATTACAGTATTTGAAGGTAAGGAATTGGTAAGTGGTATGCCCACTCTTGATACCATTCCGCTACCTGGCCTGAGAAAGCCAGAACGCCGACCACTGGCTGTACATCGTGTTCGTTACGCGGGTGATCCAGTAGCGGTGGTTTTAGCCGAGAGTCTGCCTGCTGCTTTGGATGCTCGTGATCTGGTAGAAGTCGAATATGAGCCATTACCCGTGGTGGTTGACCCGGAGGCAGCCCTTGAGCCAGGGTCACCACTCCTTTATGATGAAATTAGCTCTAACATCGCTTTCTTACAGGAAACAGGCGGGGGCGATATACAATCCGCTTTCGAGCAGGCTGACCGGATAGTTCGCCTGCGTGTCGTTAACCAGCGGCTCGCGCCCAGTTCACTTGAGCTACGTGCTTGTATGTTCGATTTCGACCCATCCAGTGGCGAACTCTCGGCCTGGGTGTCATCTCAAGCAGTCTTCAGGGTGCGGGATACGCTGGCGAAATTTCTTGGTCTTGATCGCAGTCATATCAAGGTACACAATGCAGAGGTGGGTGGCGCCTTCGGAGCCAAAAACAGCTTTTTAGGCGAAGAGATTGTCGCCGCACTCCTGGCGGTTAAGTTTGGACGGCCCGTCAAGTGGATTGAAAGTCGCAGTGAAAATTTACAGGGCCAATCGCAGGGACGGGGACTGATCAGCTACATCGAAGCTGCCTTTCAGGACAACGGAAAACTGCTTGGCTTGAGAGTACAATCTATCGCTGATCTTGGCGCCTTCCTCTCATCCTTAACCGCAATGGTGCCCAGCCGTATACTATCAATGCTGTGCGGGCCCTATCAACTACAGGCCGTAGAGAGCAAGATGGTGGGCGTTTTCACCAATAAAGTCGCGACGGCGCCCTATCGAGGCGCGGGACGACCAGAAGCTGCTTACATCCTGGAACGCACCATGGATCGCATTGCCTATGAGCTGGGCATGGATCCAGCAGAGGTGCGCCGCCGCAATTTTATTGCTCCCCAAGCCTTCCCCCATACAACTGTGACTGGGCTTCGGTACGATAGCGGTAATTACCAGGCAGCCCTTGACCGCGTGCTTGAATTAGCTGATTACGCGGGCTGGCGTGCTCAACAGCGGAAGTACAGAGAGACTACTAACAGCAAGTTGCTGGGGATTGGTCTTTCTACGTTTATCGAGTTTTCGGGCGATAATGCTGCTCCCATAACTGGTGCGCCGCGTGAAGCTGTCACGGTGCGTATGCGCCGGGATGGTTCCGTCCTTGTGCAGAGCGGTGTTTCCCACACCGGTCAGGGTCACTTTACCGTCTTTACTCAAATCGCGGCAAGCGCATTGGATTTGCCTGCCACAAAGGTGGAAGTCCGCATGAATGACAGTGCGCTACCTGGCTATAGCGTTGGCACATACGGCAGTCGTATCACGCAGGTGGCAGGGTCCGCCGTGTTGCTTGCTGCCCAGGCCGTTCG
>WNGE01009311.1_pt1 | contig 10360 bp, 13 predicted proteins | sample 5400651 | NCBI WGS metagenome assembly WNGE01 (sample SAMN13153370, study PRJNA577476) | soil metagenome | isolation source: 60 cm soil or saprolite under grassland replicate 2 | place: USA:California | collected 2016-06-15
ACGATCATTCTCGAGAAGTCGAGCCACAGGCTCGCTCCAGTCACTAATGAAACCGAACCGGAAGGACCGGGCTCGGCGCACCCTACGGCGGGTCATCTCCACGGTGGGGGATTTCCCGAGGGGGACCTTAGATGTCCCTAGGTCACGGGCGCACACGCCACCCCGGCGGGGTTCGGTACCGGGCCGTCCTATACGTAGATCCGGTCCTTGACGCAGGTGAACGTGCCGCCCTCCCTGGCCCCGGCGGCAGCCCCCAGGACGCCCCCCAGGGCCAGGCCGATCCCCGCCCTGCGCATGGTCGTGCTGCTGGTGCTCGAGACCATCACCTGACCGCACTTCGGGCACGCCGGCGGGTCCAGGTTCGGCCAGGGGGAGGGTTCGAGCTCGGCGAACCGGGCCTGCGACACAGTATTCCCCCATAGGCGAGGGCGTGGACCACCCGCACCTGTGACACATGCCGCAGCACTGGTTCCGCCCAGTCGCCAGGCCTGCCTTGTCACTCGCCCGCTGAGTGGCAGGCCGGGCTAGTACGCCCGGTTCGCCGAGGACCCGATGGATCAGATGGCGAGGATGCTTGGAACGCCTTTCGTCGGTGCCCGCGGAGAGAACGGCGATGGCGGTCAACGAGATCGTCGAAGAGGGTCGCCGACCCTTTGCCCGTCCCCGCGCTGTGCCGACATGGGCGCTTGGATCGACGCAACGGTCGCGAAGTCGAAGTCAAGGTGGAAGCGTCATCTTGAGCGCGCCGGGCTGAAACCGACTGGGTCAGCATCGGCATTCTGATCAGCCGGGAGCTTGTGTCCACTCCTCGAACTCCCTGACACGCCCGTCCTCGGCAAAGTCCAGGACCCAGAGGTTGCGGTACTGCTCGGGTGAGGATCCCAGGTAGTCGACGTCAACTCGGACGACGGCACGGTGGCCATCGACGGCAACCAGTTCGGCTCGGACCTCGAATGACTTTCCGTCGTCGTCGCACCAGAACTCCTGGATGGCCCCATGGCCAACCTCCGCCGGCTTGTACGGGGAGGGCCGATAGCGGGCATCCTCGGTAAACAATTCCTTTACCGCGGCTGCGTTCGAGGCACGCCAGGCGACTTCATAGCCCGTTACCCAGGCCATCACGTCATCGTGTTCCACGGCCACGCTCCTTCGTCTCCGAGCACTAGACTGCCGCAGCAGCCGTGCACCAGCCATCCGCTCGTGCCGCGATCCGGGCGGCCCAGATAGGGGACGTCAGTCCCACGGACCGGCGAGCTAACGGACCACTCCCCAGTGAGCTCCATGCCACGCCTCGACGACCTCTCGGTGCTCCTGAAATCGGCCCGCCGGCTCGCGAAGCTGTGCCGCGACGGGGCCGCCCTGGTGGTCGAGGCCCGGGACCACGACGCCAACCCTACAGTGATGGCCGCGGCCCGGAGGCTGCACTCCGAGCTCCTCCGGACGAAGCACGCCGTCGAGGACGAGCTCGTGGCCTTCGTCCTCGACTGCGAGCGATGCGGCCGGCGGGTGCACTTGGCTGCTCGGAGGCGGCGGGGGTACAGTCCCTGCATGAATCACAGCGGCATGCGACAGGTCCCCGGCCCCGGGCAGCTCGAGGCGGATGACGTCCGCGAGCAGCAGCGCGAGCTGGCGGAGACCGCCGAGCGCGAGCGCGTTGTGGAAGCCGCTGTGCCGCACCGGCGCCGGTTCCGGTCCCTGCTCGCGAAGCTTCGCGACAAGCGCTGACGCCCGCCAGGCGGCCACCTCCGCCGACGACGGCGACCCCTTGTCCGGTCTGGGGCGAGGGGTGCGGGCTCGGCCACTGGGCGCACTCGGAGCCGGCACCGATGGACGACCATCGCCCCCGGCTGGGGCGGGCCCGTTGAAATGGCTGGGGTAAGGGCGGTGGGGACGGTCCCTAGGTCTCGCGGAGAGGCCTTGAGCTTGGCGGCTCGCGCAATTCGACAGCGAGCACGCGCCCATCCTCGAGAGGCTGCCGCAGGTTTTCCCCGGCTCGCGCCGAGCTCGTCGAGGAACAGCACGCCGCTGTGAGCGAGTGTTGAGCTATGTCCCTTGGCGGGGACCTCCCGTCAGTAGTAGTACCCCGTCGCAGTCAGTACCAAGTGGTTGTCCAGGCCGGCTGCGAGGCACCAGTTGGACCCCCCGGGGCCGATCAGCAGCGGCTGAGGGAATGAAATGGTCACCGTGTCGAAAGGAGGGACCATCACTCGTTCCACCGAGTCGAGGAAACCGCCTGAGCAGTCGGGGGTTGGGTACACGATGAGATCGCTATGGTTCCGGAAGTCGTCCGGGTTCGCGTAGGTGAGGGTCGAGATGGCCAGCTTTGTCCGGCCCGCCGGCGGCGTAAACAGGGTGATAAACCCCGGGCCTCTGATCTCGTAGTACCAGGTCGTGCTGCCGGCCGGGCGGGTCGTCACGGTGAGGCTCTTGGTCAGGTCCACCCGGGCCTGCCGGGTGATGGTGGAGTCCACCAGCGTGACCAGGTTTGCCGGCGGCCCTCGCCCCCACCGGCAGCAGCAGGGCGATCCATGTCAGGGCCGCCATGACCATGACGAACTGCCGGATGGTGGGAGTCCGGCCCACCGGATGCGATGGGCGCATCGCTGCCCCCTTTCCTCGGGTCCCTGCATGGTGAGCCCGGGGCAGGGATGGGTCGAGTCAGTCAGCCGCCTGACGTCCCACGGTGACCCGACGTTACCCTCGGGGCCCTTCCTCGGGCCGCAGGCTTCCCGGCCTCAGCCTCCGATGAAGCCGCTGGCGTTGATCGTGAAGTCCTGACCTCCAACGTTCGCCGCGAGGAGACAAGCCTTGGTCCCGGCGGGAGGCCGCCACTGAAGGGGTGTCGGGAACGCTACGCTGAACGCTCCCGTCACCTGAGGAATATGCCAGAGGTTCCGGTCGAAGACGAAGTCCGGTGGACTGCAGCTCGTCGTGGCGGTGTGGCCCCCCCAGAGCAGCACGTTGGCCTCCCCTGTCCCTCCCGCGAGCAGCGAAACCGAGATGCTCGTGACGTCGATGGGAGCGGTCGTCGGACCGACGAGAGCCTTCCTCCCCGGGACCGAGGGGACGTCCTCCGTGGCGAACCAGTTCGTGGTCGGTGCCAGGGGCCGGACGCTGCCGTCCACCGTGAGCGCCCCTGACCCGTCCCCCACCTCCAGCTTCCCTCCGGCAACCTTGGCCCCACCCGCCGCCGTGGTCGCCGAGGGGTCCACGATGGTCACGAGATTGCCGGCCGCACGGACTCCGACGGGGACGGCGATCAACGCGATCACCACACCCACTGCGATCCACGCTGCTCTTTTCATCATCCCTGCCTCCTTTCCTCGGGTCCTTTGCATGGTGAGACCGGGGCAGGGGATGCGTCGAGTCAGGCAACCGCCTGACGTCCACGGTGGGCCGCCACCCGGCACCGTACCGAGCAGAACCGGGCGTCCGACCGGGCCAGGGCCGGCAGCCTCCGGGAGCAAGTGATACAGCGGCGGCGTGTAACGGCTAGGAGCACCGCGACCTCGCGCTTTGCCAGGAGCTCCCTGGCCCGGGCCGCTCTGCCACTCTTCGCTACTCGCCGCGCCCGGCTTCGCTCGAAGGCTCGGGCGACCGCGGCGAGACGGGCCGGGAAGGTCCGCTCCAGGCGCTCCACGGCCTCACCGATGGAGACGTCCCACAGCGCCACCCGCTCGGCCTCCACGGTGCCGCCCCACACGCCGGCCAGCATGGCGCGCTGCGGGCCGCTCTCTCGCATCTTCTCGGGCTGGCGGGTTCCACCGCTGGAACGGACTGACGATCGGCGTCATCGCCTCGAGCAAGCACTTCCGCCTGACCGGGCACTCGGCGCAGGTGAGCAGGGCGAGGAGGATCGACGGGGAGCCCGGCTGATTGTGCGGCAGCGTCTTGTCCGACAGGAACAACGTGTCGTCGGGTTCGTCCCGGCAAGCGGCCTGCCGGCGCCATCCGGAGTCGGAGGCGGCAAGGACGTCCCGGAGGTCTGGCAGTCGTTCCGGTTCCACCGCTGCCGAGGTTCACGACGCAGGCCAGGAATCCGACGTGCGATCAACTGCAGGTCAGCCCGATTGCGTCGGCGTCCGTCAGCGAGGGGTGGGTCGACCGGGTGGGCACCCTTGCGCTCGCCGGCGCTGCTCGGCGTCGTCGGATGAGATGACAGCACCCTTGCCTGGGCGAGGGTTGAGTTATGTCCCTAGAGAGGTTTGCCGAGTCGGGTTCCCAGCTACGTGGGCCGCGGCCCCCAATCCGGTGCGCTCTCCCAGGGAGTGGACTTAGTGACGTTCAGCCGGTGTGAGCCGTCGCGGCGCATGGTGTAGACATCGGCGTTACCCGCGCTACCGAATCCCGGGAACATCCCGACAGTGATCCGGCGACCGTTGGGTGAGAACGAGCAGACAGCCACTTGCCCTTGCCAGCGGGCGTGTGGGTGACGGCGTGCAGTCCGGACCCATCCGGGTGGACCAGCCAGATGTTCCCGCAGTCGTCGCAGGACTCCTTGGAACGGAAGGCGATCCAAACTCCGTGCGGGGACCAGTCGGGCTGAGCGGCCTCCAGCCACCAGGGGGTGATCCTCCGCAGCCCCGTTCCATCGAGGCGAACGGTGAAGACGGCCCTGCGTTCCGTCCCCCTCTTCTGTCGTTCCAACGCCAGCCGCTTGCCGCTGGGTGCCCAAGCAGGCGCGAAGTCCTCCCACCGGTGCGATGCACAGGCCACGTCTCGCTGGGTGACGCGTCTCGCGTGGGTTCCGTTCGCTCGCTCGACGAAGACAGCTGTCATGTTGTTCTTGCCCGTCCCGCACATCTCCCGCTCGAAGGCCAGAGAGAAACACCCGGTGGGTGCCGTTTCTCCGGATCTTGTACAGCCGCCGGGGCTTGTCGGGTCGCTCGACCTGGTAGACGATCCAGCGTCCGTTCGGCGCCAAGAGGCGGAGGGCGGGTGACCCCAGAACGGCTCGAAGAGCTAGGCTCCTCTGGCCCCGGAGCGTTTCTGACCCGGCTAGGGCGCGCCTTAGGGGACGCTTCGGGGCGCCCTCAGTCCTCGCGGTCTGACCTTCCTGGGTGGTCAAGACCCGCGCTACGCTCCCCATCGCCCCGGAGCGCGTGATGCGGTTCTGCCGACATCCTTTGGGCGTGCTCCGGGGCTCTTTACAACCGGCAGGCTTGGACGCTACTGTCTTGCTTCCACCCATCGGGGATCGGCGTTCCCCCCCTTCGCCGGTCCCCGCCCCTTCCCAGACTGAGGCGAGGCGTAGAGGCCAAGGACGATGGCCGATCATCGGGCGCTGGCTCTGGAACACGTCACCAAGCAGGCGGCAGTCATCCGACGCCTCGAAGGCATGCTGGCGACCGCTCGGGAGATGATGACGGATCGGGTGAGGAGCGCCGAGCACCACGGGGCGTCCGCACAGGAGATTGCTGAGGCTACCGAACTCACGAAGCCCACCGAGTCAAACTGACCCCATGACCCTCGGTTGCACCGCCTCGCAACACCCCTCCGAGGGCCGAGGCCCTGACCGGGGCTGGTGAGTCAAATCAGTCAACCCCCAGACCTGAGCGGACATAAGCCGACCGAGCAGGGCACTCCTGTGGCCAGGGGTTCACGACCGAAGCCCCTCCCCCCGTCGGGGGACCACCGAGCCGGCCATCACCGTTGCCGCCGCTGCTGGGCGCGACGTTTGAGCTCTCGGCCACCGGCGCGTCCGGACTTGCGGGCGTGGCACCTGCCACAGCGCGTGGCCAGGTTCGCCGGGTCGAGGCGGAGCGGGTCGTCCAGGCCGTGGAACTCCCGGACGTGGTCGACCTGGAGCTCGGTGCTCGCGCCGCAGTCCACGCACACCGGACGGGACGCCAGGTGGTGACGGCGGAGCCGCTCCCACTCGGCGCCGTAGCCGGCGGCCTGGCGGCTGACGCGGGGCCGGCGGGCCCAGCCTGAGGTGGAGCGATGGTCGAGACAGCGGGACTGGCCGTCCTCCCAGACCCGTGCCGGGCAGCCGGTCTCGAGGCACAGCATGGGGACGCGGCGCATCAGGTCTCGGCGTATCGCCGGCGACGGTGACGGCGGTCGTAGTTCTCGCGGTACTCGGCGACTCGCTCCGGGTGCTGCTCGCGCCACCGTCGCTGGTAGTCGGGGTGCTGCTCCCGCCACAGCTGTTGATAGTGCGGGCGGCACAGCCGACGAACGGCGCTGGTGCGGTTACAGCCCTCGACTTCGCACTGTGGTCGGTACGGCTCGTAGGCGTAGCGAGGGCTCATGCGGACAGCCTCCTCGCGGAGGCGAGGAATCTTCTTTCCGCCTGGCTCTCCGCGGACGGAGAGCTCTTTCGGCAGACCACACAGGGGTCTGTGGTGTTCACCAACCCGGTGAACGGCCAGTCGCTCACGAACTCATTCGCCGGTCAGCTCACGGACATCATCGTGTCAGGTGACCCCGAGGGTGTTCACACCGACCTCGTCACCCAAAGGGGGCTCCCCGAGAAACTCAAGCTGCCCCACGGAGCAGTGCTGCTCCGCGACGCCGGAATCATCGCCTTCACCCTCACCTTCGATGGCGACGAGTTCATCAGCCAAGAGATCGTCGTGGTCAAGGGGCCGCACCCGGAGGCCGACAGCGACTTCGAGCTCTTCTGCGAGATCGCGACGGAGGCCCTCGGCATCAGCTGACAGAGGGCTGCCAACGAACGCGGACAGGCCCGGCAAGAAGCCGGCGGGTCTCCTTTTTGGAGGGGGGGTGGGGTCCCCGGGTCAACACAGTGACCAACTGCAGCGCGACGAGATGCGCGCACCGACCGAGCGCTGGACACGAGCACGACCAGCCGCCGGGTTGGTACTCGACGCGGTGCACCTCACCTGAGCCACGGCACTCCGCCACGATGCGCCGATCGTCGACCACCCGGACCACGAGCCGACCTTCGGCCAGGTACCGGCGACCGCGGGCCTCGGCGTTCTCACGCATTCAGCCCGTGTCCTCGTTCCCGCCAGGAGGCGGCGCCCACGGTGGGCCGGCGGCCTCGAGGCCCCACACCGACCAGCCCGGGCCGGGCGGCGTCGTGTGGCCGACGAGGCGCCTATGCATAAACACGTTGCCGCGCTCGTCGACAAGCTGAGCCTCACCCGTCACGACCCGTGACGAGTCGCTATCGCCCGCCGCAACGGCCTTCTCCCAGATCAGGCTCCACTACCGCAGCCGGGTCGCTTCGATCTCCCGGTCTAGTTCGAAGAGGCGCGCGCGTGCCCGATGCCCTCGCTGCCGACATGCCGCGCTGCAATACCGCTGGTCGCTCCGGGTGCGGGTGAACCGGCGCCTGCAGGGTCCGCACGTAACGGGACGTGACGGCTTCACCTTGAGGTCTCCCACTCCGACGACGACCGTGTTGAACGTCCACCAACGTCCACCACAGGCACGGAACGTCCACCAGAAGGACGCCCAACGTCCACCAGACGTCCACCAGAACGGCCCACCGTCCACCAGAGATTCCGTGCCTGGTGGTGGACTTGGTGGACGTTGGTGGACGTTTCACCGGTTGGTGTCACGACACGCGCTCCAGTTGCCACATGCGGTGGCCGAGATAGATGCCCCTGCGCCGGATCAGCAGATCCCCGTACCGGCGGTCGCGCTGGGCGCGGAGGTCCACCCCGAGATTCGTCTCCTGCGCGCGCAGAGTGTCGCCCCTCATCGGCAGGCGCGCTCGGGCTAGGTCCATCAGGTCGGCGACGGCCACCTCGCGGCCAGCGTGCGCACTCCACCACGCCTCGATGAAAGGTGCTCCACGCGATGGACTCCTCGTCGGACTCGGCGCGGAAGGCCTCGAGGTTGCCGAGGAACCCGGTTAGTCCGACGTTCTCGAGGATGCCCCCGATCGTCCGGCACCAGCTCTCCAGGCTTCCCAGCGGCACGCCGGACCACGGGCGCCGGCCGGCGGCCAACCATGACCGGGTGATGGTCAGCAGGGCCCACACGAGGTCGGCCTGATGTTCGTGCGCCCACCCGGGCAACTCGTGGGCGAACCGCGCCCGGCTCTCGGGGTGTTCGAGCCCGGCATCCATCCGACACCGGACGGTCCGCCGGGCGATCTCCCGCGACAGGGCGGGGTTATTCCCGGTCGCCAGCCAGACGGTCGTCACGGGGTAGGCAACGATCTCCGTCGCCCCGAGCAGCCGGTCGGTCCACAGGGGGCTGGTGATGGCGGCCGAGAGCGCAGCGGAGTCGAGCCGGGCCTGGATGTTGTCGATCATGGTCACCGGCCGTCCGTTCCGGAGGACCGCAGTGATGCGCTTGCGCCACTCCTCCTCGCCTCGGGCCTCGGTGATGGTCGCCGCGCGCCGGCCGGTCGCCGGGATGGCGATGACGTCTGCGAGCAATCCCTTGCCCGTTCCCGGGGTCGGTGCCTCGATCAGGTGCAACGGGGTCGAGCCGTCGATGAGGCTCCGGACGAACGGCCCGAGCATGGCCGCCATCGCGGTCAGCGGGTCGGCCTCGGTGACGAAGGGGAAGTCCCGCAGGAGCTCGGCGACGAGTGAGACCGCCTCGTCCACCTCGGTCACGGTGGGGTCATCTGATACCCGGCGGAGCTTCAGCCCACGGCCCGCGTAGTACGTGCGGCTGCCGGCGTGGTAGCCGGGTGACGTCTCGATCGTGCCGTCCGGGGCGAACACCGGGGCCTCCACGATCCGCTCGAGCACCGGGAGGAAGATGTCCGGCATCGCGAGCATGTTCTCGATCACGTCTTTGGGAGGTCTCACGGCCGCGAGCTTCGCCAGGAGCTTGTTCTCCGGATCGCCTTGGATCAGCTCGGCCAGGGCGTCCAGTGGGACCGGGGACCTGAACCACGTCGCCCGCGCCGCCATCTCCTGACGGAGCCGTGCCGTCGTCAGGATCCGCACCACCGGCGCCCCCGTGTCGTCGAACTCCAGCCGCGAAGGGATACCACCGACCCGGAAGATGCTGACCGGGTCGATGTTGGACTGACGCAGGACGTTCCACGCCTCCTGGGACACCGCCTCAAGGTCCGGGTCACCCGCGTTGAGCATCGGCTTGTCGGTGCCGAAGAACTCGCTCAGGAGCTTGTGCATCTCCTCGCCGGTGAACGGGTCAGCCGGCTCAGCCGCCCCGAAACTGGCGCAGTTGACGCACAGCCCGCGGTCGTTCAGCTTCTCGGGGAGACCACACCCGGCGCAGAATGCCGACTCATTCGGCGGCCTCATTCCGGGTCGCCTCCTCCCGCCGGCGGACGTCGGCCAGCCACCAATGAACGCGTCCGTCGAGGAAGGTGATGTTCGCGGCCAATTGGCCCATGAAGGTCGAGCGCGCCCCCGCTCCAGACGATGCGGCCAACCACTCGCGAACTGAACTTCGGTATCGCCCGGAACTACCTGCTCCCCCGGTTCGGCGGCTTCCCCCTCGCGGAGATCCGGCCGACCGACGTCCGAGCCATGGTGGCCGAGGAACTCGCCGCGGCGAAGTTGTCCGGGAGCGCCGTTCGGCGTCACGCGATCGTCCTCGGCACGATCCTCGAGGCCGCCGTGCAGGATGGTCGGATCGCGCGCAACCCGGTCCGCGGCGTGAAGTTGCCGCCGGAGAGGGCGCGGCGGATGCGGTTCCTCGAGGCCTCGGAGGTCGCGATGCTCGTCGCGGCCCACCCGGAGCCCTACCGCCCCATGGTCCTCTCCGCAGCGTACGTCGGCCTGCGGTGGGGCGAGCTCGTCGGCCCTGGCCTTGGACCACGTGGACCTCCTGCGACGAACCGTCCGCGTCGATCGCCAGCTGCTTGAGGTCGGCGGCCACGTCGAGTTCGGGCCGCCGAAGACACGCGCCGGCATTCGCACAGTGAGCCTGCCGGCGTTCCTGATCGACGTCCTCGGCGAGCACTTCGCCAGGCCGGCCGTTCAGTCCTCCGGACTCGCATTCCCGGGGCCCAAGGGCGCGGCCCTCCGGCGCTCGAACTTCCGGCGCGTGTGGTCGAAGGCGTGTGAGACAGCGAAGGTCGGCGAGCTCCCGTTCCACGAGCTGCGCCACACCGCTGCGGCGCTGGCCATCGCGAACGGCGCCCACCCGCTGGCAATCAGGGAGCGGCTCGGTCACTCGTCGATCACGGTGACCATGGACACCTACGGGGGCCTGTTCCCACTGCTCGAGGAGGCCATTGCCGAGGGCCTCGACGAGACGTTCCGCGCGTCGGCGACGGGACAACGACGGGACCAGGGCGGGACAGTCGCGCATCTGCGCAGGTCATCTATGAAGGGCGGGCCGATGTCAAGATGCCGCTCGCTACCCATCACCTCCTGGGCGCCGAGGACGACGGACCGGAGCCGGGGTCAAGGTGGAGCGCCCCACGGACGAACGACCTTCACGCCGGCGAGGA
>WNGE01009312.1_pt1 | contig 10360 bp, 9 predicted proteins | sample 5400651 | NCBI WGS metagenome assembly WNGE01 (sample SAMN13153370, study PRJNA577476) | soil metagenome | isolation source: 60 cm soil or saprolite under grassland replicate 2 | place: USA:California | collected 2016-06-15
TCTTTTCTTTTCGGTAGCGAATCTGTGCCCGGCGGGCTTGGAAGTCTTCGAAATTCGAACAGGAGCTGATCTCTCGATAAGCCGACTGACCCGGCAGCCATACTTCCAGGTCATAAGTCTTCGCTGCAGCGAAGCCCAAATCGCCGGTGCAAAGCTCTACCACGCGGTAGGGCAACCGGAGTTGCTGCAACACCGTCTCGGCATCGACAACTAATTTTTCTAACTCCTCGTAAGAGTGCTCAGGCTCGGTGAATTTGACTAACTCCACCTTGTTGAACTGGTGCTGTCGGATGAGGCCGCGAACGTCCTGCCCATAGGAGCCCGCTTCGCGTCGGAAACATGGAGTGTAAGCAACGTATAGAATAGGCAGCTGCTCGCGTTCAAGCATCTCTTCTCGATGGATATTGGTAACCGGGACTTCGGCGGTTGGAATGAGAAAGAAATCTGGCTCCGAGACACGAAACAAATCTTCTTCGAACTTGGGGAGCTGTCCAGTTCCTGTCATGGCGTCTCGATTCACCAGGAAGGGCGGCAAGACCTCGAGATAGCCATGCTTCTGTGTGTGCAGATCGAGCATAAAATTGATCAAGGCCCGTTCGAGCCGCGCACCGACATCTTTGTAAAGAGCGAAGCGCGCGCCAGCAATTTTGGCTGCGCGGGTGAAATCGAGAATCCCGAGCTCTTCCCCGATGTCCCAGTGATTTTTCGCCGGGAAATCGAACTGCGGCGGATCCCCCCAGCGGCGGACCTCTTTGTTTTCTGCTGCGCTTCTACCCACGGGCACGCTCGGGTCCGGCAGATTCGGTATCGTTAGCATGAACTTTTCAAAACGGGCTTCGAGCTCTGCCAGCGGTTCCTCTCCTTTGCGAATCGTCTCGCTGACCTCTTCCACCTCTCGCATCAAAGCAGTCGCATCGCCGCCGGATTTCTTCAGTTTACCGATTTCGCCGGAAAGCCGGTTTTTCCGCTCCTTGAGCTTCTCGACGCGGGCCAGAGTATCGCGCCGCTGTTGATCTAGATACACGAATTCGTCCCAATCGATTTCCGTTCCGCGCGTTGCCATCCGTTCTTTTATCCGTGTCAAGTCTTCGCGCAAAAACTTCACGTCCAACATGTAGATCCCCTAAACAAGTTCAAAAGCATTGACGATATGCTCTATCACCGGCTCACCCTCCGGCCATGAGATGCCGACGACGTCGAATCGCGCTTCGCGTTCGTGAAGTCTTTTCTGGTTTAAAAAAAACTGGGCAGCTTGAATCATCTTCTTTTGTTTTCTGAACTCGACGGCTTCCAGAGGCGTACCAAATCGGTGATCGGTGCGAGTCTTTACCTCGACAAACACGACAACACAGCGGTCTAAGACGATCAGGTCCACCTCCCCCGCCGAGCATCGGTAATTGCGTTCAACGACCCGGTATCCCTTTTTACGAAGATACCGCTCCGCAGCTTTTTCTCCTTCTTTACCGAGCACCTGCCGGAGATTATTCACCTTCGCTTCTTCCCCAAAGGAGCTCGAATGTCGCATCCTCGCCCACGGTGCAAGCGTCGCGTACAGGTTTAAAGCTTCTTCGATGAACCGGAGACGGACCGAAGCGGCGCAATGCTGCAAGATGCGCGACACAGCTATATCCTTTGTGACTCGCAAAGCCGTACTCTGGATAGCTCTTATCGAGCTCAACCATCATTGCATCCCTCGCCACCTTCGCTAGAATCGATGCCGCGGCAATGGCAAAACACAACTGATCTCCCTTGACAATGGTTCGCTGTTGCAGCCGAGGTTTGCCCGGCATTGACCTTACTCGGAAGAATTCCGCCGGGATTTTTTGGTTACCATCGATGAGGAGACAGTCTGGAATCGGCCGCAAAGCCTTTAACGCCTTGCCCATAGCGAGCAGGCTTGCCCTGAGGATATTGATGCGGTCGATTTCTTCGACCTCGACTATGCCGAGTCCCCAAGCCACCGCATTTTGTTTGATAATGGGCACCAAGGTCTCGCGTTGACTCGGGCTCAACAACTTAGAGTCTTTGATGTCCGGATGCGAGAAGCCCCGAGGTAGAACCACCGCCGCGGCGACCACCGGCCCGGCCAGCGGACCTCTGCCGACCTCGTCTAATCCGGCAATGCACTTGAAACCACGAGAATACGTTTCCTCCTCAATTGCACCGGGGGGAGGAGGCTGAGTGAGTTCTTCCGACAATGGCATCTGATTATCGCCCATCGCCTTTTTCTTTTAGCCGAAAAGGGTAAATAACTGCAAATAAATTTTCTTTCTACGGCTCATGGCTCTGGGCAATGCCGGTAGTTTCGGCATAAGCAGGTGACCCTGCCATTTTAACATCCTCAACATACGTGCCTTCGGAGCACTTGTACTGGTGTACTCGTCCTGGGTAACCTGATTGGAATTGACCTGGCGCTATGTTACAAAAATCTCATGAAATTGACGCGTGAAGAAGTCCAACGGGTCGCAATGTTGGCCCGGCTCCGGCTGACACCGGAGGACGAAGAGCGCCTCACAGAACAATTGGACAATATCTTGCAATACGTGGGAAAGCTCAACCAATTGGATACATCCGGGATCGAACCGTTCACCCATGCGGTGGATATTGCAAATCCCATGCGCGAGGACGCCATCACCAACGAACCTAACACCGATGCTCTCTTAGCCAACGCACCGGAGCAAGAGAACCACTTCTTTCAGGTTCCCAAAATCATTGAATGAATCTTGCCGCACTCACGTTCCACGAAGCCAGGGAAAAACTCCGTAAGCGGGAATTTTCGGCGCAGGAGCTCACGGAGGCCGTTTTTCGGCGAATCTCCGAGACCGAAGAGAAATTGCATTGCTATATCACGGTTTCCCACGATACGGCTTTGAAGGAAGCCAAGCAAGCAGACGAACTGCTCAGAACCGACACAAATCCTCACTCTCTTCTCGGGATCCCGATAGCGGTTAAGGATAATTTTCTCACGCGCGGTATTCGAACCACCTGCGCGTCCAAATTTCTCGAAAACTTCATTCCACCCTATGACTGCACAACAGTCAAAAACCTCCGTACAAGCGGTGCGATCATCATCGGCAAAACCAACCTTGATGAATTTGCCATGGGCTCATCCGCGGAGAATTCGGCATTTTTTGCGACACGCAATCCTTGGGATATGGATCGCGTTCCCGGCGGCTCTTCTGGCGGTTCAGCGGCAGCCCTGGCTGCCGATCAGTGCATCGTTGCCTTGGGCACCGACACTGGCGGTTCTATCCGTCAGCCGGCGGCCTTTTGTGGGGTCGTGGGCCTCAAACCGACCTACGGCCGCATCAGCCGCTACGGTATCATTGCCTTCGCTTCCTCCATGGACCAAGTCGGACCCATGACCAAAGACGTCAGAGACTGCGCGCTCATGCTCGAAGCCATAGCTAGCCATGATCCGGCGGATTCCACATCGGCCAACCGACCTGTTCCGCAATATTCAGCAGCATTGACCGGAGACGTCAAAGGTCTGAGGATAGGTATACCAAATGAGTATTTCGTCTCCGGCATACAGCCGGATGTGGAACAAGCAGTTCGCACGGCAGTCCGTCAGCTCGAAAAGAACGGCGCCGCCATCAAGGAAATTTCTCTGCCGCACACGGATTACGCGGTGGCCGTCTATTATATCGTCGCAACTGCTGAGGCGAGTTCAAATCTGGCGCGCTACGACGGTATGAGATACGGCCATCGCGCCCGTGCCAAAGATCTCACCGAAACTTACATGTTGAGTCGCGCCGAAGGATTCGGCCCGGAGGTCAAACGACGGATCATGCTCGGAACGTACGCGCTCTCCGCCGGCTATTACGACGCCTACTATCTCAAAGCCCAAAGAGTGCGGACATTGATAAAAAAGGACTTCGACGAAGCCTTTAAGAGTTGCGATGTGATCATCGCTCCGACAGCTCCAACAACGGCCTTCAAGATCGGCGAGAAGACCCAGGACCCATTGCAGATGTACCTTTCGGACATTTACACAATCTCCGTCAATCTCGCAGGCTTACCGGCCCTCTCTTTGCCCTGTGGTTTTGATTCTGAAGGACTCCCTATCGGCATGCAGATCATCGGAAAGCATTTTGATGAATCCACCATTCTTGCCATCGCCTACGCCTATGAGCAGTCCACGGACTGGCACAAAAAGAAACCTAATTTGTAAACGGTCATGAAATACGAAACGGTAATTGGCCTCGAAGTCCATGCCCAGCTCCTGACCCAATCGAAGATCTTCTGCGGCTGTTCGACGAAATTCGGCCAAGCCCCCAACCACAATACTTGTCCGATCTGTATGGGGTTCCCCGGTGTCCTGCCGGTTTTGAACAAGAAAGTGGTGGAATTTGCGATTCGAGCGGGACTAGCAACGCACTGCGAGATCGCGCGTTGGAGCCGTCTGGCGCGCAAAAATTACTTTTACCCCGATCTACCGAAAGGCTATCAGATCAGCCAATACGAACTTCCCGTCTGCACCAACGGTTACATCGACATCGCTGTTAACGGGATCGTCAAACGGATCCGATTGACCCGCATCCACATGGAAGAGGACGCCGGGAAAAACATTCACGATCTGCGGAGCGACGCGAGTCTCGTCGATCTGAACCGCGCCGGCGTACCTTTGTTGGAGATCGTAAGCGAGCCCGACATCCGAAGTGCCGTAGAGGCGGGAAATTATCTGCGAACTCTTAGAGCTATGCTTCAATATCTCGAGATCTGTGACGGCAACATGGAAGAAGGCAGCTTTCGTTGCGATGCTAATGTCTCGGTGCGACCCGAAGGAACGACCGTGCTGGGTACAAAAGTCGAACTTAAGAACCTCAACTCTTTCAAGGCGGTTGAGAAAGCCATTGAATTTGAAATTCGCCGGCAGATCGAAGCGCTCTCCGACGGCGGCAGCTTAGTTCAAGAAACCCGTTTATGGGACCCGGATCGGGAAGAGACGCGTTCCATGCGCACCAAGGAGTTCGCTCACGACTACCGCTACTTCCCGGACCCAGATCTATTGCCGGTGGCGATCGACGAGGAATGGATCGGTGAGATTCGAGGTTCTTTCCCGAGTTGCCGGGTGCCCGTAAAGTCCGTTTTATTTCCGAGTACGATATTCCTGTCTATGATGCGGACCTTCTGACAAACCGCAAAGACGTCGCCGACTACTTTGAATCGACTCTGATAACCCACAGGAATCCCAAGGCTATCGCGAATTGGATCACGGGTGATCTCTTTCGCTTACTGAAAGACCGCAAACTCGACGAAAAGCTCTACATCACCGACTGGCCGGTTCGGGCGGACAATCTTGCGGCCATGGTCGCACTCATCGATCAGGGAAAAATCAGTGGCAAAATCGCCAAAATGGTTTTCGAAGCGATGGCGCACTCCGGAAGTTCGCCGCAGAAGATCATAGCCGAAAAAGGGCTCGAGCAGGTTTCTGACCCGGAAAGTATAGAGAAAGCGATCGATCAGGTCTTGATAGCTCATCCGAAGCAGGTTGCCGACTATCAGGCAGGGAACCAAAAAATATTTGGCTTTCTCGTCGGTCAAATCATGAAGGCGACTCAGGGCAAGGTCAACCCGCAAAAGGCTAACGAAATCCTAAAGCGAAAACTCACGGAAGGAAATGAAATTTCTGCTACCTCGGGTCGCAAACTCGACTGAAGTGCACTTGGAACTATTGAACCGCAGAAATGGTTTTTCCACTCTCCTCCGCAACCGCCGGATGAACCTCCGGTCGATAGGCCTGCGGGAGATTGAGAACAATTCCTTTGAGGCCATCTTGACGAAGCGCTTGGAGCTGCCGCTCTGCTTCTTCGCGTCCCGTGAAGTTCCCGATTCGGACGCGCACCGATCCGTTACCACCCGCCTCGGTTAGGGAAACCGCAAACCCACGTCGTTCCAGAGTTTCGGCCCAAAGCCGCGCGTCATGCGTCTCGCCAAACACCAGCTGAATGACGAATCCTTGTAAGACCTTCGGTGCGGGTAGGGCGACTGCCTGTTCTCCTGTTGCCATCTTAGCCTGTTTGCTCTCCGCCAGCGGTTGCTCCCTCAATAGCACCTCAACTTTGGGTGCGTCCGTAATCGGAGCAAGTGCGGGGACTGCTGGCAGCGAAGCCAGATCAACTTTGGGCGGGATATTTTGTAGTTCGGTGCTATTCTGTTCTAGACTCGTTAAAGGGGCGCGATCGGCAGATTCTTGCTTCCCCACCACAACGTCTTCCTTAACTGCAGATAATTCTTTGGTCGACGCTTCAATCGCGACAGAAGAAACAACAGGAACCTCACCCGGTTTGTCAGCTGCAGGGCGCGCCTCGTTCCAATCTTCGCGTTTCTCCGTCAACGCGGGTGGAGCTTTAAGCTCATTGGGATTATCGTTCGGTAGAGGCGACAATTGAGCAGAACTCTTTCCCTGTTCCTTGCTCGTAATAGATCGTTTGGCTACGGGTGCGAGAGAGGCGGCTTTCTCCGATTGCTCCTCCGGTTTCGCCGGGATTCGTCCGGCGATCAAGGGCTCCTCCTGAATTGGCCTTCGCGAATCCGGTTTCAATTCTTGTGGCCGATAAGAAACTAGCTTCATTGGCCCATCGTCTACGACTGCGAAGATCACAGCTTCGCTTAGAAAAACATTTTGACTTAAATCTCCGCGTAAAAAGCTTCGAACTCTGGTTTTGGGAAAATACAGAGTAGATCGTTCTAATGAGATTCGAGCTCCGGCGGTATCTGGAACCAGATTTCTCCACGATAGATTTAGTCCATATCCATTCACTTGCTTCTCTTCGTAGATATCCGAATCGCTCACAAGGATTGATAGCAATTCCGCCCCGTACAGCGAAAAGACCCGCTGGACTTTTGCGTTATGGTCCAGGTTGGAGTCGAAGGTCTCTGGCACTCCCATGATGATTTCCAGGAATCGCTCGTCAACTGAGCTGGTCGCGGAATGGGTAAAAAATCCGATTCCACCGACAGACGCAATGTTATTAGCAAACTGGAGGTTTGCGGTTTTTGGGTTGCTAACTATTCGTTCTACTAAACGATCAAGGTTTTTTTTGTATTTTTCACCTAGGTTCCTGGCCTTTTGGGTAGTGTAGTACGTCGGTGGGGTAGTTATGAGCCCCAACTGGACGTTTTTCCTAGAGTTTTCTTCCACAGTCGAGCAACCGGCCAATACTGTGGCGATCGCAATAATTAGGGTATGGAGATACTGCTGTCGTACGATCATGCCAGCCTTCCAATCCAACGGTTCAAGATACTTTGCTTGACAGTATTCCCAGGTAACTTATAATGAAACGGTTTTTTGCGGTGCATACCGAGAATAATAATCGCTACGCCAGGTAAAAACAACCTTTTTTTTCTGGCAAAGGGGCTTAAAAGATGGCTATCGGCGAACTCTTATTAGCAAAGAATTTCATTAATGAGGACCAACTAAAAAAGGTTCTCCATCAACAGAAGATCGCCGGGGGGCGCATAGGCGATAACTTAATCGCACTCGGCTACATCACCCGTGAAAAACTCGAGGCCATTTTACAAGAGCCTCCTTCTGTCCCCAAGACAATCGAGGAAACCGGATTAGAAACCAATTTTCTTCTCAATTCCGTTCTGCGGATCATGTACATCTCCGCCTTGCAGACGATTCCGGAAATATCGGAGCAGATTAAGTTGACGCGAGGCGTCATCGAATCTCTGCTGGAATTTGCCAAGAAAGAGGCGCTCGTCGAAATTCGCGGTCCATCCGAGAAGAACCAAAATATCCTGCGCTATGCTCTCACCAGCGCCGGCAAGGAACGGGCAAGCGAAGCACTCAGGCGCTGTGAGTATATCGGTCCGGCGCCGGTCCCACTGGACACCTATCAGATTCAAGTGCAAAAGCAGACGATCACCAACGAGATCATCAACATGGAAAAATTGAAAAAAGCGCTTTCTCATCTGGTGCTTTCCGAGGACGTCATTAGACAACTTGGGCCGGCGTCGAACTCAGGTAGAGCAATCCTTTTCTATGGAGCCGCGGGAAATGGGAAAACGTCCATCGCTGAAGGTCTCATCTCAGCCTTCGAACAGCCGGTTTATGTACCCTACTGCATCGAAGCTGATGGGCAGATCATCAAGATTTTCGATCCCTCGGTTCATGTAGCCCTGCCAACCAGTTCCAACGGTGCCAACGGGAACAGTCATCCGATGTTCCTGCCCCAAATGGAATTCGATCCGCGTTGGGTTCGTTGTCGTAGACCTTACATCATTTCTGGAGGAGAACTGACCCTTGAAATGCTCGATTTGGATTTCGATATCCATTCGAAGTATTACGAAGCTCCGTTACAGATGAAGGCTATTGGCGGCATATTTGTCATCGACGATTTTGGGCGCCAACGGGTACGACCTCATGAGCTGCTAAACCGCTGGATTTTCCCTTTGGAGCGAAAAATAGACTATCTCACACTTCACACGGGGAAAAAATTTGCGCTGCTCTTCGACCAATTGGTCATTTTTGCAACCAACTTTCCGCCCGAAGAACTGATGGATCCCGCTCAGTTGCGGCGCGTCCATTACAAATTAAAGATTAATCCACCAACAGCAGATGAATATAGAGAGATCTTTAGTCGGATTTGCGAATCCTACGGCCTGGCATTCTCTGAAGATATCATGGCTTATCTTCTCAACTCGTTTTACCTGAAACACAAGGTTCCATTCGCCGGATTCCACCCGAAGTTTATCGCGGAGCACGTGATTGCAGCTTGTAATTATCTTGGCACACCTCCCCGGATTACCAGGCAACTGCTGGATGATTCTCTAGAGAACATGGTTATTCTCCCCGGCGCGCAATGACGAGGGTGATTTTTGGATGCCAAAGTCTCTCGCACTGATCATTCAGTCTATAGAATCTCCTCCATCTCCGATTGCCAAGCAGTTGGAGGCGCGAGATTTTTCTGTACATTTGAGCCGAACTGTCGATGAAGCAGAACGGGTGTTTTCGGCCTTTCCCGCCGACCAAATCAAGTTTGTATTCATCGATGTTGCGCTCTGCCGAGGCGCGAACTGGGGCGGTTTTCTCGATCGGATACGTACCACGCCATCGGAAATAACGGTCTTTTGTTTTCATCCCAAACACGCCCGTCCTCTCTTTAACCTGCTCGGTCATGCTGTCGATTCCGCCGGTGATGCCAAACCTCCCCATTCCGTCAAAACACCTCTGATGATAGGGGAAACGCCGCAATTCCACGAAGTCCTGAACCTCGCAAATCGTTATGCTATGCACGACATCACGGTTCTCGTCACGGGAGAAACGGGAACCGGGAAAGAAGTGATGGCCCAATACATCCATTCTCTGGGACCACGCGCTGACAAACCCTTCGTCGGTTGCAATATGACAGCAATCCCAGAGACGCTCGTTGAAAGCGAACTTTTTGGGTATGTGAAGGGCGCATTCACCGGAGCGGATCGCAATAAGAAAGGCTTCATTGAAGCCGCCGAAGGGGGAACGCTATTTCTTGACGAGATAGGCGATCTTGCCCCAGCTATCCAACTTAAACTTTTACGTTTTCTCGAAACTCGCGAATTCTACAAGGTAGGCGAGTCCACACCCAAGACCAGCGACGTTCGCATCATCGCAGCGACCAACAAAGAACTTGATGCGGCCATTCAAAATAATGGCTTCAGAAAGGACCTATATTTTCGTCTCAACAGCGCTCGAATCATTCTGCCGCCTTTACACGACAGACGGGAGGATATCATCTTACTCGTAGCCAATTTTGTCTACCAAGCCTGTAGCCAGTTTCGCAAGCCGTTAAAAAAAGTCAGCAGTTCTGCCAAGGCCCTCTTCCTGGATTATCCTTGGCCGGGAAATATTCGTGAGCTTCGAAGCGTTGTTGAAAGTGCGGTGATGGTTTCGGACGGTGATTACATCACGCTGAGCGATCTCCCGATGAACTTGCAGAACTATTCCACTGGGCACCGCGAGGAAATTGGGACGAAAGCAATCCGGAACATCGAAGAGGGTGAGAAAAATCTCATCGAGGAGGCACTGCGTCAAACCAACGGCAACAAGGCAAAGGCCGCGGAAGCGCTCGGCATATCGACGCGGACACTGTACAGGAAAATCGAAAAGTTCTCCCTCTCTCAAGCTGATGCCGGGCGGTCCGAGCCGCATTAAACTTTGCTCGGTCTGTTAAAAACGCATTCTGCGGAGGCGCCTTTTACGAAGCTCAAAGCGGCGCTGATTTTTACTGCTTTCCTACTCTTCGCTGTTTGTATACATTCGCAGGCCGCTACCGTCCACCGTTCCCTCCCCACCGGGGCTGAAACACAACTGTTCGCGGCTCCCGACGAGTCTTCAGCCATAGTCGCGACCCTAAAGCCCGGGGACGAAATC
>WNGE01010034.1_pt1 | contig 10358 bp, 11 predicted proteins | sample 5400651 | NCBI WGS metagenome assembly WNGE01 (sample SAMN13153370, study PRJNA577476) | soil metagenome | isolation source: 60 cm soil or saprolite under grassland replicate 2 | place: USA:California | collected 2016-06-15
CCGTGATCGGGCAGTGCTTCTACGGCATCGATCTTGCTGACCCCGCGGAGATGATCGCGTCGACCAAGACCGTCGAGGAGATCCGCGAGCACATCGGCGCGACGTCGCTCGCCTACATCTCCCTCCAGGGACTGGAGGAGTCGACGCACCGGCCGGCGTCGCAGCTCTGCCGTGCGTGCCTGACGCGCGACTACCCGACGGACGTGCCGGCCGACGCGAAGAAGCTGAAGTTCGAGCCTGTCGCGTAGCGCTTGCGTTCGATCAACCGTGGAAGCCGGCGAGGACATGCCGGCTGTCAGACGTCCAGGCAAAGCCGCAGAACCAGGAGGTCGTCGCTGAGTCGCGCTCGCACAAGCCCTCGCTGGATCCGAGCTCCAGCGAGCCGGCCTGCAACGAAATGGGTCGAGAGAGCGTGAAAGACGCACGCCTCCGTCCGTCCGGTGACCATCGCGGCGGCGTAACGGGGCCCGCGCCGGCTAGATCGCGGCCGTTCGGCCGCACCGAGACCGCGAAACCGTCGCCGCCGACGAACAGCCGGTCGCCTTTCGGCGACCAGCGGACCCACCCGACGGTCGGGACGTCGACGACGCGCTGCGAGCGGCCCTTACCAAGGGTGGCGATCCAAAGGCTGCGGCGGCTGCCGCCGACGACGAACGCGATCCTTTTCCCGCCAGGCGACCAGGCGAGCGCGCTCACGTTGCTCGCTGAAATCGTCCAGCGACGTCGGCCGCCGGGCGTGGCGACGAGCACGTGCCGTCCCTTCTCATCGATGTAGGCGACGAGGTCGGCGCGGGGCGACCAGGCCGGCGCCGCTCCGCCGTTGCGACCCGTCGTCGTCGCAAGTCGGGTGGTGGCACGGCTGCGCGTCGAGATCGCGCGGAGGTCACCGCCGCCGAGAAAGCGACGGACGACCGAGACGTACCTGCCGTCTCTCGAAAGGGCGAACGCGCCGCCGTAGTCGTCGATCTCGTCCGGCGCGCCGCCGCTCGCGGCGACGCGCCAGACGGAGTCGTGGTTGCTTCGTGGATCGGGCCAGTTGGCGACGACGTACGCCTTGAAGTAAATGGCGCGCCCGTCGGGGCTCCACACAGGATCGGCGAGCCTCCACCCGCGCGGCACGAGCGAGGACGGCGGCGTTTCGGTAACCCGCCGAACGCTGCTCCCGTCGATGTGCATGACGTACACGGCATCGCCGCAGTCGCAGCCCGACGGAAGGGCGGCCGGGCGGTCTCGGTCACTGATGAAGGCGACGAAGCGGCCGTCGGGCGAGACGGCGGGATACCCGTTGAAGCCGTCGCTGCCGGTGAGCAACACCGGCGGAGCCGATGGCTGGACGCTGTAGGAGAAGATGCCCGAAGCGGCTGTCGCGTCCACCCCGGCAGCGGCGCGCGAGAGCAGCAACGCCGCCGCCACGATCGGAACCACTGTCAGGGCCCGCGCCATCGCCTACCTCCTGCGGCGTCCCTCCATCAGAGCGGGACCTTCCGCGAGCGCGAGGGTACAGCTCTGTTGTCATGAATCTGTTTGCTCGTTGTTTACTGTTCGAGCACGCGAGACGCCTTCGCGATGCCGCGCGAGATGAGATACGCGCTCGTCGTCCACTTCACGAAGTCGACCCAGTTGCCGGCTCCGAGGTCGTCCGCGATCCAGCAGACGAGCCAGACGATGATGATCACGATCAGGTAGATCGCGAGCTCCGCGTTGCCCGGGATCGGCAGGCGCGCGACGTTCGACGGCATGTTCGGTCTCTCCATGGTGCTCCTTTCAGGCTGCGTGTCTCGGGATGTGCACGATCTCGAGCTTGATCCCGTCAGGGTCGTAGAAGAACACTGCGTAGTACCCGAGCTGGTACGCGTACTCCTGCGGTCCGCTCTCGATCTCGGCGCCGGCTTCGCCGAGCCATCGCGCACGCTCGTCGACAGACGCGCGCGAGATCGTCTCGAACGCCAGATGGTGGAGCCCGATCGCGTATCGGTCGTACGGCTCGTCGGGTGACGTCGGCGCTTGGCGCAGGCCGATCGACGTGCCGGGCCCCCACAGGTAGTAGATCGTCTCGCCGCGCTCGCCCTCGACCTCGCTGATCCCGTGATAGCCGAGCGGCGCGAGCAGGTCGCGGTAGAACGGCAGGCTTCGCTCGATCGACGAGACGACGAGGTCGACATGGTGGACGCCGGTCGAGCGCACCGGCGCGACTCCTTCAACGCGCCTGTTCCAACTCCTGCCCGCGCCCGTACCGCACCGCCCGGCGCACCGCCCGCGGGTCGAGGCCGCTCTCGAGCAGGCGCTGGCGCTGCTCTCCTTCGGCGGCGAGTCGCAGGAAGAGCCACGCGAGCGCGATGATCGTGACGAGCGAGCCCTCGATCATCATCACGCTGCCGGCGAGACGCTGGTCGTCGACGGCCGACAAGCCGAACGGCCGCGCTGCTCCCTCGTAGAACTTGTAGAAGACGGTGTTCGGCCAGACGAAGACGTTGCCGAGCACGGTCGACACCACGCGGACGACGGCCACGTATCCGAGCTTCGCCCCCGTGCCGAACCACTCGGGCATCGGGATCGTCTCGAGCACCGGCGCCCACATCAGGATCCCGGCGCTGAAGAAGCTCGCGTGCTCGAGCACGTGCACGGAGTCGTGTCGCAGCGCCGCCTCGTAGAGAAACGGCAGGTGCCACGCGTAGAGATCGATCGCCCAGAGAGCGAGCGCCGCGAACGGGTGGAAGATCCGCCGCAGCGGATGCACGAACCGGAGCAGCGGACGCAGCACCGGTCCCGTGAGTCCGCCCAGCAAGGCGAGCGGCGCGAGGTCGCCGAGCAGGATGTGCTGCGTCATGTGCAGCCCGAACGAGCGCTCGGCGTAGAAGTCGATCGGAGAGACGAGTGCGGCGAGCAGGAACACGGTTCCCAGCCCGAACAGGCAGATGCGCCACGCCGGCGGCGCGCCGCCCCGCTCCCGCAGCGTGCGGACGCGCCGGGCGTAGAGCGCCCCGAGCAGCAGCACCGGTACGACCTGGAGTGGCTCGAGTGTCCAGTGGGTCACCGCCACGAGTCTAGAATCGCCGGCGTGCGATGAGGCTTTTCCATTACCACCTGGTGACGAGCCGGGTCCGCGCGGTCGAAGCCCGGTACCTCGCGAAACTCGGGTTCGAACTGGTCGCGCGGTACGGACGCGTCGGCGAGGAGCACACGAGCTACGAGCCGGGGGTCTCGTGGGACGAGCTCGACCGGATCGGCTTCAAGCTGCGCCTGGCCGAGCTCGAGCGCGGCGCGGTCAACGTCGTCGTGCAGCCGGGCCAGTGGGAGCTGCCGCGCGTCGACCATGTCGGGATCGCGCTGGACGAAGACGACTTCACGGCGACGCTCGCACGTGCCGACCAGCTCAAGCTGCGCGTCCAAGAGCACGGCGGCCGGAGAACCTTCGTCGCAACCGGCGCCGGCTACCGGATCGAGCTGCATCCGCCGCGCGACTGGCTCGAGGATCTGCTCCGCAACGCCGACGTCCTCTCGATCGCGGAGCTCCAGCTGAAGGCCGACGATCCGCACCGGAAGGCAGAGGCGCTGGCCGAGCTGCTCGACGTGCCCCACCGCGAGTCGAGCCTGGAGGTCGGCGACACGGTCGTCCGCTTCGTCGACGGCGGCCCGGCCGGCCGGCCCGAGTTGCACGCCGAGCTCTTCGTTTAGTGCTTTAAGCTCGCCTGAGGTGACCGAGGGGGGCAAGACCTACGAAGAGGCCGGAGTCTCACTGGGCACCGCGGACGCGCTCGTCGAACGGCTGCGGGCGGCGGTCGAGTCGACCGGGGCGATCGGCTTCGGCGCCTTCGCCGGGATCCACCAGCTCGACGACCGGCTCCTGCTCGCCGCGTCAACCGACTCGGTCGGCACGAAGCTGATCGTCGCGCGCGAGCGCGGCCTGCTCCGCGCCTGCGGCGCCGATCTCGCGGCACATTGCATCAACGACGTGATCACGAGCGGCGCGGATCCACTCCTGCTCCTCGACTACGTGGCCGCCAACCGCATCGATCTCGAGCAGGTCGCTGAGCTCGTCGAAGGCGCGGCCGACGTCTGCCGAACCGCCGGGTGCGCGCTGATCGGCGGCGAGACCGCCGAGTTGCCAGGCGTCTACCGCGAGGGCGAGCTCGACTTCGCGGGGACCTGCGTCGGCGTGGTCGAGCGTGATCGGCTCGTGGACGGCTCGGGCGTCGAGGTCGGCGACACGATCGTCGGCTTCCCGTCGGCGGGCGTCCACGCGAACGGCTTCACATTGATTAGACGCATCTTGGAAGAGGACGACTACGACGGCGCCGACCTGCTCGCCCCCACGCGCCTCTATCTCGACGAAGTCCGGCGGCTGCGCTCCCACGCGCGGGCGTTCGCGCACATCACGGGAGGCGGCATCGCCGGCAACCTCGCGCGGGTGGTCCCCGAAGGCCTCCGCGCGGCGATCGACTGGGACGCCTGGGAGCGCCCGCCCGTCTTCCACTGGCTTGCGGGGCACGTCGAGGAGGAGGAGCTGCGTCGCGTCTTCAACCTCGGCATCGGCTTCTGCGCGGTCGTCGCCGAGCCCGGCGACGAGCTCGTGATCGGGAGGATCGAGCAGGCTTGATCGGCGTACTCGTCTCGGGAGAGGGCACGAACCTGCAGGCGCTGATCGACGCAGGACTGCCGATCGTCGCCGTCGCGTCGAACAAGCCGGGCGTGCGCGCGCTCGATCGCGCTCGGAGCGCGGGAATCGAGACCGGCGTCTTCGACGCAGCCGACTACGAGTCGCGCGAGGACCGTGACGTCGCGCTCGCCGAGTGGCTTCGTTCGCGGGGCGTCGAGCTTGTCGTCTGCGCCGGCTACATGCATCTCTTCAGGAAGCCGTTCTTCGACTACTACGGCGGCCGGATCGTCAACACGCACTCGGCGCCGCTGCCGGCGTTTCCCGGAGCGCATCCGATCGAAGACGTCCTCGCGGCGGGCGTGCCGGAGACCGCGGCAACCGTGCACTACGTCGACGAGGGGATCGACACGGGACCGGTGATCGCGGTGGAGAAGGTCCCGGTCTACCCGAACGACACGGCCGAGGCGCTGCGCCGCCGTGTCCAGGCGGTCGAGCATCGGCTCCTGCCGGAGGTCGTGCGCGAGCTCATTGGGACCAGGTCCGTGGACATGTCCACCGGTTCGGATGCGTCGATCAGCTCGGGCGAGTCAACCAGTTCGGCCGCACGTGGACATGTCCACGGACCTGGTCCCGGAGAAAGCGATTCGGATGCGTCGAGCAGCTCGGGCGAGTCAACCAGTTCGGCCGCACGTGGACATGTCCACGGACCTGGTCCCGGGAAAAAATGCGCGCGCTGATCTCCGTCTACGACAAGACAGGGCTCGACGACTTCGCGCGCGGGCTCGACGAGCTCGGCTTCGAGCTCGTCGCCAGCGGCGGCACCGCCGCGTTTCTCGAGGACCACGGCTTGCACGTGACGCGTGTCGAGGACGTGACGCGCGCGCCCGAGATGCTCGGCGGGCGTGTGAAGACGCTGCACCCGCGCATCCACGGCGGCATCCTCGCCCGGCGTGACCACGCCGACGACGTCGAGGCGCTCGACGAGCAGGAGATCGAGCCGTTCGACCTCGTCTGCGTCAACTTCTATCCGTTCAGCTCGATCGTCGCGAAGCACGGAGCGCGCATGGAGGACGCCGTCGAGGTGATCGACATCGGCGGGCCGTCGATGCTGCGCGCGGCGGCGAAGAACTTCGCGTACGTGGCGCCGGTCTCCGACCCTGCGCAGTACGACGCCGTCCTCGCCGAGGTCAGGGAAAACGGCGTCGTCTCGCCGGAGACCAGGCACGCCCTCGCCGCGGCCGCGTTCGCCTGCACGGCGGCGTACGAAGCGGCGATCGCACGCTGGTTCGCCGAGGGCGAAGGGCTGCCGGAGACACTGTCGCTGGCGTTCGCGAAGGATCAGGACCTCGTCTACGGCGAGAACCCCCACCAGCGCGCCGCCTACTACCGCGAGCTGGGCGCTCGCCGCCCGCTGCTCTCCCACGTCGAGCAGCTGCACGGCCACTCGCTCTCCTTCAACAACCTGCACGACCTCTCCGGCGCGCTGATGCTGCTGCGCGAGTTCTCGCTACCGGCCTGCGTCATCGTCAAGCACGCAAACGCGTGCGGCGTCGCCGTCGCGGCGACGATCGAGGAGGCCTACGAGCGCGCGCTGGCCTCAGATCCGCTGTCGGCGTTCGGCATGGTCTGCGCCGTGAATCGACCCGTCGGGGCAGACCTCGCGTCACGCATCGCGCAGCAGTTCGTCGACGTGCTCATCGCTCCCGACTACGAGCCGGACGCACTCGCCGCGTGGAGCTCGAAGCCGGCGGCGCGGATTCTCGCCGATCGCGAGCGGCGCGCGTTCCCCGTCGAGGAGCTCGACTACAAGCGGGTGCCGGGCGGCCTGCTCGTGCAGCACCGGGACTGGGGCGTCGACGAGCGCGACACGATGACCGTGGTCGCCGGATCGCTGACCGAGCACCAGTGGGGCGATCTGCTGTTCGCCTGGCGCGTGTGCAAGCACATCTGGTCGAACGCGATCGTGATCGCGAAGGACCTGCAGACGATCGGAATCGGCGCCGGCCAGCAGAGCCGCGTCGACGCCGTGCAGATCGCGCTCGAGAAGGCGCAGAAGTTCGACCACGACCTCGAGGGGTCGGTGCTCGCCTCCGACGCGTTCTTCCCGTTCGCAGACGGGCCGGAACAGGCGCTCGCGAGAGGCGTGACGGCGATCATCCAGCCGGGCGGCTCGAAGCGGGACGACGAGGTGATCAAGGCCGTCGAGCGTGCGGGAGCGGCTATGGTCTTCACCGGGCGCCGGCACTTCCGTCACTGATGGAATAGAGGGTCGCCGCGCCTCGTTGCCGACCAACATGACCGAACTTCAGCAGAGGAAATGGCTCGTTCTCGCCGTCGTCGGCGCCGCGTTTTTCATGACGATCCTCGACGTCGCAATTGTCAACGTCGCGATCCCGTCCATCCAGACGGACCTCCACATCAAGGAATCGACCGTGCAGTGGGTCATCACTGCCTACGCGATCACGTTCGGCGGTTTTCTGCTGCTCGGCGGCCGGATGGCCGATCTGCTCGGACGGCGGCGAATCTTCGTCGTCGGCCTCATCCTCTTCACGATCGCGTCACTGACCTGCGGGCTTGCGTGGAGCGCGGGCGTGCTCATCGTGTCGCGCGCGGTGCAGGGGATCGGAGCGGCGATCATCTCGCCGGCGGCGCTGTCGATCGTGACGACGACGTTCGAGGAGGGCGCCGAGCGGAACAAGGCGCTCGGCATCTGGGGCGCGCTCGGCGGCTCGGGCGCAGCAGTCGGAGTGCTGCTCGGCGGCATCCTCACGAAGTACCTCGGCTGGGAGTGGATCTTCTTCGTCAACGTCCCCGTCGGAGCGCTCGTCTTCGCGCTGACGCGCCCGGTCGTCCCCGAGAGTCACGCGGACCTGGGACACCGCCGCTTCGACGCAGCCGGCGCCGTCACCGTCACGGGCGGGCTCGCGCTGCTCGTCTACGCGATCTCGAAGGCGCCTGACGTCGGCTGGGCGACCGGCCGCACGATCGGGCTGCTCTTCGCCTCCGTCGTCGTCCTCGCGGCATTCGTCGTCTGGGAGCTGCGCACGACGGCGCCCCTCGTCCCCTTCGGGATCTTCCGCATCCGCACGCTCACCGGCGCGAACGTCGTCGGGCTGCTGCTCGGCGCCACGATCTACGCGAACTTCTTCATCCTCACGCTCTACGTGCAGGGCGTGCTCGGCTGGTCGGCGCTCAAGACCGGGGTCACGTTCCTCGCGACCGCGGGCACGACTGTGATCTGGGCCGGAGTCGCGCAAGCTCTCGTGACCAAGATCGGTCCGCGGGCCGTCATGACGTTCGGTCTGGCCGTTCTCTCGCTGACGGTCCTGGGCTACACGCGAATACCGGTGGACGGCCACTACTGGCCGGATCTGCTGCCGCTCTACATCGTCTTCGCCGTCGGGCTTGCATTCGCGTTCATCCCGGTCACGATCGCCGGGTTCATCGGCGTTCCGCCGCACCAGGCCGGTCTGGCATCCGGTTTGCTCAACACGACCCAGCAGATCGGCGGCGCCGTCGGCGTCGCCGTCACGTCCACGATCTTCGTCTCGCATGCGAAGGCCGGGAACTTCACGCCGCAGGCGTTCACATCCGGCTATCGCTGGGCGTTCGCCGCGCTGGTCGTGTTCGCTGCAGTCGGCGCGGTCGCGGCGTTCGTGTTCTTCCGCGGCGCTCACGTGCCGGTCGAAGAGCTCGAAGAGGTTCCCGCCGCCGGATAACTGCGCAGGGCAAGAGCGGTTGGCACCGCCCGCACGTGGTGACAGGCTTCCTTCATGGCCGCCCTCCCTCACGGCGCCGTGACGTTCCTGTTCACGGATATCGAAGGTTCCACAAGGCTCGTCAAGCAGCTTCGGGATCGTTACCGCGACGCACTGGACACGCACCAGCGTCTGCTGCGCGAGGCGTTCGCGAAGCACGGCGGGCACGAGATCGACACGCAAGGCGACGCCTTCTTCGTCGCGTTCGCGAGCGCCCGCGACGCCGTTCTCGCGGCCGTCGACGCACAGCGAGCGCTGTCGCGCTACCCCTGGCCCGGCGACACGCCGGTCAAGGTGCGGATCGGGATTCACACCGGCCAGGCCTCGCCGGTCGACGGTCGCTACACGGGACTCGCCGTGCACCGCGCCGCGCGCATCTGCGCAGCCGGCTACGGCGGGCAAGTACTGGTCTCGCAGGCGACGCAGACGCTGCTCGAGGACGAGGAGGAGGATCTCGCGGTCGCGCTGCGCGACCTCGGCGAGCAGCGCTTGAAGGACCTCGATCGCGCCGTGCGCGTCTACCAGGTCACCGGCGCCGGGCTCGTCTCCGATTTCCCGCCGCTGCGCGGAGAGAAGGAGGCAACAACTCCTGCGGCCGCGCCGCCGTTGCCGATCTACCGGCGCCGTTCCCCGCTGCTGGGCGCCGTCGGCATAGTCGTCGTCGCGGCGGCGCTCGCGTTCGTTCTCTTCGGCCGCTCCGGCGGAGGCGGGCTCGCCGAAGTCCACCCGAACAACGTCGGGGTCATCGATCCGGCGGCGAATCGTGTCGTCGCCGAGGTGCCGGTCGGCATCCGACCGGGCCCGATCGCCTTCGGCGGTGACTCGGTCTGGGTCGGAAACATCGACGACCGGACGCTGACGCGGATCAACGCACGCACGCGCGCAGGCGCAGGCACGATCACGCTCGAACATCAGACACGACCGGGCTCGCCGTCGGCGAAGGCGCCGTCTGGGTCGCTCACGGCCTCCTCGGCAAGCTCTCGCGCGTCGATCCCGAGTTCGGGAGGGTGACCCAGACCCTCGCCGTCAGCGGGCCCACGACCACGGGGGCCGTGACCGTGGGAGGACGTGCCGTTTGGGTGGTCTACGGCGAGTCGACGCTGGCCCGCATCGATCCGACGTTGCCTCGCGTGACGGGTCGAGGCCTCGCGGGCGCGATCCCGGCCGCCGTCGTGTTCGCGGATCGCGCCGTCTGGGTCGTGAACAGTGCCGGCCAGACCGTCTCGCGTTTCGATCCCGGGACATTCGACCAAGGGCCCGTGTCGAGCGTGTCGGTCGGCCGAAAACCATCAGCCATCGCGTTCGGCGACGACGCGCTCTGGGTCGCGGACTCGCAGGACGACGCCGTCACGCGAATCGATCCGGGCACAGGCTCGACCTTCACGATCGGCGATGTTGGACACGAGCCGGTGGCGATCGCCTGGGGCGCCGATGCGGTCTGGGTGGCGAGCCGCGACGGCACGGTCGCAAGGATCGATCCCGTCCGGCGGAAAGTCATCAAGACCATCCACGTCGGCTCCGGGATCGCGGTCGGCGGCCCAGTCGATGAAGGCCAGATCGAAGCCTGGCTTGGGCGCCGCAGCCTGGGCGAAGAGCGCCGACGGTGCGAGCCCTCGAACGTCGACGTCGAGGCCGATCTTCCTCAGGTTGCGCTTCACGACCTGGGCCGCCGCGAGCTGCTCGGGGACGTCGAAGGTCCACAGCAAAGCCTTGCCGCTTCTCGTGTGTCCGCGGGCGAGCGCCCGCGCCTTGCGCACGTCCGGGTGCGCCAACGGGTAGATGTGTGCATCGGCAAACCCCGGCAGGCCCGGAGGCAGGTACTGGTCCGTGGGGCTGCCACCTAGCAACGAACCGTTGGCGGCCGTTCGCACGAGGTCGGTTCGATCGACGGCGAAGTTCACGGCCCGCCGAAGTGCGACGTTGTTCCGAAAGAGGGGACGCCGGCTGTTGAAGACATAACCGCGGAGCGAGAGACCCGCTTTGACGAAGAACTGCGATTTGTT
>WNGE01009322.1_pt1 | contig 10353 bp, 10 predicted proteins | sample 5400651 | NCBI WGS metagenome assembly WNGE01 (sample SAMN13153370, study PRJNA577476) | soil metagenome | isolation source: 60 cm soil or saprolite under grassland replicate 2 | place: USA:California | collected 2016-06-15
TTCCCGGTCATGAATGGGCTGGTGAAATTGTTGCATCCGGTAAGCAGGTTCGCCATCTTGCGCCAGGAGACAAGGTGGTAGCGGAGGGCTTTCTGTTCTGCGGCACCTGTCGCAATTGCCGGATGGGTCTGACCAACCTATGTGAAGCTGGTTACGACGAGATTGGCTTCACGCGGACAGGAGGACTCGCCGAATATGTTGCTGTCCCAGCGCGGTTGGTGCATAAACTACCCAATATATCCTCCCTTGAGGAAGCTGCACTCTTAGAGCCTACTGCAGTGGTGGCGCATGCATTCTTGCGGGCTCAGCCGCAGGCGGGAGGTACAGTAGTCGTGGTGGGGGATGGCAACATCGGTTTGCTTGCTGTGCAGGTGGCGCGGCTGTTCAGTCCCGCTATTATCATGCTGGTGGGGTCCCGAAACGAGCGATTGGAAATGGCGCGTCATTTAGGTGCAACCCATATCATCAACATCAGGCAGAGCGACCCCGAACCTCTGATACAGTCACTGACTGGTGGCCATGGGGCAGATTTTGTATTTGAGTGCGGCACTCGTCCAGAAGGAGTCGAGACCTCTATCCGCCTGGCGCGCCGAGGCGGTACAGTGGTGCTGGAGGGCATTGCAGGCTCAAGTGCCGGCCTAAGCCTGGAGAGTGACATCTTTGTACTCAAGCACTTGTCGGTGTTCGGCATCTTTGGGGCTAGTTCCGCTGCCTGGACCTATGCTGTACAGGTTTTTCGCTCCGGCCTCTTGAATTTGGCTCCGCTCATCACACACCGCTTTGCGCTGACTGACTATCAGGTTGCGCTGGATGCGGTCGTTAGTCGCCAGTCACGGACGCTGAAAGTTCTGCTGATCCACGGCTGGGACAGCGAGGGAGTGGAGTGATGATACCGACACACTCCACCAGCACAGCTATGTATATCATGGCGCTGCAGTTTCCGCATGTTTCAGAATCGCGCTATGGTGGTTGGAGCATCCCGCGTTGGCAAGGGATGAGTTACCCTGTGACATTGGTAAGATAATGCCACAGCAGCTTACCAATGTCAGTACGTAGCGCATATGCCATGCCATTGGCTGCCCCAACATAGACTGTATGACCAACCAGAGTTGGCGCATCGAATGAACCCCCTGAAAGAGGGTAGTTCCAGAGTAGGGAACCATCGCTTGCGCGCACCGCATACACGACCCCCGAAAAACTGCCGGAAGAGCTGAGGTAGATGACTCCATTGGCGAGCAAGGCACCGGAGGGGGAGTTATTGAGCTTATCATGCCACAGTACTGAGCCGTTACTGCTTTGTAGTGCAAAGAGCTCACCCGTATCTGGGCCATTGGTTGGTATAGAATCGCTGATGTAGACGACCCTATTCACTACTGAAAACCAGCTTGCCCAGCTCTCTCCATCATTGTTCATTGTACGGTGCCAGAGAATGGCTCCATCGCTGGCGCGTATTGCATATACGGAGGATATCCCTTGTTTGAGCGGTATTGTCTTCACAGCAGGAGCGTTCTGGAGCTTACTCCACAAGAGCGCGCTAATAGCGGTTGCTCCCTGTAGAGGATTCGCGATGCGAGCGGCGGGAGGCTCTAAGATTTTTGTAGTAGCGGTGTAGAGGACTCCATCGACGAGTTGCAGTGGCTGGACGAGATTCGCATCTATTGACTGCTTCCAAAGCTGATGTCCATCACTTGCGCGCAGCGCGGCCAGCTTAACAGCGCCTGAGGTTATATAAACTATACCATTGGCCACTGCAGGTGTATTTATGTAACCATCTGTTGCGTATTGCCAGAGTTGGGTTCCATCACTTACGCGCAAGGCATAAAGTGTGCCAGGCCCATTGTCTAGAGATGAGCCAAAGTAGACGACCCCGTTGACCTCTAGCGGAGATCCGGAGGCAGTATTTTTGGTGGCGAAGTGCCAAACCACAGTACCATTGCTGGTGTTTAAGGCGGATATCTCCCCTTGTGAAGCGACAAAGACAATGTTGGTATCGGAAGTTGATAGGGACAGGTAACTATAGTTAGTATTGCTATAACGCCAGAGTAAGCTACCATCGCTGGCGCGTAAGGCATAGGCATATGCCGGACCACTCTGGCCTACATAGGAGGTCACATAGACTACGCCATTGGCCACGAGCGGCTGTGTATCAACCGAACCGTCAATTTTGCTGCGCCAGAGCAAAGCGCCATTGCTAGCATGCAGCGCATACACTGCATTATCCGCGGTGCTCAGATAAACCACACCATCTGCGATCGTCATGTTCACATTATGGTCTGACGGTACCGGGGACGGGATTGGCGTTGAGGCAGGTGTAGGGAGAGTTGTTGCTCCGATCGTAGATGTACCTGCAGTAGATGTGGGGAGAGTTGTTGCCCCGATTGTAGGAGCTGATCCCACAACAGGAGACTGTTTCGCTCTTTGATTGACTAAAGACAGGACTCCGGTGAATACCAAGGCAAGCACGAGCAACGCTGTTGCTCCAATTATAGTGTATCGCCAGGCGCGAGGCAGTTTCTGCTTCTCAGTCCTCGTAGCGGCTTTCTGTTCAGGTGAAGATGAGGGTTCTTCTTGCGTGGGCTTGTGTTCAATGTTATGCATGGCTATCCTTCCTTTCGCACCAATTGCTGGCACTTGCTTCTATGCCTTTATCTGCTTTCAAATGAAGTATGCCCTTCATATCTGAAATGAGGCTGAAATGGGTTTGAATGTAGGATAAACAACTGAGCCAGGGCGACACAAGCGTCCTCGCTAAAACATCAGGCAAGGTGCAGGTGCCAGGACCAGGGCGACGCAAGCGTCCCCACCCAACCCTACACCGCTCCCGCCCCTACGAAGGAAGGTGTTCTTCCGCGAACCATACAGCTTCTTCTTTAGAATGAATCGTGCCTTCGGCTTGCGCCTCGGAGATCAGATCTAGCAACTGGCCAACTATGGGTCCTGGTTCTAGCTTGAGGCGGCGCATCAACTCTTCGGGGCTGATTAAGCGAGGGGGTAGGATGCTGTCACGTTCGCGGATGTAGCTTGTAAGCAACTGGCGTACTACTCCCAGGTGCCTCTTCCACGCATAGGCTATAGGTTGGGGGCCGAGAGTTGCCAGATGGTCGGCCAGCGAAAACAAGGCCACATTGATGCCTGCTGGTCCAAGGTCGACAAAATAGCGCCGAATTGCGCGTAGTGTCACAGGTCCATCGTGTCCCAATTGACCGGGGCGCATGTGGTGGGCTGCAACTAATTGTGCCAGGCGTCGATCCTGCGTACTCGCGCAGAGACGTCTCATCACCTGTTCAACGAGTGGCACACCTGCCAGTGGATGATTATAAAAATGGATTGTGCCCTCTTCGTCGCGGGAATATGTCACAGGTTTGCCTATGTCGTGTAGCAGGGCTGCCATCTTCATGCGTGGTGCGGTTAAGTCTGCAAAGGAAAAGATGCCTTGCTGCTCTGCTTCCTGGAGCAATGATGATATCTCTGCCAGGTCGATGCCGGTTGCCGCATCCTCCCCGCCCCGGCGGGCGCCCATAAAGGGCGCCCCTACAGGGTCGGGGGCGTGCATTGTTTTGCCTTGTACTAATTTCGCGATGTGTTCGAGTGCGCCGACGGTTTCAATTGAATGTGTGAGCACGTCCCAATGGTGGGGATTGGGTTGGCGCATTCCTCTGGCTCGCACAAATTCTGGGAAGATGATGATGAACAGGCTATGTTCATCGAGGAAACGCAATCGATTGGCGGCTCCTTCTGGCCCCAGAATAGCATACAATTCGTCGTGCACGCGTTCCCAGGCTACCTCTGGAAGCAACTCCGCGTCACGTGTGATCAGGCTAGCAGTCCAGGGGTCAAGCTGAAGCTGGTAGCGCATCATCAGCCGGACAGCACGCAGCATACGCAGGGGATCATGACGGAAAACCTGGTCATCGACCGATTTCAGACGACGGGCTTGCAGGTCGGATAGGCCATCGAGTGGGTCGATCAACCACGATCCGAGAAAATCCGTCCCATCCGCCAGTGCTCCCACCCCATCCCCAAGGGCACCCGCACCATCCGTCAGGGTACCCGTCCCATCCCCAAGGGCACCCGCGAGGGGTGCCCCTACTATATACGAAAGGGTTCCTTCGTTGTATAGTAGGGGCGCACCCTTGCGGTCGCCCTTGGGGTGAGATGGTAACGCTGTGCGCGATTGCCTTGTAACCCTCGATTCCAAATATCGCACCACCTCGTCCAATGGGGCGGCAATGGCATTGATCGTAAAGTCGCGTTGGCGCAAATCATCCTCGATGGTTTTGCCGATTAATGGAGAGATGTCAAAACAGATTTCCTTCCTGGTATGAGGAGAGCCTGAGTTTTCAACAAATACCATCACCCGGCTGGCCTTTGCGTGCATATGTACATAGTGCCCGCCAAGGGTGTCTGCTAACTGGCGAGCGGTTTTGTGGGCGTCTCCGGAAGTGACAATATCCCAATCAAGGCATTCTTCCCCAAGCAAGAGGTTGCGCAGCGAGCCACCGACGAGGTAGGGCCGCTGTTGCTGTTCGCTGAAGTAGCGAGTTGTGCGTTGTAAAAGATGGAGGGTTTGGATATCTATGTTACGCTCCGCGTGCCTGCTCTCTCGAACTAGGTTTAGAACATATCAACATCAACCGGCTCACCACCAATTGGCGCCATATAATGATAATTACCTGGGCCTGCAGTCTTCTCTAATTGCCTCATGATACGGGCAACATTGTCATGCGGTCCTGCAATGAAAAAGGGCTTCCCATCTTTCCCAAATGTCAACTGATAAGGTTCTTCCAGTTCGCCGCGTGGCGCCAGCAAGTATTGAGAAAGCATAAAGTCCTTTTCAGGCTCGAAGCCAAACTGTTCTGCATACTCGATAGATTGATAAATCATCTGGTGTGCCAGCTCGATTGAACACTTCACCGGCTTTCCAGCGCGGAAAATTTTGTTACGAACCTCGCTCTGATAACGACTGCGGGAAAAACCAGCATTGGCAAAAGTATTTTTGAGTCCCAGGCAGAATGTATCTATAAGATAAACACCAAAACAGATATCACCGTCAGGTTGCTCTCGGGCCAAAAGGACCTCTACAAGCCCCATGTTGTCCTTTTTATTCCAGTTGTCGCTAATCAGACATTCGTAAAGAGGATAGCTGCGAGCATGACGAAGGATAGCCTGCGGGGATGATGGCGTGAGAGCCTGTTGATGTGCTTTGTGTTGTGAAGTAGCTTTTTGTTTGCTGCGCTGTTTCATGAGCGCTTTCTGACGTTTGCGTTCGTCTCGCGGCATGTCTCCATCCTTATCTTAATTCTTATAGACAACTCAAATACCCCTGGGGTATCTGTTTTTCTGCTCTTAATGGCTTTATTGTACCAGCCTATGCAATAGACTTTTTATCCCTCTATCGTCAATATCTCGCTCCACTGGCTGGTAAAGCGATTTGAGAGCTTCAACTGCCGCATCTTCCAGTTTCGCGTTATGCCCTGGATGGCGAATAGAAGCGTATCATGGCCGTAGATATTGTTCAGCGCGTCAACTATAGCCATGAAGCGAGCCTGCCGGTAATGCTCCACCAGTGAAAAGTTCCCGAACAGGTCAGGCTGTAGAAAGCTTTGAGGCGTGATCCTGGTTAAATAGGCACCTGCTTTATAGTAGCTGTATCCTTCCTGGTAGATCGTCTTCAATCCCTCGAGCGCATATTTTAGGAGATCAGGGGTAAATGCAGTGGGATAGGGGAAGTTTACCGTAAATGAGTTGGAATACTGGGCTGTGCCGGTCTTAAAGGAGTTGGTTTTTATAAAGATGGTGAGACGCGATGTTAACGAGTCTTGCTGTCGCAACTTCTCGGCTGCCCGTGCGACATAATTGGCAATAGCTTCTTCCATCTCGCTACGGCTCGTTATTTCTCTGCCAAAAGTTTTTGAACTCATGATGCCTTGCTTGGGAGGGCGTTCGATTTCAAGAGGAATACATGCCGTGCCTCGTAACTCTAAAACGATGCGCTCACCTGTAACGGTCAGATACCTCCTGATCCACTTCTCATCGGCATACTTTAAATCTTTAGCTGTGAGTATGCCGTGATTGCTGAGAAAGTGGGCGTATTTATGGCCGATGCCCCACACATCTTCGATAGCGACGGTTGCCAGGCATGCATCGACTTCTTGATCTGAGAGGGTACTGAGGTCTAAGACGCCGTGATACTGCACATCTTGCTTGACGATCTCATTTGCGATCTTGGTCAGGCATTTCGTTGGCGCAATGCCGACACTGACAGGGATACCAATACGTTGTAGAACTCTGTCCTGGATGGTGCGCCCAAATTCGGTAAGATTATCTATCGAAAGGCTCGTCAGGTCTAAAAACGCTTCGTCGATCGAGTACGTTTCTAATGCCGGGGAAAACTGGGAGAGCACCTTCATCACCCTCGCAGAGAGGTCGGCATACAACGAATAGTTGCTTGAGAAGACCTGGATATTGTGCTCTTTGATCAGCTCTGCGATCTGGAATACAGGTTGGCCCATCTTCACGCCTAATTTTTTGACCTCGGTGCTTCTTGCCACAACGCAACTGTCGTTATTGGAAAGTACGATAACGGGCTTATTTTGTATTGATGCGTTAAATACCCGTTCACAAGAGACATAGAAGTTATTGCAATCGATCAGCGCAAATAACTTCTTTCTCATTTTCAGTCATCGTAGTTTGGTAAATAGCATATCCAACCATTGCTTGCTTGTTTCTTTATAAATAGAACGTATGTTTCAATAAATGGTAACTCTGATTGGTTGCAGTGCCTGGTTGCTACGTTGCGCTGCATCATTCTGCAGCGCGTAGGGGCGGATTGGGTATGGATGTGGGGTGGGGACGCTTCTCCTTACGACTTGCCTGACTGCGAAGCAGTAGACGTGCGAGCGTCGTTGGCAAGGCGGGTAGGTGCCAGCGTCGCCCTGGATGGGAGGGTATCTCGTCGCCCGCATGCTTGCGTCGCCCCGGCTTAGGCAAACTCACCCTGGCCATTCAACATCTCCGGTATTGTTGTCCCTCTATAGAGGATGGACAATGGGAACCGGATATCCAGACTTGCAAGCTCAATCTCGTCCTCTGGTCCGAATAAATGGAGCGTCCATTCATCGCCAGCTCGACGCTGGACCTCGACGGCTTGATATTTTGTGGCAATCAGCACGTACTCTTGAATGGTGGGACATGCATGGTAGAGATTGGCCTTCCTGATTCTGTCTTTGCCTTCGGTTGAGTCTGAAAGCACTTCAACCACAACACGAGGAGCCTGGACCTGGAGTTGTTCTGTTGTCGGCTGGTCGCTTGGATCGCACGACACTGATATGTCAGGATAGGTATAGCGAGATTCTGCCAGGCGCACGCTTGCGTCTGAATTGTAGACATAGCACGGTTCGCTCACCAGCGCGTCCTCAAGAACTCTCAGGGTGTTGCTGCTAATGCGCGCATGAGCCAGGCTTCCCCCGGACATCATATACACCTGCCCATCGATGTATTCGTACTTCGCGTCAGGGTTGGCCCGCTCGAACTCCCGCCACTCCTCAACGGTCATGTGTTGTGGTTCTCTTTGGGCTACCATGTCAAACCTCCTTAAAAGAGGAGAAGTACTGCTGGCTTACGATTGTTGTTCATTTTCCCTGTAGTATATCATAATATTCTAATTATAGTAGAGCTTGTTTAAAAGTTGAATTAAAATTGCTGCTGTCCAACTGAATGAGCTAAAACCCATACCGTTTGTATCACCCTCTGTTCTGTGATCTGTGGAGTCAAAATATTCCCAAAACCCGTTATCTCTGATCATTTGAATGGTCTTGATAGCTAAAGAGTTCGCCAGTTGCTCTGCATTTGTATGGCTTGTTTTGTATCTTTTCAATCCCTCGATTATAAAAAAGTTTGTAATTGGCCAGGTTGGCCCTCTCCAATAGCGCTCTTTATCAAAATACTGGGAATTGATAGCTGTACAAGGCACGGGATATTCAGTAGCGAATTCGTCAGCCTGTGAGAGGCGATCAAGTAAAATGTCTAGCTGCTTATCTGTAACTGCTCCCGCGTATAATGGCATAAAGATAGCATTCGTTGGCGCTACAATGGCCTGGTGTCTTCCTTGCGTAACATCGATATCACAATACTGGTTATGTTCCTCGCTCCAGGTATTGGTAAGCGCGTTTCGTGTTTGCTCTGCCCATTGTTGATACGTGTTCGCTTCTTCCTGCTTCCCATATATATGAAGTAATGCCGCGAGAGCTTCATTAGCTCTTTCCCAGATTGAATTAAATAAAATATCCTTTGCTGCAAAAGGCGTTTCGTCGAGAATTTTTGTATAGTCCCATGCAAGGTCTTTAAATAATTCTATAAGGTAGATATATCTGTAATAGTCTGACTCGGTAGGTCTTTCTTGAGAACTGTGAGATCTTATATCCTTTCTATTCAAATCAACATCGGCCTTTATGTCGCTGGGAATCATATTCAGGTCAATGCGATTGAGTAGACTATCCCAACGTGGAGAGTCATCGGTTCCAGACTCCCAGGGATGTACAATGGTAAGCAATCCACAATCTTCAGGGTCGCGGTAGTGTTTCAGATGATCATGGTATGCCATGATGGACGGAAGTATGGTATTGATAAAATCTCGTTTCTTCTTTTCATCTGAAGCATGATTACAAACATATTCAGCAGCAATTGCCAGAAGTGGAGGATCAGTAATGCCTGAAGTTTTTATTCCATCCCTGGTAAAACTTGTCGTTTGCCATTGATCCGCAGGTGGATAATACCTTGATTCACCTGGATTGTAGATGATGTGAGGCATAAGCCCGTTGTTCCACTGCCCTGCAATTAATGATAGAAGTTCGTTAAAAGCAGCTTCTTCATCTATGTGTACCTGTCCCATGGCAATTCCAGCGCTATCCCATAGCCACTGGTGCACATAAAAATCTCTTGATGGAATTATTCTTTCATAACGCTTTCCATTCACAGTAACCGTTATAGTATTACGTTGTAATATTTCTTTCGCCTGGTTTAGTAACTCGAGGTCTTTTTGCATCATAACAATATAGTAATAGTTCTTAACGATGTTTAACAAGGCAATTAAGATCCACTCATCATTATTCTGACGGACCTGCGGCCTGTAAGAAAAAGCAGAAAGCGAGGGACACCCTCGCGCTCCCATCAGAGGGCTTCGTGCCGGGTCCCCCCGATCCTGTACCCTCTGCACTCCCATTTTGAGCGGATGTCAGATTGGTACGTTTGATTAACACCTGCGTTGACATATAATCCTAGCACGTCCGATCCAACAGTGAGGTTACAAGCGTCCATCCCGATACTAGGAGGAACCTATGATTAACTCACAAGACCTGTCCAACGCTTTCGCTCGCAATGTGGCAATCATTAAAATGCAAACAGATGGTCTGACTCACGAAGACAGCCTGCGCCAATTACCTTTTCATGGCAACTGTCTGAATTGGGTACTGGGCCACATCGCCGAGAGCCGTGACGGTGTGCTTGAAACATTGGGCGAATCTCCTTTGATGGACACCTATGGAGTTCGCTACAAACGCGGCTCCGATCCTGTGACGCAGGCGGACGAAGGCACAATGACACTGGAAGAACTGCTCAATTGCCTTGACCGCTCGCAGGAGCGCATCGCGACTGCCCTGAGCAAGATGGACGAGACTGCTCTAGCGCGTGAGTACTCATCTGGTGATCGAAAGACGACCGTTGGACAGCGGGCGTTTTTCCTATATTTTCACGAGACCTATCATGTCGGGCAGACCGAATTGTTCCGCCAGCTCGCCGGCAAGGATGACAAGATCATTTGACCAGCAAACTTTTTACCCGCGAGCGGCTCACCCGCCAGGGGTGATCCTACATTTCATGTAGGAACGGCATGCTGGGAAATGTAGGGATGATCCTTGCGGTCACCCGGTTTGCGGTCACCCGGTAAATTTATATTTTCCTGCCATCTAATTCAGGATTGTACTGGAAGATTTCCTCGATAGGTAATTGGAAGATGTGTGCAATCTTGAATGTCAGCGGCAAGCTGGGATCATATTTTCCAGTTTCGAGCGCATTCACCGTCTGACGCGAGACTTCCAGGCGTTCAGCAAGTTCAGCCTGCGACCAGTTGCGCTCGGCCCGTAGGACTTTCAGTCTATTCTGCATCGCTCTCTCCGTCCATTCACCGGTATCTCCGCACAGCGACGCCTTGACCGATACCCCACAGTGCAACCATGAGCGGGAAAATCCATACCCAACTAATAGCTGGAAATCCCACATATGTAAGCAGGCCATAACTGAACGTCACGATACCGGTGACTCCAAAGCTAAAGGCAAAAGCCTCCAATTGAATTCGAC
>WNGE01014227.1_pt1 | contig 10353 bp, 9 predicted proteins | sample 5400651 | NCBI WGS metagenome assembly WNGE01 (sample SAMN13153370, study PRJNA577476) | soil metagenome | isolation source: 60 cm soil or saprolite under grassland replicate 2 | place: USA:California | collected 2016-06-15
TTCACCGTCGAGACGCACCTCGCGCACCTCGGCCAGGCGGTCGCGGACGATCCCTTGCACGTCACGACGCAGGTGCTCGGCTTCGACGAGAAGCGTCTGCACCTGTTCCACTCGCTCTACCGCTCGACCGACGACGCGCCGCTCGCGAGCGCGGAGCAGATGCTCCTCCACGTCGACGCGCACACGGGCCGCGCAGGCCCGGCGGGGGACGGCGTGCTCGCGCGCGTCGCCGCGATCGCCGAGGCGCACGCGGGCCTGCCGGGACCCGAGCGCGCCGGCCGGAGCATCGGCATGCCGTCGCGCCGATGAAGCGCATCGACGACGCCTGGATCCCGACGCGCGACGGAACGCGTCTCTCCGCGCGGATGTGGCTCCCCGAGAGCGACGAGCCGGTGCCGGCGATCCTCGAGTACATCCCGTACCGCAAGGACGACGCGACCTCGCCCCGCGACGAGGCCCTGCACGGGAAGCTCGCGCCGCACGGCTTCGCGTGCGTCCGCGTCGACCTGCGCGGCTCCGGCGACTCCGAGGGCGTGCTCGAGGGCGAGTACCTTCCGCAGGAGCTCGAGGACGGCGTCGACGTGATCGCATGGCTCGCCGCGCAGCCGTGGTGCAACGGCCGCGTCGGCATGATCGGCAAGTCCTGGGGCGGCTTCAACGGCCTCCAGATCGCGGCGCTCGCGCCGCCGGCGCTCGCGTGCGTCGTCAGCGTGTGCTCGACCGACGACCGCTACCGCGACGACGTCCACTACACGGGCGGCTGCGTCTTCGCGCAGGCCGCGCTCTCGTGGTCGACGACGATGCTCGCCTACCAGGCGCGGCCTCCCGATCCGGCGGTCGTCGGCGAGCGCTGGCGCAAGCTCTGGCACGAGCGGCTCGCCGCCATTCGTCCGTTCGGGCACGAGTGGATGGCGCACCAGCGCTTGGACGAGTTCTGGCGCCACGGCTCGGTCGCCGTGGACCCGGACGCGATCCGCTGCCCGGTCTACATGGTCGGCGGGTGGGCCGACCCGTACCGCGGCGCCGTGCTGCACATGCTCGCGGCCGCGCCGGACCGCGTGCGCGGTCTGATCGGCCCGTGGGGGCACGTCTACCCGCACCAGGGTGCGCCGGGGCCCGCGATCGACTTCCTCGACCTCTGCCGCCGCTTCTTCGACGGGCACCTCCGCGACGAGGGCGACGGGCTCGACGGCGAGCCCGCGCTGCGCGCCTGGATGCAGGAGGCCGTGCCGCCGAGGCCGGGCTACGAGGAGCGCCCCGGGCGGTGGGTGGCCGAGACGGCCTGGCCGCCGGGGCGCGAGCCGCTGAGGCTCTTCCTCACAGCCGAGGGGCTGCGCCTGCGGCCGGGCGAAGAGCGCGAGCTCGTCCACCACCACGGGCTGCTCGCGCACGGCTGCGACGGCCCCGCATGGCTCCCGTGGGGCGGGCCGACGGACTTCGGCTCCGATCAGCGCGCGGAGGACGGCCGGTCGCTCACGTTCGACACGGTCCCGCTCGAGCGCCCGCTCGAGCTACTCGGCGAGCCGTCCGTCGAGCTCGAGCTCGTTCCGGCGGCCGCGACGGGACAGCTCGCGGCGCGTCTCTGCGACGTCGCTCCGGACGGCGCCTCGACGCTCGTCACCTTCGGTCTGCTCAACCTGTCTCACCGCGACGGCCACTCGCACCCGGCGCCGCTGGTCGCGGGAGAGCCGGTACGCCTGCACGTGGACCTGACGGCGATCGCGTACTCGTTCCCAGCGGGCCACCACGTGCGGCTTACGCTCGCGTCCAGCTACTGGCCGTGGTCGTGGCCCGCGCCGGACGGCCTGTCGCTTCGCTTGCGCGTCGGCGCCGCCGTGCTCGAGCTGCCCGTGCGCGATCCGCAGCCTGCCGACGACGCGCTGCCGCCGCTGCCGCCGCCGCGGGACGAGCCGCCGGCGCCCGCCGCCTCGCGCCGCAGCGTCCGCTTCGACGTCGCGAGCGGCCGCATCGAGAGCGAGACGGAGACGAGCAACTTCGGCACGCTGCGGCTTCCCGGCGGGCTCGAGTACGACGAGCGCGGCCGCGACAGCTTCTCCGTCGTCGAGGGCGATCCGCTCTCGGCGGAAGCCCGGTCGCGCTGGGAGATCAGCATCGAGCGCGGCGACTGGCGCACGCGCGTCCTCGCCGAGAGCTCGATGCGTGCCAACGCCGAGGCGTTCCACCTGGAGGATGCGCTCGAGGTCTTCGAGGGCGACGAGCGCGTGGACTCGAAGCACTGGGCGGCGACGATCCCACGCGACTGCACCTAGTGAACGGAGGTTTGCATGGCCAAGCTGATCTACTCGGCGATCGCGTCACTGGACGGCTACGTGGCGGACGATGAAGGCAACTTCGACTGGGCTGCTCCGGACGAGGAGGTGCACGCGTTCGTCAACGACCTCGAGCGGACCGTCGGCACCTATCTCTACGGACGCCGTATCTACGACGTGATGGTCTACTGGGAGACCGCGCACACGCTCGCCGACCAGCCGGCCGTCATACGCCACTCCGCGGAGATCTGGCAGGCGGCCGACAAGATCGTGTACTCCAGAACGCTGGAGAAGGTATCCAGCGCCAGGACGCGGATCGAGCGGGACTTCGGCCCCGAAGCGGTCCGGCAGCTGAAAGCGCGAGCGGGACGCGACATCAGCGTGGGAGGTCCCGACCTCGCCGGCCAGGCGATCGAGGCCGGGTTGGTCGACGAGCTCCACCTGTTCGTCGTGCCCGCCGTGGTGGGAGGCGGCAACCGATGGCTTTCCGACAACGTCCGCCTGAAGCTCGAGCTGCTGGACGAGCGCCGTTTCGGCAACGGCACGGTTCACCTCCACTACCGCACCTAGCTGAGCGCCCGCTCGATCACGCCTGCGGTATCCCTCAGGTGCTCGAGCGCCTCGCGCCGCCTGGTGTCGTCGAACCTGGACGACGGGCCGCTAACGCTGATCATCGCGACGAGCTGCCCGCCGCCGTCGGTTACGCCAACGGAGATCGCGGCGAGTCCCTCCTCGAGCTCGTCCACGGCAGTGCTGTAGCCGTTGCGACGGATCCGGAGCAGCTCGGCCGCGAGCTCGTCGAGGTCGGTGATCGTGGCCGACGCGTAGCGCTCGAGCGGCGTCTTCAGGATCGAGGAACGGGCACCCTCGTCGTAGTCCGCGAGGAGGAGCTTCCCGATCGAGCTTGCATGCTCGGGATACCAGCGGCCGATGTAGCTCGCGGAGCGGATCAGCTTCGGCGGGTCGAACTGCGCGACGACGTCGAGCCGGCCGCCGGGCAACACCACCGTGAGGTTCACGCTCTCCTCGACCTCCTCGACGAGCCGTTCAAGCGGCTCGGTCGCGATCGCGGTCAGCATCCGGCTCTCGCTGCTCGCGAGCCGGAGCAGCTCGAAGCCCGGGACGTAGCGCTTCCCGTTCGGGAGCCGGTGCAGGAATCCCTCGTGTTCGAGCGTCCGGATCAGCCGCACGGCCGTCGCCCACGGAAGCTCGGCGCGCCGCGCGAGGCCGGACGCGGTGTCCGGCTGCGAGGCCGCGGCACGCAGGATCGCGGCTGCCTTCTGGACAGACTGGTTGAGCTTCATCGGGGTGGCGGCTTGATTCCTTGGTGGCAGGGTGATTGAGTCTCGCATCATTTCGAACAACCGTGTTCGCTCTGTGGACATGAGTGAGACCGGAAGGAGGCGACACGCATGAGCGACGACAGCGGCCGCATGCTGACCCGCGAGGAGCTGGTCCGGCGCGGCGTTGCCGGCGGGATTGGCCTCGGTGCGCTCGGCTACTTGCCGGCCGCGGACGCCCTGGCCGCGATCCAGACCGAGACGTTGAAGCGCGGCGGCACGTTCAGGATCGGCGTGCAGGGAGGCTCCGACAAGGAGTTCATCGACGCTCAGAGCTCGGTCCTCGATCCCGACGCGGGGCGGCTCGCGGCGATGTTCGAGACGCTCGTCTACTACGACAACAACTACAAGCTGCGCCCGGGCCTCGCGACGTCGTTCGCGAGCAAGGATGCGAAGACGTGGACGATCCGTCTGCGCAAGGGCGTCGAGTTCCACAACGGCAAGACGATGACGGCAGACGACGTCGCCTGGTCGATCAAGCGCATGCTCGACAAGAGGCTGAGCCTGTACGCGACTGCGCAGCTCGGGGGCCTCCGCGCGGTGAACGTGCGCAAGGTCGACAAGTGGACGGTCCGGCTCACGCTCGACAAGCCCAACTCGGTGCTGCCCGACGCCTTCGGCCAATACTTCATGGGCATCGTCCCCATCGGCTACAAGAGCTCGAAGCTCGGAGGCAAGCAGATCGGCACCGGACCGTACAAGTTCCTCAGCTTCACCCCCGGAAACCGCTCCGAGTTCGTCCGGAACCCGAACTACTGGCAGCACGGAAAGCCGTACTTCGATCGCGTCGTCATCATCGACATCAACGACGACGTCGCGCGGGTGAACGCACTCCTCGGCGGCCAGGTCGACGCGATCAGCGCGATGCCGTTCGCCCAGATCGGCTCGGCGAAGTCGAGAGGCTTCAAGATCCTCGACAGCCAGGGCGGCGGCTGGGTTCCGATCTGCATGGCCGTCGACCAGGCGCCGTTCGACGACGTGCGCGTCCGCCAGGCGTTCCGGCTGATCGTCGACCGCAAGCAGATGGTCCGGCTCGCCTTCTCGGGCCACGGGCACGTCGGCAACGACGTCTACTCGCCGCTCGACGCCTGCTACGACACCGCGCTCGCGCAGCGCAAGCAGCACATCGAGAAGGCGAAGTCGCTGCTGAAAGCGGCGGGGAAGTCGAACCTGACCGTCGACCTCTATACGACGAACGGCCGCGCGGGACAGGTGGAATGCGCCCAGGTCTTCGCCGAGCAGGCGAAGAAAGCCGGCGTCAAGGTCAACGTCAAGAATCTCGACGCGACCACCTTCTACGGGAGCCAGTATCTGAAGTACGCCTTCTCGACCGACTACTGGGGCACGCGCAACTACCTGAACCAGGTCGCTGCGGGAAGCCTGAGCGTCGCTCCCTACAACGAGACGCACTGGAACAACCCGAAGTTCGTCTCGCTGTACAACCAGGCGCTCAAGACGGTGAACCCCAAGAAGCGCTGCGCCATCGTCCACGAGATGCAGAAGATGGAGTACGCGAGCGGCGGCTACATCGTCTGGGGGTTCTACAACCTCGTGGACGCCTACAGCCCGAAGGTCGTGGGGATCAAGCCGAGCAAGGGCACTCTGCCTCTGGGCGGATATGGCAACAACTTCCGCACCATCTCCTTCAAGTGAGGAAGCCGGCGGCCTGAAGCGCGTGCGGCGCGCTTCAGGCCGTCTCGTCTTCCGAGGGATCAGCGGCTTCGTCATCCGCCGCGTCTTCCTCGGCGCGCTGACGCTCGCGATCGTCTCCGTCATCATCTTCGCGGCCACGCAGGCGCTCCCGAGCGACCCGGCGAAGGCGCTGCTCGGCCGCACCGCCACGCCCGACAGCCTGAAGGCGCTGCGCGAGCAGCTGCACCTCAACCGGCCCGTGCTCGATCAGTACGGAAGCTGGGTGAAGGGGATGGTGACGCTGAACCCCGGCAAGTCGATCGCGTCCGGCGAGCGCGTCTCGACGGTGATCTCCGACGCACTCGTCAACTCGTCGTTCCTCGTCCTCTGCTCGGCGCTCGTCTCGATTCCGCTCGCGCTCGGGCTCGGGATCCTGGCGGCGGTCCGGCGCGACCGCTGGTTCGACACGGGCTCCTCGCTCGTGCTGCTCCTGCTCGCCGCGCTGCCCGAGTTCGTCGCCGGCATCGCGCTCGTGCTCCTGTTCGGCACGGTCGTCTTCCAGTGGCTGCCCCCGGCCGCGTTGATCCCTCCGGGCGCACGTCCGTGGCACCACATGAAGGAGCTCGTGCTGCCGATCGCGACACTCGCGATCGCCGTCGTCCCGTACATCGCGCGCTTCATGCGCGCGTCGCTGATCGAGGTGCTCGAGAGCGACTACGTCGAGATGGCGCGGCTCAAGGGCCTGCCGGAGCGAGAGGTCGTGTACCGCCACGCGCTCCCGAACGCGATCGTGCCGAGCATCCAGGCGATCGCCCTTACGCTCGTCTATCTGGCCGGCGGCATCGTCGCCGTCGAGTTCGTCTTCAGCTATCCGGGCATCGGCGCGAAGCTCGTCGGCGCGGTCGCCAACCGCGACATGCCGGTGTCGCAGACGGTGGCGCTGCTGATTGCGGCGACCTACGTCGTCGTCAACCTCCTGGCCGACATCGCCACGATCCTCGTCAGCCCGCGCGTGAGGACGTCGCTCTAGCGTGTCCGCCGTCGCGGCACCGGCGAGAGCCGCGCCGCGGATCGTGCGCGGACCCGTCGTCCGCATGCTCTCGCGCGCGATCCGGCTGCGCCGCACGCAGGTCGGGCTCGCGCTCTTCCTGCTGCTGCTCGGCGTCGCGCTGATCGGCCCGTACTTCGCGCCGGCCTCCCCGACGGAGTTCCAGGGGTCCCCCTTCGCCCACTCGTCGGCGTCCCCCTTCGGCACGGACAACCTCGGGCGGGACGTCCTCTCGCGCTTCCTCTGGGGCGGGCGGACGGTGTTCGCGCTGACGACGATCGCCACCGGTCTCGGCCTCGGATTCGGGATCGCCGTCGGCCTCGTCGCCGCGTACGCGCGCAATCGCCTGGACGACATCCTCATGCGGTCGATGGACGTCATCCTCTCGTTCCCGCAGATCATCCTCTCGCTCGTCGCAATCGCGACGGTCGGCCCGAAGCTCTGGCTCGTCGTCGCCACGGTTGCGATCACGACGATGCCGCGGGTCGCGCGCGTCGTCCGCGGCGCCGCGCTCGAGATCGTCGAGCGAGACTTCATCCGCGCGGCGGAGGCCTCAGGCGAGTCGCGGACGCGGATCCTCGTCGGTGACGTGCTGCCAAACGTGACGAGCCCTCTGCTCGTCGAGGCCTCGCTGCGCTACACGTACACGATCGCGCTGATCAGCGGCCTCTCGTTCCTCGGCTTCGGCCTCCAGCCGCCGCAGGCGGACTGGGGGCTGATGATCAACGAGAACCGGCTCGGGATCATCCCGTCGCCGTGGGGTGTCGCGCTGCCGGTGATCGCGATCGCCACGCTGACGGTCGCGACGAGCCTGATCGGCGACGGCCTCTCGCGCGCGATCGCAGGCATCGACCGGGGGAGCGAGGATTGACCGAGCCCGCCGTCGCGGTCTCCGACCTGCGGCTCGAGCTCGTCTCGACAGGCGAGGACATCGTCGACGAGATCTCGTTCGCGATCCCTCCGGGCGAGGTGCTCGGCCTCGTGGGCGAGTCGGGGTCCGGCAAGACGACGGTCGGGCTTGCGCTGCTCGGGCACACGCGCCGCGGCGTCCGCGTCGCGCGCGGCAGCGTCGCGATCGCGGGCCGCGACGTGCTCTCGCTCCCCTCGGACGAGGTGCGCGCGATGCGCGGAGGGGTCGTCTCGTACGTGCCGCAGGATCCATCCGCGGCGCTCAACCCGAACCTTCGCGTCGTCCGCCAGCTGGAGGAGGTGCTCGTCGCGCACCGGTTCGGCACCTCCGACGAGGAACGGCACGCGCGGATCGCCGAGATGCTGGCCGAGGTCGCGCTGCCGTCCGACGGCGGCTTCGTCCGGCGCTACCCGCACCAGCTCTCGGGCGGCCAGCAGCAGCGCGTCGGCCTCGCAATGGCATTCGCGTGCCGGCCGCGCGTCATCGTCCTCGACGAGCCCACGACCGGCCTCGACGTCACCACACAGGCGCACGTGCTGCGGACGGTGCGCGAGCTGTGCACCGCCCACGGCGTTGCGGCGCTCTACGTCAGCCACGACCTCGCCGTCGTTGCGAACCTCGCCCACTCGGTCGCGCTGATGTACGCCGGCCGTATCGTCGAGATCGGGCCGAACCGGACCTTCTTCGCCGGCTCGGCGCATCCGTACGCGCGAGGCCGTGGAGGCGGGTCACGAGGTGCGCTGCTACCGCTGGGAGGACGTGCTCGCGGACACACGAGGCGAGCGGGAGCGGGTCGGCGAGCGTGTGCGCCACAAGTCCGAGGCGACGCTGATCGACGTGCGCGGGCTCGATGCGTTCTACGGCGACCGGAAGGTGCTCCATGACGTCGACCTGCACGTCGAGCCGGGGGAGTGCGTCGCCCTCGTCGGCGAGTCCGGGTCTGGCAAGACGACGCTCGCGCGCTGCATCGGCGGCCTGCACCGCAAGCTCGACGGCGAGATCCTCTTCCGCGGCAGCCCGCTCCCGGTGGGCGCGCGTGCGCGCGACCGCGAGACGCGGCGCCAGATCCAGTACATCTTCCAGAGCCCGTACGGATCGTTGAACCCGCGCAAGACGATCGGCCAGATCGTCGGCGGGCCGCTCCGCATCTTCGAGGGCCTGCGCGGACGTGACGCGCAGGAGCGAGTCCTCGCGGCGCTCGACCGGGTGGCGCTCGGATCGTCGGTGCTCGACCGCTACCCCGACCAGCTCTCGGGCGGCGAGCGCCAGCGCGTTGCGATCGCGCGCGCGATCGCGGCGAAGCCGTCGGTGCTCGTCTGCGACGAGATCACGTCCGCTCTCGACGTCTCGGTGCAGGCCGCGATCGTGGAGCTGATCGAGGAGCTGCGTCGCGAGCTCGGGCTCGGCCTCCTCTTCGTCACGCACAACCTGGCGCTCATCAGCACGATCGCCGACCGCGTCGCCGTGATGAGCCAGGGCCGGATCGTCGAGCACGGGCCGGTCCGCTCGGTGCTCGACGAGCCGCAGGAGCCCTACACGCAGGAGTTGCTCGCCGACACGCCGACGGTCGAGGCGGCCGTCGCCTCCTAGCCGGCGATAGGCTCGCGCCGAGACGTGCGCCGGGCCGCGCTCCCCTTCTACGCGCTGATCTTCCTGACCGAGGTGGTCTGGATGGCGATCGTGCCGGTCGCGCCCACGTACGCCGAGAGGCTGTCGCTCAGCAAGGTCGAGACCGGGACGATCCTCGCGGCGGCGGGAGTTGCGACGCTCCTCGTCTCGCTGCCGATCGGACTCCTCGCCGACCGGATCGGCACGCGCGCCCTGACCATCGGATCGTCCGCCCTCGTCGCGGTCTCGACCCTGGGGCAGGGCCTTGCGGGAGACTTCTGGTCGTTGCTCGTCACGCGCGCCGCCTTCGGCGTCGCGCTCGGCACGATCTGGACCGCCGGTCTTGCCTGGAGCGCGGAGACGAGCTCGCGCCGCCCTGCGTCGCTCGGGGTCCCGGTCACCGTGGCCGGCTTCGGAATCACGATCGGCCCGGCCTTGTCGGGCCTGCTCGCGGACTGGCTCGGCGTGCGCGCTCCGTTCCTCGTGCTCGCGGCCGTTGCGGCGGTCGTCACCGTCGCCCTCCTCCGCGGCCACACGCGGGACACGCCGTTCCGTCACCAGCCGCTTCGCGAGACGCTGCACGCCGCCCGCCGAGACCGCGTGGTTCTTGCCGCAGTCGCGGTGATCGTGCTCGTCGGGGTGATGAGCGGCGCCCTCAACCTGCTGGTGCCGCTGGTCCTGCGCGCGAACGGATTCTCCTCGGGCGCCACGGGGGTCGTCATCTCGCTCTCGTCGGCGGTCTTCGTGCTCGGCAGCGTTCTGATCACGCGACGCGGAACACCCGCTGTGACGCTGGGGCTCGTCGGGGTCGCCGCGCTCCTCTACGCGGGCGTGACCCTGATTCCCGTAGTCGCAACCTCGAGCGCGGCGTTGATCGTGTTCCTGCTCGTCCGCTCGCCGCCGTGGGCGGCGCTGTCAACGCTCGCCTACCCGCTCGGCGGACTCGGCGCAGACCGGGCGGACGTCGGCCGCGGCGCCGTGATGGGGCTGATGAACCTCGTCTGGGGCGCCGCCGGCTCGATCGCGCCCGTCGCGGCGGGAGCGATCGCGCAGGCGGCGAGCGAGCGGTGGGCGTTCGCGGCGCTCGCTGCGTGCTCGCTCGCGACGGGTCTGTGGCTCCTTGCCGGCCGCGAGGTGACCGGGGCCGCGGTCGAGCCGGCCCCGTCGTTCGACGGCTGATGCGCAACCTTCGCGCGCTCTTCGACCCTCGCTCGGTCGCGGTGGTCGGCGCCTCTGCCGATCCTTCGAAGTGGGGGCACTGGCTTGCGAGGGGCGCCCTCGCCGGCGAGGACCGCCGCGCGGTCTTCCTCGTGAATCGCAACGGCGGGGAGATCCTCGGGCGCCGTGCCTACCGCTCGCTCGCGGAGCTTCCCGACTCGCCCGAGCTCGTCGCGCTCGTCGTTCCCGCCGGCTCGTTCGAGGAGTCCGTCGACGCGGCGCTTGCCGCCGGCGCGAAGGCGCTCGTCGCGATCACCGCCGGGCTCGGCGAGGTCGGCGCCGTCGTCGACCGCGTGCGGGCGGCAGGAGCCGTGCTCGTCGGACCGA
>WNGE01010065.1_pt1 | contig 10350 bp, 10 predicted proteins | sample 5400651 | NCBI WGS metagenome assembly WNGE01 (sample SAMN13153370, study PRJNA577476) | soil metagenome | isolation source: 60 cm soil or saprolite under grassland replicate 2 | place: USA:California | collected 2016-06-15
TAGATACGGTGAATCGTCTTTCCAAATCTGTTTGGGAATTTAGTGAAGAATGGTTTGATGAAAATAGAATAACTGAACAAGGAATAAATCCAACAGATCCTCATTTGAAAAAAGTGTTACAACTTACTCAACAATACATCGGCTTTCCCCGGCAACTCGGACAGCATACAGGAGGATTTGTAATTACCCAGGAAAAACTTTCCCACTTGTGTCCAATATTGAATGCAAGAATGGAAAACAGAACATGTATTGAATGGAACAAAGACGATATTGATGCACTTGGGTTTCTTAAAATAGATGTACTTGCATTAGGCATGTTGACGTGTATTCGTAAATGTTTTGACTTAGCAAAAAAGCATCATGATCTTGATTTAACACTTGCTAACATACCACAAGATGATCCTGCTGTTTATGAAATGGCAAGTCATGCAGATACTATTGGTGTTTTTCAAATAGAAAGTCGTGCACAGCAATCAATGTTACCAAGACTGAAACCTAAAAGTTTTTATGACTTGGTTATTGAAGTTGCAATTGTAAGACCCGGTCCTATACAAGGCGACATGGTCCATCCATATTTGCGGCGGCGTAATGGTGAGGAACAGATTGAATATCCGTCAAAAGAATTAGAAGAGATTTTGGGTCGCACTTTAGGTGTACCACTCTTCCAGGAGCAGGCAATGATGCCTTACGAAAGAGTATGGCAACATTTAAAGTACAAGGTTTAGTCACTCAATTCCACGAAAAATTAATCAAGGGGATGTTGAAGAATGGATATACTGAGGAATATGCGCAGCGTGTTTTCAAACAATTGGAAGGATTTGGAAGTTATGGTTTTCCTGAAAGTCATGCAGCAAGTTTTGCATTACTTGTATATGTATCTGCATGGATAAAATGTTATTGCCCCGATGTTTTTGCAGCCGGTTTATTAAATAGCCAACCAATGGGATTTTATGCACCTGCACAAATTGTAAGTGATGCAAGAAAACTTGGTGTAGAAGTAAGGCCAATTGACGTTAACTATTCATTGTGGGATAACATACTTGAAGAAAAAGCGAATAACTATTGTGCATTACGTCTTGGTTTCCGGCAGATAAAAGGAATGAGAAAAGAAGACATGGAGGTGCTAACATCAGCAAGAAAAAAAATGTTTACAACCATCGATGAAGTACTGAATTCAGGAGTTTCATTAGTAGCACTCGAAAAATTAGCGGACGCAGATGCATTCAGAACATTAGGGCTTGATAGACGTAAAGCATTGTGGGAAATAACTTCTTTACGAGACAATCCCATCGGTTTATTTAGAGGTCAACCTTCTGAAAGTATAACAGAAAAACAAGAATCACTTCCTGAAATGTCTTTATCAGAACACGTAGTGCATGATTATGGTACAACATCACTTTCTTTAAAAGCACATCCTGTAAGTTTTGTTCGTGAGAAACTTAAAATGCTTCATGTGCTGTCAACAAGTGAATTGATTGCAGGTAATGATGGTGACATAGTTAAAGTAGCAGGTCTTGTTCTTGTAAGGCAAAGACCGGGAACCGCCGCAGGTATTTGTTTCATGACTATTGAAGATGAGACAGGAACAGCAAATCTTGTGGTGTTTAAAAAACTGTTTGAAACAACATACAGGAAAGAAATCCTTCAATCAAAATTGCTGATGGTTGAAGGAAAGCTTCAAAAGGAAGGAGAAGTAATTCACGTGATAGTTCAACATTGTTTTGATTTTACAAAATTGTTACGTGGTTTAACTGGAAGTAATAACGAAAATCTTCCGATACTTACATTATCTCCTCGTGATGAAAATAATGGATTTCCTTTTCCTTCTGAAAATAAGAAAGCGCAGGTTCGGCAAATTGCTCAGGAAGAACTTTTTCCTGAAGCAAGGAATTTTAGATAGGAATATCATTATTGGCATCATCCTTTGATGTCTACAGTCTTGAAATAAATTATTCCCAAACGGTTGGTATAAAACAAAAAGCACAAAAGTCAACGAGGTTTTTCAGGAAGACAAGAGTTTTATAGAATTACCGATGGAACTGGCGGCGCAGTCAGGAATTACAAAAGTGCATAAAAACAAATAAATTTTCAAATCTTCAAAGGACTTAATTAACCCTATCCTTTAGTTACTTTTGCAATCATATATTTAAATTTTGAAGAACATTTCATTCCTGTCGCCATGGATACCAATAGTATAAATGAATGACCTGAAACGAGTTCAGGGCAGGCTGCCACGCTCAGTTCCTATGAAAGAGGAACTTTGAACTGAGCGTAGCAACAGCCGATGCCATGAAAAAGAAAAGATTGCTCAACAAAAATTTTCCCCAAGACCTGTGAAGTTTGATTAAGTTTATTCTTATTTAGTCTACATGGATTTTAAATCCCAACTTATTGTAACCGGTTTTTTCTTCCCACACGTTTTCATTGGCAAAACGAATAGCGTATTCAGGACGTGCTGCAATAGAAGAAAATGCATCAGGTAAAAACATTAAGATCTCATAGTCCGATTTAGGTATATCTGCACGCAACACTATTTTTATATTGAGTGATATTTTGCCGCATTTCTGCGCTTTTAATTATAAGTTGCGGGAAAGAACAGAATGCCACTGTTACAAACAGTATAACGGCGAAGGACATAATGCTGCTTCTCTTAATTCCACAGATGGAATCCCGGACATTTTAAAAGTGCCTGAAGGAAACCTGTTGGTAGGAAATGGATATGCTTTGGGAGTACAAATCTACCAGGTTCAACGAAGTGCAAATGATCCAAATGTTTTCTCGTGAGTAAATATTGCACCTGACGAAAGGTCCCAACAAAGGCCAAAATTAGAGGGAGTAACTGAAGATATAACGGCCGTTGGTTGCTGCTGGAGGCTGTTGATTCGCTTAGCAGTGCTCATAATAAGATAACCTACATTCAGCGGTTATTTATTGCAGGAGGTCTGGCGCCAACAACAGGAGCCGATGAAGCGCATCTTCGTAAGCTGGACAGCATACCCTGTAAATTTATCGGCACCAAGTATTAGAGTCAAAAAAGGGACAAACTCAAATTTTATCTTTATTATGATTCCATTTCTTCAAAAGCTTCTTTAAAGGCTTGTGAAACTGCTTCCGAAAAAGGTGACGGACGGTTTTTACGCTTCAATAAAAAATTCATAATTAATTTTATCAGTTTCATATTATCGTTTAAATGCAAAAGATAAAATCCTGTCAACAATGAACCAGGCAAATAAAAGACTATACCATGATAGGAATTAAATCAGACGACGACTCGCAAACAAGCTCTTCATCAGATACATGAGTTTGATTGTGAAAGAATTCCTTAAGCATCCGCATCATTAATACTTATCAAAACAATTATGTTCTCTATCGCTAATCAACGCTCAGGAACAATTTAGTTATCTGGGAGGCACATACATATTACCGCAAAGAATTATTGGTCAAAGGATCGATAACAGCTTTTACTTCAGAGATTGTATTAATGGGAAATTTACCTAGTCTGGCATGTTCCCGAACCACTTCTTCATTCTCTGCTATATGAATGCAATAAATTTTATCATCTGTAACAAATGATTGTATCCAGTAATAGGGTTTATCTAAAAGATTAATGACTTCGCAAGAAGTTTTGGAAATGGCTTGTAACTCCTCGGAGGAAAGGTTTCCAGCGCCCGGCAGGTTTCTTTCAACAACAAATTTTTTCATACAAATAGTTTTTATGATGAATAACGATCATAAAATTTGGAATAATCTTTTTGCTTGATGACAGAGGTATTCCCCATTTAAGTATGAAAGATTCCCTATTTTATAATTTCCCGGCGAACGGCTTCCAGAACAGCCTTTACATGTGAGTTCACATCGAGCTTGAAAAATATGGAGGAGATATGATGATCAACAGTTTTGGGAGATAAAAAAAGCTTGTTAGCAATTTCTTTGTTCTGCAAACCTTCTTTTTAGCAGTTGTAAAACATCTAGTTCCCGGTTCGGTTAAAAGTGCCGGGTTTGATTGGGTGGATTTTCTTGTGCCACGTGGAATGCTTTTAATACCGCAAGTCCTCATTTCAAGTTTCATTTTTTGGCAAACAGCATCAGTATTAAGGCCTTGAACGATTGCTATGGGGTTATAAGTTAAAATAAATCCAGCTCTGGCTAGGTCGGTCAATACACCTCCTATCGGCGTGCCATACATGAGGCACTCCTGAAAGTATTAAACCGCGTGTCCTTTATTGGCAGACAAGACCTGTTTGAAAATATTGAATTGAATATAACTGCTGTTTTTATTGAGTATTTCATAGCTAAACTGTTTTTGTGAAATAAATAAAAGCCCGGCGCTCCATGTCCATAGTACCTTTAGCATCTTTATCGTAATGAACTGAGATATTCATTATATGAAGTGATTTAACGATGAATTTTTGTTTAATCAGCTAAGGCAAAAATTTGTAAAGCGTTTGGTTGCAGGAAGAAAAATTTTCTCTGTTACTATTTTTTGTTTCTGCACTATCACCGGTATCACGTTGTGTAGCCAAAGAAGGATTTGTTGCCTATTTTTTTCATAACCAAACTGACTGGTGTTCAGAGTTATTTCTATTTGGTGATGAGCTTTCATAATTTTTATTTTAGAAGTGTAGAAGTAGATTTTGAATTATTTTTTCACAAAGAAAAATTGCTGCAACGGAGTAAGGAGTATTTGTCACCAGATATTATCCTCTCTTATAATTTCGTACTTCTTGCATTTCGCCATCATAAACTCCTATTGTCTTGAGATGAGTTTTATCCTGTATATACAATATATATATGGGTTCATCATCAAAATAAACTTCTGTCACGCCCACAATTGTATAGTCATAATAAACGCTTTTTACAATGTCCCTTATTTGATAAGGTAATTTCTTCCCGCCATAAGAACGGATGGTATAGAGCGAAACGCCCTTGCGATTGTAAACGATGCTGGTTTGAACTGAGTCAACGGTAAACGAGGCGATATAACCATCGTTTAATTTTGACCATTTTTCATTGGTTATGCCTTTAAATGATTTTTCAAAGTCCTTTACTGCATGAGGATGAATACTGATTAAAGTATCTTTATCACGTGGTTCGCCTGTAGCGTCATCAATAGCAGAAGTTGAGAAACTGGGTGCATCACTTGCTGATGAACCTCCTATTGCAGATTGGGCATTACCATTGTAAATTAATGTGACCACAGCAACGACAATAGCCGTCAAAGTTTTAAGAATGTTTTTCATTTTTTTTATTTAAGAAATAGAGCAAATAAAAAAATAGCTTATATAAAAATTTTGTAGCAATTGCCACTGGCAAGCATGGATTACCTAATGGCTGCTATATGGATGCAGTAGATTTTATTATCTGTAACAAATGACTGTCACCAGTGATAGGGTTTATCTAAAAGACTAATGACTTCGCAAGAAGTTTTGGAAATGGCTTGTAACTCCTCGGAAGAAAGATTTCCGGCGCCCGGCAGGTTTCTTTCGACAACAAATTTTTTCATACAAATAGTTTTTTTATGATGAATAACGATCACAAAAGTTGGAATAATCTTTTTGTTTGATGACAGAGGTATTCCCTATTTAAGTATGAAAGATTCCCTATTTTATAATTTCCTGGCGAACCGCTTCCGTAACAGCCTTTACACGTGAATTCACATCGAGCTTGAAAAATATGGAGGAGATATGATGATCAACTGTTTTTGGAGATATAAAAAGTCTGTTGCAATTTCTTTGTTTTGTAAACCGTCTTTTAGAAGTTGTAAAACATCTAGTTTCCGGTGCGGTTAAAAGTGCGGGGTATGATTGGTTGATTTCCTTATGCCTCGTGGAATACTTTTAATGTCAGAAGCCCTTATTTCAAGTTTCATTTTTTCGTACACAGCATCGGAACCATCTCCTCAATGATTGTGATTGTCTTTCTTTCGTCATCATCACTTCCTTTAAATAAAGCGAGTGCCTGTTGATAAGGCAACCTGATTTCTCCATAAGTGCCGCTACGGTCTGGGCCCTGCTTACTTCTATCTTCATGCCCTTGCTCATAATTGCAGTTCCACCTTGTCTAAGGCCACTGAGAAGCCCCGTATTGTCTCATCTACTGAATTGCTGTTTTGTGTTCTTGCAACCTAAAGGTACTTGTAACCTTATCTGCCGACTTAAGGTTGAATTGTTTTAAACAGCAGTGGTAGGATCAATTACAGCTTTTATTTCTTCAATTGAATTGATAGGTAAATTTCCACACTTTGCATGCTCCCGGATATCGTCTTCATTCTCGGCTTCATGAATACAATAAATCTTATCTTCTGTAATAAAGGAGTGAAGCCAGGAATAACGTTTGCCTAATACTGAAATAACTGCGACAGAAATTTTTGACACCTCTTGTAATTCTTCCGGAGTCATATTACCTGCACCTGGCAATTTTCTTTCAATGAGAAACTTTTTCATTATTAACTTTTTTGGTTGAATACAAACTTACTTCGAGTACTACAAAAGAATATAGGGTTTCTCACCCAATTAATAGGGCCGCCAACCCTATTTTAGAATGCCTGAACTAATAGCCTCGGCAACTGCTTTTGAACGGGAATTGACATCAAGTTTAAACAAAATGCTAGAAATATGATGGTCAACAGTTTTAGGAGAAATGAAAAGGGTGTTAGCAATTTCTTTATTTTGAACAGCTTCTTTTAATAATATAAGCACATCAAGCTCACGATTCGTTAGCTGAGCCGGATTGGTCTTTGTACTTTCTCTTAACCCTCTTGGAATTTTTTTAATCCCCGAAGAGCGCATTTCCATTTTTATTTTTTCATATACCGCGTCTGCACCTAATTGTTGAAAGATTGAAAGAGCATTTTTTTTATCATCTTCATTTCCTTCGAATAAAGCAAATGCTTTTTCAAACGGGCAACCTTTTTTCTCCCAAAAAGCAACGGCCTTACTTATTTTTCCCGCCCTTAAAAGTTGATAAGGTTCATACAATTCCAATAAGTTATTTTCTTGTTTTCTTGCTTTTTTCAGCCAAAAATCAAACTCGCTGTTTAGAAAAATATTATCAACTTTTTGTACGAGATCGATAGATACTTTCAATTCTTCTTCGGTAATAATATTTTTTGCTGTCAGCCATTCATATTCTAATAAAGAAATTATCACGGGTATGATTCGCTGATGTTCCTCAGTTTTAAATGCAAGTGCTTTTGCTTCCTGTAAAACAGGTAATACATTGGGTTCTCCTTTTCTTATTTTAATACTTAACAGGATAATGAGACAACCTATTTTAATGGTTCCTGGCTGACCTTCTGTTTGAAGCAAATTTTCTGCTATTGAAGCAGCCTGATTCCAATCACCGGTCTCAAGAAGCATTCTGGACTTCAAGGATAATTTATAATTATTCGAGGAATCAAGATCCCTTTCTTCGCAATAGTTTGTGCCCTCCTTTAAAATTTTTTTAGCCAGGTCATAATCTTTTGCCTTCAAACTGCAGCAAATAATATTTGAATAAGCCCTGGCAGCTTGTTCATGAAATGAATTTTTTAATGCAATGTCCAGGCTTTCCATCAAAAGTCTTTTTCCGGTTTCTTTCAGTGACTGAACTTTCCATTGTGCACTGCCTACATTATTAAGGGCATGGCAAAGAACCTCATCATCCTTTAATTCGTTCGCCATTTGAATAGCCATATTTCCCCATTTAACACATTCCGAAATTTCTTCTGAAAACATTTTCAGCTGCGACATATTACTGAATGCCATTGCTTTTGATTTGGAAGATGGCTGCGATTGTAAAATTTCAATTGCCTGTTTGCCATATTTTTCAGCTTTATTGCGGTTTCCATCAAACCACCAAAGTCTTGAAAGAAATCGTAAACTATTTCCTGTCTGTTCAATTTTATTTTTCTCCTGCCAGATCTTTAAAGCCTTTCCCTGGTATATAATAGCATCCCTTATTTGGTTTGTGAGGTAACACTCATAGGCGTACGCCTCATAAAATTCTACCAACAGATCTGTATCAATTCCTTCAGAATATTCAATAGCAGTAAGAAATAATTTTGAGGCTTGAATATGTGCTCCTACAGATGCCGCCTGCCTTGCAGCAATGGGTGCATATTTAACTACCAGCTTATTTTCATTTGCATTTTTTGCATAATGCACAATCCGCTCAATTTCTCCTTCTTCTTCAAAAGAAATTAAAAAAAGTTCAAGTATTTTTTTATTAAGCGCAATACGTTTAAATGGTGAAAGCGATCCTTCAATCGTTCTTCTGTATAATTCATGTTTAAAAATAATTCTATCATTTTTAATGATGATAATTTTCAGTGCAAAACAATGGTCCATTACCTCATCCCATGAAGATTTAATTTTAGCGAAGCGACTAATCTCCAATCCTTCGGGAATTACTGAAAATATTTGCCAGACATTCTTTGTTCCTTCTCCCTGGCGGTTATAAACAGAAAGAATGGCATCTTTAATATTATCCGGAACACTGAGACTATAACTCGCCAAAATCTCGTTTACATAAAATGGGTTACCCCCTGAAATGTTGTATACATCTTCTGCATCATATCCCTTTTCCTCTGCCAGCTTATAAACAGCCTGTCTGGACAAGGGTGCTAACTGAATGCGGGTGAATGTATCGGGAGAAAGCTCACCAAGCACATTTTTAAAAGTATACGGGGAGTTGATTTCATCGTCACGAAAGGTAAGAATGAAGAGACATCGCAATTGCACAATGCGCCTGGCAAAAAATTTAATAAAGTCCAGCGTTGCTTCATCTGCCCAGTGGATGTCCTCAAAAACGATCAGTATTTTTTCTTTTTGTTTACTTAGTTCATAGAAAAATTTTAAAAATAATTCGGACCGTTCTTCAATTGTATGGCTGTTGGGCCACAAATCGCTACGTACTTGCCATATGATATCATATAGCGGTGCCAGGGGGCGTGGTGTAAATAAAGCATCACATGCTCCCTGGTAAATAGTACAATCATCCTGTTGCATCTTACAAAAAGCCTTTACCAGTGCAGTTTTACCTATACCAGCTTCACCGCTTACGAATACACAATGTCCTTCACCGTCTGCAATGTTTTGAAATTGTGTTTGCAGCAATGCTAAAAATCTGTCTCTTTCAATCAGCTCCATGTTTTCAATTTTATAAAATGAGGATAGGTTTATTTTAAAATAGGGAAAAGTCCTCAATTGTTTTAATAAAATACAAAGTTCCTTCGCACAGGAATCCAAGTTTTATTAATTTCCCATCGGTACATTTTATTTATCAACGGTAAGAAACACGATAAATACAAACCTAAGTTTGAAAAGAATTGTGAGCAAGCAAGATTATCGGATTGGGTAAAAATGACCACTGAATCGCTAAAATAAAGTGTTGAGCATGAAATTATTTTTTTAATTCAAAAAAACTTATGGCATGATAACTAAAGTAAATATCAACAAGAAGTTTGAACAGATTAGGGAATATTGGACACCTAAAATTATTGGTGAACTTAATGGACAATACGTTAAGCTTGCAAAAATTAAAGACGAATTAATTTGGCACAACCATCAAGATGAAGATGAAATGTTTATTGTCTTTAAAGGAACATTAGTCATGGATTTTAGAGACAAAAACACAGAAACGAAACAGGGAGAAGTTTTAATTATTCCCAAAGGTGTAGAGCATAGACCTCGTACAAATGGAGAAGAAGTTTGGATAATGCTAATCGAACCAAAAGAAACCAAACATACTGGTGACATTGAACACGAAAAAACGGTGAAAAACTTTGAATGGATTTAGTAAAAAGTAAAAATTGCTTGGTTGATATTTATCGCGTACATTCTTATAAATAAAAAATAAAATCATTTTTAAATCGCCAACCCATAACCTACTTTTACTTTATCCATTACCACATGAGTATAAAAATGTTTAAGGTAAGGATTGTCCATAAGTTTAAGTTTTTGAAACTCTTCATAATGATTCATGTCCCTTGTATTAACGATAAGAACGAAATCATAAGTGCCCGTTACATAATAGCATAGGAAACTTCAGAACATTTAAGCATATCTGCTTTAAACAGATCAATAGCCTTCGAGTTCCCTTCATGCAGAATCACATCAACAACATAAGTAATTCCAATACCAACGGCAGAAGGTGAAATTATTGAAACATCAGCTTCAATAATTTTTTCATTTCTAAGTTTAGTAATTCTTCTCTGAACAGCACTTTGACTTAAACTTATCTCGTTACTGATTTCTTCCATGGTTAACCTATTATTTTGTTGAAGCAACCGCAACAGCTTCTTATCATATTCATCTAATTGAAGCATAATTTACCCGTTTGATTATAAAAATAGGTTGATTTAGTTGTTAC
>WNGE01009327.1_pt1 | contig 10349 bp, 9 predicted proteins | sample 5400651 | NCBI WGS metagenome assembly WNGE01 (sample SAMN13153370, study PRJNA577476) | soil metagenome | isolation source: 60 cm soil or saprolite under grassland replicate 2 | place: USA:California | collected 2016-06-15
AATGGGTTGCGCGTTATAACGGATCGGGAAACAGCTATGATACTGCTCAAGCCATTGCCGTTGACGGTTCGGGCAATGTTTACGTGACGGGAGGTGCCGGTGACGACTATGCCACGATCAAGTACAACCCAGCCGGGCAACAACAATGGGTTCGTCTCTACAACGGAGGTGGCGGCAGAGCCATCGCCGTTGATGTTTCAGATAATGTCTACGTGACGGGCCAAAACGCTTCTGATTACCTCACAATCAAGTATAACTGGGCAGGCCAAGAACAATGGGTTGCTCGCTACAATGGGCCTTTGCCAGATTCCGATGATGTTGCCACAGCTATTGCCGTGGACGGGTCAGGCAATGTTTATGTAACAGGCGGGAGCTGGGGGTCTGGTTACAATTTCTACGATTACGCCACGGTGAAGTACAACTCAGGCGGGCAACAACGGTGGGTCGCCCGCTACGACGGGGGCGCCGGTGGCTTTGACGCAGCCATAGCCATTGCCATCGGCAGTTCAGGTGATGTTTATGTGACGGGACAAAGCGTCGGCTCGGGGACTAGCGACGATTACGCCACGATTAAGTACAACGCAACCGGCCAAAGAGAGTGGGTCGCCCGCTATAACAGCCCCGCAAATGGCGACGACGAGGCCACCGCTATGGCCATTGATCACTCAGGTAATGTCTATGTAACGGGGGCAAGTTCTGGCGGTTACGGCACGATCAAGTACAACTCTGCCGGGCAACAACAATGGGTTGCTCACTACAACCCAAGTTACGGGGCCAGAGCTATCACCGTTGACGGTTCAGGCGATGTCTATGTCACGGGATCCAGCCGGGGCTCAGGGTCTGGTTACGACTACACCACGGTCAAGTACAACTCAGCCGGACAACAAGCGTGGGTTGCCCGCTATAACGGGCCCGGTAACGGTACTGACCAAGCCGCAGCGATTGCCGTTGACGCTGTAGGTAACGTCTATGTGACGGGATATAGCCTTGGCGCAGGAACTAACAGTGATTACGCCACGATCAAATATGTCCAGCAGGCTGCACCGACGCCGACGCCTACGCCAACTCCGACGCCCACACCAACCCCAACACCTACGGTTTGGCCCACCATAACACCACGGCCGCTCCCGACATACCCCCCGCGCCCGACATACCCTCCGCGCCCGCCTCGGCCGCCGCTTCCAACGCCGCGCTAGCCATCCGCCGAGAAAAACCATATGACCCCGCGTAGACATCTTCCGAGCACGCATGCAGGAGAAATTGAACGTCCGCGGAGTTTCATCGCAGCAAGAACTGCATCCTCTTTCCCAAAATACGCGGAGCCCGACGCAACCGCATCGGGCTTTAGTTTCCCCAAGATAAGATTGGAGCAAGAGATGAAAACGAAGAGCAAAATCAGTGGTTATATCATTCGCAGCGCTGCGTACGCTGTGTTTCTGTCGGTAGCCTTTATCGTGGCTAGTTTAGCGTTTAATTCGCCGAATGCATGGGATAAATCCGCCAGCGCGACTGACGGCTACGACAGGATGGCGAAGAGTCCGAGCCAACCCAGAGCGTTCAGTTTCGTCGAGCGCGTCGCTTATCAACGAGCGATTGAAGACGTTTACTGGCGTCACCGTATTTGGCCAAAAGAAAACCCTGACCCCAAGCCTTCGCTCGATGCGGTGATGTCTCAGGCGCAACTGCAACAGAAAGTGGAAGGTTATCTGCGCGACTCACTCGCGTTGCAAGATTACTGGCAGCGGCCTATCACTGCTGAGCAATTACAGGCTGAGTTGGACCGGATGGCCCGGGACACAAAACAGCCGGAAGTCTTGGGGGAATTGTTTGAGGCTCTAGGGAACGATCCGGCTGTCATCGCTGAGTGTTTGGCCAGACCAATATTAGCAGAGCGTTTGATCGCCGATTTGTCGGCGCAAGACCAAACTCGGAACGTTGAATCCCCGCCGACCGAAGCGCTCCGTGCCATGTCGATGGCAACAATGTTAGGGCAGGTCTACACTCTTCCGAAAATTGCCGACGCGGCTGATCCCCCGTGCACAGATAATGCGTGGACTGCTACGACCACCTCCAATGCCCCCTCTCCCCGAGCCGATCATACGGCAGTCTGGACCGGTAGTGAAATGATCGTTTGGGGTGGTGGTGGCTATCTAAACACCGGCGGGAGATACAATCCCAGTACAAATAGCTGGACTGCCACCAGCACAACCAACGCGCCCTCTGGCCGATTCTGGCACACAGCAGTGTGGACCGGCAGCGAAATGATCGTCTGGGGCGGACGTGATAACTCGAATAACGATTTGAACAGCGGCGGGAGGTACAGCCCGAGCATGGACAGTTGGGCGCCTACTAGCCTCACCAACGCGCCCTCTGCCCGGATCTTTCACACAGCAGTGTGGACCGGCAGTGGAATGATTGTTTGGGGCGGATGCTTCGGTAATCCGTGCTCGAATTTTCTGGACACCGGCGGCAGATACAATCCCAGCACGAACAGTTGGACAGCCACCAGCTTGACCAACGCGCCCTCTGTCCGAATCCTTCACACGGCAGTGTGGACCGGGAGTGAAATGATCGTCTGGGGTGGCTCGCCTGATGATAGCACCGTTCTAAACACCGGCGGCAGATATAATCCCAGCACGAACAATTGGACAGCCACCAGCTTGCCCAACGCGCCCTCTGGCCGATACCAGCACACGGCTGTCTGGACCGGCACTGAAATGATCGTCTGGGATGGGTATGTGCCAAATGGTGACCATTATCTCAATACCGGTGGCAAATACAATCCCGGCACAAATAGTTGGACAGCCACCAGCTTGACCAACGCGCCCGATGCCCGAGCCGATCATACGGCAGTCTGGGCCGACAGTGAAATGATCGTCTGGGGTGGGTATGGCTTCCCAGGTTTTTTTAACACTGGCGGCAAATACAATCCCAGCACGAACAGTTGGACAGCCACCAGCACCACCAACACGCCCTCTGCCCGAGAGGAGCACACCGCAGTCTGGACCGGCAGTGAAATGATCGTGTGGGGCGGAGTTGGCGGCAGCTTTTTTAACACTGGCGCGAGATATTGCGCGCAACCCGGTCCAACACCTACGCCTACGCCAACACCTACGCCCACACCAACACCGACGCCTACGGCTTGGCCCACCATAACACCACGGCCGCTCCCGACATACCCTCCGCGCCCGACATACCCTCCGCGGTCAACTCGACCGCCGCTTCCAACGCCGCGCTAGCTTTGTGACTCATGAACCGCTTTAATCTCAAAATCAACTCAGCGCGGGAAAGGAAAAGTAAGAAAAAATCATGAATACATTAACTCAGCTCAAAAAATCAACTGCACTACTTCTCAGCCCATTCGTGCTCGTTTGCTTTGCGCTTTCACCCAGAGCGCAAGCTGTTCCACAAGGGATTAGTCCGGCGCCGGACGGGTGCTATCCTAACTTCACGGTGGCGGAAGGGTGCCACACGCTTTTTAACCTCACCACCGGTATTGCCAATACAGGAGCTGGTTGGTATGCGCTCTTTGATACCACCACGGGCAACTTCAACACTGCTCTTGGCGCGGGAGCGCTGGTCCTCAACACCGCGGATTTTAATACAGCAACTGGCGCTGCAGCGCTTTTGCTCAACACCAGCGGCACACGAAACACAGCCAATGGATCACAAACGCTTCTCTTTAATGACAACGGCAACTTCAACAGTGCTGTTGGCTCATTTGCGCTTTATAACAACATCAGCGGATTCAGCAACAACGCTCTTGGCGACTCCGCACTGTTTGAAAATATTCACGGCGCTGGTAACACTGCCATTGGCGATCTCGCGCTCCAGAATAATGACGTGACCGGCAACAGTCTCGGCAACCTCAATACGGCTGTTGGAGCTGAAGCGCTCCTGGCTAATACCGATGGCAATTCAAACAACGCCGTTGGTGTTCAGGCGCTCACTGCCAACATTACCGGTTCGTTCAACGAGGCGTTTGGCGTTCTGGCATTAGGCAGTAACGACGATGGCGCTGCAAACGTAGGCGTAGGTGACACAGCAATGGGCATCAACGTAAGCGGCAGCTTCAATACAATGATAGGTGACCACGCAGGAGCCGACCTGACCAGCGGCGACGATAATATTTATATCGGTGCAACCGCCGGTAGCGGTATCACAAGCGAGAGCGGGACGATCCGCATCGGTGACCCCACGTTCGTGACGGCCTGCTATATCGCCGGCATCAATGGTCAAACGGCCAGCGAGGGCGCGGCTGTTTTCGTCGATGCCAACGGCAAGCTTGGCACGGTGACCTCTTCCGTCCGGTTCAAGGACGACATCAAGTCGATGGATACATCCAGCGAATCAATCCTCGCGCTCAGGCCCGTTACCTACCATTATAAGAAGGAGATCGACGTCAACAGAATCCCGCAATTCGGATTGGTTGCAGAGGATGTCGCCAAAGTAAATCCTGACTTGGTGATTTACGGCCGCGATGGCAAACCCTACACCGTGCGCTATGAAGCGGTGAATGCGATGTTGCTCAATGAATTCCTGAAAGAGCACAAGGCATTCGCGACGCAACAACACAGCGTGGAGAAACTACAAGCCACTGTTGCTCAGCAGCAAAAGCAAATCCAAGCGCTTACTGCGGGCCTACAGAAAGTGAGCGCGCAGCTCGCCGCAGCGAGTCCCTCCGATGGCGGACTTGAAGTGAGCAAATTCGCAACGCAAACGGCCTGCCTGCCCGCTGTAGCTTTACGCGAAGGCGGGAACAGTCAGTAAAGCTGCGAGCGACCGTTCGGCATTCACGATAGTCGGGGCTACGTCTACGTAGAGGTTCCCATTTCTGCGCGAACGATGTCGTGAGACCGTTCTTCAAAACTGAAAATAAACAAACGGCACTGGACCGGTTGCTGGAAAGAGTTCGAGCGCTACGAATGCCAACACATATGCCGGGATTTGGATACGCGCCGGTTGCAAAGCCAGGCGATCAATAAACTGGCTCCGTTCCTGCGCGACAGCCAGAAACAGAGAAATGAAAATGAGCACAATCGTGCCAGTCGTGAGCAGGAAGTCCCCGGTTACGTGGTGGGAGCCAAACAGGGCACCTAACACATATGCGCTGGTCTGAAGAGTTTTCGGACGAAAGAAAGCTGCGCTTAACACAAATGCCGCAAACATTGCTCCGACACTAAACGGAACGAACCAGCGCTTCTTCATAACTTTGTCGATCGCTGTTCCTACTGTCGCCCGGTCGAAAAGACGGTACCCGATTAGCAGAAAACCATGGTAGGCGCCCCAGGCTACAAACGTCCAGTTCGCTCCATGCCACAGACCAACGAGCAACATAACGACAAACATGTTGCGATATAACATGAGACGTCCTTTTCGCCCCCGGCTGAATGGCATGAACACATAGTCACGCACCCATGTGGACAGCGTTATGTGCCACCTTTGCCAGAGGTCAGGTGGGTTCCTGGCCAGGAATGGACGCGCGAAATTAAGCGGAAACTCAAACCCGAGCAGCTTGGCGCAACCCCGGGCGATGTCGGTGTAACCGGAAAAATCGAAGAACACCTGCATAAAAAAGGCGAGACAGCCCGACCACGCAGCCAGCCAACCCGGATGCGCCATCGGATCGTTGAAGTACAAATCGGACACCACGGCGAACCGGTCCGCGAACACCATCTTCTTTATCAGGCCTGACATCACGAGGATGATTCCACTCTGGACCACAATTGCAGCCGGGGTCCGCCATGACCAGATCTGAGAAATGAATTGCCGGGCACGAATGATCGGACCGGCAATGAGGTGAGGGAAAAATGCAATGAACAGCGCGTAGTCGATCGGGTTCCTGACCGCCTTCATCTTTCCCCAATAGACATCAAAGGTGTAGGAGAGACTGGCGAACGTGTAGAAGCTGACGCCGACAGGTAGAACAACTTGGAGCACTACCGATGATTTTGGGATGTGCAGCAAACCAGCCAGGGAACCCGCAAAGAAGTCGTAATACTTAAAGAAACCGAGAATCCCCAGGTTAACTATCAGACTAACAGCAAGCAAAAGCTTCTTACGCGACCCGGTTGCGACCTCCAGCCAAATCCCAAGGTAATAATCAACAACCGTGGAGGTCAGAATAAGTACTATGAATCGCGGATCCCACCACATGTAAAAGACATAGCTTGCACATAGGAGTAGCACTTTCCCGATGCGGAAAGGAAAGCTGTAGAACAGCACAGCCACGATCAAAAAAAAGATCCAGTATTGGAAGCTATTAAATAACATGAGAGATCATTAGCTTAAAAAGCTAATTTGCCTCTTTGCTTCGGACGGCCCCGTTCGTAGCTAGTTCGCGCCCGGAGTTGAACTGTAATTTGGAACCGGCTGATCGAAAGCGCCCAACTAGCTCCGACACCAGCGCTTCTGTAAATCTTTGCCGGCCTTTCGCGTTAAGGTGGAATGCGTCAAAGTAGTATTCAGGCTTTTCAAGGAAATCGAACGTTTGTTCCGGCAGTGAAAAAGTCGTTCTCTGGATGATGACGCTTGGAAGAATAGTACGCTGTGCCTTGGAAAACGCTGGAAGCTCCACAAATGGACCGCGAGGTACAGGCGTGAGCACAATTGCGGTAGGACTATTAGAATAACGATTCAAAATTCGCGGGATCCAATCGCGTTGTAGCTGGAGCGAGTATTCCGTGTCCGATTGAGACGGCTGTATCAAGCTCTTCCGGAAAGCCTGTCGTTGAGCTTCACTCAACTTTGGCGCGAATGTTACTTGTCCTGTTGTAGGATCATAGGACGTGCCCACCAGGTCGTAATCCCGGCCTTTGTAGATCTCACGGGAATGCATTCTCGCAGTCTCTTGCTGGACATTTCTTATACGCGTGAGGGGATGTTCAAGAAAATCGGTAACATCGCTTTGGTATGCTGAACCTCGTAGTATGCACGCGGTAAACGATCTGAATCGGCCAGACCAGCGCTGGAAACCCGAGGCGAAGTTGATGCAGTCTGCGTAACGCAAAAGCGGAGCCGTCATGGAAATTCTAAGAGGATCGGCAGTGCTTGGCTCATAGCCAATGCCGTAAGGAACAACAATTGCCCAGTAGCGCCGCGTGGTGGGATCAACTTCACGGAGCATGTAGTACCATGAGTTTACTGAGGCGGCTGGCTCCGCCAGATTCACAAACTTAAATCCGGCGGTAGAACCGATCTCATCAGCCACGACGGTAGAGAATCCCTCTGCCATTCTCGAATCACCCAGGACGAGCACCTCCTTTAGGCCAGATGGCGGGCGCTCCTTTTCAGCTCGCGTAAGTACGGCCAATCGTCCTGCGTACGAATCGGGAGCCAAAATCGAGACGTACAATTTTGTATGAAAGATAACGCCATCCAGGCAAACCAAGGCGGCTACGCCTAGCAAAAGGTTTCGCGTAACATGGATCGGGCGAGGCGACGTGGTTGGCTCGACGGGAAATGTTGTGCGCAGCGCTGGTGTCGAGCTGAAATAAACAGCAATGTATACAATCGCAAACAGCACTAAGACCAGCACCCACCGGGCTCTTCTTTGCCACAATGTGGCTTGCGGAACGGCTTCGGCTTTCGCATTTCCAGAAACGACTACTTTGGCAAGTAGTGTTTGCCTGTCCTGGTCACTATAAAGCTCAAACACATACTTACCCGGCCGAATCCACGGAACGACCTGGCTTCGTCTCACGCCTGTAGCAAAGAGAACCGGTTTTTTGTCAGGCGCTGTCACGAACACAAAACCCATCGATCCGTTGCGCGTGTCCCACTGAATCTCGGTGCTGCCACGCCCGTCAGTAACCTTTACACGTTCGGGTTTCGCCATGATCGACGGAGCACCTGAAGTCTGCTTTTGCCCGGTGTCGAATGTAGTTTGCGCGTCCAGTTGCAGCATACCCACCACTCCTGAAAGAGCTGCGAGACACACCACAAAGGCACCCATGACCGAGCGGCATTTCGTGATCGCCGGGGGTTTGACTCTGCCACAGGCGCACCCTATCGAAAAATCACTCGCCAGGTTTTTTGCCGGGGATCGAACAGCAATCTGCGAGCTCATAGTCGCGCATCAACGAACTGGCTCTCTCCGGTATTTCCGGTCCTTTTACCATCGCCATGTGCAAAACTCGCGCATATCAACAGGCCCAAAGCTGCTCCTGCGGTATCCAGGAGGACGTCGCGAACAGATGGAGTCCGCGACTTGACGAATGATTGATGGAATTCGTCGCTCGCGGCAAAAACTGCGCAGGCGAACAGAACTGCGCCAAGCAGCATCGATGTTTTCGGGCGGAGAGTTTGATTGCTGCGAAGTGCACGCCAAAGGAGAAGAGCAAGAATGGCGTATTCGCTGACGTGCGCGCTTTTGCGAATAACGATGAGGATGAACAAAATTCTGTCCGGTGCCATTCCCGGTTTCAACCAGAGCAAGAACGGCACCATGAATCGCGATGTGTGCTCGACCGACATCAAATCCGTCGAGCCAAGAAAGATCACACCGAGCCAAATCAGTAATGGCAGCCAATATTTGAAAAAAGCTCGCATTTGGTTTGTAGGGTGGCCGTATCAGGCGCCAAAATAGATGGCGTTTCACAGAAACGCCCTACAAATTTACCAATCTGAAATCCGCAATCCGCAATCCGCAATCCGAGATTAGTGCTCCCCTCACCTTCCAACCCATTTTCATGGAGCGAATCTGGGGCGGCCGGCGGCTTGAATCCAGATTTGGAAAAAGCCTGCCGCCGAATGCGCAAATTGGCGAGTCATGGGAAATCGTCGATCGTCCCGAAGCACAAAGCGTCGTAGCGCGCGGTCCACTCAAGGGCAAGACTCTGCATGAACTCTGGACGAAGAATCGATCATCAATCTTCGGCGAGGTTCCCGACGCCCCGCGATTTCCGTTACTGATCAAACTTCTCGATGCACACGAGAAGCTTTCTCTGCAAGTCCACCCGCCGGAACAAGTCGCCAGAAAACTAGGCGGCGAGCCAAAAACTGAATTTTGGTACGTTGCCGCGGCTAATCCCGGCGCCGAACTTTTTCTCGGGTTTCGTGAACCGATCACGCGGAACAAGTTCGAAGAGACACTACGCTATGGAACGGTGATGGATTACATTCACAACATTGCGGTTAACGCAGGAGACGCTGTTTTTCTCTCAGCCGGCCGTGTTCATGCTGTCGGCGCAGGAAATCTGTTAATCGAAATTCAGCAGAATAGCGACACCACCTACCGAGTTTTCGATTGGAATCGCACCGATGGCGCAAGCGGCAAGCAGCGGCAGTTGCACGTCGAGCAAGCGATTCAATGTATCGACTTCGAAGACGTACAGCCGAAGCTGATTGAAGCAGACGGAGAACTGCTAGTCAGCCACAGCCTTTTTGAAATCCGAAAATGGGATCTTGAGCAACCCCGCGAAGCGGCCTCGTTTGGCCAATTTGCAATCATTTGTTGCCTCACTGGCTCAGTGCAGTGCGCCGACACACATCTCAGGCGCAATGAATTCATACTCGTGCCGGCTCAATCGCGAGAACGTGACGTAAAACCACTCGCGCCCCAAACCAGTCTGTTGCGCGTGACCATTCCAACTGTAGCGGCGCTCTCTGAGCGCCGAACAGATCAACGGCGGTCATAGACACGCCGCTAAAGTCTTACACCTGAATCCAAATCCGCCGGACCACTTCACGGTTTTTCACCGGGATCATGTTCGTCTTTTGTGGCGCATCCTCTTTTTGCGCAGTCGAAGCAATAAAGGTGCCCGCTCCGCATAGGGAGAAGCAAAGCAAAACGATCGCGATTTTCGTCACCAAGTTCACAGATTAATTCCAAGCTTATCGGCGTCTTTCAGCCACAAGCGTCTGCCAAACGCCGCAGGTAAGTAAAGCTATAAATTCCGCTGCTGTGTCCGTCCGCCCAGCGCGGTTGCAAGGCATAACCGCCCACCATCTCGAAGCCGACCAGCTGAAAACTTTGGTCGGTGTAATCCACATGTGGACGCGAAACGTTGCCGAGCACGTCCGGTTCGCCACCGCACGCCGCACAAGGACATGCGCGACGCAATATTCCGAGTCTCAAAAACGATTCAGTGCCATCGTTCCAGGCAATCGCCAGTTCGTCCCCAATTTGTTGGATGTTGATCGGTTCCAACCGCATGTGTCGATCCGCTAATTTCCAGCCACAGATTAACACGGACAAGCACAGATCAGAAAAGCCAGCGGCCTTCTAAGATTAGAGTTCAGGAATCTGTGAAAATCTCTGTTGAAACTCGCTCCGCTCCCGCGTCGCTCGCCGCTACCCATCGCGGCTTTGCCTTCTATGTCGCTCATCCCATTCGCTCCATTCATCT
>WNGE01011284.1_pt1 | contig 10348 bp, 11 predicted proteins | sample 5400651 | NCBI WGS metagenome assembly WNGE01 (sample SAMN13153370, study PRJNA577476) | soil metagenome | isolation source: 60 cm soil or saprolite under grassland replicate 2 | place: USA:California | collected 2016-06-15
CCGAACGACCAGCGGCAGCGGGAAGCAGGTCATCGCCACCAACGACGCGGACCTGGTGACCTACGCGCTCGAGAACGTGATCCGATACGGGACCGGGACGAGTGCGAACATCGGTCGGCCGGCGGCCGGCAAGACCGGCACGGCCCAGGACTACGTCGACGCGTGGTTCTGTGGCTACGTGCCCCGGCTGGCCACCTGCGTGTGGGTCGGGTACCCGAAGGGTGAGATCCCTCTCGAGAACGTGGAGGGCTACTCGGCAGTGTTCGGCGGCACCCTCCCCGCCCTCATCTGGCATGACTTCATGCTGAAGGCGACGGAGCGCATGCCGGTCCAGGACTTCACCACGCCGTCGTTCGGCGGGTACACGGCAGGGCCTCCGACGCCGCCGCCCCCGCCCTCGCCGTCGGAGAGCCCGAAGCCCACGCCGTCGCCGACCCCGTCCCCCACGCCCTCCCCGTCGCCAAGCCCGATCCCTTCCCCCACCGAGTCCCTCCCGCCGAGCCCCACGCTGCTGCCCACGCCGTCGGCTGGCGCCGCTGCGGCGCGTGGCCCGGGAGGATGAGGACGGGCCTGCGAGGCCTAGGTGACGGCGAACTCTCGAGGTCCCGGGACCGACTCGAGCGGAAGGGTGGCCACGACCGTCGTCCCCCGTCCCGGGGTGGAATGCACCATGAACGTCCCGTTGGCGAGCTCGACGCGCTCGCGCATGGAGGCCAGGCCAACCCGGCCCATCCGGAGGAACTCCCGGGCCTGGGCCGCGTCGAAGCCCACGCCATCGTCGATGACCTCGATCCGGAGCTGGCCGGCGACGGCCTCGACCGCGACTCCAATCCGAACGGCCTCGGCGTGCTTCCCCGCGTTCGACAGGGCTTCCTGCACCACCCGGTAGGCCAGCGTCTCCAGGTCCTGCGGGACCTCACCGACCCCCTGGGCGGCGAACTCGGCGTCAAGCTTGTTCTCGCGGCCGAACTTCTCCACGGTCTCCCGGAGGGCGGGCACCAGGCCGCGCTCCTCGAGCAGCGGGGGGCGAAGGCCGGCCATCAGGCGGCGCAGGTTGTCGGCTTCCTCGGCCAGCTCCTGGCGGACCTTGGTCAGGACCTCCATCCCCTCCCCGTCCTCGCCAGCCTTCAGCATCAGGAGCACGGCCTCGAGCGAGAGCGACGCGGCCGAGACGCCTTGCACCGGCCCGTCGTGGAGGTCGCGGGCGATGCGGTTGCGCTCGCTCTCGATGGCCGCGTTGGTCCGGCGCATGATCCGGGTCCGGTCCTCGTCGCGGTCCTGGAGGAACTTGAACAGCGAGCGGATGGTCTGGTCGGCGACGCGCTGGGCCGTGACGTCACGGACGAGCAGCAGCCGCCTCGGCACCATGCTCTGAGGCAGGTCGAGCATGCTGCTGAAGGCCTCGTTGGCCCGAACGATCACGTCCTTGTGGTCCAGCTCCACGATGCCGTCAACGGCCGCCTCGAACACGAGCCGCAGGCGCTCCTCCGATTCGCGCAGGGTCTCGTTCGCCCGCTGGAGGCGCGCCAGCGCCTTATCGGTCTCCCGCAGCGCCGCCTCCTTGGCTTCGAGTGCGTCCTGGGCCTCGCGCGTCGCTTGGGTGCTCCGAAGCTGGTTCACCAGGATCCGAAGCGCGACGGCCACCCCGAGCACGTAGATCAGCCCCGATGCCTGGACCGGACCGATGTCCGAGTTCGTCTCCATGGCCGCGACCAATCCGAGCGCGCCGCATGCGCTCGCCACGGCCACCGTGGTCAGCAGGGCCCGGCCAATTCGGGAAGGATCCGCGACCTTGCCGTCGCCCATCCGCCGCGGGGCCGCGGTGACGAAGAACGCCAACCCCAGCGCTCCGAGCGCGAGGGGGAGGTCCACGGCGGACCGTCCCGACGTGTAGGTCCCCCGAACCCATTGCTCGGCGAAGACCACCGCGCCGGCCGAGAAGGCGGCGATCATGACGAACTGCCCGACATGGGCGAGCGATGGGACCCACAGGACGAGGGCACCGTACGCCGTGAGCGCCGTCGCCACCATCATGGCGAATACCGCGGTCGACAGGGACTCGGTCGATGTCGCCACGTCGGGACGAAGCGCGAGGTACAGGATGACGGCGATGGAAGCCGCGCCGAGGGCCACGTCGGCCACGATCTGGCTCCGGATCTCCTTCCGGAAGTGCTGGCGGTACTCGATCTCGATGGGGATGAAGAAGATGGCCCCGATGAGCAGGAAGAGAGAGTCGTACGGGCTTGGTGAATACTCGATGCCGCTGCGAAAGTCGTTGAGCATGAACAGGATGGCCACGGCGGCCATCGCAAGGATCCCGAACGCAAGGAATGGGAGGCTCCGGAGCAGGCCGGCCGAACGCACCCGCCACAGGATGACGCCGGCCGACAGCACGCAGGCCGCGGCGAGGACCCCGTCGTGGAGGCCGTCAGCGTCGACCAGGGTGGCGCCACCCACGAGGTGGGTGGTCACGACGCCCGCCATGGCTGCTCCGAGGACGCCAAGGACGAACCAGGTCGAACGGCGGCGGGCCGCTTGTGTCGACATTGGCCCACTATGTTGCCTCGGAAGCAGGCTCGACTCCATCACCCGCATGGTGAGTCGCCCGGCGAGCGCGGCCTAGGCCGGTCGGAGGACAACTGGCGCTGTCCCCCCGCCGAGCTACTCGATCAGGCGCCGACGGAGCGCCTCGGCCACAGCCGCCGTGCGGTCGGACGCCCCAAGCTTCTCGAAGATGTGCTCGAGGTGGGTCTTCACCGTGTCGGGCGAGATGTACAGTCGCTCGGCGATGTCGCGGTTGGTGTGCCCGAACGCGAGCAGCTGGAGGACTTCGATTTCCCGGGCCGTGAGCGTCTCGGCCTTACGGTCGCGCTCCTTGGCCTGGGACAGCTCCTCCGCCAGGGCCACCACGAGCTGGGGGTCGATGACCATGTTGCCTCCGGCGACCAGGCGGACCGTCTGGATGAGATGCTCGGCGTCGCGGGCCTTCAGCACGTAGCCCCGCGCTCCGGAGCGAACCGCCTCCACCACGAACTGACGGTCGTCGTAGGCGGTCAGCATGATCACGCCGACCTTGGGGAAGCGGTCGCGGATCAGCCTGGCCGCCTCCAAGCCGTCCATCTCCGGCATCCGGATGTCGACCAGGGCGATGTCGGGCTTCTGTTGCTCCACGAGGTCCAGGAGCTCCTGACCGTTGGAGGCTTCACCCACGACCTCGATGCCGTCCGCCATGTCGAGGTACCGGCGAAGGCCCTGCCGGACCAGCGAGTGGTCGTCCGCGATTCCTACCCGTATGGTCACCCGAGGCTCCCTCTGCCGCCTACCGCCAGACTCCCTGGCCCATCCTATATGTCGGCCCGGCTCGCCTAAAGATGTAGTACCAATCCGGGCGAATCCCTGACCAGGGGAGACTCTCGACCTGCTAATGGTCGCTAAGCGGGTGAGCGCGAGAGCACCTCGATCATCTCGTGATTCAGAGCCGCGATCTTCATGACATCCACGCGAAGCGTCTCCCGTTCGTCCACAGGAAGCAGGAGCGCGAGGTCGCGGGTGAACCATTTTTGGCCGAAAGACCTAGCCCAGGAGAGCCGAAAGACGTCTCCCAGGAAAGAGAATCGGCTGCTACCGTCGGGGGACAGAACGATCCCCCGAATGGCGGGGGACGCCCCGAAGAAGGGAAGGCACAGGGTGAACACTCAGCTCCCCGTCCTGCGGATCGTGTTCGCCGCGACTGCGGCGCTCCTCATACTCCTGGTCGTCCACGCAGCCCTGGAAGCTTTCTCCCAGACCACTGTCGTGCTGGCTGGCGCATAGCCGCTTCGGGACCTCCTCGTAGACCCTCTTGTATTCGTCGCCTACGGACCGTGCTCACATCGGTCTCGCTCGCGAGCATGAGCGAGGCCGCGGTATGCCTGAGCGAGCAGTAGCAAGGCGGACCGAGGCGACGGCGCTAAAAGATGTAGTACCAGTTCACGAAGAGCACCACGAGGAGCCCGAGCCCGGCGGCCCCCACGGCGGCTACGGCCTTCTGGGGGACGCGCCATCGCTCGGTCAGCTCCGCCAAGGCCCAGAACGCCGGGAACAGGGGAAGAACGAACCGGGGCATCGACATCAGTGGGCGGTCGGCGAACACGAACGAGAGGGGGATCAGCAGCCCGCCCCACAGGTACACCGAATACGAGGGCCGGTACCGGAACAGGGCGAAGACCGATGCGCCGATCACCGGCACAACGATCAACCAGTCGATCAGCCAGTACCCGCCGTTCGCGTTCCCTAGATATCGGAACGCATCCCGGGTACCGTCGGCGACGGTGGCCCACGGCAAGGAGAACGTGCGTTGCCAGTTGGCCTGCTGGTCCACGGGGGCCAGCCAATCGCCGAACTTCGCCCCCCAATACGCGAGGTAGGCCAGCGTGCCGAGTCCGACGCCCACGGCCGCTGCGAGGCCCGGCAGCGCCGACCCGCGACCCTCGGCCCGTTGGTGGAAGGCCTCCGCGAGCAGGGCCGGCACCAGAACAACGCCGACGTTCCTGGTCAGGGCGGCCAGGGCCCCGGCGGCACCGGCCGCCGCCCATCTCCGGGATCTCGCTGCCCAGAAGGTCGTCACGGCCAGGAGCAAGAACAACGATTCGCTGTAGGGAGCGAAGAAGAAGAAGGAGGTGGGGAACAGCGCGACGAGCAGGACGGTCCGTCGGGCAGTCTCGATCGAGCGCTCCGACGCCGTGAGGGCGTACAGCACACACAACCCGCCGGCGATCGAGGCGTTCGAGACTACGAGCGCAGAGGCGAACGGATGGCCCCCCATGGCCCACGTCACCGCCCGGATGGCCAGCGGATACAACGGGAAGAAGGCAGCGCTCCCGTCTCCCGCCCGGTATCCACTCGAGGCGATCCGCAGGAACCACAGCGCGTCGAACCGTTCGAAGGTGGTGAAGGCGTTCTGCCATCCGGGGTCGGGGAGGGGGTGCGCCCGCCAGCCAGGGACCGAGACCGGCTTGAGCGGAGGGAACAGCTCGACGGCCACGAGCCCGAGGATGAGCAGCCCCAGACGCACCGCGAGGAAGACCGTCAGGCTGTAGCGGATCCCCTCTCGCGACTCGGGCCTCACGCGGGGACGTCCGCCAACGCGGGGGCGGGAGATAGGCGGACATCCTCCGAATCCGGCCGGCGGACCCACGCGACCAGGCACCAGACCAGGATGGCCGCCCGGATCAGGACGGCCATCTCGAACGCGCCGATGGGAAGCCCGCCCACGCCCGTGTACCGGCCGAACCAGGAGAATCGGGTCAGGAACACGGCCACGTCGACCGCCTCGAATGCGGCGAACAGGCGAAGGTTCGGCAGGGCCAGGGCGAACCAGGGGAGCAGCCATAGCCCGTACTGAGGCGAGTACACCTTGTTCGTCAGCAGGAACGTCACGAGGAGAGCGAACCCGAACGTCCATCGGGGAAAGTTCGGCACGACCCTGCGACGGAGCCGGTACAACAGGATCGAGGCGGCCGCGAACAAGACGATCGAACAGATGTTGATGAGAAGAGTGTGGCCGCAGTACAGCTTGCCGGTGAGGCGGTGGCAGCCGATGAACCACAGGCTGTCCCAGTCGGCCGGACGGTCACGGTTGAAGGAGAAGAACTCCCACCAGCTCTTGGGGGCGGCCAGCGCGAACGGCAGGTTCACTGCCACCCACGCCCCGGCCCCGGCCCAGGCGAGATGGATGCCCCGGTCCGGCTCGCGATCCCGGAACCGTCCCAGGACGAACGGCACGAGCAGGAGGGCGGGATAGAACTTGGCCGCGGCTCCCAAGCCGAGCAGCGCACCGGCCCAGACGTCGCGCCGGTTCAGGTACGCGAGCGTCGCCGCCGTGGCGAACGCGACCGCCAGCAGGTCCCAGTTCATGAAGCCGTAGATGAGGAGGGTGGGCGCGACCGCGAAGTAGAGGGCCCGGGACCCCACCAACAGGTACAGGCACACGAGCACGACGAACGCCGCGATCGAGAGCAGCACCACGTTGGCGTAGAAGAACCCGGCGAAACCCACCGAGATCCAGGCGGCCACGCGCATGGCGTACATCGAGAGCACCGGGTACTCGTCGCACTCCTGGCCTCCATGTGGGACACACGCGTCCAAGTAGGGGAGCCTGCCTCCGGTGAGCTGCTCGGTGCCGTACAGGGCCACGATGTCCGAATAGCAGTACGAGCGGTACTGGCGGCCGTCGCCCCACTCGCCTCCGGCGCAGGGAGACTTCAGCGCGATCCCCACCGTCAGCGTGGTCGCGAGGCAGGCCATGACCAGCCCCAGTCCGATCTGCTTCGCGGGCAACGCCACGGGGCCGATTATCCCGCCCGGGCACGGTCGAACGGGAGGCCGCCCACCCCCGAACATGGGTGCGGGGCCGCCGAGGGGGAGGCGGCCCCGCGATCACCTGTGGGCGCAGCGCCGAGCCGGCGTCCGCACCTCCAGATGAACGAGAGAGCGATGAGCTCTCGTGGTCCGGATTACCATTGGCTTCGGCAGGGTGGGGGACCCGCTGCATCCCGCGCGACCGGTAGAACCAGGTACCCGGTTTGGGGTAGGCGGCGGGTCGGTGGGCCGCCTAGATCGTGATCCAGCCGTGCTTCACGGCGAAAGCCACGGCCTCCAGCTTGGAGTGCACCCCGAGCTTGGCCAGCAAGTTCCGGACGTGCGTCTGGACGGTCTGGGGGCTGATGAAGAGCTTGCGGGCGATTCCCTCGTTCCGCATCCCCTCAGCAAGGAGTTGAAGGATCTCCCGTTCCCGGTCGGTGAGCTCCCCGAGGAGCGCTTCATCATCGCGGCGAGCCTCCCGTTCCTTCGACACCTGGTGCAGGAGCCTGGTCAGGGTCGCAGGGTCGATCAGCACCTCGCCCTCGGCGGCGGCCTTGGCCGCCGAGAGGACCTCGTTGGCGGCCTCCTCCTTGCCCAGGAACCCCGACGCTCCCGCCTCGACCGCCTCCACCAGGAGCCGGTCGTCGTCGTGGGCCGTCATGATCACGACCTTCGTCGCCGGCGAGACCTCCTTGATCTTGCGAGTGGCCTTGATGCCGTCCATGTGGCCCTTGAACACGATGTCCATCAGCACGACATCGGGCTGATGGACGCGGCACAGCTCGATGGCCTCCTCGGGCACGTGGACCGGGGAGGCGATCATGCGGAGGGAGCCGTCCCGCTCCACCACCATAGCCAGAGCGTCGGTGAGGATCTTGTGGTCGTCGCAGATGAGCAGGGTGATCGGCCCGTTGGCATCACTCGACACGACTGTCACCCTCCTGGAAGCGTGACCCTGAGCATGGTACCCGTGCCCCTTTCGTCCTCGATATCGATGCGCCCCGCCATGGCCTTGAGATGCGCCCGACAGATAAACAGGCCGAGCCCGGCGCCGGGGGTCTCCTCGTACCCAGGGGGGCGCCACTCGTTGAACTCTCCGAAGACGTTCTCCCGGAGCTCGGCGGGGATCCCTGGGCCGCGGTCGGCCACCTCCACGACGGCGTCCCCGTCCGGCGACCGGTAGGCCCGGACCTCGATGGGGGCGTCGGGTGGAGAGAACTTCGATGCGTTGTCGAGCAGGTGGACGATGACCTCGGACATGCGCGTCCGGTCGAGCGGCGCGGTAAGGCCGTCCTCCACCTCCACCACCATCGCGTGCTGACCGCTCGGGGTTCTCCACGCGATCTCCTGAACCAGGGCGCCCAGATCCTCGTCTTGGACCTGGTAGCTGAACTGGCCCGCGTCGATCCGAAGGGCGGTGGAGATCTCGTCGGCGATGAGCGTGAGCCTGTTGGCCTCCACGTCGATCAGCCGGAAGAACTCGAGTCGCTCGTCGTCGCTCATCGCCTGGTACAGGCGGATGCCGGAGGAGGCCAGACCTTTCACCGACATGATGGGGTTCTTGAGCTCGTGCCCGATCTTCGAGGTCAGGTCGGCCCGGCGCCCCGCGTCCACGCCCGGTCCCCCCCTTGGGTGCCTGCGGGCTCGGTCCCACACGAAGGCGGCGACGGCGGAGGCGATGAGGCCCGCCCCCGCGCCGAACAGGAAGGCGCCGGCTGTGTCGCTCACCGAGGCGGAGTGTAGGGCCTACTGCCTGCCCGGCCCGGGAGGCGTGCCCAGACTCCGGACGTGCTACCGGCGACGGCTACTCGTAGGAGTGCTCGGGGTCGGGGAAGGTGCCCGTCTGGACCTCGCGTGCGAACTCTGCCGCGGCCTCCGCGATCTCCTCACGAAGGTTCGCGTACGCCTTGGCGAACTTGGGCAGCTTGCCCTCCGACAGTCCCAGCAGATCGGTGATCACGAGGACCTGCGCGTCGCACCCCGGCCCGGCCCCGATGCCGATGGTGGGGACGTGCAGGTGCTCGGTGATCCGCGTTCCGAGCTCCGCCGGGACGCCTTCCAAGACGATGGAGAACGCGCCGGCCTTCTGAAGGGCGCTCGCCTGCTCGAGGATCCGGGTCGCAGCCTCCTCGCCCCGGCCCTGCACCCGATAGCCTCCCATCCCGTGGACCGATTGCGGGGTCAGGCCGACGTGCGCCATGACCGGCACACCGAGCTCCACCAGGCGATGGGTCAGCTCGACCTGAGGGCCCTCCAGTTTGACGGCGTGGGCCCCGCCCTCCTTCAGGAATCGACCCGCGTTTCGGACTCCTTCCTCCACGGAGACCTGGTAGGACAGGAATGGCATGTCGGCCACGACCATTGCGCTCCGGGCGCCGCGGGTCACCGCGCGGACATGATGGAGCATCTCCTCCATGGTCACGGGCAGGGTGTTCTCGTAGCCCAGCACGTTCTGGGCAAGTGAATCACCCACCAGGAGCACCGGGATACCTGCCTGGTCAAGGATCCGGGCGGTCGGGAAGTCGTAGGCGGTGAGCATGACCCAGCGCCTGCCCTCCGCCTTCCATTCACGCAGGTCATGGACGGTCACGGTCATCGCTCGCGCCTCCTTCCGCATGAGTGCACGGCTCGAAGAAGTGTAACGCGCGGCGGATGGGCCACCTTCCAGCCTGACCCGGTCGCTGTCGGTGGCCGGTGCTAGGGTCGCCACGGTGGAACAATCGGGAGACCTGCCCGGAGATCCGCGGGTGGACCCGAGGACCGACCCGGTAGACTCTGGAGGCCAGCCACGTCCTGCTCCCGGGTGGGGGCCGTCCAGACCAGAGGAGGTGGAGACCTGAGGTCCTACGAAGTGATGTTCATCGTGCCCCCCGAGGCCGACGAGTCGGTCATCGGCGGGGTCATCGATCGGATCACCAAGATCGTCTCCCAGGCGGGGGGCGAGGTGGGCAAGGTCGATCGATGGGGACGGCGGCGGCTGGCCTACGAGATCGCCCGGCAGGGCGAGGGCTTCTACGTCGTCGTGGCGTTCACGGCGGAGCCGTCGGTGATCGCCGAGCTCGAGCGGAGCCTGCACCTCGCCGACGAGGTGCTGCGGTTCAAGGTGGTCCAGAGAGCCGCCTAAGTGACTTCCCCCTCCCCGGCAGGCCATCCGCCGGGGGGTGGAAACGGACAGGTAGGTGATGGAGATGGCGAGCGACAACCAGATTACGATCGTCGGGAACCTCACGGACGACCCGGAGCTTCGATACACGCCGAACGGGGCGGCCGTCGTGAACTTCTCCGTGGCCGTCACGCCCCGGATCCGGGACGAAGGTGGTGGATGGAAGGACGGCGACACGTCGTTCTTCCGTGTGAACGCATGGCGGACCCTGGCCGAGAACTCCGCCGAGTCCCTCACACGGGGCTCGCGGGTGGTCGTGGTAGGCCGCCTTCGCCAGCGCTCATGGGAGACGCCGGAGGGTGAGAGGCGATCGGTAGTCGAGATCGAGGCCGACGAGCTGGGGCCGAGCCTTCGGTGGGCCACGGCCAAGATCGAGCGACAGGGCGGGAAGACCGGTGGCGATTGGTCGGCCAAGGCCCCCGCCCCGGTCGGCGCAGGCCAGAATTCGGACGAGGAGACGCCACTGGATGCCCCCTAAGACGAAGAAGCGACCGCCAAGAAAAGAAAAGGAAGAGAAGGCCTGGCAGAAGAAGCAGAAGAGGAAGGTTTGCATCTTCTGTAAAGACCGGATCGAGTACGTCGACTACAAGGACGTCATGATGCTGCGCAAGTTCGTCTCCGAGCGGGGCAAGATCCGGGCCCGCCGGGTGACCGGCAACTGCGCCCAGCATCAGCGGGACGTGGCCGTGGCGGTCAAGAACGCCCGCGAGATGGCGCTCCTCCCGTACTCCAGTCGATGAAGGTCATCCTCCAGAAGCCGGTCGACAAGCTCGGCGTGCCCGGGGACGTTGTCGACGTGGCCGACGGGTATGCCCGGAACTACCTGATGCCCCGGGGCCTAGC
>WNGE01009332.1_pt1 | contig 10344 bp, 14 predicted proteins | sample 5400651 | NCBI WGS metagenome assembly WNGE01 (sample SAMN13153370, study PRJNA577476) | soil metagenome | isolation source: 60 cm soil or saprolite under grassland replicate 2 | place: USA:California | collected 2016-06-15
GCTTCGGCCCAGGCCGGAATTATCGTGTCGTCGACAGCGCGGAAATCGGCGTGCTGGAGCAACGCGTCGGCTGGACGCGGATCATGCTCGACGCCGCGTCGCACGCCGCGACCAAAGCTCGTCCCGATGTCGCCGCCGATCTTTCGGGAATCGCCAAAGGCTACGGTGTTGACCGCGCTGCGCTGGCGCTCGATGCGCTCGGCATTGGCGACTACATGATCGAGGCCGGCGGCGAAGTGCGCACCCGCGGCCGCAATGCGGAGGGCGTTCCGTGGCGGATCGCCATCGAGGAGCCCGACGCGGTCCCGCAGCGCGCGCGCCATGTCGTCCCTTTGTCGGGGCTCGCAATGGCGACCTCCGGCGATTACCGCATCTATTTCGAGCGCGGCGGGCAGCGCTATTGCCACGAGATCGATCCGGCGAGCGGCCTGCCGATCCGCAACGGTCTCGCGTCGGTCAGCGTCGTCGCTGTCGAATGCGGCTTCGCCGACGCGATGGCAACCGCGCTGATGGTGATGGGCGCGGAACGCGGCATTGCGTTCGCCACCGCCAATGGTATTGCGGCGCAGTTCGTCGTCCGCGTACCGGGCGGCGGATTCGCCGACTTCATGTCCCCCGCGTTTGCGGCGCTCGGCGCGTCCGCGGGACCGAAAGCGTAGGCGCAATCGTGGACCTCGCGCTGCTGCTGCCGGTATTCGTCGTCGTGCTGGCTCTGATCGGCGCAGGCGTGCTGGCGATGGCCGTTGGCGTCGTCTTCCGCCGGCCGTGTCTGCGCGGTTCGTGTGGCGGGGTGTCTTGCAGCTGCAGGAGTCAGGGCCCCCTTGGTCGTCGTCCCCGCGCAGGCGGGGACCCAGCGTCTTTCCCAACCTGCATCGACGCCACTGGATTCCCGCCTCCGCGGGAATGACGATCGAAGGCTAGTGCAGCCGCTGCCGTGACTTGCGCGTCGCGTCGGCGAGCACGCTGCGCCGCGTGCCGCTGCCGCGTCCCTGCGTCGCTTCGCGCCGTCCCTGCCAGAAGCGATAGATCAGCACCGCGGCAACGGGCAGCTCGTCGATCAGCTCGTTTCTCTTTTCGTCGCTGTCGACCCATTCGGTGAAGTCGTCGTCGCGGTCGCCGAAGGCGAGCGCCTCGATCGGAAAGATCCAGTCGCGCGCGTCCTGCGCGTCATAGAGCGGCTGCCACTCGTCGTCGCGGAGCTTCACGCCGGACATGTAGCCTTCGCACCAGGCGGTCGCTTCGGCGGGCGCCCGCTCGTTCTTGGCCGCCTTTTCGTCGGGCATGTAGAGCAGCGGCCGAAAGCGCGTGGGCGACTCCGTGAGCGTGCGCTGGATGCCGACGAAATGCCGCAACACAAGGCCCATGATCCGCTGCGCCTGATCGTTGTCGACGAATGCGGGCGCGGCACTCTTGCTCCCTTCGCTCCACACCTGCGGCAGCCACTCCGAGGGCTGGATCATGTCGGGCCCCGACACGATCGCAGTCAGGTAGCCGTCGAGCATTTCGAGGTCCATGCAGTCCTGCGGGACCGCATCGGAGGCGAGAAAGGCCTCGAGTTCGTCCAGCTCGGCATCGGTCAGCGGTTCGTCGAGAGCGCGGGGATCGGTCATGGGAGGATTCGCAGGTTGCAGCGTCGGAACCCGTCATGATCCCCCGCGGCGACATTTCGCGCAACTCCCTTTCCTCCGCGCGACGTCGGAAACGAGACCGGCTGTCGGCTGTGATACGCTAGCCGCCGCCTGAAAATCCCCTGTCATGCCGCCACCGAAGATCAAGACCCAGGCGTTCCTCGCCAATCTGCCGCTGTTCAAGGAGCTCGCGCCGGCAGAGATCGACCGGATCGCGACGGGAACGACCGAGCTGCACGTGCCGCGCGGCGAAATCCTGTTCAACAAGGGCGACCCCTGCACCGGATTCCATCTGGTGATCTACGGGCAGGTGAAGCTCTCGTTCGTCACGCAGCAGGGAAGCGAAAAGGTGGTCGAGATCGTCGGCCCCGGCTTTTCCTTCGGCGAAGCGCTGATGTTCATGGAAAAGCCCTACGTCGTGATGGCGCAGGCGCTCGCTGACTCTCTGGTGCTGCACGTGTCGAAGCAGGCGGTATTCGAAGGCCTGGAGCGCGACCCCGGTTTCGCGAAACGAATGCTTGCCGGACTCTCGCGGCGACTGCACGGCCTCATCAGCGACGTCGAGAGCTACTCGCTGCAGTCGGGGACGCAGCGCGTGATCGGCTACCTGCTGCGCCAGGACGAGGACCAGGCGAGCGCGCAGGCGCCGTATTCGGTCACGCTGCCGACGTCGAAGGCGATCGTCGCCTCGCGCTTGAATCTTACGCCGGAGCATTTTTCACGGATCCTGCACGATCTCGCCGAAGCGGGGCTGATCGCGGTCGAGGGTCGCGAAGTCTTGATCAAGGACGTCATCCGGCTGCGCAACTACACCGGCTGAAGGTAGATTGACGCAATAATTCCAGTCACTCGCTACGGTTTGACTCCAACCATTAGATTCCCCAATTCCAAGTTAGCCGTCACCGACGCATCACTCAAACTAACCGCCGTGAACGCAATCGAAGACTTCCGCAACTTCTACGCCCGCTTCATCGTCAAGAGTTCAGGCTCGTCGGATGAACGCCTGATTGCTGCCTTCTCGGCTGTGCCACGCGAGGACTATGTCGGCTCAGGGCCCTGGCCGGTATTCGTTGGCTCAGGGTATCTACCGACGATCTCAAGCGACCCACGCCTACTGTATCAGGACATACTCATTGGCCTCGCCACCGACCGCGGCATCAACAACGGGCAACCATCGCTGCACGCGCGGTGCTTGGCTGCGTGTGCGCCGCGCTCTGGCGAGATAGTCGTACACATTGGGGCCGGTACCGGCTATTACACCGCTGTGCTAGCGCACCTCGTAGGGAGCGACGGCAGAGTCTTTGCCTTTGAGATCGAGGCAGATGTCGCAGCGCGTGCGCGAGAAAACCTTGTCGACCTGCCCAATGTTTCCGTCTCAGCGGCATCAGCAGCAGAGGCCGCGCTACCGGAGTGCGACGTCATCTACGTGAACGCTGGGGCTACGCATCCACTTCCGTCATGGCTGGACGCCTTGAATGTCGGTGGGCGTCTGATCTTCCCGCTGACTCCGAACGAAGGATTCGGCTGCATGCTACTCGTGACACGTACGGCCGAAAGCACGTATGCCGCTAGCGTCGTCACGCGTGCGGCATTCATACCGTGCATCGGCGCGAGAGACGAAGCAACGTCCGAAGCCCTTGCCTCAGCACTGGAGAGGCAATCCTTGAAGTCGATTCGTTCTCTCCGCCGAGACGATGCGTCGGATGAAACGGCTTGGTGCGTAGGTTCCGGCTGGTGGTTGTCTACACTCGATGTCACACATTGATCGAGCAGTGACGGCTAACCTCGCGGTCAACACGGACGCCCCGCCGGCGCGGCTTCGCCCGCGCGGCGGGTCGCCGGTTACCTTCGTCCGTTAGCCCTCATGAGGAAGCGCAATGGCTAACACTGACGCGTCGGATGTGAAGTTTGACTTCGGCGCTCACGAGCAGGCCGCTGTGAACGCCTACTTGAAGGTGTTTCCATATTGGTCTGATGTGGCTGCGGCCGCTGGCCGGATCATTGAGCAAGCTCTTAAGAGTCGCAACATCAGGGTTCACTCTGTTCAGTTTCGTCCAAAGGATCCTGCCAGCTTTGGCCGAAAAGCCGCGAAGCCATCCGATACCGACCCACTCAGTCCAATGTATCCGAATCCGCTTGTCGAGATCACGGACCTATCGGCGACACGGATAATCACTTTCTTTCCTCGCACGATCGAGGATATCGACGCGATGTTACGGCAGGAGTTTGAGATACTGGAACGCTCGGACAAATCCGAGGATTTGCTGGAGGAAGAACGATTCGGCTATCAGAGCGTTCACTACCTCGTACGATTGACACGGGGGCGCGCAGATTTGGCTGAGTACCACCGCTTTGCCAGCGCGATCACTGAAGTCCAAGTGCGCACCATCTTGCAACATGCTTGGGCCGAGATTGAACACGACATCCAGTATAAGTCGTCGGCGACGATTCCTCGCGACATTCGACGGAGGTTTATGGCGCTCGCCGGTGTTCTTGAATTGGCAGACCGCGAGTTCCAGGCAATTCAAGATCAGGACGCCGCGCTCAATACCGCGGCCCGTACTTTGGTCGAGCAAGGAAAGTACTCGGAGGTCGAACTAACACCGACGGCTTTGAAGCTCTATCTCGACCGCCGGCTTGGGTCAGATGGTCGGATGTCTGAATTTTCGTATGATTGGACCGTTCGACTACTCAAGAAGCTCGGGTTCCGCACCCTAAGCCAAATCGACGAATGCATCGCCAACTACGACGATGACAAGATTAGTCGCCTTCTAACTGGAACCCGACAAGGCCAGCTCACTCGGTTCGAGTTTTTGCTACTCGCAAGCATGGGTGAGAAGTACATCGAGCGTCATACGACCGGCTCCCGCACCCACTGGCAATGAGGGCTAACCCGGCGGGAGCGCCTCACGCGCCAAGGTCACCGTCAGAAGGGAGAGACATGCTTGAAGGTTCATGCCACTGCGGTGCCGTACGTTTGACTCTGCCTTCTCCACCCGAGGTGGCCACTGATTGCAACTGTTCGCTCTGCCGCCGTATCGGCGGTCCTTGGGTGTACTACGAGTTCGGAATGGTCAAGATCGAAGGCCATCCCGAATGCACCTCCGAGTACATATGGGGTGACAAGACACTCCGGACAATTCACTGCAAAACGTGCGGCTGCGTCACACACTGGGAGCCGCTGAGCCCAACGCCAGGCGCCAAGCACGGCGTCAACCTTGGCAACTTCGACCCGCGCTTGATTGCTGCGGTCCGAGTCCGCCACTTCGACGGAGCTGACACTTGGAAATTCATCGACTGAGCATTGCTTGGGCAGCGATTCGCGAGCGCATCTGTCTACGCAAGATCGGGAGTCCGAATGCCACACACACAACCCACCGCTGACTTCTTCCGTCAACTGGAGCTTGAACGCACCAGAGCCCTGGTGAGCCAGGACATGAAGACGTGCTGGACGCTACATGCTCCCAACTACATGCTCATCTCGCCTCCGGGACGAACATTGACAAGGGAGCGTTACCTCGGCTTGATCGAGACTGAGGCACTGAAATACTTGAGGTGGGAACCTGAAGACATCGAGGTCCGAGTCTCACCACTCATGGCTATCGTCAGGTACCAGGTCACGTTTGAACTGGCCTCACGCGATGGAGAACCCAGCACACCTTTTAAGTGCTGGCACACCGACTCATATGAACTAAACCCCGAAGGCTGGCAAGCAGTCTGGTCACAAGCCACGCGAATCGTGTCGTGAACAGCTCAAATTCAAACAGAGGCGATGTGTCTGGCGCGCTCCGACAGCCAGCGACGCCTTCGGCAACGCTATGCGAACCCGTGCAATCATTCTCGCTGTTGCAATCACACTCGTAGGCTGCGCACAGATGGCGGGAAGAATGCAAGCGAAGTTTGACGAAGCTGAGATTCGAGCCGCTGAACGCGCTCTGGAGATGGCGCTTGGATCATCCGACCCAACTGCCTGGGTGTATGCGTACACCGAAGATGCTGTGTTCGTCGCTCCGGGCACTCCGGCGGTGCAAGGACGCGCAGCGCTTCTCCAGATGGCCCAAGCCATGAAGCCGCTATCGTCGGTGTCCATCACCGCGCTGCGAACCGAGGGCAGTGAAACTCTGGCGTACGTTTACGGGCGCGCACCGTGGGTAAGCGGACAACCTAGCAACGCGGCGCCACGCACGAATGTTCGCTTCATCATTGTGTGGCGCAAGGAATCCGATGGTCCGTGGCGAGTGGCACAGGAGCGGCTGAATATAGAATCTCCCGCCCGATGAAACTGCCGCCTAATCACGCGTTCAACCGGTAGGGGCCTTCTACTTGGCGAACGCCAGTGGCGGCGAGCCGGTTAACTTGTTCTTGTTAGGCGGCAATGGAACGAAACGACAACCCGAGCAGATCGAAGGTTACGCCGTCATTGCTATTTTGGCGGCTATCGCTCGGGGTGGCAGGCGTACTTGAATGCAGTATCGCCCTCTATCACGCGGTGCTTCCCTATCATATGGAGTGGGCCCGGGGATTGGGTGGCGTTCCGGACAGTCTGGTGTGGGCTATCTTTGCCCTCAACTTCTCTTGGAGCGTTGTCGTTTTTCTGTCCGGTTGCCTAATCATTTACGCAGCCTTTCTCGGACCAGCAGCCGGGCGTTTTGCCAAGCGTACGGTTTTCGTGATGGGTCTTTTCTGGCTAATTCATGGTCTCTACACGTGGCAAAATCCGCTGCCGCTTCCTCCCTCTCTCGTGTGGCTACGTGCTCTACTGGGTGCGTTTCCGGTCATCGTGGTGGCACTACATTGGCTACCATTGGCGGCCTACCGTCAGCATTCCCCAGAGGGGGACTCGTATTGACAAACGTCTCACTGTTGCCACCTAACGTCTCGGTCAACACGGACGCCTCGCTGGCGGCGCTCGCGCGCCGTCCGCTCGACGCGGTTAGCTTGGTTCGTTAGGCGGCGACCAGGTGCGCCATGGCGGCTCCGGCGCGGACCCGCGCGAAACGCCGCCACGCGGTCTGCGGACTCGTGACATCTACATTCCGGACCTGCACATCGACTCGATCAAAGTGAAGACGCGGGATTTTCGATAGCGTATGAGCCAAGGTACTATTGTCTCCGCACATCGCACCCTGGGTGGAGCATCGTGGACGCCGGCTTTATAGATCTCGACATACTGCTCACAAGAATTCGGCACGCGCAGTCGAAGGTTTATTTTCTCGACGCTGTGAAGCCTACAGCCGAAAAGGCTGGCGCATCTTTCATGGACGCCCGACGGGGTTCGTTGTAAACATTCCGACCGCTTGATGTTAGAGGAGACGCAGCATGGACCGATTCACGGGCGGTTGCCTTTGCGGCAACGTCCGAATTGTGGCGTCGGGACTCCCATACCGGGTCGGCCTTTGTCACTGTCTCGACTGCCGCACACATCATGGGGCCGTTTTTCACGCTTCCGCGGTGTTCCCTCAGGATGCGGTGACGATCGATGGCGAAACACGCGACTACGCCGGGCGGTTTTTCTGTCCCCGCTGCGGCTCGTCCATTTTCGCACGCACCGCAGACGAAATCGAAGTGAACCTAGGATCCCTGGATGCCCCTGACCAACTGATGCCAACCTACGAAAGCTGGATCGTCCGTCGCGAGTCCTGGTTGCCGCCGTTTCCGCTCACGAGACGATACGAGCGCGATCGTGACGCCACGGGTCGCTTTGAGGAGTAGGTGGGCCATGCCACCGAATGCGGCCTAACTCCTTGCTCAACCGGACGGGCTGGCACGCGGCTTCAACTTGGCGCGCATCGGCGGGGCCCGCCGGTTAGCTTAAACGTTAGGGGTTGCCTAGCGCCGCCGCGTCTCGTATGGTTTTTTGTATGGTTTTAATGTAGTATCAAACGATGGCCAAAGCCCGGTTCGATTGGGATCCCTCCAAGGATCGGACCAACCGCCTCAAACATGGCGTCGACTTCGCAACCGCGCAACTGGCGTTCGCGGACCACAGCCGCGTGATCGCGGAGGATACGGCCCATAATTCCCGCGAGAAGCGCTACTTCCGCTTTGGCCAAGTGGGGGCGGGCGTGCTGACCGTTCGATTCACGTACCGCGCCGGTGTCATTCGTATTTTTGGTGCGGGTTATTGGCGCAAAGGAAAACAGATCTATGTCCGCGAAAATAAAGTACAGCGATGAACCCGTTGGCAATCCGAGGGTGATTGCGGACTTTTTGCCGCCGCCCGAGGATCTCGCGTTTCGCGAGGAGGGTGTGAAGATTACGCTCGCATTGAGCAAGAAGAGTGTCGAGTTCTTTAAGAGCGAAGCGCAGAAGCACAACACTCAGTATCAGCGAATGATCCGGCGTCTTCTTGATGCCTACGCTGAGCGTTACGCGCAACCCAATACCTCGCGGTCAACCGGACGCCCACCGGCGGGGCTTCGCCCCCGCGGCGGACGCCGGTTACCTTAGTTCGCCAGGCGGCGATCCGAGGGCCAGCCGTGGCGTTCACCGATTTGGAAAGTAAGCGCTGCGAGCGCGATGTCGCAAAGTTCATGGAACGTCGCCGGCCTCCGCCGCATATTCGACCTGAACTCGACATCGGATACCGAATTTCAGGGCACAATGTCGAGATCTTTGAGATCCGTCCGGTCTGGAACAACCCGAAGGAGAAGATGGAACATCCGGTTGCGAAAGCGACCTTCGTTCGAACGAGAAACCTTTGGCAGGTGTTTTGGATGCGTCAAGATCTCAAGTGGCATGGCTACGAGCCAACTCCGGACGTTCGCAGCTTTGAGGCGTTTCTGGCGGTAGTCGATCGCGATGAATACGGTTGTTTCTTCGGCTAGGCAAATGGCGCCTAACCGCTCGGTCAACACGGACGCCCCCCGTGCGCGGCTTCGCCCGCGCGCCGGGTCACCGGTTACCTTCGTTCGTTGGCTGGTCCACCGCCGGTCCGACCCACTGACCAAGCAGCGAGGATTGTAATGTCGAAACTCCGCGTCCAAAGCCTCGCGATTTCCATCGATGGGTACGGCGCCGGGCCGAACCAGGATCTACAGCATCCGCTCGGCGTCCACGGCCCGGAGTTGATGGAGTGGTTCTTGCACACGCGCGTGTGGCGGAGCATGCACGGCCATGATGATGGAGAGACGGGCGTCGACAATGGAATTGCGGAGCAAGGCTTTGCCGGAATCGGTGCCTGGATTCTTGGGCGCAACATGTTCGGGCCCATCCGGGGCCCGTGGCCGGATGACAGCTGGAAGGGCTGGTGGGGCGACGAGCCGCCGTATCACACGCCGGTCTTCGTGCTGACGCATAACCCGCGAGCGCCGCTCAGGATGGCGGGAGGTACGGAGTTTCGTTTTGTCAGCGACGGGATCGGCGCCGCTTTGGAGCAGGCGACTGCGGCAGCAGGCGGCCGCGACGTCCGCCTCGGTGGCGGTGTATCCACAATTCGACAGTATCTGCGCGCTGCACTGATCGACGAGCTGCATCTCGCCATCCGACCTGTTTTACTCGGTTCCGGGGAGCATCTCTTGCGCGACATCGATATGCGTGCTTTGGGCTATGAATGCGCGAAGTACGTCGTGGGCGAACGTGCGACTCATGTCTTTCTGCGCAAGCGTGCGTGAGCCGTCCGAGGCTGGGCCCTCCAAGGCGCTAATGGCTCGTGCCCGCGTCGCGCGTGATTTTGTTCCAGACGTTGTATTTTCCCACCGGCTTCGATGCGGGAATCCGCTTCAGTTCGGCGAAGGTTGCTGCGTCGTAGACGACGATTGCGCCGTCGTTCTCCCAAATGCTCGCAAGCGCGTACTTGCCATAACGGTCGAACTCGATGTGCGCGGCTGTCTTTCCCGGTGCGGGCGTCAGTGACCGGACCACCGTCAGCGTGCGCTTGTCGATCACCTGCAGCGTATCCTTTTTCGGACTGTTCATCGCGTCGACCCACGCATAGGGCGTCGCTTCGTGGCTGCGCAGGAAGAATCCGGGGCCGTTGACGGGAACCGCCGTGATCGTCTTCCACGTCTTCATGTCGATGATGCTCACGACACTTTCGTTCAGATTGGTCGTGGCGAGCACCGGTGCGCCCTTCCACTCCCACGTGATGCCGGATCCCAGATGCGGCAACCCGGGCAGATCGACAACGGCGACCTTGCGCCGGACGTTGAGGTTGACGACCTGGCCCTTCCCCCCGTCGCGCGACGCGCCGATCAGGTGATCGTAGCCCGGGTCGAAGAAGAAATCGTCGAGAATATCGTCGAGCGCGATTCGCCGTATCGGAAACGGTCCTTTTTCCGCGACGCCTTCGCCCAGCCGGTAATCGTGGACCAGCCCTTCGTAGATCGGTGGTGCCTTCGGATCGTACGGCAGCTCCCACACTTCGGCGATGTCCTTCAGCGCGACGACGAAGCTCTTCCTCGGCGCGGCGTCGTAGACCGCGGACACCCGCGACGATTTTCCTGCCCTGTCGGCCACCGGAATCAGCTTGACGAGCGAAAGATCGCGCGCGTCGAGGACGACCAGCGTATGCGGTAGGTAATTGCCGGCGATCACCCATTTGCCGTCGCCGGAAACCGCGATGTTGCGTGTATTGATCCCGGCGCGTATCTCGGCGACCGTCGCGAGATTCCACAGGTCGTACTTGGTCACCCAGCCATCGCGCGACGCGAAGAAAACGTAGCGTCCGTTCGGCGTGAACTTCGGGCCGCCGTGCAACGCATAGCGCGTCGGAAAT